>CDZL01021212.1_pt1 | contig 313779 bp, 255 predicted proteins | sample 557581 | NCBI WGS metagenome assembly CDZL01 (sample SAMEA3182063, study PRJEB8094) | gut metagenome | biome: human; feature: gut; material: Stool; isolation source: human stools | place: Canada | collected 2013-01-29 | reverse complement strand
GGACTGACCTCTGGTTTACCGGTTGTGCCGCCAGGTGCATTGCCGGGTATCTAAGTCGGGATTGGATAAGTGCTGAAAGCATCTAAGTACGAAGCCAGCCACAAGATTAGATTTCTTAGGGTCGTCAAAGACGATGACGTTGATAGGATGCAGGTGTACAGGCAGCGATGTCATAGCCGAGCATTACTAATTGCCCGTTCACTTTTGGTTTTGCCCAGTATGGGTGGTATATACGTTCAGCGTACCGGTTTTCGTAGTATTGCCGGTGGTTGCTTTACTTTTTTCACATCATGTCTACCTTATTCAGGTGACTATAGCACTGAGGTTCCACCTCTTCCCATTCCGAACAGAGAAGTTAAGCTCAGTCACGCCGATGGTACTGCGTAACAGTGGGAGAGTAGGTAGTCGCCGTTTTTGATGAAGCCCTTGTATCGGAAGATACAGGGGCTTTTTTTGTGTGCTTATTTCTGTTTTTAGCAATAATTTGCTATCTTTGCTTCCGAACTAATTTTTAATTAATATTTAAAGCAAATTGAAGTATGAAAACTAAAGTTTTATTGGCTGCTGTGGCAGTAGCATTTTCTTTCGCAGTAACATCATGTGGTAATCAGAAATCTGCCAACGCCGACTCAACCGCTGCAGATTCTTGCTGCGCTGCAAAAACAGAACAGGTATGCGACTCTGCAAAGAAAGCTTGCTGCAAAGCCGACTCCGCAACTTGCCCGAAGGCTGCTTGCGATAGCGCCAAATGTGACAAACCTTGTGCAAAGAAGTAATTCGGAACTCGTATAGAACTGAAACATAAGGAAAAGACATACTATTGCAGTATGTCTTTTTTTGTTATATATTAGAGTGATAAATGTGTGTCTGCTTATAAAATGTTATTTTTTTAAAGAAAAAAGTTACGAATTTGTTTGCATGGTACGAAATAATCTCTACCTTTGCAGCGTTAAATACAAAAAGATAAGATGATTCAGAACTTTACATATATTCTACTGTGTGGCATTATTATTCTACTGGCAAAGTTTAGTGGAAGTGGGTGTTGTGCATAAATATATGTGAATATAATGATATATAAAGCCTTTCTCACTTCCCGGTGTGAAAGGCTTTTTTTATGGAATATAAATTTATAAATGTAATAAAGTGATGAGTGATAAGTTATTTATTTTCGACACAACGCTCCGCGATGGTGAGCAGGTTCCGGGATGCCAGTTGAATACAGTGGAAAAGATTCAGGTGGCCAAACAACTGGAAGCGCTGGGCGTGGATGTAATTGAAGCGGGATTTCCCATTTCGAGTCCGGGCGACTTCAATTCGGTGATTGAAATATCAAAAGCTGTGACATGGCCCACGATTTGTGCGCTGACACGCGCCGTACAGAAGGATATTGATGTGGCGGCGGAAGCCCTGCGATTTGCCAAGCACAAACGTATCCATACGGGTATCGGTACTTCCGACTCGCACATCAAGTATAAGTTCAATTCCACTCGCGAGGAGATTATAGAACGTGCGGTGGCTGCTGTGAAATATGCCCGCCGCTTTGTGGAGGATGTGGAGTTTTACGCCGAAGATGCGGGACGTACGGATAATGAATATCTGGCGCGTGTGGTGGAAGCGGTCATCAAGGCGGGGGCTACGGTAGTGAATATCCCAGATACGACCGGATATTGCCTGCCTACGGAGTATGGCGCGAAGATAAACTATTTGATGGAGCATGTGGACGGTATTCACAATGCGATCATCTCCACTCATTGCCACAACGATCTGGGTATGGCCACTGCCAATACGATGGCGGGCGTGTTGAACGGTGCCCGTCAGGTGGAGGTCACTATCAACGGCATTGGCGAACGTGCCGGAAACACTTCGCTCGAAGAGGTGGCTATGATTATCAAATGCCATAAGGATATTGACATCGAAACCAATATCAATACGCAGAAGATTTATCCTACCAGCCGCATGGTGTCCAGCCTGATGAACATGCCGGTGCAGCCTAACAAGGCAATTGTAGGCCGCAACGCCTTTGCACATTCGTCGGGAATTCATCAGGACGGCGTGTTGAAGAATGTGCAGACCTATGAGATCATCGATCCGCACGATGTGGGTATTGATGATAACTCTATCGTCCTGACAGCCCGCAGCGGACGTGCTGCCTTGAAGAACCGCCTTCAAGTGCTGGGCGTGTCACTCGATCAGGATAAACTGGATAACATCTACGAGGAGTTCCTGAAACTTGCCGACAAGAAGAAGGATATTAACGACGATGATATTCTGGTATTGGCAGGTGCGGACCGTTCGCAAAACCACCGTATCAAGCTGGAGTACTTGCAGGTGACGAGCGGAGTAGGCGTACGGTCGGTAGCCAGCATCGGACTGAACATTTCCGGTGAGAAGTTTGAAGCCGCTGCCAGTGGAAACGGTCCGGTAGATGCCGCTATCAAAGCATTGAAAAAGATAATAGACCGCCACATGACTCTGAAGGAATTCACTATCCAGGCTATCAGCAAGGGCAGTGACGACATGGGTAAAGTGCACATGCAGGTGGAATATGACAAACAGGTTTATTATGGTTTCGGTGCGAATACGGATATTATAGCTGCATCGGTAGAAGCCTATATAGACTGTATCAATAAATTTAAATTGGGTGTTTAGTGATTAATAGTTGGTGGTTTGTAACTGATATTTGTTCTTTGTGTTTGGTAATAGATAATTCGTAAATAATAATTTGTAATTAATACTCATTCTGATGAATACATTATTTGATAAAATTTGGGATGCCCACGTTGTGCAGAAGGTTGAGGACGGCCCCACGCAACTTTACATAGACAGGCTTTACTGCCATGAAGTAACCAGCCCGCAGGCTTTTGCCGGACTGCGTGCCAGAGGTATTAAATGTTTCCGTCCGGAAAAGATATTCTGTATGCCCGACCACAATACGCCGACGCACGATCAGGATAAACCGATCGAGGATGCTGTTTCGAAGATGCAGGTGGATACGCTGGCTAAGAATGCGAAAGATTTCGGTCTGGAGCATTTCGGCATGATGAATAAGAAAAACGGCATTATCCATGTGGTGGGTCCGGAACGCGGACTGACTTTGCCGGGTATGACGATTGTGTGCGGTGATTCGCATACTTCTACTCATGGCGCCATGGGGGCGGTGGCTTTCGGCATCGGCACAAGCGAGGTGGAGATGGTGCTGGCTTCGCAGTGTATCCTTCAGACGCGTCCCAAAACGATGCGCATTACGGTGGACGGCCGGCTGGGCAAGGGCGTCACTGCCAAGGATATGGCGCTCTATATGATGTCCAAAATGACAACCAGCGGTGCTACGGGCTACTTTGTGGAGTATGCCGGAGAGGCTGTGCGCAGTCTGTCTATGGAAGGACGCCTCACTTTGTGTAATCTCAGTATAGAGATGGGTGCGCGCGGCGGTATGGTGGCTCCGGACGAAACCACCTTTGCATACATCAAGGGACGTGAGTACGCTCCGAAAGGGGAAGAATGGGACAAGGCGCTGGCATATTGGAAAACGTTGAAAAGTGAGGAGGATGCCGTCTTCGATAAGGAGGTGCGCTTTGATGCCGCTGATATCGAGCCGATGATTACCTACGGCACCAATCCGGGTATGGGCATGGGCATCACGCAGCACATTCCCACTACCGAGGAGATGGGAGAGGCAGCCAAAGCGTCTTTTATGAAGTCTATGGATTATATGGGATTCCGTCCGGGTGATTCGCTGCTGGGCAAGAAGATTGACTATGTTTTTCTGGGTGCTTGCACCAACGGCCGTATCGAGGATTTTCGTGCGTTTGCCTCTATTGTGAAGGGGCGCAGGAAAGCTGCGGATGTGGTGGCTTGGCTGGTTCCCGGTTCATGGCTGGTGGATGCGCAGATACGTGAGGAGGGGCTGGATAAGGTGTTGGAAGAAGCGGGATTCGCTATCCGACAGCCGGGATGTTCGGCATGCTTGGCGATGAATGATGATAAAGTGCCTGCCGGGAAATATGCGGTGTCCACCAGTAACCGTAACTTTGAAGGGCGTCAGGGACCGGGTGCGCGTACTTTGCTTGCCAGTCCGCTGGTGGCTGCTGCTGCGGCGGTGACGGGGGTGATTACGGATCCGAGAGATTTTATCTAAATTAAGGTTCACGACAGAGGATGCATAGTGCCACAGATTTTTTAGACAGAAGAACAAAAGAACAGAAGAATAAAAAGATATGAATATAAGAGGAGGAAACTCTGTGCCCTCTATGGTGAACAAAGAACAATCTAATAACAGCAACAATGAAACAAAAATTCAATATTATCAACAGCACTTGTGTACCTCTTCCTTTGGAGAATGTAGATACCGACCAGATAATTCCTGCCCGCTTCCTGAAAGCCACTACAAAAGAAGGTTTTGGTGAAAATCTGTTTCGCGACTGGCGGTACAATGCCGACGGTTCTCTGAATGAGGAATTTGTTTTGAACAATCCCACTTATGGCGGGCAAATCCTTGTGGCGGGCAAGAACTTCGGTTCGGGAAGCAGTCGCGAGCACGCAGCCTGGGCTATTGCCGGCTATGGTTTTAGGGTGGTGGTAAGCAGTTTCTTTGCAGATATTCACAAGAATAACGAGCTGAACAATTTTGTGCTTCCCGTTGTGGTGAGTGAACCGTTCCTGAAAGAACTTTTCGATTCAATCTTTGCCAATCCAAAGACGGAAGTGGAAGTAAACCTACCCGAACAGACCATCACCAACAAGGCAACCGACAAGAGTGAGCATTTCGAAATCAATGCCTACAAGAAGCATTGCCTGATGAATGGTTTGGACGACATTGATTTTCTTGTCGGAAACAAGGATAAAATAGAAGCTTGGGAGAAGAACAATGAAGCATAATCATCCGAAGATAGAAATCATGGACACCACTCTCCGCGACGGTGAACAGACCAGCGGAGTGTCTTTTGTGCCCCATGAAAAACTGATGATAGCCCGTTTGTTGCTTGAAGATTTGAAGGTGGACCGGGTGGAGGTGGCTTCCGCGCGGGTGTCCGAAGGGGAATTTGATGCGGTGAAGATGATATGCGACTGGGCGGCACGACGTAATATGTTGCCGAAAGTAGAGGTGCTCGGTTTCGTGGACGGACATACCTCGGTAGACTGGATACATGCCACCGGCTGCCGCGTCATCAACCTGCTGTGCAAGGGGTCGCTGAAGCATTGCTCCTGCCAGTTGAAGAAATCGCCTGAGGAGCATATCGAAGATATCCTGTCGGTAGTGGACTATGCAAATGTGCAGGATATGGAAGTGAATGTCTACTTGGAAGACTGGAGCAACGGCATGAAAGATTCGCCCGAATATGTCTTTCAATTGATGGATGCGCTGATTCGGACCAACATAAAGCGGTATATGCTGCCCGACACATTGGGCGTGCTGAACCCGTTGCAGGTCATTGAGTTCATGCGGAAGATGGTGAAGCGTTATCCGAATGAGCATTTCGACTTCCATGCCCACAATGATTACGACCTCGCGGTGAGTAACGTGCTGGCAGCCGTATTGAGTGGCTGCAAGGGTCTGCACACCACCATCAACGGCTTGGGCGAACGTGCGGGCAACGCACCTCTTGCCAGCGTGCAGGCTATCCTGAAAGACCATTTCAGTGCTATTACCAACATAGACGAGAACCGCCTGAATGATGTGAGCCGCGTGGTGGAGTCTTATTCGGGCATCGTGATTCCCGCCAATAAACCGATTGTGGGCGAGAATGTGTTTACGCAGGTGGCGGGCGTGCATGCCGACGGGGATAACAAAAGCAACCTTTACTGCAACGACCTGCTGCCCGAACGCTTTGGACGTAAACGGGAATATGCATTGGGCAAGAATAGCGGTAAGGCGAATATCCGCAAGAACTTGGAAGACCTGGGGCTGGATCTGGACGAGGAGTCCATGCGCAAAGTTACGGAACGCATCATCGAGCTGGGCGATAAAAAGGAGCTTGTGACACAGGAGGACCTGCCGTACATCGTGTCCGACGTCCTGAAACATGGAATAGTGGATGAGCGCGTGAACCTGAAAAGTTACATCGTGAACCTTGCCTACGGACTGAAGCCGATGGCTACGCTGAAAATAGAAATCAACGGCAAGGAGTATGAGGAGAGTTCCAGCGGCGACGGCCAGTATGATGCCTTTGTGCGTGCGCTGCGCAAGATATACAAAGTGACCTTGGGCCGCAAGTTCCCGATGCTGACGAACTATGCGGTGACTATCCCTCCCGGCGGGCGCACCGATGCCTTTGTGCAGACGGTGATCACATGGAGCTTTGAAGACAAGGTGTTCCGCACCCGCGGCTTGGATGCCGACCAGACGGAAGCGGCTATCAAGGCTACGGTGAAGATGCTGAATATCATTGAAGGAGAATACGATAAATAGATATTACTTATGACTTATAAGACAGTGAAAGATTATTTTGAGAGAAAACCCAATGCAAGCTACTTGTTTTTTGCTTGCATGATATTCCTGTTTCGTGTTTTCTTGAATTGGTATGGAAATGATGCACAGCTTGTCACTCTTTTAGATGTGATATGGACGCTTATGATGACTGCGGGATTTGTGGTGGGTGATCGTATTCGCCGCAAGAATAAGACTATGAAAGATAAAATAGAAGATGAATTAAAAAAAAATAAATAAGTATGGATTTTAAAATTGCAGTATTGGCCGGTGACGGTATCGGCCCCGAAATATCCGCCGTAGGTGTGGACGTAATGACCGCCGTTTGTGAGAAATTCGGCCATAAGGTGAGTTATGAATATGCTGTCTGTGGTGCGGACGCCATCGACAAAGTGGGCGATCCTTTTCCCGAAGCTACCTATCAGGCTTGTAAGAATGCCGATGCGGTACTTTTTTCGGCCGTAGGTGATCCTAAGTTCGACAATGATCCCACCGCAAAGGTGCGTCCTGAACAGGGCTTGCTGGCTATGCGCAAAAAACTGGGGCTGTTTGCCAACATCCGCCCGGTGCAGACCTTCAAGTGCCTCCTGCATAAGTCCCCGTTGCGTGCCGAACTGGTGGACGGAGCCGATTTCCTCTGCATCCGCGAACTGACCGGCGGTATGTACTTCGGCGAGAAATATCAGGACAATGACAAAGCCTACGATACCAATATGTACACCCGTCCGGAGATTGAACGTATCCTGAAAGTGGGTTTTGAGTATGCGATGAAGCGCAACAAGCACCTGACGGTAGTGGACAAAGCCAACGTCCTTGCCTCTTCGCGCCTGTGGAGACAGATTGCCCGGGAAATGGCTCCGGACTATCCGGAAGTGACCACCGACTATATGTATGTGGACAACGCCGCCATGCGTATGATTCAAGAGCCGAAGTTCTTCGATGTAATGGTGACGGAGAACACTTTCGGAGATATTCTGACCGATGAAGGCTCCTGCATCAGCGGTTCTATGGGATTGCTGCCGTCGGCTTCCACCGGAGAAAGCACCCCGGTGTTCGAACCTATCCATGGCTCATGGCCGCAGGCTAAGGGCCTGAACATAGCCAATCCGCTGGCGCAGATCCTGTCCGTAGCCATGCTGTTCGAATACTTCGGCCTGAAAGAAGAAGGCGCACTTGTTCGCGAGGCGGTAGACGCTTCGCTTGATGCCAATGTCCGTACTCCGGAAATTCAGGCGGAAGGCGGAGCCAAATATGGCACGAAAGAGGTGGGCGCATGGATTGTTGACTACATCAAACACTAATCTTTATTAAGGAAAGAAAGGGACAAGCGTTTTTTTTCTACCTTTGCGAGGAGGTGCATCAAAAGTATGATAACGGATTCTATTTTTGATGTATCTCCTTGTTTTATAACTAATGATGATTATGGCAAAAATAGCAAAGAACTTGACGGAACTCATCGGCGGCACTCCGTTGATGAAGTTGGCAGGATACAGCCGGAAGTACGGGCTGCAACAGGATATAGTTGCCAAACTGGAGTCTTTCAATCCGGCGGGCAGTGTGAAAGACCGCGTGGGGCTGGCAATGATTGAGGATGCCGAAGCACGCGGAGTGCTGAAGCCCGGCGCCACTATAATAGAGCCTACCAGTGGCAACACCGGAGTGGGACTGGCAATGGTAGCGACTATCAAGGGCTATCATCTGATGCTGACCATGCCTGAGACAATGAGTATTGAACGTCGTAATCTGCTGAAAGCCCTCGGAGCGGAAATCGTGCTGACGGATGGCATGGCGGGCATGGCAGGCTCTATTGCCAAAGCAAAGGAGCTGCGTGACCGTATACCCGGTGCTGTGATTTTGCAGCAGTTTGAGAATCCTTCCAACGCCAAGGCGCACGAGCTTACTACGGGTGAGGAGATCTGGAGGGATACGGACGGGCAGGTGGATGTGTTTGTGGCGGGAGTAGGTACGGGCGGTACGGTTTGTGGTGCGGCCCGCGCATTGAAGAAACATAATCCGGACATTTATATTGTGGCGGTTGAGCCTGCATCGTCTCCCGTACTTGAGGGGGGAGAGGCTGCTCCGCACCGCATACAAGGCATAGGGGCGAACTTTGTTCCGGCTCTTTATGATGCCTCGGTGGTGGATGAGGTGATTCCTGTGCCGGACGATGAAGCTATTCGCGCCGGACGCGAACTGGCATCTGCCGAGGGACTGTTGGCGGGTATATCTTCCGGTGCCGCCGTCTATGCGGCGCGTTTGCTGGCAAAACGTCCTGAATTTGCAAACAAAATGGTGGTTGCTTTGTTACCCGATACGGGAGAAAGGTATCTTTCTACGGAGCTGTTTGCGTTCGATACGTATCCTTTGGAATAAGTGCAGGGGATAAACGTTTATTCCCAAGGCAGGTACTATAAAAATAAAATCATAAGTATGAAGAAGCTGATTTTTCTCGTAGTGTGTTTGGTGTCAGGCGGTATGCCTGTGTTCTCGCAAACCTATCAGGAGCTTTGCGACCGCGCTGTCACTTATACCGAACAGGACAGTCTGCCGCAGGCGGAGGACTATATCCGCCGGGCCTTGAAGCTGGAGCCGGCAAATCCCCATAATGCCCTTCTGTTCTCCAATCTCGGAACGATACAGCGCCGGCAAAGACAATATGAACAGGCTTTGGAATCTTATAACTTTGCCCTGAACATCGCACCGCGGGCGGTTCCCATCTTGCTGAACCGGGCGGCTATCTATATGGAACTGGGACGGAATAATTTGGCACAGGCCGATTATTCTTTAGTGTTGGATCTGGAGAAAAACAATGAGGAGGCTTTGCTGATGCGTGCCTATATCTATATGCAGCAACGCGAATATAAAATGGCAAAGGCAGATTATGAGCGTCTGTTGAAAGTGAACCCCGCCAGCTATAACGGGCGCCTCGGCTTGGCAACCTTAGAGCAGAAAGAGGGAAAGCATGAAGATGCCCTGCGCATATTGAACAATATGTTTGCCGCCAAAGGGAAAGACGCGCAGTTGTCACCTTCCCAATATGCCATGCTCTATGTGGCTCGCGCCGGAGTGGAGAAGGACCTGAAACACATGGATATGGCATTGGTCGACTTGGAAGAGGCAATAAGGCTGGACAGTTCGCAGCCGGATATATATCTGATGCGTGGCGAGATCTACCTTGCCCAAAAGAAAAAAGACCTTGCCAAACGTGATTTCGAGAAAGCCATATCATTAGGAGTACCCCAGTCCGACCTACGCGACCTACTAAAACAAACAAGGAAATAGTGGTTAGCGATTAGTGATTAAGGTATGATGCTATAAACTGCTAACCGCTAACCCTTAATCGTTAATCGCTAATCATAAAACGCTGATCACTGATCACTAATCGCTAAATTTGCGTATCAGACTAACGAATTCTTTTCCGTATTTTTTCTTCTTGTATTCTCCGATGCCGCTGATGTTTCCAAACTCTTCGATTGTGGTGGGGCGTGAAGTGCTGAGTAAATGGAGCACTTTGTCGGACAGGACGATATATGCCGGCAGGGCTTCTTCGTCGGCGAGCCGTTTTCTTAGTTCCCGCAAGGCTTCAAAGAGATCTTCGTTTTCGGTGTTGGGAAGTCCCAGCGGCAGTTCCTTGGAAAGAACGGGGAGCTTGCGTTTTCTGCCCCGCTTGGTCTCGTTGGCTTCTTCCCGGCGTATTACTACCAGTCGGGCAGTGGCCCTGCCGAAGAGGACATCGCTTCCGGCGGGGGTTATCTTCAGGTGATTGTTCTCATTGTAGGCTATCTCAAAGTAGCCGAGTTGCAACATCTGTAACAAATAATCGTGCCAATCGCGGGCGGGCACTTCCCGTCCGGCAGCAAATGTTTTCAGTTGTTCATACCCCTTGTCCACTACTTCGGGAGTCATATTTCCTCTTAGGATATCAACCAATACACCTGTGCTGATTTGCTGTTCCGTACGGACAATGGCGCTCAATGCTTTCTGTACGATGATAGTCCCGTCAAAGCGTTCCGGAGGGTTCTTGCAAACGTCACAGTTGCCACAGTCATGGGTAGCCGTTTCTCCGAAATAACTCAACAAAATGCGACGGCGACAGATGTCCGATTCGGCATATTGCTGCATCCGTTGCAGCTTCTCTATATTGATGCTTTGCTGTCCGCTGTCGGTAGCGAATTTAGTAAGCAGAATCAAGTCGGACAGCGAATAGAACAATAACGTGTCACTGGGCATCCCGTCCCTTCCGGCACGCCCTATCTCCTGATAAAAACTCTCAATGCTTTTGGGTAAATTATAGTGAATAACCCAGCGTACGTTACTCTTGTCTATGCCCATGCCGAAGGCAATGGTGGCGCATACCACCTGCACGCGGTCATTGATGAAATCATCCTGCGCTTCGTCCCTGCGGGTGGGAGAGAGTCCGGCATGGTAGACGGCAGCGCGTATGCCTTGCTTTTGGAGCATTTGTGCAACGGATTCCGTCTTGCTGCGGCTCATACAGTATATGATGCCGCTTTCTCCGGGATGACGGGCTATGAAGTCTATAATTGCCTTTGACTTTTCCTTCTGCTGGTAACCCCGTTTTACGGTGAGGCTCAGGTTGGGACGGTCGAAGGAAGAGATGAATATCCGGGGATGGTTCAAGTGAAGCTGTTTGATGATGTCTTCGCGTGTAATCTTGTCGGCGGTGGCGGTCAGGGCTATGATAGGGACCTGCGGAAACTGTTGGTGCAGAATTCCCATTTGTGCATATTCCGGACGGAAGTCATGTCCCCATTGCGAGATGCAGTGCGCTTCGTCGATGGCAAAAAGCGAGATATGCATATCCCGCAAAAGATAGTTGGCTTCAGCCAATAGCTTTTCAGGAGAGATGTAGAGCAGTTTCAGTTTCCCTTCCATACATGCCCGGCGCAGGGCGGCATTTTCCGTTTCATCGTTGCTGCTGTTCAGCGCACCGGCGCTGATGCCGTTGGCGCAGAGTGCTTCCACCTGGTCTTTCATCAGCGAGATGAGTGGTGAAACCACTACCGCAGTACCTTCACGCAGCAGGGCGGGAAGCTGGTAGCAAATGGATTTCCCACCGCCGGTAGGCATTAATACAAGTGCGTCGTTTCCGCCCAGAATATGGCGGATGATTTCTTCTTGCAAAGGGCGGAAACTATCGTAACCGAAATATGTTTTAAGCGTTTGTTGCATAAATAGGTGGCGGTATATTTTGAGGGGACAAAGTTACATTAATTATTGTATAAAACCTCAAAGGAAGTGTAGTTCAATTTAATAACCTAAATTTAATGCCCAAAGTTAAATAATCTTATTATTAAGCGTACTTCGCTTCTTTTCAACCTTTTTCGCTGTTTATATATTAAAAATATCTGTTGGAAAAGTTGCGTATAAAAAAAAAATGTTAGACTTTTGTGTTGTCTAAAGGAAACTCCTTTGGATTTCCTAATTTAACAACCCCTAACCAGTTAATTCAATGAGTGATTTAGAAGAAAAAGCACAGGAGGGAGCTGCAAAGAAGCATCCCTACAACCTGCGTGAAAAGAAAGAAAAGAAGGCTGCCTACCGTTCCTTGATTCGTCCGGAACTGGCAGATGAACTGTATGACAGGATATTAAATATCATCGTTGTACAGAAGAAGTACAGAGATCCTAATTATTCTGCTAAAGATTTGGCAAAAGAGTTACAGACTAATACCCGCTATTTATCGGCAGTCGTAAACTCTCGTTTTGGAATGAATTACTCTTGTTTATTGAATGAGTACAGAGTGAAAGATGCTTTGCATTTATTGACAGATAAGAGGTATGCTGACAAAAATGTAGAAGAAATCAGCACGATGGTTGGTTTCGCTAATCGTCAGTCTTTTTATGCTGCATTCTACAAATATGTAGGAGAAACTCCTAATGGTTATCGCAAGAAACGTGCAGTAAAAAGCAAATAATTCAGTGAAGCTGAATTTATGAAAGGAAATATTCTGGGACGGTTGCTTCGGAATACTTCCTTTTGTCATTTTAATACTAACTATATCTTCCCGACACACATGAAAAAACAACTGATGTCCGTAGCAGTCGCTGCATCTTTGCTGACGGCTTGTGGCGGAGCGCAAAAAACGACTGCCGAGGCAGAAAAATTTGATTATACAGTGGAACAATTTGCAGACTTACAGATTTTACGCTATCGCGTACCGGAATTTGAGAACTTGTCTCTCAAACAGAAAGAATTAGTTTATTATCTCACAGAGGCCGCTTTGCAGGGACGTGACATCTTGTTCGACCAGAATGGAAAATACAACCTCAGAATACGCCGGATGCTGGAAGCCGTCTATACGGGGTATGCCGGCGACAAGACTACGGCGGACTTCAAGGCTATGGAAGTGTATCTGAAGCGGGTGTGGTTCTCCAATGGTATTCACCACCATTACGGCTGCGAAAAGTTTGTTCCGGGCTTCACTCCCGAATTCTTCCGGCAAGCCCTTTTGAGCGTGGATGCTTCCAAACTTCCGCTTGCAGAGGGACAAACGGTGGAACAGCTTTATGAGGAGGTTGCTCCGGTCATCTTCGATCCGAAGGTAATGTCGAAGCGCGTGAATCAGGCTGCGGGTGAGGACTTGGTGCTGACTTCCGCGTGCAACTATTATGACGGGGTGACACAGCAGGAAGCCGAGGACTTCTACGGTGCGATGAAAGATCCCAAAGATGAAACGCCGGTTTCCTACGGTCTGAACAGCCGTCTGGTAAAAGAAGACGGCAAGATACAGGAGAAGGTGTGGAAAGTAGGAGGATTGTACGGACAGGCCCTTGAGAAGATTGTATATTGGCTGAAGAAGGCGGAAGGCGTAGCCGAGAATCCCGAACAGAAAGCGGTGATTGCCAAACTCGTGGAGTTCTATGAAACGGGAGATTTGAAAACATTTGATGATTATGCCGTTCTCTGGGTGAAGGATCTGGATTCCCGCATTGACTTTGTGAACGGATTCACCGAAAGCTATGGCGATCCTTTGGGAATGAAAGCAAGCTGGGAGTCTTTGGTGAATTTCAAAGATTTGGAAGCTACCCGCCGTACGGAGATCATCAGTAGCAATGCGCAGTGGTTTGAGGATCACTCTCCGGTGGAGAAGCAGTTCAAGAAAGAAGAAGTGAAAGGTGTTTCGGCTAAGGTGATTACCGCTGCTATTTTGGCAGGCGACCTTTATCCGTCAACTGCTATCGGCATCAACCTGCCCAATGCAAACTGGATCCGCAGCCATCATGGCTCCAAGTCCGTTACGATTGGCAATATTACGGATGCTTATAACAAAGCTGCCCATGGCAACGGTTTCAACGAGGAGTTTGTATATAGCGATGCCGAACTGAAGCTGATAGACCAATATGCCGACATCACCGACAATCTGCACACCGACTTGCATGAGTGTCTGGGACATGGCTCCGGTAAGTTGCTTCCGGGTGTAGACCCCGATGCACTGAAAGCCTATGGTTCTACTATCGAAGAAGCGCGTGCCGACTTGTTCGGGCTTTACTATGTGGCCGATCCGAAGTTGGTGGAATTAGGGCTGACTCCCAGTGAGGATGCCTATAAGGCGCAGTTCTATACCTATCTGATGAACGGCCTGATGACGCAGCTCGTACGCATCGAACCGGGAAATAACGTGGAAGAGGCCCATATGCGCAACCGCCAGCTCATAGCCCGTTGGGTGTATGAGAAAGGCGCTGCCGATAAAGTGGTGGAACTGGTGAAGAAGGACGGTAAAACTTATGTCGTAATCAACGACTACGCAAAAGTGCGTGAATTGTTCGGTGAGTTGCTTGCCGAAATACAACGCATCAAGTCCACCGGTGACTACGATGCCGCCCGCAAACTGGTAGAGGCCTATGCCGTAAAGGTGGATCCCGAACTGCATGCGGAGGTTTTGGAGCGGTATAAGAAATTGAACCTGGCTCCGTACAAAGGTTTCGTCAATCCTAAGTATGAAGCGGTGACAGATGCCGACGGCAACATAACCGATATAACGGTGACCTACGATGAAGGTTATGCAGAACAGATGCTGCGTTACAGCAAGGACTACTCCGTTTTGCCTTCGGTAAATAATTAATTCATCATTTCTCTAATCCTCATCATTGATGGAACTAACAGAACAACTCAAAGAAATAAAGACACAGCTCCGCCTCTCCATGAACGGGGCTGTGTCCCAAAGTATGCGCGAGAAAGGTTTGGTCTACAAACTCAACTTCGGCGTAGAGCTGCCCCGTATCAAGAGCATTGCTGCCGCTTACGAGAAAGACCACGCTTTGGCGCAGGCACTTTGGAAAGAAGATATTCGCGAATGTAAAATATTGGCGGGACTGCTCCAGCCGGTTGACAGTTTCCTGCCCGAAATTGCGGATATATGGGTGGAGAACATCCGGAATATTGAGATTGCGGAGCTCACTTGTATGAATCTTTTCCAACATCTTCCGTATGCTCCTGCCAAGTCTTTCCATTGGATTGCGGCTGAGGAAGAATATACGCAGGTCTGCGGCTTTCTCACCATTGCCCGCTTGCTGATGAAAAAAGGCGATATGAACGAACGCGTGGAAAATGAGTTCCTTGATCAGGCGGTAACCGCTTTCTTGTCCGGCTCCTATCATGTGCGCAATGCTGCACTGACCGCTATCCGCCGTTTCATGCAGCATAGTGAGGAAAATGCTTTTCAGGTTTGCCGGAGGGTGGAGGAGATGAAAGAATCTTCCTCGGAATCCGAGCAGCTTCTTTATAATCTGGTAAGGGAAGAGGTGACAGAGTGATAATGCGGTTTACTATTCTCATTATTAATTTTTCTTTTTTTGTTTGCTTTCCGCAAAAAAGGCTTAACTTTGTTGGCTGTTAAAAAACTGCGCCTTTAAATGGAAAGTCAGAATGTGAAAGATACGGTTAGGCAGATATTCACAGAATATCTCAATACGAACGGGCATCGCAAGACTCCCGAACGCTATGCCATACTCGATACTATTTATTCCATAGACGGCCATTTCGATATCGATACGCTTTATTCGCTCATGGCAGACCAGGAGAATTTCAGGGTCAGCCGCGCGACACTTTATAATACTATCATATTACTTATCAATGCCCGCCTGATTATCAAACATCAGTTTGGAAATTCCTCCCAATACGAGAAAAGCTACAATCGTGATACGCATCACCACCAAATCTGCACCCAGTGCGGCCAGGTTATTGAGTTTCAGAATGAGGAATTGCAGCATGCCATTGAGAATACAAAGCTGAGTCGCTTCAACTTGACACATTATTCATTGTATATGTACGGACTGTGCAGTAAGTGCGACCGCGCAAATAAACGAAAGAAGAAAAATAATAACCATAAGAAAGAGAAATGAAAGTAGACATTCTATTAGGATTACAATGGGGCGACGAAGGCAAAGGCAAAGTCGTTGATGTATTAACTCCGAGATACGATGTAGTGGCACGTTTTCAAGGCGGCCCGAACGCCGGCCATACATTGGAGTTTGAAGGCCAGAAGTATGTGCTCCGTTCCATTCCTTCGGGAATTTTTCAGGGTGATAAAGTGAATATAATCGGTAACGGCGTGGTGCTCGATCCGGCGTTGTTCAAAGCAGAGGCGGAGGCGTTGGAAGCATCCGGCCACAACCTGAAGGAACGCTTGCATATTTCTAAGAAAGCACATCTCATCCTGCCTACGCACCGTATTCTGGATGCCGCATACGAAGCTGCAAAGGGCGATGCTAAAGTGGGAACTACCGGTAAGGGTATCGGCCCCACTTATACGGATAAGATAAGTCGTAACGGAGTGCGTGTGGGTGACATCCTGCATGATTTTGACAAGAAATACGCTGCGGCCAAAGCACGTCACGAACAAATCCTGGAGAGCTTGAATTATGAATATGACCTGACAGAGCTGGAAAAAGCATGGTTTGAAGGTATTGAATACTTGAAGCAATTCCGGTTTGTGGACAGCGAACATGAGATCAACGGCCTGCTGTCAGAGGGTAAGTCTGTTTTGTGCGAAGGTGCGCAAGGCACAATGCTCGATATTGATTTCGGTTCTTATCCGTTCGTCACTTCCTCCAACACTGTCTGTGCCGGTGCATGCACAGGTTTGGGCATCGCGCCCAATAAGATTGGCGAGGTTTATGGTATCTTCAAAGCATATTGTACACGTGTGGGCGCAGGTCCGTTCCCGACGGAACTGTTTGACAAAACCGGCGACCAGATCTGCACGTTGGGACATGAGTTCGGTTCGGTAACCGGACGTAAGCGCCGTTGCGGCTGGATTGACCTGGTAGCCTTGAAGTATGCCATTATGGTAGACGGCGTCACCAAACTGATTATGATGAAGAGCGATGTGCTCGATTCTTTCGAAACGATCAAAGCTTGTGTGGCATACAAAGTGAATGGCGAGGAAATTGATTACTTCCCGTTCGACATCGAAGGTGTTGAACCCGTATATGTAGAACTTCCCGGCTGGCAAACGGATATGACAAAGATGCAGAGCGAAGATGAATTCCCCGAAGAGTTCAACGCTTACCTGTCGTTCTTGGAAGAGCAACTCGGTGTGCCTGTCAAGATCGTATCCGTAGGTCCCGACCGCGAACAAACCATTGAACGCTATACAGAAGAATAATAGATTTTAGCTAATTCTTCCTAAAAGATAAGGGAAACTGTGAGATTGCTTGCCGTTTCCCTTTATTTTTGGCAAGCTATTTGTTCTGTAAAAAGAGACGACACATTATTCACTTATTTATATTTAAAAGAAGAAAATTATGGGAACAGGAATGATAGGGATGCAATGGATTATTTTTATCGGCATAGCTGTGGTCAGTTGGCTGGTACAGATGAATCTGCAAAGTAAATTCAAGAAATATTCTAAAATCCCCACAGGCAACGGGATGACGGGAGCCGATGTGGCTTTGAAAATGCTGCACGACAATGGAATCTATGATGTTACCGTTACGCATACTCCGGGACATCTGACCGACCATTACAATCCTGCCAATAAAACAGTAAACCTGAGTGAGGGCGTATACAACAGCAACAGTATCATGGCGGCAGCAGTTGCAGCCCATGAGTGCGGACACGCCGTACAGCATGCACGTGCCTATGCCCCGCTGACGATGCGCAGCAAATTGGTTCCGGTGGTTTCATTTGCTTCCAACATCATGACCTGGGTGCTGCTGGCAGGTATTCTGATGCTGAACTCTTTCCCGCAGTTGTTGCTGGCAGGTATTATCCTGTTTGCCATGACTACGTTGTTCAGCTTCATCACCCTTCCGGTGGAAATCAATGCAAGCAAGCGCGCATTGGTGTGGCTGAGCAATTCAGGCATCACGAACTCTTATAATCATGCCCAAGCGGAAGATGCGCTCCGTTCGGCTGCCTATACTTATGTGGTGGCTGCTCTGGGTTCATTGGCGACGCTCATTTATTACATCATGATATTCTTGGGACGCAGAGAATAAGAACATTCTGTTCCGTAGAAATAGAAAAATGCTTTTTTCACGCTAAATGGAGAAAGCATTTTTTTTCTTAATCAATAAAATACCGTAACTTTGTCGCCTGATTTTATAAATGATTGATACGATTATGGCAGCAAAACCCAGTATTCCAAAAGGGACCCGCGACTTCTCGCCCGTAGAAATGGCGAAGCGTAACTATATATTCAATACGATTCGTGATGTATATCATCTCTATGGTTTCCAGCAGATAGAGACACCTTCAATGGAGATGCTTTCCACTTTAATGGGGAAGTATGGCGAAGAAGGAGATAAACTACTGTTCAAGATACAGAATTCCGGTGATTACTTTTCCGCTCTCACCGATGAGGAACTGTTGAGCCGCAATGCAGCTAAACTTGCCGGCAAGTTCTGTGAAAAGGGTTTGCGCTATGACCTTACCGTACCTTTTGCACGCTACGTGGTGATGCATCGGGATGAAATAACCTTTCCCTTCAAACGTTATCAGATTCAGCCGGTGTGGCGTGCCGATCGTCCTCAGAAGGGGCGCTATCGCGAGTTCTACCAGTGCGATGCCGATGTTGTTGGTAGCGATTCTTTGTTGAATGAGGTGGAACTGATGCAGATTGTCGATACTGTATTCACACGCTTCGGTATTCGTGTCTGCATTAAAATCAACAACCGTAAGATACTGAGCGGCATTGCCGAGATTATCGGTGAGTCCGACAAGATTGTGGATATTACCGTAGCAATTGACAAACTTGACAAAATCGGCTTGGACAATGTCAATGCGGAGCTGAAGGAAAAGGGAATCAGTGATGAGGCTATTGCCAAGTTGCAGCCTATCATCCTGTTGAACGGCAGCAACGAGGAGAAACTCGCTACGCTGAAACAGGTGCTCTCAGCCAGCGAAACGGGGCTGAAAGGTGTGGAAGAGAGCGGGTTCATCCTGAATACGCTTTCGACGCTTGGATTGAAGAATGAAATCGAACTTGACCTGACTTTGGCACGCGGGCTGAACTACTATACCGGTGCTATTTTCGAAGTCAAGGCGCTGGACGTGCAGATCGGCAGCATTACAGGCGGCGGCCGTTATGACAACCTGACCGGTGTCTTTGGTATGGCAGGTGTCTCCGGAGTGGGTATTTCGTTTGGTGCAGACCGCATATTCGATGTGCTGAACCAGTTGGAACTGTATCCGAAGGAAGCTGTGAACGGTACGCAGCTTTTGTTTATCAACTTTGGTGAGAAGGAGGCGGCTTTTTCGATGAATGTACTTGCCGGAGTACGGGCAGCAGGTATTCGTGCTGAAATATTCCCCGATTCCAGCAAAATGAAGAAGCAGATGAGTTATGCCAATTCCAAGATGATCCCATTTGTTGCGCTGGTTGGAGAAAATGAAATGAACGAGGGCAAAGTGACCTTGAAAAACATGGAAACCGGAGAACAGAAGCTGGTTACTCCCCAAGAACTGGTTAGCGAACTGAGTTAATAAAAACTGAAATACTATTAAAAGGGAGCACATTTGTGCTCCTTTTTTTGTATATTTGTAAAGGAGGTGTTGCAGAAATGTAATATTCGGCTTTTACCTTTGCAATGACAATAAAATAGGAGGTTTGTATGGTTTCCGTTCAATTCAAACAAGAAAAGCACAATGCCCTCGTCAGTTTCTTGATGATTGTCATAGCGGTGTTGTTTCTGCTTTATATGGGAAGTTCGCTGGTGCACTCTACCAGGACTTTTTGGGCAAACTACTCTATTGAGAACCTGCTGGAGTAATGTTTGGGCAGTAAGGCTTATAGGAAGTTAACTTGATTGCCCGGATGAAGTTAACTGAATGTGGTGTAATAAGTTAACATCATGATGTGGATGATGTTAACATCGTATGGGCTATGATGTTAACTCGCTGTTTTACTCGTGCATAATTTGTTTTTGCAGTATTTATCCATACAAGGAATAAATAAAGACAACTAATTCGTTGTGGTTAGTTGTCTTTTTGTATATTTGTAAATCTGTGTCTTGAATTTTCGGCACAGACAAGCTTTGTTAATCATATCATAACTTAAAAACAACCAAAATCATGAATCAAGATTTCTCAATGCATGCCAATCCGTTGGTGGCTAAGCTTCAAAAGCCGGCTTCCGAACTTACAAAAGCCGACATAATTTCTTATATAAAAGAGAATGGAATCACTATGGTGAATTTCATGTATCCCGCTGCCGACGGGCGGTTGAAAACGCTGAACTTTGTCATCAATGATGCCGCCTATCTCGATGCGATACTTACGTGCGGAGAGCGTGTGGACGGCTCCAGCCTGTTTCCTTTCATAGAAGCGGGAAGTAGTGATTTATACGTGGTTCCCCGTTTCTGTACGGCTTTTGAGGATCCTTTTTCCGAACAGCCTACGCTCTCCATGCTTTGCTCTTTTTTCAATAAAGACGGCGAACCGCTGGAAAGCTCTCCGGAACACACTTTGCGCAAGGCGTGCCGGGCGTTTACGGAGGTGACCGGCATGGAGTTTCAGGCTATGGGCGAATTGGAATATTATGTTATTTCGGAAGACAGCGGTATGTTCCCCGCCACCGACCAGCGAGGCTATCACGAATCTGCTCCTTATGCCAAATTCAATGAGTTCCGCACCGAATGTATGGCATACATTGCACAAGCCGGCGGGCAAATCAAGTACGGGCATTCCGAAGTGGGCAATTTCACCCTTGATGGCAAGATATACGAGCAGAACGAAATAGAATTTCTGCCGGTGCGCGCTGATCAGGCTGCCGATCAGTTGATGATTGCCAAATGGATAATCCGTAACCTTGCTTATCAATATGGATTTGATCTTACTTTTGCTCCGAAAATAACGGCAGGAAAAGCAGGTTCGGGATTGCATATCCACATGCGCATCATGAAAGACGGGAAGAACCAGATGCTGACAGACGGCGTGCTCTCTGAAACAGCCCGCAAAGCCATTGCAGGAATGATGGAGCTGGCTCCTTCCATTACTGCGTTCGGCAATACGAATCCTACTTCTTATTTCCGTCTTGTTCCCCATCAGGAGGCTCCGACCAATATTTGTTGGGGCGACCGCAACCGTTCCGTATTGGTGCGTGTTCCGCTGGGATGGTCGGCCAAGACGGATATGTGTATGCTTGCCAATCCTTTGGAGGCTCCGAGCCATTATGACACTACTCAAAAACAAACGGTGGAGATGCGCTCGCCGGACGGTTCTGCCGATTTGTACCAATTGATTGCAGGACTGGCAGTGGCCTGCCGTCGCGGTTTTGAAATGGCGGATGCATTGGAGGTAGCAGAAAAAACGTATGTGAATGTGAATATCCATAAGAAAGAGAATGAGGACAAACTGAAACAGTTGGCTCAGCTTCCCGATAGTTGTGCCGCTTCTGCCGATTGTCTGGAGAAGCAACGTGCCGCTTTCGAGAAATATAATGTTTTCAGTCCTGCTATGATTGACGGGATAATTGCCAAACTTCGTGCTTATGAAGACAGGACTTTGCGTAGTGAGGTTCAGAATAATCAGGAAGCGATGTTGAAATTGGTTGAGAGATATTTCCACTGCGGATAAAGATTGGAGCAAAACACATCATCTGTTTATACAAAACGCATCATCTGTTGAGGCTTAACGGATGATGCGTTTTGTATAAACAGATGATGCGATAAGGAACCATTCTTCTGAGGCTGCAAATATAGCATTAGCCGTTTTATTCTTTGCCATTTTGTCAGTTTAAATCTGCCAAACAAACAGCTTTGACTTTTGGCACAGTTTTCGTAAGTTCTTTATCGCTTGCATAAAGCAGTATTACTATTAATAATGCAAATGTATAACATATAAAAAATAAAGAATTATGAACATTAAACCATTGGCAGACAGAGTGCTGATACTCCCTGCACCTGCAGAAGAAAAGACAATCGGCGGTATCATTATTCCTGATACGGCAAAAGAAAAACCTTTAAAGGGTGAAGTTATAGCAGTTGGCAACGGAACAAAAGACGAAGAAATGGTGTTGAAGGTTGGTGACACAGTGTTGTATGGCAAATATGCCGGAACAGAACTGGAAGTTGAAGGAACCAAATACCTTATCATGCGTCAGAGCGATGTGCTCGCTGTTTTGGGATAATTAGTAATTTATAGTTTGTAATTTCTAAATTAGATAAACATTATGGCAAAAGAAATATTATTCAATATCGATGCCCGCGACCAATTGAAGAAAGGTATCGATACACTGGCAAATGCAGTAAAAGTAACTCTCGGCCCGAAGGGACGTAACGTAATCATCGAAAAGAAATTCGGTGCTCCCCACATCACGAAAGACGGTGTAACGGTGGCTAAAGAAGTGGAACTGGCCGATGCTTACCAAAATACAGGTGCGCAACTGGTTAAGGAAGTTGCCTCTAAAACCGGGGATGATGCAGGTGACGGTACAACCACTGCTACCGTATTGGCACAGGCCATTGTAGCCGAAGGTTTGAAGAATGTCACTGCCGGTGCAAGTCCTATGGATATCAAGCGCGGTATTGACAAGGCTGTTGCCAAAGTGGTGGAATCCATCAAGAGCCAGTCTGAAAAGGTTGGCGACAACTACGATAAAATCGAGCAGGTGGCTTCTGTATCTGCCAACAATGATCCGGTTATCGGTAAGCTGATTGCAGACGCTATGCGCAAAGTTTCCAAAGACGGTGTTATCACTATCGAGGAGGCTAAGGGTACGGATACTACTATCGGTGTAGTAGAAGGTATGCAGTTCGACCGCGGTTATCTTTCTGCCTATTTCGTTACCAATACTGAAAAGATGGAATGTGAAATGGAGAAACCGTACATCCTGATTTACGACAAGAAGATTTCTAACTTGAAGGATTTCTTGCCTATCCTTGAACCGGCTGTACAAACAGGTCGTCCGCTGTTGGTAATTGCAGAAGATGTGGACAGCGAAGCATTGACTACATTGGTTGTTAACCGTCTGCGTTCTCAGTTGAAGATCTGTGCTGTGAAAGCTCCGGGCTTCGGCGACCGTCGTAAGGAAATGTTGGAAGATATTGCCGTATTGACCGGTGGTGTTGTAATCAGCGAAGAAAAAGGCTTGAAACTGGAACAGGCTACTATTGAAATGTTGGGTACAGCCGATAAGGTAACTGTTTCCAAAGACAATACGACTATTGTAAACGGAGCCGGTGCAAAAGAAAATATCAAGGAACGTTGCGAACAAATTAAGGCGCAGATTGCTTCTACCAAGTCTGATTATGACAAGGAGAAACTGCAGGAACGTTTGGCAAAATTGTCAGGTGGTGTAGCTGTTCTGTACGTAGGCGCTGCTTCCGAAGTGGAAATGAAAGAGAAGAAAGACCGCGTAGATGATGCTCTCCGCGCTACTCGTGCCGCTATCGAAGAAGGCATTGTTGCCGGTGGTGGTGTGGCTTACATTCGTGCACTGGATGCTTTGGAAGGTTTGCAGGGCGACAATGCCGATGAAACTACCGGTATCGACATCATCAAGCGTGCCATCGAAGAGCCGTTGCGCCAGATTGTTGCCAACGCGGGTAAGGAAGGCGCTGTGGTAGTGCAGAAAGTTCGTGAGGGCAAAGCAGACTTTGGTTACAATGCACGTACTGATGTTTATGAAAATCTGCACGCTGCCGGTGTGGTAGATCCCGCTAAGGTTACTCGTGTGGCTCTTGAAAATGCTGCTTCCATTGCAGGTATGTTCCTGACTACTGAGTGTGTCATTGTAGAAAAGAAAGAAGATAAGCCCGAAATGCCTATGGGCGCTCCCGGAATGGGCGGTATGGGTGGAATGATGTAATTCTTTTCCCTTGATATCTTAATCATATAGAGTGCCGCGATGCCTTTTCAGAAGGTGTCGCGGTTTTTTTATGTCCGATGAGCCTGTCCGGCTTAGTTTCAGTTGTTCTTGACATGCCTCGCCCGGCAATTGATGAGTTGCTGAAAGACTACTTTTTCTATTTTTAGGAATGAAGAGCAGAATGAAATTCGTTTGAAAGCTCCCTGACCTTCACAGGCCGGGGAGCTTAATCTGTAACTTTCCTCCTCTTGGAGTGGAAAGGTTTCTGAAAACAAACTGATTGATTTTTACCTTAAAATACCTTTGTTTGATAACCTTCTAACTAACCTTTTTTCTTTTCTACTTTGATGATTTTGTTGAAGATGAACTTGTGGCTTCAATATGTATTCTTTTCACCCGCCTTGCCTGAAGGGGGGGGATGCCAGTATCAGTGTTAAGAGCCGGTAATAGTGTTTCATAAATGACTTTTTATTTAAGGTTGAAAGAACTATGAAAACAGGCTTATTTAATTGCAAATAAAGCAGTTTCTATCAATTTTAGAAAGTGTTGGAGTGAATAATTATACGATATTATGTGTTATTTACATTCTTTTGGCATAATGAAGACCGGAAGAGCGGAACAGACAATGGTAAATGCTTGTTTGTTATTGGTTGATATGATGTAGAATGGTTTTTAAAATTTGTTTACGTATTTTAATTTCCTGAAAACAATGTTGGTGTATTATTTGTTCTATCCTTTTTAGAATACAAAACTTATAAACTATGGCTTATATTGATTATTATCAAGTCCTTGGAGTAGACAAAACGGCATCTCAGGATGATATTAAGAAGGCGTTCCGCAAATTGGCCCGGAAATATCATCCCGACTTGAATCCGAATGATGCTACTGCCAAAGACAAATTTCAGGCTATCAACGAAGCCAACGAAGTGCTAAGTGATCCTGAAAAAAGAAAGAAATATGATGAATATGGTGAGCACTGGAAGCATGCTGATGAGTTTGAAGCCCAGAAGCGGGCAAGGCAACAGGCCGGGGCAGGAGGTTTCGGAGGCTTTGGCGGTACAGGTTTCGGCGGTCAGGGTGGCGCAGGTTTTGGTACAGATGGTGGCGGCACATATTGGTACTCTTCCGACGGACAGGAATTTTCCGGAAGTAATGCAGGTGGTTTCTCCGATTTCTTTGAACAGATGTTCGGACACCGTACGCGTGGTGGAGGAGCGAATACCGGTTTTCGTGGACAAGACTTCCATGCGGATTTGAATCTGTCACTTCGTGATGCTGCCCAAACCCATAAGCAGATATTGACGGTAAACGGTAAAAATGTCCGTATTACTATTCCTGCCGGGGTGGCCAACGGTCAGGTCATCAAGCTGAAAGGTTACGGTGGAGAGGGCATCAACGGAGGTCCCGCCGGTGACTTGTACATCACTTTTGTGATAGCGGAAGACCCTGTCTTTAAACGTTTGGACAATGACCTGTATGTAGGTGTGGAGATAGACCTTTATACGGCGCTCTTGGGTGGTGAAAAGTTGGTGGATACTTTGGAAGGTCAGGTGAAACTGAAAGTAAAGCCCGAAACACAAAACGGGACGAAGGTACGCCTGAAAGGAAAAGGCTTTCCGGTGTACAAGAAGGAAGGGCAGTCCGGTGACTTGATTGTGACTTATTCCGTAAAGTTACCAACGAATCTGACGGAACAGCAGAAAGAGATGTTCCGCAAAATTCAAAGTATGAACTAAAAAGGAGAATGGGGTATGCAGAACGAATTAATTATAATCAGTGAATATTGCGACAAGTGCCACATAGAGCCCTCGTTTATTGAAATGTTGCAGGAAGGTGGCCTGATAGATATTCGGACGGAAGGCGGAGAGCGTTGTTTGTTGTTCTCCCAACTGCCGGATGTGGAGCGTTACAGCCGTATGTACTATGACTTGTCCATTAATATAGAAGGCATTGACGCCATTCATCATTTGTTGGAACGTATGGAGGAAATGCAGCAGGAGATTTATTCGCTGCACAATAAGTTGAGGCTGTTGGACGGTTTGGACTGACCCTGCGGCAGTGATATAAAGAAGATGGATATATCGAAATTTCAATAGGACATCCCATCTTATCATTCAGAGGAGTTTGCAACGAAGAATTTTTTCCCTATACATTAGGAGAAGAGATTCTTCGCTCCGTTCTGAATGACAGGATGGGATGTCAATCAAAGTTTTAAGGGGCTTACTTGCGATAGCCGTCTAACTCTTCAGCCTTGAACTTACGGATAAAGTTGAAGTGTTTTTCTATCTCTGCTTCAGCATAGTTTACGTATACAAGTGCTGATTTGGCAAACAGTTCCGGCGCTTTTGTAGCATCCTGAATCAGCAAGTGGGACATAACGCATACGGCAGCCATTTCATAAAGACGACGTGCTACGAAATCCAGCAATTCCTGGTTGCCGCTTTCCTTGACGGCATTGGTGCAGGCTTCAAACTTGTTTGTCATTTCTTTCACACGATCCAGGAGTGGTTGCATCTCTTCGCTGCAAGGAATCAGCTCATAGTCGCGCAGGGTAGCGGCATAAGAACCGTTGGTGACGTAACGGATAGCGGCTACGGTCTGCAACTGTGTCGTACCTTCGTAAATGGAGGTGATACGCGCATCACGATAAATGCGTTGGCAGGCATATTCCAGCATGAAACCTGAACCACCATGGATTTGGATACTGTCGTAAGCGTTTTGGTTGGCATATTCGGAGTTCATACCTTTGGCAAGTGGAGTGAAGCTGTCTGCCAGTTTTGCATATTTCTTCTGTTCCTGACGCTCTTCCGGGGTCAGCTTGCGTTCGCGGGCGATGTCGTCCAAGGCTTTGTAGATGTCCACATAGCGTGAAGTTTGGTACAACAGGGCGCGGCCGGCATCCAGCTTGGCTTTCATGATTGCCAGCATGTCGTATACGGCCGGGAACTCGATGATGGCTTTTCCGAACTGCTTACGGTCTTTGGCATAGGCCAGACCTTCATTGTAGGCAGCTTGTGATAAACCTACGGACTGGGCTGCAATGCCCAGACGGGCGCCGTTCATCAATGCCATTACGTATTTAATCAAACCGAGTTTGCGGTCACCGCAAAGCTCACATTTAGCGTTTTTGTAAACCAGTTCGCAAGTAGGAGAACCATGAATACCCAGTTTGTTCTCAATGCGGCGAACGTTTACGCCACCGTCACGCTTGTCATAGATGAACATTGACAGGCCGCGACCATCCTTTGTTCCTTCTTCTGAACGTGCCAGTACGAGGTGCAGGTCGGCGTCACCGTTAGTGATGAAACGCTTCACACCATTCAGACGCCAGCAGTTGTTGGCTTCATCATAGGTGGCTTTCAGCATTACACTTTGAAGGTCGGAACCGGCATCGGGCTCGGTCAGGTCCATGGACATGGTTTCACCGGCGCAGATGCGGGGAATGAAGCGGCTGTGCTGGTCTTCGTTGCCGAACTCGTAAAGAGTCTCGATACAGTCTTGCAAAGACCAGATATTGCCGAAGCCGGCATCAGCGGCAGCTACGATTTCCGCGCACATGGTGTACGGAGTGATCGGGAAGTTCAGTCCACCGAAGCGACGCGGCATGGTCATGCCGTTCAGTCCGGCTTTCACCATGGCATCGAGGTTCTGTTTGGTGCCGCTGGCATATTCCACACGACCGTTGGCACAGTGCGGACCTTCTTCGTCCACGCCTTCGGCATTGGGAGCGATAATCTCACCTGTGATTTCACCTGTGATTTCGAGCACTTTATCGTAGGAGTCGATTGCGTCCGCATAGTCCTGCGGTGCATAATCAAATTTGTCTTTATCTTCGTAACCGCGTTCTTTCAACTCGCAGATACGTTGCATCATCGGATTATTCAAGTGATACTTGAGTTCCGGAATATCTGTATAAAAATTAGCCATAGTTTTCTTACTTACTATTCTGTTTGTAATACTTAATCATCTTCGGGATAACTTCCTCTACCGTACCGTTGATAACATAGTCTGCAATGGTGTTGATAGGGGCGTTTTCATCGTTGTTGATGGAGATGATAATACCACTCTCTTGCATTCCGGCGATGTGCTGGATTTGTCCTGAGATGCCGCAAGCGATATAGAGCTTCGGGCGAACGGTTACACCTGTCTGCCCAATCTGCCGGTCGTGATCGGCATAGCCTGCGTCAACGGCGGCGCGGCTGGCGCCTACTTCGGCGTGGAGTTCCTTTGCCAGTTCGAACAGCATATCGAAGTTTTCGCGGCTGCCCATGCCATAGCCACCGGCAATGACGATAGGTGCGCCTTTCAGATTGTGTTTGGCCTTTTCTACATGGCGGTCGATGACTTTTACTACATAGTCTGTTTCGGGAACATAGTTGGCTACATCATGTTTGATGACTTCACTTTTATAGTTAGCATCCAGAATTTCTTTCTTCATCACGCCCTCGCGTACGGTTGCCATTTGCGGGCGGTGCTCGGGGTTCACAATCGTTGCCACGATGTTACCGCCGAATGCGGGACGGATTTGGTACAGCAGGTTCTCGTAGGTCTTACCTTCTTTTTTGTCCTCGTGGCTGCCGATTTCGAGAGAAGTACAATCGGCTGTCAGTCCGCTGGTCAGTGCGGACGATACGCGCGGACCGAGGTCACGACCGATGACGGTTGCGCCCATCAGGCAGATTTGCGGCTGTTCTTCTTTGAACAGGTTGATGAGGACGGAAGAATGGGGAAGGGAAGTGTATGGGAACAGGCCCGGAGCGTCGAATACATGAAGCTTGTCAACGCCGAAAGGCAATACTTGTTTTTCAATGCCTGCCAAATTGTTTCCGGCGGCAACAGCTTCCAGTTGGCAGCCCAGCTGATTAGCCAATTTACGACCTTTGGTCAGGAGTTCGAGACTGACATCGGCAACCGTAGTGCCTTCTATCTCTAAATATACAAATACGTTATTCATAATCTTATCCTATCGTGTGGTTAGCTAACAGTTCAACAATCAAATCTTCTACATCCCGGTCGCTGCCTGTCAGTGTCTTGCTTTCTTTGGCTTGGAATGAAATGTTCTGAATGGTTTTCACCTTTGTCGGAGAGCCACTCAGACCGCATTGTGCGAGGTCACCGTTTACGTCGGCCACACTCCATTCTGTGATGTTCAGATAGGGATATTTCTCGTAGAGAGCTGCATACGGCAGTTCAGCGCCTTCTTTTTCGATGGCTGCTTTTTCCTGTGCGCCAAGCGCGCGTTTGTACTTCTGTACCAGTTTGGCATTGCGCGGACGGCAGGGAGCGGCGCTTCCGTTGACGGTGATAACGATAGGCAGCGGGCCTTCCACTGTTTCTACACCGCCGTCAATATGACGCTTTACGACGATCTTCTTGGAGGCTTTGTCCACATTCAGAATTTCTTCCGCATATGTAACCTGCGTCAATCCCAGCTTTTCGGCAACCTGAGGACCTACCTGCGCCGTATCACCGTCAATAGCCTGGCGGCCGCCGATGATGATGTCATAGTCGCCAATCTTCTTGATGGCTGTGGCAAGGGCGTATGAGGTAGCCAGTGTGTCGGCTCCGGCAAAAGCGCGGTCGGTCAGCAGATAACCGTTGTCGGCACCGCGGTAAAGTCCTTCACGAATAACTTCGGCTGCACGTCCGGGTCCCATAGTCAGGATGGTTACGGTGGAGCCCGGATGTTCATCTTTCAATCGGAGAGCCTGCTCAAGGGCATTCAGATCTTCAGGGTTGAAGATAGCAGGGAGTGCCGCGCGGTTAATGGTGCCGTCGGCTTTCATGGCATCTTTCCCAACGTTACGTGTGTCGGGAACTTGTTTTGCCAATACAACAATTTTCAAACTCATGCTATTAATGATTAGTATTAGTATTTTTATCATGTCAGTGCCGGGAATAGGAGTAGTAGAGTCCTGCTACTGAAATTATCCGGTTAACTATCAGCTTGCAAATTTACGCAAAGAGTTGGGTTTGACAAGAAAACAAAGTAAAAAATGCACATCCGGAGAGATTTTGAGCAAGAATGTAAAGCGTAAAAATGGTAGCGAAAACCGTAATCCGTCTACTTTCGGGAAGTTTTCTCCGTTGTATCTTTGCAGCATCGAAGACATCAATAAATCATATATTTATAATAAAGGCTATGTATATAGAAAAAATTAACGGACCTGCCGACGTGAAACGGCTTTCGGCTGGTGAACTGGAAACATTGAGTGGAGAAGTGCGTAGCGTATTGCTAAAGAAACTGAGTGAACATGGCGGCCATGTAGGCCCGAATCTGGGTATGGTGGAAGCTACTGTCGCCCTGCATTATGTATTCAATTCGCCGATAGATAAGATTGTCTATGATGTTTCACATCAGAGTTATGCGCACAAAATGCTGACAGGGCGTAAGGCATCATTCATGAATGTGGATGAGTATGATGAAGTATCCGGCTATTCCGAGCCGTCAGAAAGCGAGCATGATTTTTTTGTGATCGGACATACTTCAACGTCGGTCAGCTTGGCATGCGGACTTGCCAAAGCTCGTGATTTGAAAGGCGATACGGGTAATGTGATAGCTGTAATCGGTGACGGATCTTTAAGTGGCGGTGAAGCCTTTGAAGGGCTGAATAATGCGGCCGAACTGGGTACGAACTTCATCGTCATTGTCAACGATAACCAAATGTCCATTGCCGAAAATCATGGCGGATTATACCGTAACCTGCAACTGTTGCGTGAAACGGATGGGCAGGCCCCTTGCAATTTTTTCAGGGCGATGGGCTTGGATTATCTATACGTGAAAGACGGAAATGATGTGCAGGCATTGGTAGATGCTTTTCAAAGGGTAAAGGACATCGATCATCCCATTGTTGTGCACATCAATACATTGAAAGGAAAAGGATTCAAGTTTGCCGAACAGCAACAGGAGCGTTTTCATTACAGTATTCCGTTCAGTTTGGAAACAGGTGAATTGCTTGCGGATTTAGGAAATGCCGAGGATTATGCCGGTCTTACGGCGGAATATCTGTTGCATGAGATGCAAAAAGACCGTACATTGGTCGGCATCACTGCCGGTACGCCTACGGTATTTGGCTTTACAGCGGAACGGCGCAAGAGGGCAGGCAAGCAGTTTGTTGATGTGGGTATTGCCGAAGAACATGCTGTGGCAATGGCTTCGTCCATTGCTGCCGGGGGCGGTAAACCGGTGTTTGGAGTGTACAGTACTTTCATTCAGCGTGCCTACGACCAGTTATCGCAGGATCTTTGTATCAACAATAACGCGGCATTGCTCCTTGTCTTTTGGGGTGGTTTGGAGAGCATGAATGATGTCACTCATCTTTGTCTGTTCGATATTCCTCTTATCAGTAATATTCCGAATATGGTTTATCTGGCGCCTACTTGTCGTGAAGAGTATTTCGCCATGCTGGAGTGGGGTATCCGACAAAAAGACCATCCGGTTGCCATTCGTGTACCTGTGAACGGAGTTATCACCCGCGGTATTGAGCCTGCAAAGGATTACGGTGAGTTGAATCGTTATGAAATATCACACCTCGGTGAAAAGGTTGCGGTGTTGGGGCTGGGCTCTTACTATCAGTTGGGTGAGGAGGTAGTGCGACTGCTTAAACAGGAGAAAGGAATTGATGCGACGCTTATCAACCCGCGTTTCATAACCGGTTTGGATGAGGCTCTGCTTGATGATTTGAAGAAAAGACATACGCTGGTCGTAACGCTTGAAGACGGGGTACTGGACGGAGGTTTCGGTGAAAAGATAGCCCGTTATTATGGCCCGTCTGAAATGAAGGTGCTGAATTATGGTGTAAGGAAAGAGTTTATAGACCGTTTTGATGTAAGCGAACAGCTTTTGAAGAATCGACTGACAGCACCGCAGATTGTTGAGAACATCTGCGCCTGTACGTCGTTTGCCGGTTGAGCATACTGAAAAAAAAGAGTGATGAATAGCTATATATAAGACAGCTATTCATCACTCTCATTTTTTCAGTATATTACTTTTGCTTTTTATTTAAACCCTAATTTCTTGGCGATATCTTTGGGCAATGCATCCTTATGGACAAGAATATTCATAGTCTTGTAAGCAACGAAAGCTTTGGAAGCATACCAGATGCCTTTATACTTTCCACTCAATCCCCAGGAATTCTTTACCATGAAATATTCTTTACCGTTCTGGTCTTTGGCAATTCCATAGATAACCATGCCATGATCGTCGGTTGTTTCCCAGTTATCAAAAGCAGCCTGACGCATCTCTTGAGTAACATTTACTTCCGGTAATGGTTTGCTGGTCAGTTCTTTGCGCTTATCGGCAGCAGTAAGCCCCGTCCAACGTGCCATGTCCGAACCGGTCAGTTCGGCACCGCGGGCTGCATCCGGCATAACGGCGATGCCGTCACGGGTAAATCCTTGTTCGCTGACGTCACTCCCCCACGCAAAGGTGTAACCTTTCTTGACGGCATTGTCCATGACGGCCATTAGCTCATCTATCGGCAGGTTCCAAGAAAGGCCGTTGCGCCAGTTGTCTTGAATTTCAATGGCAAATTGGGTATAGAACGGGTGGTGTGTGTAAGAGGTCAGTGACACATAGTCATCCGGATTGATACCGAGTGACTCACCGAAAGTCTTTGGAGTGTATTCTTTTCCTTTATAAGTGAACTTTTCAGGACATTTGCCGAGGTAAGTATCGTAGATTGCACTCAACCCGTTTTTCCATACAGGAGACAGTTTGGTGAGTTTGCCTTTGGCAATGGCATTTGTGTATGCACCTGCTACGGCATCCAATTCATTGTGTACAGGTAGCGTGTCGCCATACATGATGCCCGGCATGGCTTCTTGCGGAACAAGACCATAGTTTTTCAGGCAAAACATGATGTCATAGAAACTGCCGCCCGGTGAGAAAGAACTGTCGCCATGGTAGCGTACGTAGTTCTGTGCCCGGTCTACCATTGTGTGGTGTACGACAAACATTTCGGAAAGGTCATATTCTCCTTTACCCATACGCAGCAATTCACTTTCCAGGAAACCGAGGCTTGAGAAGCTCCAGCACGTACTGGAACGGTTTTGGTTCTTAATGGATGTAATAGGGTTTTCCTTAACAGTGGTAAAGACGAATCCCTCTTCTTTCGGGGCGTCTTGTGCCGTTATATTCAGGCTGAACAGTCCCAAAGCGGCAATTAATATAGACTTCTTCATCATGATTAAATTGTTATTAATTTATAGTTGTAGCTGCAAATATAGGTAGAATATCGTAAACAAAAGCTATCTTTGGTGCGTTAATTCTGGCACTTATGGATAAATTAGTACGTATAGACAATCGGAGTGGACTGGTTCTTGAGGGCGGCGGCATGCGCGGCGTCTTTACTTGTGGTGTGTTGGATAATTTTATGGATAGGGGTATCCGCTTCCCTTATACGATTGGTGTCAGTGCGGGGGCGTGCAATGGTCTGTCGTATATGTCGGGTCAGCGGGGACGTGCCAAATACAGTAATATCGACCTGCTGGAGAAGTATAATTATATCGGCTTGAAATATTTACTGAAGAAGCGTAACATAATGGATTTCGACCTGTTGTTCCGGGAGTTTCCCGAACATATCCTGCCGTACGATTATGATGCTTATTTTAGTTCTCCGGAACGTTTTGTCATGGTGACTACCAATTGCCTGACGGGAGAGGCGAATTATTTTGAGGAAAAGCAGGATAAGGAGCGCGTCATTGATATTGTCCGGGCATCGAGCAGCTTGCCTTTTGTTTGTCCCATTGTCTATGTGGACAATGTGCCGATGCTGGATGGCGGCATTGTGGACAGTATCCCTTTGATGCATGCCCGCAAGGACGGATACACCCGTAATGTAGTGGTGCTGACACGTAACAGGGGGTACCGTAAAGATATTCAGGGCACTAAGGTTCCTTCATTCATTTATAAGAAATACCCTCATTTGCGCGAAGCTATCAACCGGCGCAGTCACGTTTACAACGAACAGCTGGAATTGGTGGAGCGGCTTGAAGATGCGGGGGAAATTACCGTTATACGTCCGCAGAAGCCGATAGTGGTAGACCGTATTGAAAGGGATGTAAAGAAGCTGACGGACCTTTATGAAGAGGGATATGCGTGTGCGGCGGAATTTTTTCTGTAAACAAATAGAGACTGTATCCGGTTCATTGGAAACAGTCTCTATTTTAATGTATTATTTCAATTTCTGAAATTATTCGGCAACTTCAGCGCCCCAATTTTCTTTGGACAGACGCTTGTAGCTGTTGTAACGCCATTTTGCGTTTTCTTCAGCAGCTTGGAACAGTTCTTCTGCTTCCTGCGGATATTGTTTCATTACAGATGCGTAACGAACCTCACCCTTCAAGAAGTCTTGGAAACCTGTCCAGTCCGGTTCTTTGCTATCCAGCGTGAACGGATTCTTGCCTTCAGCTTCCAAAGCCGGGTTGTAACGCCACAAGTGCCAGTAACCGCACTTAACAGCTTTTTCTTCTTCTGCCTGGCTCTTACCCATACCGGCTTTCAAACCATGGTTGATACAAGGAGCGTAAGCGATGATGAGTGACGGACCGGGATATGCTTCTGCTTCGCGGATAGCCTTCAAAGTCTGAGCTTGGTCGGCACCCATAGCGATTTGAGCAACATATACATAACCGTAAGTAGTAGCCATCAGACCGAGGTCTTTCTTACGTACACGCTTACCGGCAGCTGCAAACTTGGCGATAGCGCCCACCGGAGTAGCCTTGGAAGACTGACCGCCTGTGTTGGAGTAAACCTCTGTATCCAAAACGAGGATGTTGACGTCCTTGCCGCTGGCGATTACATGGTCGAGACCACCGTAACCTATATCGTATGAAGCACCGTCACCACCGATGATCCACTGGCTGCGTTTAACCAAGTATGAAGACAGGCTGGCGATAGTCTTGCAGTTGTCACATTTGTCTTTGGCAGCTTCTACCATAGGAATGATCTTTTCGGCCAGTTCCTTGGTCTTGTCTGCATCGTACATGTTTTCAATCCAAGCTTGGAACACTTCTTTGTATTCAGCCGGAGTGCCTTCTGCTGCGATAGCTTCTTCCATAGCCTTCACGATACGTGCGCGCATCTTTTCGTTAGCGAGTTCCATACCCAGACCGAATTCGCAGAAGTCCTCGAACAGTGAGTTAGCCCAAGCAGGACCATGACCCTTTTCGTTCTTGGTATAAGGAGTGGAAGGAACGGAACCGGAATAGATAGAAGAACATCCGGTGGCGTTAGCAACCATTTCGCGGTCACCGAACAACTGAGTAATCAGTTTCACGTACGGAGTTTCACCACAACCGGAGCAAGCGCCGGAGAATTCGAACAATGGAGTTGCAAACTGTGAGTTCTTGACATTTGCCTTGATGTCAACCAAGTGCTGTTTGCTCTTCACATTTTCTACACAGTAAGTCCAGTTGGCTGCTTCTGACAGTTGGCTTTCAAGATGCTTCATGGTAAGAGCCTTGCCACCCTTCTTCGGGTTGCCCGGACAGATGTCGGCACAGTTGCCGCAACCCAGACAGTCGAGAACGTCTACCTGCATGCGGAATGTCATACCGTCGAATGCCTTGCCCACTGCCTTCAGCTGAGCAAACTCTGCACCCTTCTGCTCTTCGGCATCGAGTACGAACGGACGGATGGAAGCGTGAGGACAAACGTAAGCACATTTGTTACACTGGATACAGTTTTCAGGATTCCATTCAGGAACGAAAGCTGCCACACCGCGTTTTTCGTACTTAGCCGTACCTTGTTCCCAAGTACCGTCTTCGATACCCTTGAATGCAGATACTTTCAACAAGTCACCATCCTGTGCGTTGATAGGACGAACCACTTCATTGATGAATGCAGGATCGTTGTTTTCCGCTTTAACGTCATCCGGCAGGTTGGCCCAAGCCGGATCAATGGCCAATGTCTTGTATTCGCCACCGCGATCTACGGCAGCATAGTTCTTGTTCACTACGTCTTCACCCTTCTTGCCGTAAGACTTAACGATGAATTTCTTCATCTGTTCAACAGCTTGTTCAACAGGAATTACGCCTGTGATACGGAAGAAAGCAGATTGGAGGATAGTGTTGGTACGGTTGCCCAAACCAATTTCCTGTGCAATCTGAGTTGCGTTGATATAGTAAACCGAGATATTGTTCTGTGCGAAGTATTTCTTCACTTTGTTAGGCAGGTTCTTAGCCAGCTCTTCACCTTCCCAGATAGTGTTCAGCAAGAATGAACCATTCTTACGCAGACCGCGGGTTACATCGTACATGTGCAGGTAAGCCTGAACGTGGCAAGCCACAAAGTTCGGAGTATTTACCAAATATGTAGAACGGATCGGAGTGTCACCGAAACGCAAGTGAGAACAAGTGAAACCACCTGATTTCTTGGAGTCGTAAGAGAAGTAAGCCTGACAGTGCTTGTCGGTGTTGTCACCGATAATCTTTACAGAGTTCTTGTTGGCACCTACCGTACCGTCAGCACCCAAACCGTAGAACTTAGCTTCGAACATGCCTTCGCCGCCCAATGCGATTTCTTCTTCTTGGGGAAGAGAAGTGAAAGTCACGTCGTCCACAATACCGATGGTGAAGTGGTTCTTCGGCATCGGCATAGCCAGATTCTTGTAAACTGCGATGATTTGTGCAGGAGTAGTATCCTTAGAACCCAAACCATAACGGCCGCCTACGATAACCGGAGCATTTTCTGCACCGTAGAAGCAGTCTTTTACGTCGAGGTACAACGGTTCGCCATTGGCGCCCGGTTCTTTTGTACGGTCGAGTACGGCAATCTTCTTGGCAGTCTTAGGAACGGCAGCAAGGAAATGCTTGGCAGAGAACGGACGGTACAAGTGAACGGCAACCAAACCAACCTTTTCGCCGTTGGCAACGAGGTGGTCGATAGCTTCGCGGGCAGCTTCCGTTACAGAACCCATAGCGATGATTACGCGTTCTGCATCTTCTGCACCGTAGTAATCGAACAAACCGTATTTGCGGCCTGTGATTTTGCTGATCTCGTTCATGTATTCCTCAACGATAGCAGGAACTGCTTCGTAGTAGTTGTTGCAAGATTCGCGGTGCTGGAAGAAGTGGTCAGGGTTTTCAGCCATACCACGAGCAACCGGATTCATCGGATTCAGTGCGCGTGCGCGGAATTCGGCCAATGCTTTCTGATCGATCAGCGGAGCGAGGTCTTCGTTTTCCAGCATTTCGATCTTCTGGATTTCGTGAGAAGTGCGGAAGCCGTCGAAGAAGTTCATGAACGGAACACGTGACTTGATAGTAGCCAAGTGAGCAACACCGGCCAAGTCCATAACTTCCTGTACGGAACCTTCGGCCAACATGGCGAAACCTGTCTGGCGTGCAGACATTACGTCCTGATGGTCACCGAAGATACACAGTGCATGGCTTGCCAAAGTACGTGCAGATACGTGGAACACGCAAGGCAGGAATTCACCGGCAATCTTGTACATGTTAGGTATCATCAGCAACAAACCTTGTGAAGCAGTGTACGTAGTAGTCAGCGCACCGGCTTGCAGAGAGCCATGAACGGCACCGGCAGCACCACCCTCGGATTGCATTTCCTGTACCAATACTGTTTCGCCGAAGATGTTTTTGCGACCTGCGGCAGCCCATTCGTCTACGTATTCAGCCATCGTAGATGAGGGAGTGATGGGGTAGATAGCAGCTACTTCCGAGAACATATACGAGATATGTGCAGCAGCCTGATTACCATCACAAGTAATGAATTTCTTCTGTTTAGTCATAACTAAATTGAATTTATTAAGTAAAAAAATCTCTCAATTAATATAGAAAGCCGAACAACCAGAGAGGTATTTGATTGCCCCGGCCTATTTCCGCCTTGTGCAATGCGTATGTCACTCCCGGATTATTTTTAATTCTCATACCTTCCTGACAAATCTTGAAAGGCATCACTTCGTCTACCATAAACGAAATGTTTTTGTCTCCTTTATTCACTTTGTGGTCTTTCCACATTGTGTTTGCAAAGAAAGTTTCCAGTACGTCTTGTTCGTCCACCTTTACGGGGTAGATGGAGTACATCAGGTTGGAGTTGTGCATCATTATCTTCGACGGTTTCTTGGGGAATTCTTCTCCCTTGGGATATACCATGTTGATAAGTCGTGCATCTGCCAGATACTTGATGTAGTTCATAACCGTAGCCCTGGATGTCTGTATGTCGTTGGCAAGCTGGCTCACATTCGGGGCTTTCGGTCCGTCTACGGCCAGGAAGTATAGCAATTTTTTTATCTTGGACAGATATTTCAGCTCTATTTGCTTGATCAGCAGAATATCCACTTCCACCATCATATTCATTGTCTTCAGCAGATTTTCCGAGAAGTTACGTTTTTCAAGGAAAAAAGGATAGAAGCCATGATGCATATAGTCCTGAAAATGATCTAACGGGCGTACTTTTGACAGGATGCCCTTGGCTATTTGTTCGTGATTGCTCAGGATTTCTTCCAGTGAGTAGGAACGGAATTTCATGCCGGTTTGCAGGTTCAGATACTCGCGGAAAGAGAAACCACGCAGGTTGTAGCTCTTTACGATGTCGCGCAATTCCAGATTCTCTTCTTTCAGGCGCATTACGGACGAACCGGTAAAGACAATTTTCAGATTAGGAAAACGGTCGTAGCACAAACGCAATTCCTTGCTCCAGTCGGGATGTTTGAAAACTTGGTCTATCAACAGCACTTTTCCGCCGCGACGTTGGAATTCGTAGGCAAAGTCCACGATGCTGTGGCCGGAGAAGTAGAAATTGTTCATGTTGATAAAAAGACAAGAGCGGTCGGTTCCGAACTTTTCTTTGGCATATTGCAACAGGAATGTAGTCTTACCCACACCCCGGGTACCTTTGATACCGATAAGACGGTCGTTCCAGTCAATCTCATCCATGAGGTCGCGGCGAACGGGGGCATTTGTATGCTCTACCAGATAAGCGTGTGTTCGGTAAAATGCTTCCATGCTTTAAATTCGGTTTATCGGGCGACAAATATACAGCTTTTTTGTAGATTTGCAAAGTAGAGATAGCAAAATATCTTGTTTGTAGTTAAGTTTTATATATTTTGCATGCTGTTCTTTTTCTCTGTAAGTTTGCAGTTCTTAATCATGATGAACTATAATCAATGAAACTATATCTTTTTAATCCCGACTCCGATTTGGCGCTTGCCAATAACGAAACGAACTACATAGCTCCGGTTTCCGCGCGTCGTATGGCTCAGGATTTGGCGCTATTGCCGGTATGGTATGCAGATCCGTATAATGCAGTGTTGGCTCCTTCCGCCTATAATGCAGACTTCCTGAAGCAGATGCGGGAGTTGTTTCCGCTGCAAGTGCAACTGGCTACCGAGCCTGAATTACCTGATTATGCGGAGGCAGAGGTGCTGCCTTGGGGCTGGAACCCTTCTATCCGCAAATATCTGCTGAGGGGTGGCGTCAGTGAAGATAGGTTGCCTGCTACACAGCTTCTTGGGGAGTATCGCTTGCTTTCTTCCCGCCTTCAGGCCGTGGCGGTGACGCAACATATAACAAGCCGTTATCCGGAATATACCTGCGGTGAACATCATCTTATAGAGAATATGGAGGATTGCGAACGGGTTGTAAACACCATGCACACATGTTTGCTCAAAGTGCCTTGGTCGGGCAGCGGAAAGGGGCTGAACTGGTGTCTGTACGGGCTTACGAAGCCCATATCCAACTGGTGTGGACGAGTTTTGAAAGAGCAGGGCTGTCTTACGGCAGAGCCTATATATAATAAGGTGAAAGATTTTGCCGTCGAATTTTACTCTGACGGGCAGGGAAGGGTGACTTTTGCGGGCTATTCCCTGTTTTCTACCAATGAGCGAGGGGCTTATATCGGTAATCTGCTTGCATCGGACAGCCGGATAGAAGAAATTATAACACAGAACTTTCCGGTTGATGAACTGATGCTGATACGTGAGACTCTCCGTACGGAGTTGACAGCGATCTACGGCAGCACCTATGTTGGTTATTTGGGCGTTGATATGATGATTTGCAGACAGGAGAACGGACGTGAATATGTTATTCACCCTTGTGTAGAGATAAATATGCGTATGAATATGGGGGTGGTGGCCCGGTTGTTTTACGATAACTATGTGGCACCCGGACGTATGGGATATTTTAATATAGAGTATTTTCCCGACAATGAAACCTTGCGTGTACAACACGAACGGAACATGAAAGATTATCCATTGGTAATAGAAGGAGGCAGACTTGTTTCCGGCTATCTGCCATTGGTTCCGGTTACAGCCAAGAGTTGTTACCGGGCATATGCCCGGATATGATTCTTCCTGTCATCTCCTTTCTTGGGGAGTGGTTGCAGCCGGACTTTCGTTGCCGCAACGGTCTATGGCGGTGACGGCAAAGTATTTCCGGGTGGTCCAGGGACGGATAGGAGCATATATGCATTCTGTCCCCTGTATGCGCTGGACCAATATATTGTTAGGATCGGTTGTGTCTACCGGGTAGCTATTGGAGCCGTAGAGGACATACATCGGAGCATTTTGCTTGTCGTTGTCGGTGGAGGGCTGCCAACTGATTTTCCAATATCCTTCGGACAGTTTCTCAACCTTGAGCCGAGTGGGAACGCTGGGCGGCACATTGTCTATCCATGGCATGGCGGGTTGCAAGGCGGGAGCAGTGTAGTAATGCTCTTCAAGGATATCATAAAGCCCTTGCGTATTGTCCATGAGGTACTTCGCGCGATAGTGCCCTTCGCCTGCCAAGCCATGTGTACGGGTGAAGTTTATCTGCCGTTCCACTTCATCCACTGTCCAGTTGCCTTCGCTGGGATCGAGGAAATAGATGCCCAGTCCGGGAATAATCTGCCGACCGTTGCTTTGCTCCTGCCAGTCGAGGGCGAAAGGATAGAAACCGTTGCCACGAAAATACATCATGGGGTAGACCTGGTCTTGTATGCCTTCGCCCAGCCAGCCTTGTACGTCCTGATAGACTGTGTGGAATGCATTCCAGCCGCGGGACGGGTAACGGGATGTGTCGCGGTACTTGCCTACGGGGCAGGTACTGACTTTGACCCAGGGTTTCAGCGCCTTGACCCCTTTGTAAAGGTAGCGGACAATCTCTGTGATATTGTCCCGCCTCCATTGGGCAAGATCCCGTCCGTTGCCGTATTTCCTGTAAGTGTAACTGTCGGAGAAGCGCAGGGCATGTTCGGGATAACGCAGATAGTCGAAGTGCACACCGTCTACGTCGTAGCGTTCCACCACTTCGCGGACAAGACTCATCAGGTATTCTTTGGTTTGGGGGTGTCCGGGGTTGAGGAAGTATTCACGTTTATAGGGCACGCAGATTGCCGGTTTGCGTTTGGTGACCGACTCTTTGCCGAGGGCGGCAACGTGTTTGCGGTTGCCCAAGGGGATGGTAACCATCCAGGCATGACATTCCATTCCCCGTTTGTGGCACTCTGCTATGGCAAAGGCAAGCGGGTCGTAACCGGGATTACCGCCGACTTTTCCTGTTAGGATGGAATTATAGGGTTCGATTGCTGATTGGTATAATACGTCGCCACGAGTACGGGTTTGGAAAAGTACCGTATTGAAGTTGGCTGCTTTCAGTTTGTCCAGTATTTCCACAAGTTCGGCTTGTTGCTTACGGATGCCTTCGGGAGTGGTGGCACGAGTACGCGGCCAGTCCAATCCGTAAACGGCGGTGATCCATGCGGCACGCACTTCATGCTTGGGAGGATGCTGTGCGGCAAGTGGCAGGAGGCAGAAGGCATATAATAGTAGTATAAAGCATAATTTCTTCATAATAGTATCCTGTTTTGGGGTGAAATAAATTCCCATTAACTTCTTTATTTCTGTTATATTTTACGGCGAAGATAAGTAAATCACCTGATAAGTTTGCATAGTTTGGTTGGAAACTGTTACATTTGCATACATAAAATACATTAACACTGAGCATCCACATTAAATTTAGCATGCCATGATTACATTTACGCTTTGCCTGTTGGCGTTGATTGCAGGCTATTTCATTTACGGACGTTTCATAGAGCGCGTATTTGGTCCGGACGACCGCAAGACACCAGCTCTCACAAAAGCCGACGGGGTGGACTATATTCCGCTGCCTACGTGGAAAATCTTTATGATACAATTTCTGAACATTGCAGGCTTGGGACCGATCTTCGGTGCGATTATGGGAGCCAAGTTCGGTACGGCATCTTATCTGTGGATTGTTTTGGGAAGTATTTTCGCCGGTGCGGTGCATGATTATTTTGCGGGAATGCTTTCGTTGCGTCACGATGGCGAGAGTTTGCCGGAGATTATAGGCCGCTATTTGGGGCTGACCACCAAGCAGGTCATGCGCGGATTCACCGTTATCCTGATGATATTGGTAGGCGCTGTGTTTGTGGCAGGACCTGCCGGGCTGCTTGCCAGTCTGACACCGGAAACGCTGGACACCACTTTTTGGATTGTAGTAGTCTTTATCTATTATGTACTTGCCACGCTGTTGCCGGTAGATAAGATTATCGGCAAGATATACCCGCTGTTTGCTATCGCACTGCTGTTTATGGCGGTAGGAATTCTGGTGATGCTTTACGTGAAGCATCCGGTGCTGCCGGAAGTATGGGACGGCTTGCAGAATACCAATCCCAACGCCTCCGCATTGCCTATCTTTCCTATCATGTTTGTCAGCATTGCGTGTGGGGCAATCAGTGGCTTCCACGCCACGCAAAGCCCGTTAATGGCGCGTTGCATGACGAGTGAACGCCATGGTCGTCCCGTATTTTATGGGGCTATGATTACCGAAGGCATCGTAGCGCTTATCTGGGCTGCTGCGGCTACCTGTTTTTTCCACGAGAACGGAATGGAAGAGACCAATGCCGCTGTCATAGTGGATGCCATTACGAAAAACTGGCTGGGAGCCGTCGGTGGCGTGTTGGCTGTGCTGGGAGTGATTGCTGCTCCCATTACGAGTGGCGATACGGCTTTCCGTTCGGCGCGGCTTATCGTTGCGGACTTTCTGGGTATGGAACAAAAGTCCATTCGCAGTCGTTTATATATATGTGTGCCGATGTTTTTGGCTGCTATCGGATTGCTGCTGTACAGCCTGCGCGACAAAGACGGTTTTGACATGATATGGCGTTATTTCGCATGGGCCAATCAGACGTTGTCCGTTTTCACCTTGTGGGCGATAACCGTGTATCTGGTGCGTGCAAAGAAACAATATTTCCTCACATTGATACCGGCTTTCTTCATGACCTGCGTCTGTACAACTTATATCTGCATAGCACCGGAAGGGTTCGGCATGTCACATCCGGTGGCCTACGGCATGGGAATGGCAAGTGTTGTGATTGCGTTGGCGTGGTTCATTGTATGGAAAAACAAACAGATTAAAACCCTTTAATTGATGAAGAAATTCAATAAATCTACGGGGCTGACCGTAGCCCTGCTTATTTATGTTTCTGCTACTGCGGCATATTTCCTGCCGCGCAATACGGAAATCAGCAATACGGAGAAATATATAACCGTAATTGCTTCGTATGTCATTGTACTTGTGTTGTGGCTGGTGCTTCGTAAAAAAGAAGAGTTACAGCGGAAACGTCGTGAAGAGGATAGGACAGAACAAAAATAATTATTCACTCAAAAATAGAAATAAGATGAAAAGATTAGCATTACTCGTGTGCCTGCTTATTGGTACTATGGCTGCCCACGCGCAATTTGAAAAAGGGAAATGGTTCGTGAATCCTTCCGTTACGGGGCTCAACTTCTCCTATAATACAGAAACGGACAAAGCCCATTTCGGCCTTGAAGCCAAAGGCGGTGCGTTTTTGGTGGATAATGTAGCTCTGCTGATAGATGCCGGTGCGAAATGGCAAGGCGGGGGAACGGATGTCTATACGTTGGGTGTGGGCGGACGTTACTACATCAGTAAGGTAGGCGTTTTCTTGGGAGCCGGCGTAGACCTGAACCGTTACGATTGGGACGGTGGAGATAAAACCCGTTTCGGCTTCGGCATGGAGGCCGGTTATGCATTTTTCCTGTCACGCACAGTGACCATTGAACCTGCCGTTTATTGGGATATAGACAAAGACCGTTCGGAGTTCGGGCTGAAAGTGGGATTCGGTTTCTACTTCTAAGGGAAGAGGAAAGAACGCTTGTATGATAGTTGATTTCGTCTCGTGAGAGGATTTATTTCTTCTTACGAGACGAATTTTTTTGTCCCATGGGATGAAAAAAATCGTCCCACGAGATGAATTTATTTATCTCACGAGACGATTTTGACGGGATTGCACTGTTGTTTTATTGTAGTTTCTCCTTTAGGAACTGTCCGGTATAGCTTGCTGCACATGCCGCTACCTCTTCCGGCGTGCCGGTTGCTACGATATATCCGCCTTTGTCTCCGCCCTCAGGGCCGAGGTCGATAACATGGTCGGCACATTTCACCACGTCCATGTTGTGCTCGATAATGACGATGGAGTGTCCCCGGCGTATCAAAGCATCGAAGGCTTCCAGCAATTTGCGGATGTCGTGAAAGTGCAGTCCGGTGGTCGGTTCGTCAAAGATGAAAAGTGTAGGGTCTGCTTTCTCCATGCTGAGATAATAGGCTAATTTTACGCGCTGGTTCTCGCCTCCGGACAGGGTGGACGACGACTGGCCGAGCTTGATGTATCCCAATCCGACATCTTGCAGAGGTTGCAGGCGTTTCACTATTTTCTTTTGCCCATATTGGGTGAAGAACTCAATGGCTTGGTTAACGGTCATTTCCAGCACATCATAGATGTTGACATCGTGGAACTTCACTTCCAAGGTATCGGTCTTGAAACGTTTGCCATGACAGGATTCGCACTCCAGTACGAGGTCGGCCATGAACTGCATTTCTACGGTGATAGTGCCTTCTCCCTTACATTCCTCGCAACGGCCGCCTTCACTGTTGAAGCTGAAGTGCCCGGCGGTGTAGCCCATTTGCTTGGCAAGGGGTTGTTCCGACCATAACTTACGAATCTCATCGTAAGCCTTGATATAGGTTACGGGATTGGAACGCGAAGATTTGCCGATAGGGTTCTGGTCTACGAACTCAACATTGCGCAGGTTCTGCAAATCTCCACCGATGGTGGCAAACTCTCCGGGACGTTCGCTGCATTCGTCCAACTCGCGTTTGAGGGCGCGGAAGAAGATGTCGCGTACCAGCGTACTCTTGCCCGAACCCGACACGCCGGTGACTACCGTCATTACATTAAGCGGGATACGTACGTCCACGCCTTTCAGGTTGTTCTCGCGTGCACCTGTGATTTCAATATACTGGTTCCAGGGACGGCGGCTTTCGGGTACGGGAATGATTTCCTCGCCCAAAAGATAACGCACTGTGTAGCTGTTGCTGTTCTTTTGCAGGTCTTTCATGTCCCCTTGATACACAACTTCTCCTCCCAGGCGTCCGGCTTTGGGACCGATGTCGATGATATAGTCGGCAGCCCGGATAATTTCTTCATCGTGTTCCACTACCACTACCGTATTGCCCAGTTGTTGCAGTTGGCGCAGGACATGTATCAGCTTGTCTGTGTCGCGGCTGTGAAGTCCGATGCTCGGCTCGTCCAATATGTAGAGACTGCCCACAAGGCTGCTTCCGAGCGAAGTTGCCAGATTGATGCGCTGGCTCTCGCCGCCGGAAAGCGAATTGCTGAGACGGTTCAGCGTGAGATACCCCAAACCTACATCCAGCAGGAAGCGGATGCGGTTGTTGATTTCTATGAGGATGCGGCGTGCCACGTCGGTGTCGTGCTTGTCCAGTTTCAGGTTATCGAAAAAGGTTTTTAGTTCGGTGATGGGCAGGTCCACCAATTCGGAGATGCTGCGTCCGCCTACCCGGACATAGCCGGCTTCGGGTTTCAACCTTGTGCCATGACATTTGGGGCAAAGCGTTTTGCCGCGATAGCGTGCCAGCATTACGCGATATTGTATCTTGTATTGATTCTCCTGCACCATCTTGAAGAAGGCGTTGATGCCCTCGAAGTAACGGGTCCCTTCCCACAGCATCCGGCGCTGTTCGTCCGTCAGTTGGTAGTAAGGGGTGAAAATGGGGAAGCCGGCTTTTTCCGCACCGCGTATCACCATGTCTTTCCACTCGCCCATCTTCTCGCCTCGCCAGCACACCACCGCACCTTCGTAGACGGAGAGGGAACGGTTGGGGATGACCAGATGCTCGTCAATGCCGACGACACGTCCGAAACCCTCACACTCCGGACAGGCTCCGATAGGGGAGTTGAAGGAGAACATCTGGTCGTTGGGCTCTTCAAACGTTATGCCGTCCGCCTCGAATTTGGTGCTGAAACGGTACAGGCTGGTGCTGCCGTCCGGCTGGTAGAAGCGTAGCAGGCAGGCCCCGTCGCCTTCGTACATGGCGGTTTCGGCGGAATCGGTAAGGCGGCTGACGGCATCTTTTTCACTGGAAGCAGTCATGCGGTCTACCAAAAGAAACAGGGTGTCGCCGTCTTTGGGCTGGTATTCGTCAATGCGCACCATTTCTCCGTTTACTTCCAGCCGGTTGAATCCCTGTTTCATATCTATCTCCAGTTGCTGCTGCAAGGTGCGTCCCTCGCGGAGCAATATCGGAGCGAGTACGGTGTAGCGTGTTCCTTCGGGCTGCTGGAGCATGCAGTTCACAATGTCTTCGGTGGAGTGCTTCTTCACCTCCTGACCGCTGACCGGGCTGAATGTCCGTCCCACCCGGGCATAGAGCAAACGTAGGTATTCGTAAATTTCGGTGGAGGTTCCCACTGTGGAGCGCGGGTTGCGGCTGCTTACCTTCTGTTCGATGGCAATAGCAGGGGGGATGCCTTTGATGAAATCACATTCGGGCTTGCTCATGCGTCCCAAAAACTGACGGGCGTAACTGCTGAGGCTCTCCACGTACCGGCGTTGCCCTTCGGCATAAAGCGTATCGAATGCAAGTGAGGATTTGCCGGAGCCGGATAGTCCGGTGATGACGACCAGCCTGTTGCGGGGTATCTCTACGTCAATGTTCTTCAGGTTATTGACACGGGCTCCTTTTATGATGATAGATGTATTTTTTGTCATAGACTATTGAAAATGAATTGGGGTACAAAGATAATCATTATCTTTGCCATGCAATATTTAAAAAGAACAAAATGAAATTTAGAAATCTCCTCTTGCTATTATTGCTGTGCGTTCAGGTACTGACCATACAGGCACAGCAAACACCTGCTGCCAATCATCCCAAACGTGAATTCCGCGCCGCATGGATACAGGCTGTGAACGGACAGTTTCGTGGCATGCCCACTGATAAGCTGAAGCAGACTTTGATAAATCAGTTGAACAGCTTGCAAGGCGCAGGTATCAATGCCATTATTTTTCAGGTGCGTCCTGAGGCGGATGCATTGTATGCTTCGCAATATGAGCCATGGAGCCGCTTCCTGACGGGCGTGCAGGGGAAGGTGCCGGAGCCTTACTGGGATCCGATGCAGTTCATGATTGAGGAATGTCACAAGCGTGGCATGGAGTTTCATGCTTGGATTAACCCTTACCGCGTAAAGACTTCGTTGAAAAATGAACTTTCGCCTATCCATATTTATAACTCGCATCCGGAGTGGTTTGTGACGTACGGCGATCAGTTGTATTTTGACCCGGCATTGCCCGAAAGCCGTAACCACATCTGTAAGGTGGTCACCGATATTGTTTCGCGTTATGATGTGGATGCCATTCACATGGATGATTACTTCTATCCTTACCCCATTAAAGGGAAGGACTTTCCGGATGATGCGAGCTTTGCACGCTATGGCGGCGGTTTCAGCAATAAGGCGGACTGGCGCCGCAGCAATGTGAATATCCTCATTCAGAAGATACACGAGACGGTTCGCGGGCTGAAGCCTTGGGTGAAGTTCGGAGTAAGTCCTTTCGGCATCTATCGCAATCAGAAAAGCGACCCGCTGGGCAGCGATACGAATGGTTTGCAGAATTATGATGATTTGTATGCCGATGTGCTTTTGTGGGCACGCAAGGGCTGGGTGGACTATAACATTCCGCAGATATACTGGCAGATAGGACATCCGGCTGCCGACTATGAAACATTGGTGAAATGGTGGGCAAGGCATACGGAGAACCGTCCGTTATTCATAGGCCAGTCTGTGGTGAATACGGTGCAGAACGCTGACCCGAAGAACCCTTCCATCAACCAGCTTCCCCGTAAGATGGCTCTGCAACGGGCCTACCAGACGATTGGCGGCAGTTGCCAATGGCCTGCCAGTGCCGTAGTGGAGAACGTAGGAAAATACCGGGACGCGCTGGTGGCCGAGTATCATAAATATCCGGCTCTGCCTCCCGTATTCGACTTTATGGACAATGACGCGCCGGACAAAGTACGCAAAGTGAAGCCGGTATGGACTGCCGACGGCTACATCCTTTTCTGGACAGCACCGAAGTTTAAGGATGAGATGAACCGTCCTGTACAGTATGTTGTCTATCGCTTCGGCTCAAAAGAGAAGGTGGACATTGACGATCCTTCACACATTGTGGCTATCACACGCAACACTTTCTATAAGTTGCCTTATGAGGACGGCAAGACGAAATACCGCTATGTCGTTACGGCGCTCGACCGCTTGCATAACGAATCCAAGTCGGTGGCAAAGAAAGTGAAGTTGTAGGAGCTGCGGCTGCTTTATGCAAAATATGCCCGGAAGATATATACGTTTCTTCCGGGCATATTTTATTTGCCTCCGGGGATGATCTGTCTGCCTCCCTTACGGCTTGGCCTTGGAGCGGCACTAATAGAGTAGCAGCCCGGCTATTCCACACGCTATAATCATTAATATGGGGTTGGCCTTGTACTTTCTTGTTCCGATGAAAGCTATAAGGAAGATGATGCTGCTGATTATGAAAGAGTACATGTCTTCATCGGGCGAACTGAAGTTCTCCTCATTCATCAAGACCAGTGCCGCCGATGCCAACAATCCCACTACGGCAGGACGAAGTCCGCTGAATACGGCTTCCACCGCCGGATGCTTTTGGTATTTCAGAAAGAATTTGCTGATAGTGAGCATCAGAATGAACGAGGGAAGCACTACGGCGAAGGTAGCAATGCACGATCCCAACACTCCCATGCTTGTGCCATAATGCGCCGCTATCGTGGTATACCCTACATAAGTTGCGGAATTGATACCGATGGGACCGGGTGTCATCTGGCTGATGGCTACGATATCTGTGAATTCCTGTGATGTCAACCAACCGTACCGGGTCACTACTTCACCCTGTATCATGGACAGCATGGCGTATCCGCCGCCAAAACCGAAAAGGCCGATTTTAAAGAATGTATAGAATAGTTGAAGAAAAAGCATAATGCAATGATTAAGTGGTTAGGGGTTAGTTATCAGTTATCAGTTATCAGCGTGCTACCGTCCTCTCTAACTTTTAACTTTCGGAGAACGTAGCTTTCCGAACAGGTATCCGCCTATGCCGGCAGCTATGATAATCCAAATAGGGGAGAAGCCCAATAACCAAATGAGCAACGCCGAGACAACCGGAATCCAAATTGTGTGGCGGTTGATTTTGGCGGACTTCGCCATGCTGAAGGTCGGGGCGGCTATCAGTGCCACAACGGCCGGGCGAATCCCCTTGAAGATGCGTTCTACGTAGATATTGTCTTTGAAATTATGGAAGAATAGAGCTATGGCAAGGATGATGAGGAAAGACGGAAGTACCGTTCCCAAAGCTGTGATGATGCTTCCTCGTATTCCTCTCAGGCGATAGCCGATGAAGATGGATATGTTGACCGCGAGGATACCCGGCGCCGACTGGGATATGGCAAGCAGGTCTATAAAATCTTCTTTGGCTATCCATCCGCGCTTCGTAACGATTTCGTTTTCGATTAAGGGAACCATGGCGTAACCGCCGCCGATGGTGAATGCTCCGATTTTAAAGAAAATGGTAAATGCTTCAATATATATGTTCGTCATATCATATAGGTAATGCTATCATTCGGTCTGTTGTTTCGTTTCGCCAATATTGCCGTCTTCTTTTGCATATTGGCTCGGACTTACATTGAAATGTTTCTTAAAGACTTCGCGGAAGTACTTGGCATCGCTGAATCCGGTCATTTCTGCAATTTCAGTGATTGTGTGCTTCTGCTCTTTCAGCAGCTTCATGGCGTGTTTCAGGCGGATCAGGCGGACATAATCTCCCGGAGCCTGGTCGGTCAGCGCCTTTAGCTTGTTGTAGAAGCTGGTACGGCTCATGTTGAGCAAGGTGCAAAGCAGGTCAATGTTGAAGGTCGGATTGTCCATGTTTTCTTCCACATTCTTCTTGATGCTGGCTATGAATTTCCAGTCCAGATCCGTAGCGCAGTTGAGACATTCCGTATTGTGGGTGTCATCATTCAACTCCAGATCGGCATATCTGTGGCGCAACAAAGCGCGGTTGGCTAACAGATTGGCAATGGTGGCACGCAGAATTCCGATGTTAAACGGTTTCACGATGTACTCGTCTGCTCCGGTTTGCAGCCCGTCGATGATGTTTTTATCCGTATTGAGGGCGGTTAGCAGGATAATGGGAATGTGGGAAGTGGCAATATCGTTTTTTACGACCTGACATAGCTCGTCGCCCCGCATTTCGGGCATCATAATATCCGATATAATCAGGTCGGGGAAATATTCTTTTATAATATAGAGCGCCGACTTACCGTTGGAACATACCTGCACATGGTAGTTCTCTGCCAGAGTGCGGCGCAGATATTCTCTTAACTCGTCGTTGTCCTCTACCACCAATATCTTTGAACGGTTATCGGCGTCCTGAGTTTTCAGCTGGGCATCTTCGTAACCCTCTACGGAAGTAACTGCCGTTGCAACGGGAAGATCCGGCGTACTCTCCTTTGCAGGGGTTATTGGCTCCAGGTCATTTAACTTTTTCCGTTCCTGCTCTTTTTCCGTTAGGGGAATAGGGCGGTGCATGGCTTTGCGGTAGCGCTTCTCGCCTTTGGGGAAAGAGACTTTGATGCAGGAGCCCTTGCCTTCCGTACTGGTAAAACTGAGCTTCCCTTTGTGTATGTGCACGAGTTTCCATACCAACAACAGGCCTATTCCGCTGCCGGTTACTTTGGAATTGATGGCATTGCTGCCGCGGAAGTGCATCTTGAACAGCTTCTTTTGTTCATTTAGTGGAATACCGATGCCCGTATCGCTGACTTCTACGTTCCAGGTGTCTTCTGTCTCGTATACATAGACATGCACTTTTCCGCCTTCGGGCGTATACTTCAATGCATTGGATATGATGTTTTTCAGGATGGAATCCATCTTATCCTTATCCAGCCAGACGTTCAGATAGCGGAAGTTGCTTTCATAAGTCAGGTTGATATGTTTTACGGATGCATACGCGCGGAAGGCGTTGACGATGTCGGTCATGTAAGTCTCCAGCTCGTATTCGGATACGTAGAAATTGTTTGAATAAGTGTCTGCACGTTCAAAATTGATTAGATTGGTTGTGAGACGTAGCAAAGCATTCACATTACGAAGCGCCGTACTGAGATTGTCAACCCCGTCTTTGGTCAGCGTTTCGCGTTCGGAGAGTTCCTCCAGCGGAGCTTTGATAAGTGTTAACGGAGTGCGGATGTCATGTGCCGTATTGACAAAGAAACGAATCTTCTCATCGGATATTTTTCTTTGTTTGCGTAACACGATAATGCGCAATGTTGTGCTTGCGATAGCAATCAGGATGAACGTGTACAGTAGCAGAGCCCATATACTTAGCCAAACAGGTTGCTCGATGATGATGTCCATGCTGCGCTCTTCCAGCACAATACGCTGATCTTCGTTGGATATGGCACGAACGCGTAATGTGTAGTGGCCGGGACTCAAATTAGTGAAACGGATGATATTTTCTTCTCCCGGACGGCTCCAGCCGTCATAGAATCCTTCCAGCTTCCACGAATATAGTATGAGGGAAGGATAATCGTAGTTGATAGAAGACACCTGAAGAGAGAATATATTTTGATTGTACTTCAACTGTAAACTGCTGGTCTCGTCGATGTCCATAATAAGGGGAGAGCCCTCATCCTTCGGATATACCGTCTGATAAAACACACGCAAATCGCTGAATATCATGCGTGATTTATATTCGCGCGGCAATACCATTTTTTTAGGAAATTCTATGGCGCCGTCGGTGCTGCCGAATATGGCATTCCCATTCTTGCGGAGCGTTCCTGAGTTGGCATTGAAATGGTCGGATTGCAGCCCTTGTTCTTTTGTCCAATTGTGGAATATCTTTGTTTGAGGATAGAAACTGCTCAAGCCATACTCGGTGCTCAGCAATATGTCATTCTTTCCATCGGAAAGAATCATGTAGATATTATTGGAGATGAGTGCGCAGTTATCTTTATGATAATGTTGGAAATCTTTCTTGACGGGGTCATAGATGAGCAGGCCGGAGTTGTTCGTCCCGATATACAACAACCCGTTGGGGGCTTGGTATAATGAGTATATATAGGAGGACTCTACCGGCATCGGAATGTATTGATACTTGTCGGTTGCTTTTTCCAATAAGTATAGCCCGTTGGCTGTACCTATCCACATATAGTCCTTATTCCTCTCTTTTATCTCCGTTATGGCATCCAGTCCGGGTATGGAGGTGACCTTCTTATTTTTAAAGTCTATTTTTTTAAGGTTATAATACCCGCCGGACCAGATATGACCTTCGCTGTCTTTAGTAATGGAACGGATGTACTTATCCGGACGAATCTCTTTTCCGCCGAATGATGCGGGAGTAAAGAAATCGACAGAATATTGTTTCTTGTTTATCTGATAAATGCCGGAACTGTATCCGCCTGCCCAAATGATGCCGGGACTGATTTCACATAAAGAAATAAATGTATGGCTTTGGTTCTTGTGGTCAGTATTGAATACACTAAGGAATGAGTGCCACTGCTTGGTGCGATGCTCATATAGGCTGATTCCGTTATTGGTTGCAAACCATAAGTCGCCTTCCCCGTCTTCTATGATCGCATTTACCTGATCGTTGATGAGGGACTGTTTATTGCCTATCGAATGTTTTATCCATTTATAATCGTTATACCGGTTGTTACGCACAGTAATGCCTATGGGGTAGTTTGCCATCCAAATGCGCTGCTCCTCGTCGATGTATATGTCGTAGATGGTGTTGCCGTTCATGGCGTTGTATCGGTTGAAGTCAGCGACGATATAGGGTTCGGTAGAGTAAGTCTCCACATTCATTTTGTGGATACCGGCACCGTCTGTGGCTATAAGTATTTCTTTGTCTCCGAAAGCAATGATACGGTTTATGCTGATGTCCGCCAAACCGGATTTTACGAGGGATGCTTTGTGGAGCTTGAGGTCATATACATACATGCCTCTTTGAAAAGTTCCGATAAAGACTTTGCGGCTTCCCTTGTGATAGAAAAGTTCGTTTACTTGTAATTTCAAGGTGTCCAGCTTGTTGCAGGGACTGAGCATAAGTTTATTGTTTTTCAGTTCGGCATAATGTATGCCGACATCTGTGCCGATGAAATAATGGTTGGCATCAATCTGTTCAATATCCGTTATGCTCTCATTGATTTCATTTTTAATGGTAGTGCATCTTTCTGTTTCGCTGTCGTACAGGTAGATGTTCTTTTGGTTGCAAAGCCACACTATGTAGTTATCGTCTATGAACCCGTAGCTCACAGGAGTATGCAAATCTTTTGTCTCACTTTTGGGGAGTTTGTATATCAGTTGGAAACGGTCATGTTTGCTTTCGTAGCAGAAAACACGTCCTTGTTTGCCGATTTCCCATAATCTTCCTTTGGCATCCGTATATAGCCAGCTGAGGCTCATCATGGAGTTTACTTCTTCCTCTCCGTCCATGAGTTTGTAATGCTTGAACTCTTTCCCGTTGTAACGGTCGATACCATCGTGCGTGAGGAACCACATGTAGCCCTTAGGTCCCTTTTGAATTGCGTACACCCGTCTGTTGCTCAAACCATCTTCCACGCCGATATACTTATATGTTTGGGCAGCGGCCAAAAGAGGGAATAGCAGGAGAATAAAGAAAAAGAAATGCTTTTTCATATTAGCCAGTTTTGGAGTTTGATAAACGTTTGGGGGGACTTAATATTAACACAAAAGTAATAAAATTGTTTTGCATATCAAGCAATAATATTCTTTGTGATTCGCACCTACACTCTTTTTATAGAGTATGGCAAAGATAGCAATTCTTTTCTATCCATTAGCCTTTTTTATATAAATTCTTTTTCCTTTCAGTGCTAACCTCAAGTGTTATGGTAAAGGCTTATCGTAACATACGGATAAAAAAGGAAAATAGAATGGCCGGAGAAAGGGAGGCAGAGGGGAAGAAATGGAATGCGCCAAAGTTATTGCCGGTGCATAAACTTTGGCGCATTACCATATTTTACATTATATACTTACGCTTTATCGCTTGTTTGTCTTTTCCTCTACCCACTTGCGTGCGTTGACAAACGCTTCTATCCATGGCGTAACCTCATCGTTGTGGATGCGATTTTCAGGATAGTATCCGTTTTGCCAGGGGAAAATGGAACGTTCCAAGTGAGGCATGATTGCCAGATGACGTCCGTCGGCGCTGGCCAGTGCTGCAACGGAATAGTCTGAACCGTTCGGATTGCCCGGATACTCATCGTATGTATATTTGGCAACTACGTTGTACCGGTCTTCATCGTAAGGCAAGGAGAACTTACCTTCTCCATGTGCTACCCAGATACCGAGCTTGCTGCCGCTCAGAGAGCCGAACATAACGCTGCGGTTGGTAGGAATGGTCAGGCCGATAAACGTTGATTCGAATTTGTGGGAGTCGTTATGCAGCATCTTTCCTTTCTTCTCGTGGTCGGGAGTGATAAGGCCTAATTCCATCATGAGCTGGCAACCGTTGCATACACCGAGAGACAGTGTATCTTCGCGTGCATAGAACTTGTCGAGTGCTTCTTTGGCTTTCGGGTTGAAGAGGAAAGCGCCGGCCCAGCCCTTGGCGGAACCCAGCACGTCGGAATTGGAGAAACCACCGCAATAAACCACCATGTTCACATCTTCCAATGTTTCGCGTCCGCTGATAAGGTCGGTCATGGTGACGTCTTTCACGTCGAAGCCGGCAAGGTAAAGTGAATATGCCATTTCGCGTTCACCGTTAGTTCCTTTTTCGCGTATGATGGCTGCACGAATACCGGTCGGAGTACGACGGTTCGGGTCAAGGTTGTATTGTGACAGTTTACCTTTGAACTCAGGGCGGAACACCAAATCCAATGGCTGCATCTTGTAGTTCTCAAAACGTTTCTTGGCACATCCGTTCATGGATTGCTTGCGGTCGAGCAGGTAAGAGGACGAATACCAGACATCGCGCATATAATCTACGCCGAACTGGTAAGTGGCATCGTCTTTGCTTACGAGGATATGGCGTTCGTCGGTCGGTGTACCTATCTTGATGTAACCTACGCCGGCGTCTTCCAAAATCTTCTTGACTTCTTCCTTGTGCTTATTGCTGATTTGGATAACGATACCCGGATTTTCAGCGAATAATATCTTGATGAGGTCTTGTTCCTTCATCTTGTCGAGGTTGATTTCCATACCGCCCTCTACGTTGGCGAAGCACATTTCGAGCAGCGTAGTGATGAGACCGCCGGCTGAAATGTCATGTCCGGCAAGGATCAGTCCTTTGTTGATCAACTCCTGTACGGCGAGGAAAGCATCGCGGAAGTATTCGGCATCTTGTACGCAAGGCACTTCATCGCCTACTTTACCCAGCGATTGTGCAAAGGCGGAACCGCCCAGTTTCAGCTTGTCGAAGCTGAAGTCTATGTGGTAAAGGGTGGTCTTTGCATCGTTCACAAGTACGGGAGATACCACTTTCTTCACGTCGGAAACTTCACCGCCGGCAGATACGATGACCGTACCCGGAGCAATGACTTTGCTTCCGTCGGGATATTTCTGGGTCATAGACAGAGAGTCCTTACCGGTGGGAACATTGATTTGCAGTGCGCAGCAGAAGTCGCTCAATGCTTTGACTGCCTTATAGAGACGTGCGTCTTCACCTTCCTGCGAACGGCAAGGCCACATCCAGTTGGCGGACAGAGATACACTGTCCAAGCCTTCTGCAAGCGGAGCCCATACCAAGTTGGTCAGTGCTTCGCTGACGGAGAGGATAGAACCGGCTGCCGGGTCGGCAAGTGCCGCCTGAGGGGCATGTCCCAAAGAAGTTGCAATACCTTTTTCGCCGCGATAGTCCAATGCAACGACGCCACAATCGCTCAACGGTAACTGGAGTTCACCCTGACATTGCTGGCGGGCGATCTTGCCTGTTACGGAACGGTCTACCTTGTTTGTCAACCAGTCTTTGCAGGCTACGGCTTCCAGTTGGAGCACATTGGTGAGATATTCATGCAGTTGCGACAGTTCGTATTTCGGCATTTCATAATGACGTTCTACGGTCTTGTCCACCATGTAAGTTTTAGGAGAAGAACCGAACATCTGTTCTACGGCAAGATCGAACGGACGTACACCGTCGGCTTGCTGGAAAGCGAAGCGGTGGTCGCCGGTAGTTTCACCGACTACGTACATCGGAGCCCGTTCGCGTTCGGCCACCTTGCGTACGTGCTCGATAGCTTCTTCCTGAATCAGTAGGCCCATACGCTCCTGGCTTTCATTGGCTATGATTTCTTTGGCAGATAATGTCTTGTCACCAATAGGCAGTTTGCTCATGTCAATCAGCCCGCCACATTCTTCTACCAGCTCGGACAGGCAGTTTACGTGTCCGGCAGAACCATGGTCATGGATGGAGACCACCGGATTGGTATCTTCTTCACAAAGTGCGCGTACTACGTTGTAGGCGCGTTTTTGCATCTCCGCATTGGCGCGTTGTACGGCATTCAGCTCGATGCCGCTGCTGTAACGCCCCGTATCCACGGATGATACGGAACCGCCGCCCAAACCGATACGGTAGTTGTCGCCACCGATAACGACAACTTTGTTGCCGGCTTCGGGAGCGCCTTTCAGGCAGTCGCGTTGTGTGCCATATCCTACACCGCCGGCAAGCATGATAACCTTGTCGTAACCGTATACCTCATCTTTCTCTTTGTGCTCAAAGGTAAGTACGGAACCGCAAATCAGCGGTTGACCGAATTTGTTACCGAAATCGCTGGCGCCGTTGGAGGCTTTAATCAGGATTTGTTCGGGAGTCTGATACAGCCATTGGCGTACCGGAAGAATCTCTTCCCAGGGACGGTCCTCGTCCGTACGGGGATAGGAGGTCATATATACGGCAGTTCCGGCAATAGGCCATGAACCTTTACCGCCGCCCATACGGTCGCGGATTTCGCCGCCTGTACCGGTAGAAGCTCCGTTGAAAGGTTCTACGGTAGTAGGGAAGTTATGGGTTTCGGCTTTCAGGGAAATAACGCTCTTGATGTCTTTTATCTGGAAGAAGTCGGGCTTGGAGTGGTCTGCCGGTGCAAACTGCTCGATAACCGGACCTTCGGCAAAGGCTACGTTGTCTTTGTAGGCCGATATAATCTTGTTCGGATTCTCTTGGGTGGTTTTCTTAATCATTTGGAAGAGGGAAGATTCCTGTTCCACTCCGTCGATGATAAATGTACCGCCGAAGATTTTATGGCGGCAGTGCTCGGAATTGATTTGTGCAAAGCCGAATACTTCGGAGTCGGTCAACGGACGTCCCAAGTCCTTTTCTACTTTCTTGAGGTAATCCATTTCCTCTTTGGAGAGTGCCAGGCCTTCTTTCTCATTGTATGCCTCCAGATCCTCGATGTGGATAATCGGTTCCGGCTGGCGGTTGGTGGTGAATACGTCTTGGTCGAGGCCTTTATACATACGTTGCAGCATCGGGTCGCGGTCTGCGTTTTCGTCTTTTACGGGGAAATATTCTTCGATACGGGTGATACCGCTCAAACCCATATTCTGGGTGATTTCCACAGCATTGGTACTCCAAGGGGTAATCATTTCGCGGCGCGGACCTACGAAATGTCCTTTCAGGTTGTTTTCACTTTCGGGGGTGGCTTCTCCAAAAAGCCAGCAGAGTTTGTCGCTGTCTGCCTGAGTAAGTTCGTGGTCACATTCTACGGCAATCACGCTCTTGGATGGTGTTCTGAAAAAAAGGATCATACTTTTATTTAAGAGTTTACGATTTGCAAATTACGGTTGAAGCCGCTAAATGATAGCGCTTTTATTTTAGGGGCAAAGATAAGTAAAATCGTTGGGTAGGAGAAAGAAATGTACATAAAAAACTTCAGCCGGACATGAAAGGATATGTCCGGCTGAAGTTGTATCTTAAATTCCGAAAGGAAATAGGTGGCTTGGGATGTTATTTTAATGAAATAACAGGACCTATGGGCTTTTGACCGTACCAGTTACTGTTGTTCTGTCCGCCGCTTGTTACCCATTTTTTGAAACCTTTATATACGTTGAGAATGTCATTCCTTTCTGCCGGGTGAGCAATTTCTTCCGGAACGGCTATGCCCCAAACTAAGTTCTCCGCAGAACAGAACTCTGTATCGGGTGACTGTTTGCCTAAACCGGTGGGAGTGAATCCCTTGAAGTGGATTTCATTCAGGTTGTCTTGGTTCTGGATGAAGAAGTCGAAATAACGGGGAAGTTCTTTTGCCAGTAGTTCATATTGCAAGGAGATATCATAATTCCCGAAGCCGAAGTTGTCTTTTGTAACTTCGCAGGTGACTACGGGCATGTCCTTGTCTATCGGCTTTTCAGGATCTGTGTTGTAATATCCGCCGCTACGCAGGCTTTCTGTACCGTTTATTACGAAGATTACGTCATCATTTGCCCTGCGGCCTTCTTTCAGGAGTTCCATACTAATGCCTTCTCTGGTTGTGTGGAATTCTATCTTGGCTCCCTCGATGTTCTTCATGGCAAATCCTTTCAGGCGGATTGCCGGACGATAGGGTGTTGTGCCGCCAATGGCCCGTATCTGGAAGCTCATCTTGAATCCGTCGTTAAATAAAATATCTGCATTCCTTATTTGAGAGTAGAAAACTTCTGCATTGTATCCGATGACAAAATCATTGAAGTCGTAATCTCCTTTTGACGGATAGAGGTCTTCGAACATCAATGTCCCTCTGCTTGTTTTGCTTGGGTAGTGATAGCGTATGTCCCACAGGAGTTTGTCTATCTCTTTGTCAGCCGGTAAGATGACAGATTTATTGTTGCCTCGTGTGGCTGCTTCGTTTGTCTTGATTTCCAGTACGTCCTGTCCGTCTGTCGTGGGATATTGCACGAAGATGCTGGTTACATATGCTGGAATGTTTACAGGAATTTCTGTTGCCTCGTTGGCTTTTAAAGCAAAGTTCTCAATCAACAGGCTCTCGTCGGTACAATTCTTGTCTGTGTAGACGGATATCACTGTATTTACTTTTGAAGTTATAGAATAAGTCAGGCTTTGGGTGGTTTTCCAGTCAAAGTCCGCCGGGGCTACAAGATCCTTGGTGTTTTCTATCTTTTCAGGATCGTACACATCGGTTTCGCAGGCATTGAATAGTGTTATAATACTTGCTGCAAATAAGAGTTTTAGATATCTTTTCATATTGCAAAGTTGTTGTTTTGTTGGCATTCGCTGCAAAGATACGAATATAATATTAATAATGTATTTGAAAAGTTGTATTATTTGTCCTGTTTCTTTTCTTTTTAACAATTTATGTGGTTGTATGCCGTATATGGGAAGTTATAATATACAAGTTTTATCCTATGCGTATAATGCGTTGTCATGGGGGTGTGCCGGTCTGTTTTTTTATTATTTTTCGGTTGTTGCAGAGATAACATGGCTTTCCAAAGTCCTTTTCTGACGAAAAAACGTTAACTCTATTCGCTTGTCTCATAAAAAAGTCCGATATTTGCAGGCATGATTCAGATAGAGACCATATTTGACATATTGTGGAAAGGGTTCATTATCGGTGTTATAGTATCTGCACCGTTGGGCCCGGTAGGAGTGCTGTGCATTCAGCGCACTTTGAATAAAGGGCGTTGGTATGGTTTTGTGACAGGCATAGGAGCTTCGTTGAGTGATATAGCCTATGCTTTGCTGACAGGTTACGGAATGAGTTTTGTCTTTGATTATGTCAACAAGAATATATTCTATCTGCAATTGTTTGGAAGTATCCTGTTGCTGATATTCGGTATTTATACGTTCCGCAGTAATCCGGTGCAGTCCATTCGCCCGGTATCCACCAGCAAAGGTTCTTATTTCCATAATTTTATCACAGCGTTTGCTGTCACCCTTTCCAATCCGCTTATTATCTTTCTTTTCGTGGGTCTGTTTGCACGCTTTGCTTTTGTAAGTGAGGGCGTATTGGTTTTTGAGGCTGTTACGGGATATCTTGCTATCGCATTGGGGGCATTGACCTGGTGGTTTGGCATAACTTTCTTCGTAAACAAGGTTCGTACGCAGTTCAACTTACGCGGCATCTGGATGCTGAATCGCATTATTGGCGGCATTGTCATGCTGGTATCTGCATTTGGACTGGTGTTTACGCTGATGGGCGAGTCGTTGTATTAGCAGGCAATTAACTCCCGACGGATAAACGGATAATAAATCATAAATCTAAAATCATACATCTTATCGTGAAGATTTCGCAACAACTGAAAGAGAAGAACATTGCCGAATACCTTATATATATGTGGCAAGTGGAAGATTTGATTCGTGCCAACAAGTGCGATATTGATTTTATCCGCAATAATATCATCTCCCGCTATCCGGCGGAAGAGCATGCCGCCCTGGAAGAGTGGTACGGGAACCTTGCCGATATGATGCGTGCAGAAGGAGTGGTGGAGAAAGGACATCTGCAGATTAACCGCAACGTTATTCGTAACCTTACGGATTTACATGCCGAGCTATTGGCTTCCACGAAATACCCCTTTTATAATGCGGCATACTTCAAAGCGCTGCCTTTTATCGTAGAGTTGCGACAGAAGAGCGGGCCGAAAGAAGAGTCGGAGCTGGAGACGTGCTTCGAGGCGCTTTACGGGGTATTGTTGCTGCGTCTGCAGAAGAAGGAGATCAGTCAGGGCACTGCTAAGGCGGTGGAGTCTATCAGCAGTTTCCTTTCGTTGCTTGCCAACTACTACGACAAGGACAAGAAAGGCGAGTTGAAGCTGGGGGATGATTGACGGGATGTTTGAGTGATAAATAGTAAATTGAAATATGTCAACGTACCTATGTGTTAAGGATGGAAGATGTACCATGACCGTAGGGAATAAATAGTAATTATCGAGATGAATATATTAGTAACCGGTGCCAACGGACAACTTGGTAATGAGATGCGGGCGCTTTCCGCTGAGAATGGGCAGCACACCTACTTTTTTACGGATGTTCAGGAACTGGATATATGTGACGAACAGGCCATACGCGCATTTGTGTCCGGCAACCGGGTGGATGTCATTGTGAACTGTGCAGCCTATACGGCGGTAGACAAGGCGGAGGATAATCCGGAGCTCTGCGACAAGCTGAACCATATAGCTCCCGGCTATCTGGCTGCAGCGGCTGAAGCCTGTGGCGCTGCCATGATACAGGTGTCTACGGACTATGTTTTCGATGGAACCGGGCATATTCCTTATACGGAAGACATTGCTCCTTGTCCCAACTCCGTCTATGGTTCCACAAAGCTGGCAGGCGAGCAAGCGGTCGGGGAGAAATGCAGTCGTGCCATGATTATCCGCACTGCATGGCTATATTCCATTTACGGCAATAATTTTGTAAAGACAATGATCCGCTTGGGCAATGAGCGTGAGAAACTGGGAGTTGTTTTCGACCAGATCGGCACGCCGACCTATGCCAACGATTTGGCCCGCGCCATCTTTGCGGCCATCAATCAGGGCATTGTTCCCGGTGTATATCATTTCAGTGACGAAGGTGTCTGTTCCTGGTATGATTTTACGGTGGCTATTCATCGCATGGCGGGTATCACCTCATGCAAAGTCAGTCCGCTGCATACGGATGAATATCCGGCTAAGGCTCCGCGTCCCCAATATTCCGTATTGGATAAGACGAAGATTAAAAAGACTTTCGGCATTGAGATTCCTCATTGGGAGGAGAGTCTGCAGGTCTGCATCGATAAGCTGGCACAGCAGGCAGACTGATGTTTTTTTGAATATTATACCTATTTATATATATGGCAAGTAACAACGAGATAGAACGTAGACGAACTTTCGCGATTATCGCGCATCCGGATGCCGGTAAGACATCACTGACTGAAAAGCTGCTGCTTTTTGGCGGTCAGATTCAGGTGGCCGGTGCAGTAAAGAGTAACAAGATAAAGAAAACGGCAACGTCCGACTGGATGGACATTGAAAAGCAGCGTGGTATATCCGTAACCACTTCTGTTATGGAGTTTGACTATCACGATTATAAAATCAACATCCTCGATACTCCGGGCCACCAGGATTTTGCCGAAGATACGTATCGTACGTTGACTGCGGTGGACAGCGTTATCATTGTGGTGGACGGTGCGAAAGGTGTGGAAACCCAGACACGCAAGCTGATGGAAGTCTGCCGCATGCGCAATACTCCGGTGATTATCTTTATCAATAAAATGGACCGCGAAGCGAAGGACCCTTTCGACCTGCTGGATGAGCTGGAAGAGGAACTTTCCATCCATGTGCGTCCTTTGACATGGCCCATCGAGAGTGGCGCGCGCTTCAAAGGCGTCTACAATATCTACGAGCACAACCTGAATCTCTACCAGCCTTCCAAGCAGGTGGTGACGGAGAAGGTCGAAGTGGATATCAATACGGAAGAGCTGGACAATCAGATCGGGACCCAGTTGGCGGACAAGCTGCGCGGCGAACTGGAACTGATAGACGGTGTATATCCCGATTTTCAGGTGGAGGAATATCTGAAAGGTGAATTGGCTCCCGTATTCTTCGGTTCTGCCTTGAATAATTTCGGTGTGCAGGAGTTGCTGGACTGTTTTGTGGAAATAGCCCCCAGCCCCCGTCCGGTAAAGGCAGAAGAACGTGAGGTGGAGCCGGGCGAACCGAAGTTCACAGGTTTTATCTTCAAGATTACCGCCAATATCGACCCGAACCACCGTTCGTGCATCGCATTCTGCAAGATATGTTCCGGCAAGTTTACCCGCAATACGCCTTATCTGCATGTACGTCATGGCAAGACAATGCGTTTCTCGTCGCCCACGCAGTTCATGGCGCAGCGCAAAACGACCATTGACGAGGCATGGGCGGGAGACATCATCGGTCTGCCGGATAACGGTACGTTTAAGATTGGCGATACGCTGACAGAGGGTGAGATGCTCCACTTCAAGGGGCTCCCGAGCTTCTCGCCGGAGATGTTCAAGTACATCGAAAACGCCGATCCGATGAAGCAGAAGCAGCTTGCCAAAGGCATCGACCAGCTTATGGATGAAGGTGTGGCGCAGTTGTTCGTCAACCAGTTCAACGGGCGCAAGATCATCGGTACGGTAGGTCAGTTGCAGTTTGAGGTTATCCAGTACCGTTTGGAGAATGAATACAGCGCCAAATGCCGTTGGGAACCGCTGAGCCTGTACAAGGCCTGCTGGATTGAGAGTGACGACCCTGCGGAACTGGAGGCTTTCAAGAAGCGCAAATACCAGTATATGGCGAAGGACCGCGAGGGCAGGGACGTGTTCTTGGCAGATAGCGGCTACGTGTTGCAGATGGCGCAAATGGACTTCAAGAATATTAAGTTCCACTTTACGAGCGAATTCTAAAGAAATATATACCTAATGTTATTGCAGAGGCGCAAAGTGGCTCAAAAACGCTGGAATAATCAACCGAAATCGGAATAATAGTGCATTAAAACTGACTATTAACGCATTACGCTGAAAATTTCGAAAATACAGGAAATGGCAATTTAGCAAAGAAACGCAAGGTAATGAAATAGAACGGTTGCCAATTCATTACCCGATAATGCAGTAAAGTTTTTCTTTGTGTCGTCACGTTTCATCGTTCTGCATTAGTTTGCATATTAATGTATAACTCGCTGATAACTAATTTTGTAACCAAAAAAAAGATTAGATTATGCGAAGTACATTTAAGGTGCTGTTCTACGTGAACGCAAGCAAAGAGAAAAACGGTATTGTTCCCATTATGGGACGAGTGACAATCAACGGTTCTGTGGCTCAATTCAGTTGCAAGTGTACCATTCCGAAGGAACTTTGGGATGTGAAAGGCAACCGAGCCAAAGGCAAGAGCAAGGAAGCAAGAGAAATCAATCTTGCTTTGGATAACATCAAGGCTCAAATCATCAAGCACTATCAACGCCTCTCGGATAGAGAAGCCTATGTAACTGCCGAAATGGTACGCAATGCCTATCAAGGTATCGGAACGGAGTACGAAACCCTACTTGGTGCATTTGATAAAGATAATGCCACATTCAAAAAGCGTGTAGGTACAGACCGAACTATGTCAACTTACTCATCAAGAGTATGGGCGAGAAACCACGTTGCAGCGTTCATCAAGGCGAACTACAAACGTAACGATATGTCGATGATAGAACTGACTCCCGACTTCATCAAGGAGTTTGCCATATTCCTCGCAATCGACAGAGGTTTGCAGAATGATAGCATATGGGCAAATTGTATGTGGTTCAAAGGTGTTGTTATGCGTGCCCACTATAATGGGTTGATGCCAAGAAATCCGTTTGTACAATTCCATATCAGCCCCAATGTCAAAGAGAGGGAGTTTCTGACCGAAGATGAATTGAAAGCGGTAATGACGCACGATTTTACGGATAGCAAGTTGGCGTATATCCGAGATTTGTTCGTGTTTGCAAGTTTCACAGCCTTGTCATTCGTGGATATTAAGGAACTGACCACCGATGATATTGTAGAGGTAAACGGAGAGAAGTGGATATTGTCCAAGCGACACAAAACCAAAATCCCATTCCAAGTGAAGTTGCTTGACATTCCGTTGCAGATTATCAAGCGATACGAGCCATTCCAAGAGAATAAACTCGTATTCCCTAATCTGAACTTGAACTATTGGAGTATCTGTAAACCGTTGAAAAAGATGATAAAAGAGTGTGGAATTGATAAGGATATTTCATTCCATTGCTCAAGGCACGGGTTCGCTACCCTTGCTCTTAGTAAGGGTATGCCAATCGAGAGTGTAAGTCGAGTTTTAGGACATACGAACATTGTTACAACTCAGCTTTATGCAAAGATTACCACAGAGAAAATCGACAAGGATTTGACTATGTTCGGCAACCAACTTAATCAATCATTCGGTAACACCACAATGGCATAAGGTATGAAACGAGCAATTATAACAATCAGTGAATCGGGCTATGTGAACATACCCGATAGTAATGTATGGATGTCGTTCTCGGAACTTGTGGGGCTGTTTGGTGTATCAGCACCCGCATTAAAGGCTGCATCCGAGCCATACACAAAAGCGGAGTGGTAGCGGAACACTCGCAACATTGCGAGGTAATACCATATACTTATTGGGCAACCCTATATAATATGGATATGATTATCGCTATCGCTTTTCGTATCAACTCATACGGTGCGGAGAAGATACGGACAGAGGTGTTAAAGAGGATATACGGACGAAAAGAGAAAGTATGTTATCTCTTTTCGCTTGCCAATTCTACAATGGGTATGTCATAGATTGGATAAATAGCAGGTACGCAAGGATACCTGCTATTTATCTTTTATCGTTTCTGTTCCTCTATAAATACATCTATTTCCCCTAAATAACCAATTTCTTTAGGGAGTACAAACATATTGTTGGGATTTACATATTTTCTGAAATGGTCTTCAATATCGGATATTTCTAAATCTTCAATACTTGTATTGGTATTGAATCCTACAGGTTGAATATGACACAATTTCCAATCAGACAAAGCATTACTGCCTAATGGCTTAGTGTATTTAGCTTTTGCCTTAATCTCCTTTGTTGCCATAAATACCACTGGTAGTTCCTTTTGGCTCAAAAGTTCTTTAATTTGAGATAAGGTAAACACCGTTCCTTTTAATACATTACTATACACCCAAATAGCTACGGTATTATCTGAAACGATAATTTCTCTTCCACAGGGATGCACGAATGATTGACCTCGCTTGTTTGTTTCTTTGCGAATAATCAATGGCATATCTTTGTCTGCAATCCATTCCTCTATCAGATTATTCCAATTTGTGAGTACTTCAACATCTATTAGAGGGTTGTTAGGAGAATTACGCCATAATATACCTATCTCCTTAATCTTCATTCGGATTTCTTCCCCTACCAAATCTTTTGTGGGCATACATTTTTCGGACTGCTTATATGACGTGGGTTGTCCCGATATTAGAAACTGCATAGCTCGTTTAGGTGGATATTTACAACTATACATTCTGCCTTCTTGATAGCTCTTAGTTTCAATGACATTTGAAAAGACACGATAGAAATCAGCCTTTGTAAACTTGAATGTTCCATTCGGAGTATGAACAATAAATGAATCATTATCTTTCAAAGGCTCAATCAAATCAGCTTTGAAACATAATCTACTACTTGTATATTCTACCATATGCCAACTATTCAAACAAATTATACCACAAAGGTACTCGAAATAAACTAAATGAGAGAATTCCTGCCGTTTTTAATTGTCTTGAGTTTATTGTACCCCTCAAATTCCTATCCCCATAGTACTTTATTCATTATTCTGCTATAATTTGCGTAGCAACTTATCCGTCAATCACTTATATTTTTGCAGCTGACATTTTTTTCATTTCAATTTAAAGAAAATATGGAAGCCAACAAAGTAACAAAGAGCCATAAACCGCTATCAGATGGAGGAATGGCAAAAGAAGAATTTATCCGAGTGGGAACAACGCTCTACAAGATTGTGGAGCAACCGAGATTAAGCGGTGGATATGTAAAGAAACGTATCCCTTGGAACAATGAAACGCTCCGCCAAGATTATGGCAAGGACTACATCGGCAGCATTCCCAAGTATGACGGATTCTGTACCGTACCCGAACACATCGGTTATCGCCCTGTAATCGGCAAGTTCCTTAACCTCTATGAGCCGATAGACCACCAACCACAGGAGGGAGATTTCCCCTCTATCCGTTCGTTGGTGGAACATAGCTTCGGTGAGCAATACGAGTTGGGAATGGACTATCTGCAACTGCTCTACCTGCAACCCGTTCAGAAGTTGCCAATCCTCTTATTGGTATCAGAGGAACGCAATACGGGCAAGAGTACATTTCTTAATTTTCTGAAAGCCCTCTTTCAAAACAATGTAACATTCAACACCAACGAGGATTTCCGCAGTCAATTCAATTCCGATTGGGCCGGCAAACTGCTTATCGTGGTTGATGAGGTATTGCTCAATCGAAGGGAGGACAGCGAACGATTGAAGAATCTGAGTACCACACTATCCTACAAGGTGGAAGCCAAAGGCAAAGACCGTGACGAAATAGCGTTCTTCGCCAAATTCGTGCTATGCTCCAACAACGAGTATCTGCCCGTAATCATTGATGCAGGTGAAACACGCTATTGGGTACGCAAGATAAACCGCTTGCAATCCGACGACACCAATTTCCTGCAACGCTTGAAAGCGGAGATACCCGCCTTTCTCCATTTCCTGACCAATCGAAAGTTATCAACCGAGAGGGAGAGCCGAATGTGGTTCAACCCCTCGTTGCTGCATACCGAAGCATTGCAGAGGATTATCCGCAGTAACCGCAACCGATTGGAGATAGAGTTGTCGGAGTTATTACTCGACATTATGGCAACAATGAATGTAGATAGCGTTTCATTACCTTATTGTGCTGTTGATGCACTCACAGGTAAAGGTGGAGAAACATCAAGTGCGTAAGGTGGTGCAAGAGTGTTGGAAACTGACACCAGCACCAAATGGGCTAACCTACACCACCTATCAAGGCAACTACAACCAAAGTTGCCACTATGAGCCGATAAGGAGAGTGGGACGCTTCTACACCATCACAAGGAAACAACTCGAATCCTTGTAACACCATCGTTTTTCTGTTGAATTGTTGAATATGAGTATAAACACACTGATAATAAACAATATATACTCTCAACAAAATCTCAACAAGCCAAAAGAGAAGTTGAGATACAGCACACTCCCAATTGTAGATTTCTCTTTTGGTGAGTGGCTTGTTGAGAAGATGTTGAGTATTTACAAGTCTGTATATAAGCATGTTACATCAATAATTCATCAAATCAACAAATTTTTATCAACATTAAAACCGTATGTAATATGACAATCCAAGACACAAAACAAATTCAATTGGCAGACTATCTGCAAAGTTTGGGATATACTCCCGTTAAGCAACAAGGCAAAAGCCTATGGTATAAATCACCGCTGAGAAACGAAACCGATGCTTCGTTCAAGGTAAACACCGAGTTAAACCAATGGCATGACTTCGGTATCGGCAAGGGTGGCAACATCATCGCATTGGCAGCGGAACTCTATCATAGCGAGAATGTAGCCTATCTGTTGGAACGCATAGCGGAGCGGACACCCTATATTCGCCCAGCAACCTTTTCTTTTGGCGAGCAGAAAACTCACAACAGCAGTTTTCAAGACGTACAGGTTGGCGAGTTATCTTCTCCTGCCCTTATCGACTACCTCCGAGAACGAGGTATAAATATCGAACTCGCCAAAAGAGAATGTAAGGAACTACGATTTGAGAACAACGGCAAAACTTATTTCGCTATCGGCTTTCCCAATATGGCAGGTGGCTACGAACTCCGCAACCACTACTTCAAAGGGTGTATCGCTCCAAAGGATATTACCCATATCCGACAGCAGGGTGAGCAACGGGCAGTGTGCTATCTCTTCGAGGGCTTTATGGATTACCTCTCGTTTCTCACAATCCGAGTGGACAACAACCCCGATGAACCACGCACAAACGAGCAGGATTATATGGTGCTGAACTCCGTTACCAACCTTTCAAAAGCGGAGCAACTGTTACGCCCATACTCCCGAATAGGCTGTTTCCTCGACAATGACCAGGCAGGACAAAGAGCCTATGAGAATATGAAAAAGATATTTGGAAACAGGCTTCAAGATATGTCGCACCACTACAAGGAGCATAAGGATTTGAATGAGTATCTATGACACCGAAACCAAGCAAAACAGGCAGAGAAAAAATCGCAAGTCCAATCCGTAAGGTGGATGCACAATCCACCACCAAAGAAGAAACGAGGCTTCAGGTTATAGCCCACTATAACTACACAGGTGTAGTTGTGGGGCAGAGTGACCTCTCTGCACTCCGCTTATGGGCTTCGCCCCTAAGGACCCCAAAGCGGAAGCGAGCAAACAAAGACCTAATTGTAACCAATAAAACAAAGAACAATGGCAATAAAAAGCAGCATACATATCAAGCCTTGCAACATATCATCGAGCGAGGCTCACAACCTAAGAACACCCGAATATATGCGAAATATCGGAGAGACAAAAATCTACCTCGTTCCTCAACTTGTAGCCGACAACGAGCATTGGATAAACCCACGCTTTGGCGACTACGACTTGCAGACACATTACGACAACATCAAACAGATGGTAAAGGCGAAGGCAGGTCGGGCGATGCAAAAAAAGGAGCGAGAACGCAAAACCAAGAGTGGCAAGATTATCAAAGTGGCAGGATGCTCACCCATTCGTGAGGGTGTGCTCCTCATCAAGCCCGACACCACATTGGAGGATGTTCGCAGATTTGGCGAGGAGTGCCAAGAGCGTTGGGGCATCACACCGTTACAAATATTCTTACACAAAGACGAAGGGCATTGGCTCGCTGGAGAGCCCTCCCAGACGATAAGGAGAGTTTTCAAATCGGTAGTCGTTGATTCAAACCCAATTATCACGCTCATATCGTTTTCGATTGGATGAACTACGATACAGGAAAAGTCGCAAACTCAACGATGATGATATGATGCAGATGCAGACATTGGCATCCGAAATCCTATCAATGGAGCGTGGTCAATCCAAATCCGAGACAGGCAAGGAACATTTGGAGCGTAATGACTTTATCATCGAGAAGCAACGAGCCGAACTTGAGCGCATAGAGTCTGAACGACAGCACAAGGAACACCAGATAGATCTTGCCGAGCAAGAACTAAAACAGGTGAAATCGGAGATACGCACCGACAAACTCAAAAGCGTAGCCACCGATGCAGCCACAGCACTTGCAAGCGGAGTAAGTTCGCTTTTCGGCAGCGGTAAGATGAAATCATTGGAACGCAAGAACGAAGATTTACGGGATGAAATCGCAATCCGAGATGAGACCATTGAGCAATTACAATCCAACATCAAGCGAATGGAGGTAGAACATAGCAGGGCTATGATGAACAAGGATAACGAGCATCGCAAGGCTCTCGAAGCAAAGGGAGCAGAGCATAAGGAGGAGGCCAATACTCTCAATTCGATGATCAATACCGCTCATCGTTGGTATCCCGATTTTGCCAATCTCCTAAGATTAGAACGTCTTGCCAAGCAAATCGGACTTTCGGCAATGGATTTTGCCGAGCTGATTAAGGGTAGGGTTCTGAACTTTATAGGTCGACTATTCTCCTCTGAGCATAACCGATGGTTTGCTACGGATAATACCCCTCTACAAATTCTGCGAGATAACGACAGACGGCTCACCTTAACGGCAAATCGAATACCCCTCAGCCAATGGTTTAGCGAGCAATACGACAAACTACGACAATCAATCCGACAGCCTATACAGCCAAAGAAAAGCAGGGGAATGAAATTGTAAACAGCAATGGCGACCGCATCAAGTGGTCGCCATTGTTGTTTATTTGCTCTCAGAAACCTCTGCTTGGGTATTTTGTGCATTTACTTGCTGCTGATTCATCATTATCATACTTTGTACAACATTCGCTAAATTATGCTGCGCTTGAATATTTGTAAAAGACTCATAATCATAGAATAGATAATTGTCCCAAAGTCCAATTTCAATTTCTCTAATCAAATCCTTAATCTTATTCGAATCAGCCCGTCCATTTTGAGAAAAGTAGTCCGTGTTTGCTAATTGTGTTCTCAATACTAATATTGTCTGAAGTTCTCCTGGCGTAAACTGTTTATGCCAATCTACAGGATTCGCAATCGTATTTGGTTTTTCTTTCTCAACCCAACTTTTTGCATGAACTTCTTCAACATATTTCTTACCAACATTTCTCACTGCGTTAAGTCGTAAGTTTGAAGTAAAATATGATTCAATATCTGTAAAGAAATGATTATCACAATTACCCTTATTGATTTGCACTATCATTGTAGTGATTTCATCCTTGTCTATAACAATATCCTTGAATCTTATATTTTTAATATCAAAAGCATCCCTTGTTGGAGTCTCGAAAGGCACACCAAGTTTATGCAAGGCTACAACGACTGCTCTTTTCTCAGAAATACTAAGCTTGGTATTGAACTCATTTGTAGTATCTGCATATGTTCTTTTTTGCTGAGCATACTCCTTGAAAATATCTAATGCTTTAACAGCCATTGAACGTACATTCTTGATTTTCTTTTCCTGCTTCCAGTGCAAAAAATAAGAACCTCCATAAGTGCCGATTAAAGCACCGATTGCACCACTGATAAGTGGTAACAACCAACTCCAAATATTATATGTTTCCTGTATAGCACCAGCTGTTTCCATAATTACAAATATTTATCAAGTATTGCTTGTTTCTCACTCGCAACATTTTCTATCAAAGTGCGAGCCTTAGTAATCTCTAATTCTAATGTCTCTATTTGTGCTACGATGCGTTTTTGTTCATCAATGTTAGGCATCGGAATTTTGTACTTCATAATATCTTCCTTATTGCCTCGTGGCATCTTAATACCTTTTTTGCCTTCCATTACATAGTCAAAGAAGGAATCTCTACGAAGCATATAGAAGATGTACTTGGGTAGGTATTTACTCGTGTCAGCCGACCTGAGCACAAGAACATCTTTCGAGCATCCACCCTCCTTGTCTGCCAACCAAATCTTTTTAAGGTATGGACGAATATTTGAAATCAATATATCCTCCGGCTTATATTCCGTGATAGATGATATATTTGCAACCCCTTCAAATGGAAGAACGCCCAATTTGTTCTGAAGCATATTGTCGGTTGTGATATATGTTTCAGACTCTATATCGCCATACTTAATAGACTTAGTGGCAAATGGAGCAATAGTATTTAGTGTACTATCTGCATTATTTAATGAAGATAGCAAGTTCTCTATATCACTTTCATACTTATCAATCCGTTGCATAGCATCTGAAACAGATGTGTCAACTTTGGCGATTTCCTCTACAATTTGTTTCTGAACAGCAATAGGCGGAACGGGGATCTTTATCTTAGAATACCCGTTCATATCAATATTGAGAAGTCTTATACCGTTTTGCAAAGGAATCGTTCCTCCTTTACAATAAAAATTGTGTAAAACACTCCATAAGTATAATGGTTCTACTTCGGAGGCATCCAGTACTCTTATTCTTGAACAAAAGTTTGAGTATGAGTATGTTTCATTATCGGTCTTATCAAATAATACAACCCGTCCTATTGCTTGCGTATCGCTACCTCCAGATTTCTCTAATATGATGTCTCCATACTGCAATGTGCGTGTTGCTAGTTGAGTTGTTTCTACTTCAATTTCTGCAACATCACCATAATCTAAAAAACCATTGTTTAATTTAAAGTTTGTATTGCGCAAGACTTTTGTCATTTGCAATACTCCTTTTTCACCTTTCCAAAGACCGCTTTGAAAACTTGCAAGTTTATCTATTGGCTTTAAGGTGTAGCGACTATCAAAAGCTACTTTTTTTTTTGAATTTAAGTTTATACCTTTTTCAAAAATAGGTCTATCAAAAGTAAGCATATCAATCAATGATACACGACTAATATGAGACTGCATTCCCTCCGCTATTGGCGATGTGTAATCTCCCTTGAAAGCTCTATAGACATAAGAACTTGCCTTTTCGGGATTGTCATAACTATTAGTGTCGAAGAGTTGAGTACACTCGTCAATGTTCTTGCCCTTTTGTATAGCGTGAATACCCTCGTTACCTCTACGATTTGAGAACTCATAACCCAAGAAGCGTTTCTCAACATCTTTCTCACCACTCTTTACAATAACAACTTTTTGAGAGTATGCCAAAATAAAGTACAAAAGCTTTTCAGCCTCAATATTTAAGATTGCCTCATATAACTTAGCATCGTTCTTTGCAGAAATTTTCTTTTTATACTCTGCATATATTTCGTGTGCTTTTACCTTGTCATTTGGCAATTTTTGCAACAATGTAATATAATCGGTATAATCAAGTCCCTCCCAAACATGAGCTACATATTTTGAGGCGGGTGTTTCAATGCCATTAATAGTTACATCATTCAATGTGCGGAAATAAGTATCAACTGCACTCTTTGTGTTGGCTGCAAAATAGTTATCTCTACGACGAAGGAACAGAACAACAGTATTTGTGTTGGTCGCCATAAAAGTATTGCTACCCAACTCTGCTATTGAGACAATATCAAAGTATTGCAATATAATTTCACGAGCTTTGGTATATATGCCCGAATTACTCAAAATAGAACTTGGTAGTATAACACCTGCTATACCACCATCTTTGAGTAATTGTTTGGTACGCTCAATAAACAAACATTCTATTTCAGAACTATTATCTGTCAATGAGTTGTACAACTCAAAATCTTGCTCTGTATAATAGTCTCGAGTTGTCTGACGGAATGATGAAACAGAATACGGAGGATTGCTCAATACAATATCAAATTGCTGATTATCCTTTTGTCCGTCATTTACCTGTTTGCGTAGTTTTCCCTTATATTCTTTGTTATTGCAGAAGTTGGCGAGTCCATCGCTTAAGATAACATTTGCCAAACCATCACCGTGTAAATAGCATCCTACCTTACCAACTTTCACCAGTCGATAATCCTTCTCTATGCCATATACATAGTTTGTAGCCCAATCAAAATGGCAATTCTGCCAATTGATAAGGTGCTTTCTTGTCTCCTCAATATATTTAGAGGTATCACAGGCGTTTATGATGTCTTGTATTTCGTGCATAAACTCTGTGATAAAGTGACCGCTACCAGCCGCATAGTCAATCATATATGGCAAAATCTCACCATCCTTGCGAGATAATTTTTCTGCCATAATAGAATCCAAAGGAAGACTCTTTATAATAAATTGTGCAATAGGTACGGGTGTAAAATACTGACCAGCCTCCTGCTTGAGACCAGTAGTAAGAAGTAATTCAAAGAAGTCTGACAAATATTGCTGTCTCTTGTTGTATCGGATTCTATATCCCTGAATCAACTCTACAACCTCTTTTACAACCTTTGCATTTTCTTCAAACGAAGCATTGTCATATACCTCCTTGATTGCGAACTCATTATTCTTTTCAAGACGAAGTTTATTAACCTCTCTTAAAAGATACTGCTTGGTATCTTCGTTTAGGTTAGCACAACGCTTGTCGAAATCCTCGTTGTTGAAATCGCTAACAGTTCTATCCAAGAACTTTTTCATACCTTTGCTATAAAGGTCTGTTAAGCGAAGTTGGAAATCAACGTGGTTATCTCGTCCTTCAAGCCATTGGAACTTTAACTCTTCTCCCTCGCCCGTCGTTGTTTCATCATAAACTTTACACAAGAAGAGTGTAAATATTTTGTTGAAAGCATTGCCCTTGTCTGATACTACATTATGGCGTAGTATTTCAAGGAAACGATTGAAGATAAAGCTTGAATCATCGGCTTTAATTTCCTTCAACTGCTCTTTTGTTAAAGCCTTGCTTTGAAAATTATATGGTTGTACCCAAGAACCGAAGATACCGTTATCCTTGGTGAGCTTATTCCATTTTTCATAAATGTCCTTAACATCACCATTGCGATAATCATCTTCAATCTTGATAATCTCGTTAACATAGACAAACTTATTTCCTTTCAATTCTGATGCATACAACATTAGTACATCAGCCTTACCACCAGATAATTGGAAATAAGTAAATAACTGTCCTCCATCCTTACGGATTCTTGCTAACTCCTTATTGTATTCCTTACCATACGTCTTACATTCGATAAGCATATAAGGTGTACCATCTTCACGATTAACGCAAATATCTAATCGTCCTGATGTTCCGTGTCCAGATGGCCATGTCTTCTCAAGAATTAAGTTCTGAGGCTTATATCCTTTTGTGAGTAATCTATCAACACACTCAAGTACTACAAAATTTTCCGCATCAGAAAAATTTTGAGTAGTCTTACTATCGGCAGTAATACCACCACCGTAGTTAATGCTTTGTTTTTCAAAGTCAATCTCTATGGCATAATCAACATATATTTTATGATAAATGCCATTCGTTCCGTCTTTTGGAACAAATCCCAACGCTGTAATATGTTTCTTAATATCCATAGTATTTCTAATTTGCTTGCAAAGTTAAGAAATTAATTAGAGATTACCTCGTTTTTGTTTGGATTTCTCGCAAAATTTTTATATGGGCGATTATGGTATTGTATAAAAAGAAGATACTTCCACCTTGTTATTATAAGGTAATTAGATTGTAGTGTCTATTTGCGACGACAATTTAATTTCGCCAGCCAACGGCTGACGATAATAAAGTTCAGTTTACTCCATTGGCAATATACCCCAAACGGATTAAACTTATTCTTGTTTAGACAATATTCAAAAACGACGCAGACAAAAAAAATTACCATCATTCTTTTTTCGTCTGCATTTCTTTTTGTACCTTTGTTGCATCAGAGTTATCACATTGAAGCATAACAATGAAGAACTCAAAAATACGAACGGTTGCTATTTCGTTACCCATTTTTCAAGCAATCCGACCAACCGATTTATTCTAAGCGAGTTATCTTTTCTTGCAAAAGTTTAAAAAAACTTTGCGCCTCTGTGTCTTTTGTAGGGAGAAAGTACTACCTTTGTAGGGATGAAACACGTATATATCTTTCTCTTACTGACTTCTCTTTTGGGGCTGGTAACCGTATCTTGTTCAGCTCCGGCCGATAGGAATATCCTCGACTACGAACAATCTCTCATTCATGCCGATTCTTTGGTGCAATCCGGCAGTGCCGACAGTGCTTGTGCCGTTCGTCTGCTGTCCGACCTGCATCACAAATACACCCGGGTGAAAGAACTTTCCGAAGGGAAGCGCATCCGCCTGATGCCTGCAACAGGATGGAAACGCCTTTTCTGGGGAACATTCGGTTGTTTCATGCTTGGGCTGAACGTGTGGTTCTCCATACGTGACATCCGGTTCTCGGATGAGCGCAAGCATCGCCGTTACCTCATAGATTTGAGCGAGAACGAACAGCGGCTGCACAATAACGAGCGTGAGCGTGCCGAACTGGAGGAGTGTCTGGGTGAAATGTCGCTCACTGATGAAGAGCGTGAAGAAGTGCAGTGCTCGCTGACAAATCTGATGGATCATGGCAGCCGTCTGTGTGAAGAAAATGAACAGCTCCGTACCCGTCTCAAAGAGTATGAAGACCGTTCTGTGCCTCGTGAGTTGGAATTGATGATGAAGGAGAGTGAGCGTGCCCGGCAGTTGGACGGTCAGGTACAGGCGCTCACCGCCGCCTTGATAGATGGCGATGAAGTGGTGGAGCAGCTGCGCAGCCATCCCAAGTTTCTCACGAACGCCCAATGGGAGTACTTGCAACAGCTTACGGATAGAGTGTACAAGGATGCTTCGCGCCGCTTGGCCTTGCGGTTTCCCCAGCTTACGCCTGCCGACAACCAGCTCTGCCTCCTCATCCGGCTGGGATTCAGCAATGCACAGATAGCCGCCTTCACTGCCGTATCTTCCTCTTCCGTATCCCAGCAGAAGTTCCGTCTGAAGAAGCGGATGATACAGGCGGAGGAAGGACTGTTTGCCGAAGGGGAAACGTTGGAGATGATTGTTGGAAATATTCCAACAAAAAGCAGGTAATGCCATCGGTTTCTTGAACCGTTTTTATTTCACTCACCGAACGAACGGGAATGAGTCAGTGACTGAAAGGCATTCAGTCAGGAAGTCAATGCCTTTCAGTCACTGACTCATTGTACCCCCTTTCAGAAGGTGCTCTGAAGAGGGTAGGGAAAGTGAAGGACAATAAAATCAGGTGTGGTAAAAAATGTGTAATAACCTATGCCTGACTTTGCACTTTTTTTCTTATAGAAAAGTTGTTGTCCGGGTTGTTGCAGTTTTTATAAGGGGTCTGCAGGCTGGTCTCCGGCAATGAATGTACTTGGGGTAGTTCCGTAGTATTTTTTAAAAGCTGTGCTGAAATATTTGGCGTTAGGATAGCCGGTGAGGTAGGCTATTCAACCCAACGTGTGGAAATCATTGTGAAAGCATTGCTGCCTGCTTCCGTTAAAAGGGGGGCGAATTCGACCCCCTTTTAAATTCGGATTATTCAATTTTTCCCACAAACCGAGATATTCCAATGTGTTTTTTAACCGCATCCAATTCTTAACGACATCTTTCGGCTCTATGGGAGCTGACGGGCTATGTCTGTAATCCAATGCAATCTTTTAAAGAATGTTCTTGTTCTCAATGCTTTTCGTTTGCACTACCCTCTTTCTTATTAGCTTTCCTCCCCCCAAAAAAAAGATGAAATGGAGGAAGTGACGGCCGTCTGGTTAAGTTCACTGTGATGGTATAGATATGGACAAAAGAAAAAACGATTACTGAAGTATCAGATTGAAATGGTGTGTTTGTCGTTGGGAGATATGTGATGACTAGCAAAGAAAGTACATCGTTATGTCTCTAATCTGTTACTTCTTTGACGGCTGTAAATATTCCTTTTTTCAGTTTGGCATTTGCCATGTCGGTGAGTGAAATGTAACCTTTATCTTCGACAGTAACTTATCCTTCCGCGTCATAGGTTCGTGGTGGAAGTCAAAGGGCAATCGGAGCGAAATTGATAGTGTTACACTGAAATTGGAGAAAAAACAAGCTGTTAAATTCATTAAAGATATTTGAATTGCTGTAATTGGATTGTAATCAAATGATAATGAGAGAATAAATACAAATGCATAAAATTGTGACCGTCGTAATTGTTACGGAAGCAGCAAAGTTGGGAATATGAAATTTATTTGCAAACAACTGTCTTGCAAACGGATTTTTCTTACCAAAAAGGAGGATGATTTATTTTATCTCTATTTGTAATGAGATATAATCGAATCCCTTAGAACTTGGATACGATAAAATATAGTCTTGTGATTGATCAGATATTTGCGAACCATACATTGCAATAGCATATATTAAATCCAACAAACAATCAGGACATTCAATCCTCTCAACTTTTGGATAATATAAAAAGTCTAATGATTTAATGGCTATTGGTATGCGAACACATTCTTTACAATATTTTAAGATTGCATATCCATTTTGGAGAGTCCCCTCGTAACTAATAGATATAGTCTTACATGATAAACGAACATCGTCTATAATCTCAGAACCAATATATTGTTGAGCTACACTAATAATTTGAATATGGAAACGTCTGAAACGAACCGGAATATCTTTACAATATACAGATACACAATTTGTTATTGACCATTCAATTCTATCACCAATAGATCTTAAATAGCCTGTATCTATTTCATTATAAGAAAAAAAGTGTAATGTTACTGTTTTCTGTTTTTTCTGATCATCTGACAATGTTTCGTATAGGGAATTCATCCCTGGCGACATCCATTGGATATGTAATATATCCATTGGCTGATGATTCTATAGTACCTTTTGATTGTATAAAGAAGAGTCTTCCAGTCGTTTGATTATTATGGACTACTTCAATAAGCATATCCAATCCATAATCAGATTCGGGAGTACTTATCGTCCATTCTTTTGGTATAAGATTATTGGATATTTTTCTAACAGCTTTGTCTCCTATAATATGATTATCTGGTCGAATAGCCATAATATCAAAATAATTATCATTTTAAAAATTATTTTATTTGAGATTTCAATAATTCACGAACATCAACATCTAACAAGTTCGCAATTTCTTGTAATTGAGCGATTGATGGTTGAGATTTATTTGAGCACCATCTTGAAATAGTGTTCTCTGATTTCCCCATCTGTTCAGCTAACCATCTATTGGTTTTCTGTTTTTCAACAAGTGTAACTTTGATTCTATTCATCACTATCTGTTGATTATTCTACTTTTGCAGATTGTTATCGCATAATTTTGTCAGATAAGAAAAGTGTATTATATTTGCAGTTTAGAAACCGCTGTTTCGGAAATGGCTATTTCGGAACTAAATATATTTGTATGAGATTTTTTGATAGAACAGAGGAGGTTGCGTCACTCAAAGAGATTCTTGAACTCTCAAAGAGTAATGCTCAGTTTACGGTAGTAACAGGTCGTCGTCGCATCGGTAAAACATCGCTTGTATGGAAAGCATACGAAGATGAGCCGATACTATATTTCTTTGTTGCACGCAAGGCTGAGAGTGATTTGTGTGCGGATTATATCCAAGAGATTGAGAATAAGTTGGGCATCCCTACAATGGGTAGAGTGGAGCGATTTCCTGAGATTTTCGAGTACCTAATAAAACTCTCTATTGAGCGTCCAATTACACTGTTTATAGACGAGTTTCAAGAGTTCTTCAAGGTAAACAAGTCTGTATATAGTGATATGCAACGCATTTGGGATATGTATCACACCAAGGCTCATATCAACCTTATTGTGTGTGGTTCTATCTTCTCGATGATGACAAAAATTTTCAAGGACAAGAAGGAGCCGCTGTATAATCGCCAGACTCGTTTTATGTCGATTAAGCCATTCACCCCTGCTGTCTTGAAGGAGATAATGGCGGAATATAATCCCAGCTACACAGCTGAGGACTTGTTAGCGTTATACTCGTTTACGGGTGGCGTGGCAAAGTATGTTCAGTTGCTCGTTGATGCAGGAGCAACAACTAAGACAAAGATGCTTAATCATATCATCAAAGCAGACTCAGTATTCTTGGGTGAAGGCAAGGCTATACTTATCGAAGAGTTTGGTAAGGATTACGGAGTCTATTTCTCTATTCTTTCGGCTATCGCTCGTGGCAAGACATTACGCTCGGAGATTGAGCAGATTGTTGGCAGGGAGATTGGTGGTTACCTTACAAAATTGGAGAAGGAGTATGAGGTAATTACCAAGAACCAACCGATCTTCGAGAAGAGCTCAACAAAGAATGTTCGCTATACGATTGAGGACAACTTTTTCTCCTTTTGGTTCCGCTTCATCTACAAGTACAACTATATGCTTGAAATTGAGAACTACGATGCTGTAAAGACTATCATCAACCGCGACTACGAGACTTTCAGCGGCAAGATGCTTGAACGCTACTTCAAGCGTGTACTTATGGAGAGTAAAGCGTACACACGCATCGGTAGTTGGTGGGACAGAAAGGGCGAGAATGAGATTGACATTGTTGCCGAAAACGAATTGAACGATGAGGCTGTATTCATCGAGGTAAAGAGAAAAGAGGAAAACTTTGATGCGGAAGCCCTCGGTGAGAAAGTCGCTATCTTTACTCGTGCTACAGGCAAATTTAAGGATTACACTGTGTCGCAAAAAGGATTGTCAATGACCGATATGTAGCAAATGTTATTGGGGAGCGATATCCTAAAATCTGCACAAAATTACGGCTCTGATTCCAACATCGGTTTCAGAGCCATTTTTGTACCTTTTTGGGGTGAAAAATACGTTTTTTACAAGTTTTTGTACCTCGGGTTTTGATATTCAAATTACACTTACTTTTACATTCCAAAATGGAGGTACAAGGTAAAGGTGTTGAAAATCATTAACTTGCACATTATCAATTACTTACCAAATGGGTAGTTATACCTTTTAGAGTGTTAAATAGTTGATTAATAATCATCTGCACTTTCTACATCGGGAAGTACTGCTGTTGTTGTGGAAAATAGAGATGTTTCTCATAAGAAAGTAGGAAACGGTTTTGCAGATGTGGCAGGAATGGAGGACCTGAAAACACAACTCCAATCGGATGTAATAGATTTGCTGCAGCATCCTAAAGAAGCAAAAGATTTAGGATTGTCTATCCCCAACGGCTTGCTGTTCTATGGACCGCCCGGATGTGGAAAAACATTCTTTATCCATTAGCCGGGTATGGTAGCAGTTTTATCCGTTGGCTATGGGCTGATGATCCGCAGCCTTATAATAGTTGGGGAAACGGTTCGGCAATGCGTGTCAGCCCTGTGGGGTGGGCATTTGATACATTGGAGGAAACGTTGGTTGCGGCAAGGCGGAGCGCGGAAGTAACGCACAATCACCCTGAAGGGATAAAAGGGGCGCAGGCTACGGCGGCTTGTGTCTTTTTGGCACGTACGGGCAAATCCAAGCAGGAGATAAAAAAATATGTAGAGGAGATGTTCGGTTATAATCTTAGCCGTACCTGCAATGAGATAAGGCCTACTTATAGTTATGACATTTCTTGTCAAGGTACGGTGCCGGAAGCTATCATTGCTTTTTTGGAAAGTACGGACTATGAAAGTGCCATCCGGCTGACCATTTCTTTAAGAGGAGATGCAGATACGATGGGGGCTATTACGGGTGGCATTGCGGAAGCTTATTATGGTGGTGTACCTGCCTTTATAAAGGAGGAAGTTCTCAAAAGATTGCCTGACGAGTTTGTGACAGTAATGCGGGATTTCTCAAATGAAAAAGTTAAAATATAACTCCTGTTTCTTCTGAAATTTTATTCTTCTATATAAATCAGAGTTGAGATTTCGGGAGATAGATAAACGGACGAATGGTAGATATCCTTAATCTGTCACTTCCCTGATGGCTGCATGTACTCTTTTTGCATGGCAACCACTTCCTCAAAACGCTTTTGCGTGGGAGTTCCCGTTATGCGTTCTTTTTTAGGAAATGAACGGTCGAACTCTTCTGCCTCTACAATATTTATGTTGTAAATCTCATCCTCGTAATATTGTCCCGTCACACCGGCTAAGGCATCCGGCCATAAAGGGCACACATGGAGAGCTGCAATATATTTGTTTTCGGAGGTGCGGATATTGAATTGCTCTGCTGCCACAAATCCTGCTTTTGAATAATAATCGGGATCCCCGCACAACAGAATGGCACGATACCCCATTTCTGCTGCTACGCTGCGTGTATGTGCTATCAATGCTTTGCCGACGCCCATACGCTGATATTTAGGAAGAACGGCTATGGGCCCCATGCTTAATACCTCGTATTTATTCCCATTGTCGGCGACAATAAAAGACTTTAGGCACACAACGCTCCCTATAATCTTATTTTCCCAGACGGCCACAAAGTCAAGCTCTTTAACGAAGTTGGGAGAGTTCCGCATGATATGCAACAAGTAGTGTTCATAACATCCGGGAGCATAATAATTCCAGAAAGCCTCTCTCATTATTTCCTCCGTTTTACGGTAATCTTCCGGTTGCTCAAGTCGTAATTCAATGTTCATAAGTTGCGGTATTTAAATGCATACTTTGCAAATGTATAAAAAATAATCATTCCCGTATGATGAGACTATACAGATAGTCTAAAATAATAGTGATAGGCTTGCTTAAGACAGAAGAATATACAATAATTTGTATTGTAGAGATTGGAAAGAATAGGTATCTCATTATCAGGTACTTATGACTCTCATGTGTAGAGATACCCTATCTTTTTCTTATCCTTAATTTTATATTCATTTTTCCCTTGTAGAGAATGCTGTTTTGTAATGTGTTGTTTATTAGTTGATTATATGTTTTTGCTGTAGATGCCATTTTCTTGCTTTCCCTTGTTTCTCACCCTAACTTTGCAACATCGAATTTGAGAAAAGCGAATGGCTGATTTGTTGAGGCCTCACAATGAAACTTCCGCTTTTCCGGGTGAGACAAGAGAATTTAGATATACATTATTAATCATTTAAAACATTATTATTATGGCATTTTACAAGAAATTTCAATCGAAACTGAATGATTTGTGGTATCCGAGAGCAATAACTACCGGCATTCCTATTACCACTGACAGAATTGCGGACAAGCTCTCTTTGCAGTCTACCGTTACCCGGGGAGATACGTATGCTGTGCTTAAAAACCTGGGAGGTGTAATAGCTGATTATATGGCTTCCGGAAGTACGGTGAAAATTGATGGCATCGGTACTTTTTATTACACAGTCGCTACCAATAAGAATGGGGTTGCTACACCTGAAGAGGTGACCTCCGGACAAATTAACGGTGTACGTGTACGCTTTATTCCTGAGGTGAAACGCAGTAGTGGGAAGCAAATTACTACACGTTCCATGGTGGATGCGGATGTTGTTTGGATGGACATAGAGAAACTTGCCAATGGCGGCACTTCCGGTGGCGGCTCCTCTAATCCGGGCGGTAGCGGTTCGGAAGGCGGCGAGGAGCAAGATCCGTTGGGATAATTGTCTTTCGTTTTCGTAAACGGCAGATGCTGGCGTCACAGTGTTGACAAAAAAGTTCCCGTACTCTCTCCTGAGGGTATGGGAACTTTTCATTTTAGCATATTTTATCATTGTAATATTCTGTATTCTCGCTAATTATCGCTAATTTCGGACGATTTTTTGCAAATCTGATAGAATAACTAATAATTTATAATATGGAAAACTTGAATACAGCACTTCTACTAATGGTGGTAGGCATGGCAACTGTCTTTGCTATCCTGCTGATTGTTATCTACTTAGGAAAAGGACTTATAGCCCTCGTGAATAAATATGCACCCGAAGAGGTCTCTTCTGCCAAACCGGCGGCAAGTGGTCCTGCTGCTATTCCCGCTAATGTTATGGCAGCTATCAGTGCGGCAGTTACGGTAGTGACGCAAGGTAAGGGTAAAGTTGCCAAAGTAGAGAAAATCTGAAATAACTAATCTTATATAAACACACACAGGAATAATTTAGTATGAAAAAAGAAATTAAGTTCAGTTTGGTGTTCAGGGATATGTGGCAAAGTGCCGGAAAATATGTTCCTCGTGTAGACCAACTGGTGAAGGTAGCGCCCGCCATTATTGAAATGGGTTGTTTTGCTCGCGTAGAAACAAATGGCGGCGGTTTTGAACAGGTTAATCTTTTGTTTGGTGAAAACCCCAATAAGGCTGTGCGGGAGTGGACGAAGCCTTTCCATGAAGCCGGTATTCAGACACACATGCTGGACCGCGCGCTGAACGGTCTGCGCATGAGCCCTGTGCCTGCCGATGTACGCAAGTTGTTTTATAAAGTGAAGAAAGCGCAGGGTACGGACATTACGCGCACTTTCTGCGGGCTGAATGACATACGCAACATTGCTCCCTCTATCACTTATGCGCACGAGGCGGGAATGATTTCACAGTGCTCTCTTTGTATCACTCATTCGCCTATCCATACCGTAGAGTATTATACGGATATGGCATTGAAACTTATCGAACTCGGTGCGGATGAAATCTGCATAAAAGATATGGCCGGTATCGGCCGTCCGGTATCTTTGGGCAAGATTGTGGCTAATATCAAGGCTGCCCATCCGGAAATTCCCGTTCAGTATCACAGTCATGCGGGACCCGGCTTCAATATGGCAAGCATTCTTGAAGTTTGCGAGGCGGGTTGCGATTATATCGACGTAGGTATGGAACCGCTTTCATGGGGAACGGGACATGCCGACTTGCTCAGCGTACAGGCTATGCTGAAAGATGCAGGTTTCAAAGTGCCCGAAATCAATATGGAAGCATACATGAAGGTGCGCGCCCTCATTCAGGAGTTTATGGATGATTTCCTCGGTCTGTACATCAGTCCGAAGAACCGTCTGATGAACTCGTTGCTGATTGGTCCGGGACTGCCGGGCGGTATGATGGGCAGCTTAATGGCGGACTTGGAATCCAATCTGGAATCTATCAATAAGTACAAGGCAAAACGTAATCTGCCGTTTATGAAGCAGGATGAACTGCTCATCAAACTCTTCAATGAAGTGGCCTACGTATGGCCGCGTGTGGGCTATCCACCGTTGGTGACTCCGTTCAGCCAGTATGTGAAGAACCTTTCCATGATGAACGTAATGGCCATGGAGAAGGGCAAAGAACGTTGGGGTATGATTGCCGATGATATTTGGGATATGCTGTTGGGCAAGGCCGGTAAACTGCCGGGTGAGCTTGCACCTGAAATTGTGGAAAAAGCTGAACGTGAAGGACGTAAATTCTTCAACGGCAACCCGCAGGACAACTATCCCGATGCCCTTGACAAGTATCGCAAGCTGATGAAAGAGAACAAATGGGAACTTGGGGAAGACGATGAGGAACTCTTTGAATATGCCATGCACCCGGCACAGTACGAGGCCTACAAGAGCGGCAAGGCAAAAGAAGACTTCCTGGCTGATGTGGAGAAGCGCCGCGCCGAACGTGACAAATCGCCCTTGGACGATGCCAAACCCAAGACGCTCACCGTACAGGTGGACGGACAGGCTTATCGCGTGACGGTGGCTTACGGTGACATCGACCTGCCGGCTTCCGCTACCGAGAAAGTGACTGCCCCCGTAGGCGAAGGACAAGAGATAGCAGCTCCGCTTGAAGGCAAATTCTTCCTGACTAAAAATGCACAGGAAACTCCTCTCAAAGTAGGGGATAAGGTGAAGGAAGGCGACTTGCTTTGCTACATTGAGGCCATGAAGACTTATAATGCCATCCGGGCCGAATTTAGCGGGACAGTGACTGCAATCTGCGTCAATCCGGGTGATTCTGTTTCTGAAGATGATGTATTAATGAAGATTGGATAATGGAAGATATATTTGCAAAACTTTATGATATGACGGCGTTCAGCAATATCATTGCCGACCCGTCGTTCCTTGTAATGTATGCCATTGCCTTCATCTTGCTGTATCTGGGCATCAAGAAGCACTACGAACCGCTGTTGCTGGTTCCAATTGCTTTCGGTGTGCTCATTGCCAACTTCCCGGGCGGTGATATGGGAGTGATTCAGGCGGATGAAAACGGTATGGTAATGGTGAACGGAGTGCTGAAGAACATCTGGGAGATGCCGTTGCATGAGATTGCACACGACCTCGGACTGATGAACTTCATCTACTATATGCTGATAAAGACCGGATTTCTGCCGCCTGTCATCTTTATGGGTGTGGGTGCGCTGACGGACTTCGGGCCGATGCTTCGCAATCTGCGTCTTTCCATATTCGGTGCTGCTGCGCAGCTTGGTATCTTTACGGTGTTGCTGTGTGCCGTAATGATGGGCTTCACACCGCAGGAAGCAGGTGCATTGGGCATTATCGGCGGTGCGGACGGTCCTACGGCTATCTTTACCACCATTAAGCTCGCCCCGCATCTGCTGGGTCCTATCGCCATTGCGGCTTATTCGTATATGGCATTGGTTCCCGTCATCATTCCGATGGTTGTGAAGCTGTTCTGCACAAAGAAGGAGTTGATGATTAACATGAAGGAACAGGAAAAGCTCTATCCTTCAAAGACTGAGATAAAGAACCTGCGTGTATTGAAAATCATCTTCCCGATTGCTGTCACTACCATTGTTGCCCTTTTCGTGCCGACGGCAGTGCCTCTGATCGGTATGCTGATGTTCGGTAACCTGATTAAGGAAATCGGTTCCGATACCAGCCGTTTGTTCGATGCGGCGGCCAACAGCATTATGAATGCGGCAACCATCTTCCTCGGACTGAGTGTGGGTGCTACCATGACGAGCGAGGCGTTCCTCAACTGGACTACTATCGGCATCGTCATCGGCGGTTTCCTTGCATTCGCTTTGTCCATTACGGGTGGTATCTTCTTCGTGAAGCTGTTTAACTTGTTCTCCAAGAAGAAGATTAATCCGCTGATCGGTGCAACGGGATTGAGTGCTGTGCCTATGGCGAGCCGGGTATGTAATGAAATTGCAACCAAGTATGATCCCAAAAACCATGTGCTGAACTATTGTATGTCCAGCAATATTTCCGGTGTCATCGGATCTGCGGTGGCAGCGGGCGTGCTGATTTCGTTCCTCGGATAGGAGATTTACGACATAAAAAAAGAATGTGCCGGAATAAGGTTGAAAAATGAATCCTTATTCCGGCACGTTCTTTTTTTATGTTTGTCTGCTTTTATTCGCTGATGACTTTTCTGTATTCCGCCATTGCCATTTTTGCGGCAAGGTATGCGTTGATAAGGTTGGTTTGCGCCTGTGTCCATGATAGTTGTGCGGAAAGCACATCGACCATGCTTGCTTTGCCTTCATTGTATGAGAAGGTAACCAAGTCGAGGTTTTCTTCGGCAAGCGCCGTATTCTCTCGGGCCGTCCGTACCTGTTGTTCCGTTTCTGCCAGTTTGGTGGCAGCGGCGGACAGCTCTTCCAGGATATTATCGGCTATATAGCTTTGCTGTAATTTCTGGATGCCGATATATGCCTTTTGCTGACGATTGGTTTTGAAGCGTGCACCCCACCGGAAAATGGGAATGTTGAGATTGAGACCGGCAATGGGTGTATGGGGCACATCTTGTCCCATATAGGTGATACCAGTGTCCCACCCGGTGGCCAGAAACATGCTGAGCTGAGGATTGTACCGGCTGAGGGCGGCTTTGCGTTGCGCTTCGCTCTTGGCAATGCTGACGTTGGTGCCGGCATAGTCGGCGCGGCGTCCTAAAACTTCATCGAGACTCAATAAATTGACGGGTTGGGAGAGGGTGCCGATTTCACAAAGGCTGTCTACCGGGGCATCCGGTTTTGCTCCCATCAGAATATTCAATTGTTGCAAGGCAAGGGTGTGATTCTGGCGAGCCTTGATATACTGTAATTCCGCTTCTTTCTTGCGGGTGGAAATCATCAGCAGGTCCGTACGGCTGATGGCGCCGTCGTTAAACCTGTCCAAGATGATGTTGTACTGTTGATTGATGATTTCTTCAAAACGGGCTGCGGCTTCGAGTGTGGCCAATGCGGCCGAGGCGTTCCAATAGACGGCATCACTCTGATAATGTATTTGGTCGAGCGTCAGTTCTACGGCCAGCCTGTCCAGCTCTTCGTCGGCTTTGGCAATCTTCTTTTGGGCAATGAGTGAACCGCCTGTATAAAGAGGCTGCCCCAGTGTTGCCAATGCCTGATAGGTGTAGGGGCGGTACTGTCCTGCGGGGCTGTTCCAGTCGTCCAGGCGATTTAGGTTGGCGGTTCCTTCGGCTGTGATGTCTATTTTCGGGAGAAAGCCTGTCTGCGCTATTTTCCGCGCTTCGGTGCTTGCCGCTGCTTTCAGGCGTTGCTGTTTCAACAGTTGGCTGTATGCCTCCACTTTGTTCCGATAGGCCTCGCGGCTGAGATATGCTTCCTGTGCCACGCCGCTTATGCCGAAGCCCATTAATGATAGTATAAATATAATCTTTCTCATCATTCAAATTGTAAATCGTAAATAGTCAAATTGCAAATTCCCTTATCCCTTTATCTTGTGTATTGCACAATAGGCCACCGGCAATACGAACAGGGTGAGTATCGAAGCTACAAGCAGACCGCCCATGATAGTGGCGGCCATACCGCCGAACATGGCATCGAACAGCAATGGCAGCATGCCCAGAATGGTTGTTCCCGATGCCATGGCTACGGGGACAATGCGGGTGGTCGTTGCACTGATAACCGCTTCGCGCGGCGTTTTCCCCATGGCTGTCTCCGCATCAATCTGATCTACGAGGACAATGGCGTTTTTGATGTTCATCCCAATCAGCCCCAGTAATCCCAAGATAGCGAAGAAGTCGAATGTCTTGCCCAATAGCAACAGGCCCAGTACGATGCCGATAAAGATGAGAGGGAGCATCAGCAGGATGACGATAGGTTTGCGATAGCTCTTGAACAGGAACAGCAGGGTAACGAACATAAGGAAGAACGTCAGCGGCATATTGGCTGCCAATGCCGCATTGGATTCTGCTTGGCTTTCCTGCTCGCCGAAGTACTTCATGGTGTATCCTTCGGGTACATCTATCTCCTTTTGCACCTGTTTCCATACGCGGTTAAAGGCAGCAATGGAATTTACGCCCCGACGGGGATCGGCTTGCGCCATCATAACCATTTGCCGGTTGTAGTCCTTTACGTTGGAGAACTTATACTGATAGTCGAAATCGCTGACTACCTGCTCCAGCGTTGTCGTTTCACGCGTAGTCCCGAACACCGGCAACGTGCGGAGGTCGTTGATGCGGAATGAGTCGATTGCATTATCTTTCAGTAGGATAGTAAGCACCTGGTCGCCTTGGCGGTATTCCCCTAAGGTCATTCCGCTGGTTCCTATTTGTATGCTCTGCGCCATGCTCTGGCGGGATACGCCTAACGGTTGCGCACGCTCTTGGCTGTATATCGGTTTCCATATGGGAACTTTGTTGCCCCAGGAGTTACGCACATTGATAAGATCGTTGTCGCGGTGCATTATTTCCAGAACCTTGTTGGTCAGCGCTACCAAAGTGTCTGTGTTATTGCCGATAAAACCTATTTCGATAGCGGCGTCTACGGCAGGCGAGAGTTTGAACAGCGTGGTGCGGGTAATGGCATTGGGGTAGTTCTCTTTCATATAGCTGTCCAGATGCTCTTCATATTCTTTGGTGTACTTGCTGTCTGTCACCTCCACCAGCAGATTGGCAAAGTTGGGTTTGGGCCCAACGGAAGTAGATGCCAGATAGTAGCGCAACGGGGTGCTGCCGAAGGTAACTGACACCCGTTTCACTTCCGGCTGTTCCAGCAGGTGGGCCTCCACTTTCTTCATCTCTTTCTCTACGTCTCGGATGCTGTATCCGTCGGGGTAGAACACATCGGCGCGGAAGTAGGGTTTGTCCAGCGAAGGAAAGAAGTTTTGCGGCATCAGTCCCATTACAACGAGAGAGAGGACGAACAGGACGACCATGCTTCCCAATGTCAACGCTTTCCTGCGTATCAGTATGCTGAGGATAGATGCAAACTTATGGTAGAAGGGCTTGTCGTACGGATCTTTACCGTTGTTGCCTGCTTGGGCTTTCAGTATGAAATTGCCGAATGCCGTGGTTTGCGTCAATGCCAGTACCCAGCTTAATCCCAGTGAGATAGCCAATACAATGAATAACGGCTTTACGATTTCGGCTACGGAAGACGGTGCAAGATAAAGCGGAAGGAAAGAACAGATGGCTATGAAAGTTGCTCCCAGCAATCCCCACTGCGGCCCGGTGGCACCGTCTATCAGTGCTTTTCGCCTGTTCACACCGCGTGCTATGGCGATTTGTGCATTGTCTGTCACCACAATGGCGTTGTCCACCAGCATGCCCATAGCTATGATGAAACCTGCAAGGGAAGTGCGGTTCAGTCCTACGCCCAGAAACGACATGATGAGCAGTGTGCCGCCAATGGAAAATATCAGTGAAGAACCGATTAATACGCCGGCGCGCAGACCCATTACCAGCATGATGATGACGATTACGATCAGGATAGACTCTATCAGGTTGATAATGAAACCGTTGTTGGCTTCTTTGGCAATGACGTTTTCAGGATAGAGGCTTTCCAGCTCCAGTCCTACGGGGATAAGAGGCAGCAGCTCGGCGAGCCTTTTATCTACCAGTTCGCCGGTTTTCACCACATCCTTTTGGGGATCGGTGGAGATACCGATGCCGATAGCGCGCTTCCCGTTTACGTGCATGATAGTGCCGGGAGGATCCATATAACCTTTTTCTACAATCGCTATATCGCCCAGCTTGACTTGGCCGCCGGGAGTAGTGATTATCTGGCTGCGGATGTCGTTGACGGTGGTATAAGTGCCGTTGGCAACAACGCGTAGCTGCTGTTCGCCTGCACTGATTTCACCGGTATTGATAATCTGGTTTTGCGATTGCAGCAGGCTTGCCAGTTGTTTGGGGTCGATGCCCATTCCAGCCAGTTTGTTTACGGAGATAAAGATATTGATTACTTCCGTCTGTGTGCCGAAAAGGGCTACTTTCATAACACCGTCGGCAGTGATGACTTGGGTTTTGATACGTTCGGCCCAGTTGCGCATCTCTTCGTAAGAGAAACCATCGTCGCCAACCAGACCGTAATAAATCCCGAATACATCGCCGAAGTCGTCCGATACTGTCGGTGCGGAAGCTCCTGCCGGAAGTTGGGGCTGTATGTTGAGAACCTTACGGCGCAGCTCATCCCATTTTTGCGGGATAGATGCAGCGGAGAGCGATGGTTGCAGCTCAAACGTGATTTTGGAAAGTCCGTACATGGATTCGGACTTTATTTTGTACACCCCACTCATGCTTTGTATCTCGCGGGAGATGGGCTCGGTAATGAGCCGTTCCACTTCAGCCGGTTCGGCTCCGGGATAACGTGTCATGATGACCGCCGTCTTAATGACGAAGGGCGCATCTTCTTTCTTTCCCAAACGGCCGAATGAGAATACACCGCCGATGAGCAACACTGCGAGAAAGAAGTAAACAATCTTGGTGTTGTCTAATGAATATTTAGCTAAGTTCATATCTCTGTCATTTTACCTCTTTTATTCTCTGTCCTTCCACCAATTGGTACACTCCGGCTGTGACAACGGTTTCACCTGGTTTCAGACCTTTGGATATGAGAAGATTAGCCTCTCCGGTAGGTGAATATACGGTTACTTCGCGACGGTTCACTTTGTTGTCTTTCACTATCCATACATAGGTGTTCTTGTTTTCGCTGTCACCGAATACGGCGCTTAGCGGCACATTCATCAGTTTTTCTTCTATGAAAGGAGCAATATCCGATGCCAGGCGGATGTTACAGGTGAATCCCGGCTTCACATCATATATGGTGCGGTCAAAAGCGGCATCGTCGATGATGATTGTTACCGGAATACCTGTACCGTCGGTTGATATGTCAAGATACTCTTCCAGTCTGGCATTGAATACCGTACCCTTGTAAGTGTCGAATTCTACTTTGAATGTAGCGTCTTTGGCACGAAGCAGGTAAAGGTAATCGTCGGGTACGGTAAATTTGATACGCAGTTTCCGAGTATTGACCAGCCGTACGATCCCCTCTCCCGAATTGACGCGCTGATAGTTCTCTACCAGACGTGTTTCGATAGAACCGTCGAAAGGAGCCAGCAGTTTCGTATCCCGCATATTGTTGGTGGATAGCTCGTAAGCGGATTTTGCTTTCTGATAATTGGCTACACTGATTTCATATTCTTGCAGGGAGATGGCCTGACGTCCCAGTAACCGTTTGTTGCGCTCAACCTGCGCGGCGGCAGTTTCATAGGCAGCCTTGTCGGCGGCATATTGCAAGGAAATGTCACGCGGGTCGATAGCGGCAATGAGCTGCCCTTTCTTGACCCTTTGTCCTTCCACAACCGGAAGGTTGATGATCTGTCCACTGACCCTAAAAGCCAGCTTCACATATTCCACTGCTTCCACCATGCCGGAGAAGTCTTTAAGGATCACTGACTGTGAACTGACGGTAGCGGTTTTCACAGGTCGCACGAGGGCAGTATCTTCCCCCTTTTTTTGCCCGCAGGACGTGATGAGAAATGTCATCGCCAGGGCGAACAGGTACATTTTTTTCATTTGTTTCTGATTAAAACGAGTCTTTCAGGGGAATGGTCAGACTCCCCTCTTGTTTTAATTCATAAACGTTTTGATATACCTGTATGTTCAGTTTGTTTCCGGCCGTCAGGCCGATTTTTATTTCTTTACTTACTTGTATGTGCAGGGTGCTGCCTGAGTAATTCACTTTGAAGGAATAACTGTTCCATTTCTCCGGTAGGACGGGCTCTATCTTAAGCATGTCATTCACTATCTGCAATCCGGCAAATCCACGTACAATCGCAAGCCAACTGCCCGGCATGCTGGTGATATGGAGTCCTTGTTCGCCTTCGTTGTTGTAGTCGTCAAGGTCGAGACGGGTGGCGTGCATGAACAATTGGTAGGCTTTCTCCACTTTTCCAATGCGTGCGGCAAGAATGGAATGGATATGTGGGGAAAGGGAAGACTCATGGACAGTCATCGGCTCGTAGAACTCAAAGTTACGGCGAATGGTTTCTGTGTCGAAGTTGAAGTAGTATAGGTATAGGCCAAGCAGAACATCACTTTGCTTGATGTAGCAGGAGCGCAAGATGCGGTCCCATGACCAATACTGGTTAATAGGGCGCTCGTTGTCGGGAATGGCATCGGTGCTTTGCAGGACTTTGTCCATGTAGCCGTCGTTTTGAATGAAAATACCGCGTTCCGGGTCTTCCGGCAAATATATCCGTTCGATAATATCCCGCCAGCGCTCACTCTCTTCCGCATAATTCAGATTGGTAATGCGACGCACGCGGGCATACTCGTCGGGATATTGCCGCGCTATGATTTCAAGAAAGCTGAGAGTGGTTTTGAGACAGCGCATGCAGGAGTAGTTGGTGTACCAGTTGTTGTCTACGTTGTTCTCGTATTCATTGGGTCCGGTGACTCCGAGGATGACGTACTTCTGTTTGGGCTGCGAGAAAGATACCCGTTGACTCCAAAAACGGCTGACGGCTATCATCACTTCCAGTCCGTAACGGGCAATGTAGTCCAATGTACCTGTGAGGGTGGCGTGTTGAAGAATGGCATAGACAATTATATTGTTCCGGTGGATTTCTTCAAATGTGATTTCCCATTCGCTATGGCATTCTTCTCCATTGCCGGTGACTTGCGGAAAAAGGGCTGCGCCGTTGCCGAACCCTAACTTTCTGGCGTTTTCAATGGCTTTGGGAAGTTGCTTGTAACGGTACATCAGCAGGTTTTCGGCAATTTTCTTCGGAGTGGACAGGAGGAAGAAAGGCACACAGCATAATTCGGTATTCCAATAGGTGTTGCCGCCATACTTCTCTCCTGTGAAACCTTTGGGACCGATATTCAGGCGCGGGTCATCGCCCCGGTAGGTCTGATAAAGCTGGTAGATATTATAACGTATGCCTTGCTGGGCTTCCGGATCTCCTTCTATTGTGACATCCGTTTCATCCCATATTTTCTGCCAGGCTTTCCGGTGCTCCTCTTCCAGAATGTCCCAGCCCAAGCTTTTGGCTTTGCGCGCTTCCGATATGGATTCCTCTATCAGGTCCTGCCGTTCATAATAAAGGGACGACGTGATGCCGATATATTTGATGAGCGTTGCGGTATCGCCCGGTTTCACCTCGATGCCTACGCTGAATCCGGTTTGTTTCTCTTTTTCTATGCGTATGGGGTTGGCAAATGTCTCTTTATTGTTCTTGAAGAACCGGTAGGTCATGGCATAGCATGTCTGTGCGTCTTCCCGCCTGGTCTGTGTCCACAGATAGGCACAATCACTGGTAGTGCCGGATCGAAGGATATTCCATATCTTTTCATCCGGATGCTCGGTATGCTGCGCAATGTCTCCGTCGAAAGTCGGTACGAGGGAAACTTTCCCTGCATAGTTAAGGGAGGTAACACTGTATTTGATAAGGCAGAGGTTGGGACGGGCCATATCGGCAATATGTTCTACGTGCAAGCGGAGCTTGTTGCCGCGTGGAGAGGTCACCTCTACATCGCGGTAGGAGATGCCCGCCTTCATGTCGAGACGCCTGTTAAAGCTGTCCACGTCCCATTGGGCCAAGTCCAATTCTTCGTCGATGAGGCGCAGGCTGATGCGGCTCCATTCCGGAGCATTGGGAATACGCGTGTAAAATTGTGGAAAACCGTTTTTCCACCAGTTCACGCGGGTCTTGTCTAAAAAAGTTATGCCTGCCACGAATGTGCCGCGATAGCTGTCGCTGCTATATGGCTCTTCAAAATATCCCCGTTGTCCGAAACGGCCGTTCCCAAGGCTGAATATGCTTTCCGACCATCGCATGCGGTCGGCTTGAAAGCTGTCTTCTATAATGTTCCATTCGTCAGTTTTAAGGAATTTCTTCATGGCAGTATTCTTTTGTGTTATCGGTGTAAAGATAAACAAATAAAAGAATAAATAAACAAGATACGGAAAAAGAAACTCCCCGTTCGTCGGTGAGGAACGAGGAGTTCATCGGTGACGAATGGGGAGTTTGTCGGTGAGGAAGAATAGAGGCTCTTTACGGCCTTTCTCCTTTGGTTTCTTTTATCAGATATACGCAGGCGGCTCCAATTATGAGCATCACGCCCGCCATTACCAGCATGTTTATTTCGGGTGGAAGCATCCCTTTCGGCGTGAACAATGCCAAAATACTTCCTCCCAACGCTGCGGCTACGATTTGCGGTATGCAGATTGTTCCGTTGAACAGTCCCAGATAGGTTCCCATGTGCCCGCCGGACAAGGCATTGGTGAGAATGGTGAAAGGTAATGCCAGCATAGCAGCCCATGCACAGCCTATCAGCAAGAAGGATATGAATAGTACGTATTGGCTGTGCACGAAATAAGTGGATATAAATCCGATACCGCCCAAGACGAGGCTCAGCGCATAGATAAAGCGGCGGTCTTTGAACATAGGGATACATACCGCCCAAAGTACGGAGCCGATAGCTTGTACGGCAAACAGCACGCCTACCCAGTTGGCAGCTTCCTGATATTGCAGGCTTTTGGTGTCGAGGACTATTTTGTTGACTCCATTCACCGTATGCTCTACTGTGGGAGCGTCAAAAACATTTGCAGCTATGCTGCCGTTGGTATATGTCCACATAAACATAAAGGCAAACCAACAGAAAAACTGTACCAGTCCCACTGTCCAAAAGGCTTTCGGTGCTTTTATCAACAGTTTCAGCATACTGACTTTCTCGTGTTCCTGCTCTTCCGTAATGCCATGATATTCGGCATATTCGGCAGGCGGCATCTCTTTGACTTTGACTGTGGTGTAAATAACGCAGAATATCAGAATGGCTGCTCCGATGTAGAACGAATAGATGACGGAATCGGGAATGACCCCTTGCGGCGCAGTATTGCTGATGCCTACCCATGCAAATATGAAGGGAAACAGGTAGCCCACCAGGCTGCCGGCGTTGCACAGGAAACTTTGAATCGAATAGGCAAGTCCTTTTTGTTTCTCGTTCACCATATCGCCCACCATCATTTTGAAAGGTTGCATCGCCATGTTGATAGAGGTGTCTAAAAACATTAGCGATACCAGCCCGAAAATCATTGCCGTACTCACCACCATGCCGAAACTGCCGGCATTGGGCAGCAGGCACATCACGAGCACTGCGACCAGCGAGCCTATGAATAAATAAGGAATACGACGTCCGAATCGTGTCCACGTTTTGTCGCTGGCAGCTCCGACAATGGGTTGTACTATGATGCCTGCCAACGGCGGTAATATCCAAAAATAACTTAAGCTGTGCGGATCAGCTCCTAATGTGGAAAAAATGCGGCTGATATTTGCGCTTTGCAAAGCATATGCGATTTGCACGCCAAAAAAACCGAAGCTGATGTTCCACAGTTTCCAGAAACTTAAATCGGGTTTTACTTTCATTGCTCTTTTGTTTTTATGATATTAGTTTTTAATGACTTGTTATTTCGTTGTTCCTCTTACCACCAGATTGGTCCGTACAATTCTGTTTGTACTTTTTTCTTCGTTTCCTTCTAACTTGTCCGTAAGGATGCTGAAGGCGTTTTTCCCCACTTCCTCTCCATGCTGTTCCACTGTTGTCAGCTTCGGGTCGGTGCTTTGGGCAATGGCTCCGTCGGTGAAACCGCAAATGGAGACCTCGTCCGGCACTTTGAGCCCCACCAGCTTGCAGGCGTACAAGATACCTGCCGCCGTTTCGTCATTAATCGCAAAGAAGCCGTCGGGACGATTGTCGCTTTCCAATAAATCGGGCGTTATGGCAATGGCGCGTTCGCGGTTATCGCATAGTTTGATCATGCTGTCGTTTACGGGAATCTTGTATTTCTTCATGGCGTCCAGATATCCGTTGCGTCGGTTTTTGGTGATTTCAAGATGTGGATCGGCTCCGTAAAAGAAGATGCGCTTGCATCCTGTCTGAATCATGTACTCCACAGCGGCAAACGATCCGGCATAGTCATCTACCACCACTCGCTCCGTTTTCAGTCCTGTACAGATGCGGTCGTAGAAGACGACCGGAATATTGTTGTCTAACAATTCCTGATAATGATTGTATTGTTCCGTATTCTTGGCAAGCGATGCGATGACACCGCAGACGCGGGCGGCGAGAAAGGATTGGACGATTTTCACTTCCTGTTCATACGATTCGTTACTCTGTGCCACGATTATGTTGTAACCGGCTTCGGCGGCTGCCATTTCAATGCCGCTCAATACGCACGAAAAGAAATGATGCACCAGTTGAGGTACAATCACACCAATCGTGTTGCTTCGGCTCGAACGGAGGTTGACGGCAAGCACATTGGGCTTATAATTATGTTCGCGCGCGTAGCATGAACAAAGGTTACGTGTCTCCCGGCTGATGTCCGGATTGTCCTTGAGCGCTCTCGACACAGTGGAGGGAGAGACATTTAATGCCCTGGCAATATCCTTGATGGTTATTTGCGGTTTATCCATTAGTAATGATTTGTTTTTCAGCCAAAGGTAACAGAAATAGAAATGCCTGACAAGAAAAACAAGTAGGCTTTAACAATTCCGTATGCAAAAATAGTAGATTGGATTGATACATTCTTATAGGTTGAGTGTTATTGAATTATGAAATAATGCAAACGATTGCATACTGTTTGACAAAGTTAAAGTAAAATCATTGCAGCTTCTTTGTGTTCTATTTTTTTATATTTGTTCCCTATAAATGGTCTAATTAGTTGAATTATGAGAAACATGAATGTATTTGTGCTTTTAATGTTATTTGTTGTTTTTTGCCTTGCCTGTGGTGGGGGAAAATCCGACAATGACACAAAATCTTGTCCAGACTCGCTTCCTGCGCCTTCCGTAGTATTTGCAAAAGGCGCGGATATCAGTTGGGTAACGGAATTGGAAGCCAAAGGGCATAAGTTTTATAATGCGCTTGGCGAGCAACGTGAATGTACAGCCTTGATGAAAGAACTGGGGCTGAATGCAGTGCGTCTGCGTGTGTGGGTTGATCCTCAAAAGCATGATAACTGGTGCAACAAAGCGGATATGCTGGTAAAAGCTCGACGCGCCAAAGAACTTGGAATGGATGTGATGATAGATTTTCATTATAGCGACTGGTGGGCAGATCCCGGACAGCAGCATAAACCGGCTGCTTGGAAAGGCCTGAATTTGGCAGAATTGAAGAATGCTGTTTCCGAACATACTCGTGATGTGCTCAGTGCATTGAAATCGGAGGGGATTACACCTAAATGGGTGCAAGTTGGCAATGAAATACGGCCGGGCATGCTGTGGGATGAGGATGCTGCTTTGAGTGGCGCTTCTTATGACATCAGGGAGTGTGATGTAAAAGAATCCGGCAGCACCTCTACAGCGGTGAAGTATTATAAAAACACGTTCAATTTGGCTGCATTCATCAATGCGGGTTATGAAGCTGTGAAGGACGTGTTTGCGGATGCCATTGTTATAGTTCACTTGGATAACGGTTATGATAATAAATTGTATACATGGTTTTTTGACGAGTTGAAAAAGAATGGCGGTAAGTGGGACATGATAGGCATGTCGCTTTATCCGTATTGGACTCGTATGGAGCATCCGGAATATACTGCCGACAGAACCATAACAGACTGCATTGCTAACATCAAGAGTGTAAGCAAGAGATACGATTGTGATGTAATGGTAGTGGAAACAGGCATGGAATGTGCTGATGACCGGGGTAACTTGGCAAGGGCGTCCGTATTGCAGGAAGGTAAGGAGCAGTTAAGCCGCATCATAAAAGAGTGTCGTGACAATACCGGCGGACGTTGTAAGGGGGTATTTTATTGGGAACCGGAATGTAAGCCCGGACAATACCGTTTGGGAGCTTTTACGGATGACGGAAAACCGACAGCAATAATGGATGCTTTTGGTATGTGAAAGGTGCTTTTTGAATAGAGCAATGATGTGCAACAATCAAGAGAACATGTTTAAAATACTAATCAATGAATAAACTGGTAAGTCTTATTTTACTGAACATTCTCTTTTCTTTGCCGGCAGTAGCCCAAAGATCGGAGTTTTTGCTTGAAAAGAACTGGAAATTTGCTAAAGGAGATATAGCAAATGCGGCAGAACCGAAGTTTGATGATAGTAAGTGGGAAACGGTTGCCGTACCACATGATTGGGCCATCTTCGGACCTTTCGATCGAAGTCATGATTTGCAGAATGTTGCTGTTACACAGAATTTTGAGAAGAAAGCATCCGTCAAGACCGGGCGTACCGGGGGACTTCCTTATGCAGGTATTGGCTGGTATCGTACAAAATTCGATGTTCCTGTCGGCAAACAGGCAACTTTGGTGTTTGACGGAGCAATGAGTGAGGCTCGTGTCTATGTCAATGGAAAGGAAGCCTGTTTCTGGCCGTTTGGCTATAATTCTTTTCATTGCGACGTTACGGAGTTGCTGAATGAGGATGGCAGGAATAATGTATTGTCTGTCCGCTTGGAGAACAAACCGCAGTCTTCCCGCTGGTATCCGGGGGCTGGGTTGTATCGCAATGTCCATGTGGTGATAACAGACCGTATACACGTTCCGGTATGGGGAACACAACTCACCACTCCGCACGTTTCTTCTGAATTCGCTTCCATACGTTTGCGCACTGAAATAGCCAATGCCGGAGAAAACAATATTCGTATTGTGACTGAGATTGTGTCTCCGGATGGAAAGGTGGTTGCGACTAAAGACAACACTCGTAAAATGAACCACAACCAGCCGTTTGAACAGAATTTCCTGATAGAGACTCCTGTCTTATGGTCGCCGGAGACACCTTATTTATATAAGGCATCTTCTAGAATATACGTGGGAGGTAAGCAAATGGATGAATATATAACTCGCTTTGGTATTCGCAGCATAGAGATTGTGGCGGATAAAGGCTTCTTCCTGAATGGCAGGCATCGTAAATTCCAAGGCGTCTGCAATCATCACGATTTAGGACCATTGGGGGCTGCCGTCAATGTAGCTGCTCTTCGCCGACAACTTACGTTATTGAAAGATATGGGCTGCGATGCGATTCGTACCTCGCACAACATGCCGGCTCCGGAATTAGTGGAACTTTGTGATGAAATGGGCTTTATGATGATGATAGAGCCTTTTGACGAGTGGGACATTGCCAAATGCAAAAATGGCTATCACCGCTACTTCAATGAATGGGCGGAACGGGATATGGTGAATATGCTGCGTCATTATCGTAATAATGCCAGTGTGGTAATGTGGAGCATTGGCAATGAAGTGCCTACACAATGCAGCCCCGAAGGGTATAAGGTGGCTTCTTTCTTGCAGGATATATGTCATCGGGAAGACCCTACACGCCCTGTTACTTGCGGCATGGACCAAGTGTCTTGTGTTTTGGAAAATGGCTTTGCCGCTATGATAGACGTCCCCGGTCTTAATTATCGTGCCCACCGTTATGTTGAATCTTACAATACTCTTCCACAAAATATTATTCTTGGTTCGGAAACCGCGTCTACTGTCAGTTCGCGTGGCGTGTACAAGTTTCCGGTGGAGAAACGCGCCGGTGCATTGTATGGTGATCATCAGTGTTCAGGTTATGATGTGGAATGTTGCAGCTGGTCCAATGTCCCTGATATGGACTTTGCCCTGGCGGATGATTATAACTGGACTATCGGGCAATTTGTTTGGACAGGCTTTGATTATTTGGGCGAGCCTTCTCCATACGATACGGATGCCTGGCCCAGCCATAGTTCTGTTTTTGGCATCATAGACTTGGCAAGCCTTCCTAAGGACCGTTACTATTTGTATCGTAGCGTTTGGAATAAAAAAGCGAATACTCTGCACGTCCTGCCACATTGGACATGGCCGGGCAGAGAAGGAGAGAATACTCCCGTTTTTGTCTATACCAACTATCCCGTCGCAGAGCTTTTCGTTAATGGCAAGAGCTACGGCAGGCAACGTAAATTGACGGCACAGGAGAGCGAAGCCTTGCAAGAAAAGGACCCGCTGGCTTTGCAACGTCGTTATCGTTTGATGTGGATGAATGTTCCTTATGAGCCGGGAGAACTGAAAGTTGTAGCCTATGATAATTGTGACAAACCGGTAGAGGAAAAGGTAGTCCATACCGCCGGTAGACCTCATCATTTGGAACTAGTGGCAGATCGTACCGAGCTTGCAGCCGACGGCAAAGATTTGGCATACATCACCGTTCGTGTTGTTGATAAGGACGGCAATCTTTGTCCATCGGACAACCGCCTTATTTCTTTCTCTGTAAAAGGAGCGGGGCGTTATCGTGCCGGCGCCAATGGTGATGCTACCAGTCTCGATCTTTTCCACTTGTCTAAGATGCATGCCTTTAGCGGACAGTTGACAGCTATTATACAGAGCAGCGAACAGTCCGGTAAGATCGTTTTTGAAGCTAAGGCGAAAGGTTTGCAGACAGGTAAAATCGTGCTATCTGCCGGCATGTAGTACTAAATCGTGCTCTATATCTCTCTACTGAAAGGGGAATGTGCTCAAGTGTAATGGCTGAGTTGACGAATGCCTTGTCTACTCCGTTGTTACGCTTGAGTTTTGTTCATCGGTATTCATTCGAAAGACCGAAAATATGATGCAATCGTTTGCACTCTTCTTGTTGCACTTTTTACAATATCTTTGGTTTTTACTTGATAATATAGCATACATTTGTTGTGCTATAACAAGTGTTTGAGATGCGTTTTGTAATAACATTAGTATACTGAAACGTTTTTGAATATACATATAGATAATTAATATTGTTAACTTTAATTTTTAGATGCATGAAGCAAGTTAATCTTAGGATCTATCGAACGATTCTTCCCTTGTTATTAGGGCTATTCTTGTCAGTTGGCGCTTATGCACAGAACATCACAGTGAGAGGGCATGTGAAAGATGCTTTAGGCGCTGTGATCGGTGCTAATGTCGTGGAAAAAGGAAATACCGCAAATGGTACAATCACAGATTTGGACGGTAACTTTACACTGTCTGTTCCCAAAGGAGCTACATTGGTTGTGTCTTTTATCGGTTATAAAACACAGGAAGTGACAGCAGCCTCATCGGTAGTTGTAACGTTGCAGGATGATGCGGAGTTACTGAATGAAGTAGTGGTAATCGGTTACGGTACTGTGAAAAAAAATGATGCTACCGGTTCCGTAACAGCTATCAAACCAGATAAACTGAACAAAGGCTTGACCACGAACGCACAGGATATGATGACCGGTAAGATAGCCGGTGTAAGCGTCATTTCCGATGGTGGTACTCCGGGGGGGAGCGCTACGATTCGCGTACGTGGCGGTTCTTCTCTTTCTGCCGAAAATGATCCGTTGATTGTAATTGACGGTCTGGCTATGGACAATAATGGCGTAAAGGGCTTGTCCAATCCTTTGTCTATGGTGAATCCTAATGACATTGAGAGCTTTACGGTGCTGAAAGATGCTTCGGCAACTGCTATCTATGGTTCGCGTGCATCCAATGGTGTTATCATCATTACTACCAAAAAAGGGCAGGCAGGTTCCAAACCTCGTGTGTCTTACGATGGTAATGTTTCTCTTAGTAATGTAAAGAAAACGCTCGACGTGATGGATGGTGACGAATTTCGCGCTTTTGTAGAAGAAATATGGGAAGGTAAAGATAATGACGCTTACCGCAAGTTGGGTACTGCCAATACGGACTGGCAGGATGAAATCTATCGCTTGGCAGTAAGTACAGACCATAACCTTACAATTTCGGGAGGATTGAAGAATATGCCTTATCGCGTGTCTTTCGGATATACCAATCAGAATGGTGTTGTCAAGACTTCAAACTTTGAACGTTATACAGCGTCTGTCAATATTGCCCCTTCTTTCTTGCAGGATCATTTAAAGGTGAATGCAAACTTGAAAGGTATGTATGCCAAGAATCGCTATGCTGATGGAAGTGTTATCGGTACGGCGGCTTCTTATGATCCCACTCAACCGGTTTATTCTGACAATGAAATTCACCAGAAGTATTTTGGCGGTTATTCTCAATGGTATATCTCTGCTTTTGATGATAAAGGTAAAAATACATTGAATGACAGTGAATGGAACTACTATAAGAATTCGCAGGCTGCATACAATCCGGTTGCTTCATTGAATCAAAAGGATGACCGGGCTACTTCTAAGGCTTTGGTGGGTAATCTGGAACTGGACTATAAGGTACATGGACTGGAAGATTTGCGTCTGCACGTAAGTGGAGGTATGGATCTGTCTACCGGTAAACAAGAAACAAGCTGGAGCCCGTACTCTGCTCAGAATAACTATTATGGCAATACAGGCTTTGATGAGACGGATAAGTATAATCTTTCTTTGAATATGTACGCACAGTATTCAAAGGATTTTAATGAGAAACATCATTTCGATGTAATGGGTGGCTATGAATGGCAACATTTCCACCGTAAAGGGAATAGCTATTATGCAGGTTTATATCCTTCTACTACTACTGTGGTAGATAAAGCAACGGGAGAAAGTATGGCGGGAAAAGCCTATTCGCCTACTGTGAATGAATGGGCTACGGAGAACTATTTGGTTTCTTTCTTTGGTCGCGCCAATTATACTCTATTGGATAAATACTTGTTTACTGCTACTGTCCGTTATGACGGTTCTTCACGTTTCAACAAAGATAATCGCTGGGCTATATTCCCGTCATTCGCTTTTGGTTGGAAACTGAAAGAAGAAGGTTTCCTTAAGGATGTGGAGTGGCTGTCTGATTTGAAACTCCGTTTAGGTTATGGTATTACCGGTCAGCAAAATATTGGTAGTGACTATCCTACGTTGGCTACTTATATCCAGAATAAGGACTATGCTTATTATCCTATCTTAGGCAATGGGGTTACTTATCGTCCGGGTGCTTACAATCCCGATTTGAAATGGGAGGAAACTACTACCTACAATGCTGGTGTGGATTTTGGTTTCCTAAATGGACGTTTCACAGGATCTGTTGATTATTACTTCCGTAAGACTGATGACTTGATAAATAGTGTATATGTGGCGGCCGGTACAAACTTCAAGAATAAAGTGCTTTCTAATATTGGTTCTTTGGAAAACAGTGGCGTTGAGTTTTCTGTGAATGCCAAAGTAATTCAAGAAAGAGACTGGCGTTGGGAATTAGGATACAATATCACTTATAATAAAAATGAAATAACAAAACTGACTTCCGGTAGCAGTGAAGGTTATTATGTTCCTACAGGGGGGATTTCTTCCGGTACGGGTAATACAATTCAGGCTCATGCAGTGGGACATGCTGCTTCCGCATTCTATGTATACCAGCAAGTATATGGTGAGGATGGCAAACCGCTGGAAAATGAGTATGTTGACCGTAACGGTGATGGTATTATCAATGATAAAGACCGGTACTTCTATAAGAAACCTACTGCCGATGTACTCATGGGACTGACTTCTAAACTGATTTATAAAAATTGGGACTTTAATTTCTCTTTGCGTGCCAGTTTGAATAACTATGTTTATAATGATGTGGAAGCGGGTAATTCTAACTGTAAGTCGACTGTGGTATATTCGTTTGATGCTTTGAATAACCGTCCTAAGATGGTGCTGGCGAACAACTTCCAGGGTGTGGGCAATTATTATATGTCTGACTACTATGTGCAGAATGCTTCTTTCCTGAAGTGTGACAATATTACACTGGGTTACAGTTTCGACAAAATGTTCGGCAAAAAGATTTCCGGACGTGTCTACGCTACGGTGCAGAATGTATTTACAATCACCGATTATAAAGGATTGGATCCGGAAATCAATGGTGGTATAGATAATAGCATCTATCCGCGTCCTTTAGTATCTATTTTGGGCTTGAGCCTTAACTTTTAATCTTTAAAACTGATAATTATGAACTTCAAATATTTAAAATCATTAGTGCCTGTTGCTGCGTTAGCATTGACGTTGGGACTTCACTCGTGTATCAATGATTTGGATGTAACTCCTATTGATCCGAGTACTAAAATGGATTTTGACAGAGATGCGGTCTTTAATAAAGTGTATGCCACTTTGGGATTAACCGGTCAGAAAGGGGCCGACGGAGACGGTGATGTGGATGACATTGACGAAGGTACATCCGCTTTTTACCGCATGACTTGGTGTGCTAATGAATTGGTGACCGATGAGGCTATTGTTGCCGGCTGGAATGACCCGGGACTGCCCTCCCTGATAAGTTACACATGGGGTGCATCCAACGAAATCACTACGGGAGCTTATTATAGACTCAATTTTGATATTACTCTTTGTAACTGGTTCTTGGAGAACACTGCTGATGAAACGAGCGATGAGGAAAAGGTGATGCGTGCAGAAGTACGTTTTATGCGTGCACTGAACTATTTCTATTTGATGGACTTGTTTGGTGACGTTCCTTTTAGTGAAACTGTTGAATATGATGTTTATCCCCAACAGATTAAGCGTGCCGATTTGTTTGCTTACATTGAAGATGAATTAATTAATAAGGCTGAACCTAATTTGAAAGAGCCTAAAACAAACACTTACGGGCGCGTAGACAAAGCGGCTGCATGGTTGCTTCTTGCACGTATGTATCTGAATGCCGAGGTTTATACAGGTACTGCCAAATGGACGGAAGCTGCCACCTATGCTGAGAAAGTAATGAAGTCTCAATACTCATTATGTAAGCCTTATAAGCATTTGTTTATGGCGGACAATGGAGGTGCGGCAGATGGTAATCCTAATAATCTGGCTCCCAATGAAGTTATACTTCCTATTTTGCAGGATGGTGCAAAAACTCGCAGTTGGGGTGTTTCTCACTTCTTGATTGCCGGTACGCATAAGAAAGATATGACTAATTACGGAAGTACGGAAGAGTGGAAAGGTCTCCGTTGCTGTGAAACACTAGTCGCAAAATTCTTTCCGAACACAGCATCTGCACCTTTTGTGGACGAGACCGAAATGACGGTTGCGGCAAAAGATGATCGTGCTTTGATGTTCGGTAAAGGACGTACGGTTTCCACTGGCAAGAATAAGGACTTTGCTGAAGGTTTTTCTTGTGCTAAGTTTACAAATGTTCGTGCAGACGGAGGACAGACATCAGATAGTGCTTTCCCGGATATGGATGTTCCTTTTATGCGTGCTGCAGAGGCTTATCTGACTTATGCGGAAGCTGTGACTAGAGGTGCAGGAGGTACGGTTACTCCGGAAAATGCAGCGGATGCAATCAATGAATTGAGAAAAAGGGCGAATGCGGAAGAGAAGGATGCATATACGCTTGAACAGATTTGTGATGAGTGGGCGCGTGAGTTCTATTTCGAAGGCCGTCGTCGCATGGATTTGATTCGTTTTGGAAAATTTGCAGGTCAGAGTGATTATAACTGGGATTGGAAGGGTGGTTCGATGAACGGTACTTCTTTCCCGGAATATCGTAATCTTTATCCAATACCTGCCAATGATTTGAACGCTAATCCAAACTTGAAGCAGAATCCGGGTTATTAATCTAAAAGTTTAATATCTTAATAAGCAAGAATATGAAAAAATTAAATATATTGGCTTCGTTATGTACAGGGTTGCTGTTGCTCACAGCTTGCGAAAGCGATCGTGACTCCAATCCTACTGTAAAGATGCCGGAAGGTTTTACACTTTATGAATCTGTCAATGCCAGTAATCCCATTGCATTGGAACAGTCTGATAAAATGTACTTTAGCGTGAAAGAACAACCGGATTATGGGTATACCGCTATGGTGAACTATCAGGTGCAAGTATCTCTGGATGACAAATGGAATGATGCTACTGCAGATACAAAAGCTACATACGCTTCAGTGGAAGATATTTCTACTACAGTGGATGTTGAAGCTAGCGCCAAGGGAGTTGCTAAGGCTATTGGCCTGTTGAAAGGCTGGAAAAAGGCGGAAGATGTTCCCGAAGAAGTAATGGATATATATATACGAATCAAAGCTTATCTTTCTTCGTTGGCAGACCAACCTTGCTATTCGAATTCCATTAAGGTGAAAGTTTATCCTTGTTACGTTTCAGAGACGCCTCCGCAAGTGTGGTATATGGTAGGTACGGCTGTTGGCTCTTGGGATAATAAAGCCGGTGGAGAAGGTGAAACCATTATTCCGATGGCGCTGAAAAAAGATGCTAAATATGATGTTACCACAGGCGAAGGTGAGTTTACTTATACCGGTTATTTCTGTGGTGATCAGTTGAAGTTTGTCAAGACACCGGGACAATGGGCACCGCAATGGGGAGTAAGTTATCGTCCGGATGAAGGAGCTGCTGACCCTGCTGCCATAGCTATTTCAACAGTTGGCTATTATAAAGTATCCTTTAATAGTACTACAGGTTCTGCAAATGCCAAGATTGAAGTGAAACCTTACGAGGGTGATGCTCCCGCTGAATTTACGAACTGGGAACTTGTGGGTGACTTCAACGACTGGGGTAGTGACGGAGTACTTGCATTAACTCAAAATACATCTGTGAAACATATCTGGTATGCGGATGTTGAATTTATTTCAGAAGGTGAAGTCTTGTTCCGTACGGATGCTGCCGGTACAGATAAATGTGGTGGAGATACTTTCCCCTATGGGTTGAAGACAGATAATAATATTCCGGTACAGGCAGGTAAGTATCGTGTGGTACTCAATGACGTTGACCGCTGCTATTATTTCTTTGAGATAAAAGAAGATTAATGTTGTTAAACTGAAAAAATGAAATTTATGAAACTAAAATCATTATATTCTTTCTTGCTGGCTACCGCATTGGTAGCCTGCAACGAAGACTTCAACGAAGGAATTGCAGGTTATCAGACTAACGATCCTGAAGATGCTGCTGCAACAGTTTCTTTTAGTGCAACACCTGCCTCGGAGACGGCGATAGATTTGGGCAATTTAACGGAAGGTACTACTATGGTGAAGGTTTGCTCTTTTACTCCATCGAAAGTGTCAGAAAGTGTCAAACTTAGTTACGTGCTGGAAATGAAATATACCGCTGCTGACGGGACGCTAGCCAACCGAAAGTTCAAAATAACAGAGACAGGAGAGGTCAAAGTAGAAGAACTTCAGAACTTGGTGGAAACAGCTTTTAATAAACGGCCAGTGGAACGTTCATTTGATGCTTATGTTTTTGAGTATCAAGAAGTGAATAAACAGACTGTTATGGGGAAGTCTGAAAAGTTTGTTATCAAACTGACTCCAAAAGCTCCGGTGATTGCGGAAGCATATTACATGATTGGCAATATGTTTAAAGTAGATGATGACAATGATGGTTGGAAAGAAGTAACAGAGAAGGGTAAATTTACTCACAGTGATAAGGATGTATATGAGGATTCCAAGTTTACTTTGATTTTTACTACAACTGCAACTGATCAATATTGGAAGATAATACCGGTAGATAATATCAATAGTGGTAATTTAGGTAATATGCCTGGAGATGTGGGAGTTATTACGGATGGTGATGATGCTATGAATGGTAAACTTATAAATGAGAATTGTAAGGCTGGTAAGATTGCTGAACCCGGTATGTATCGTATTACATTGGATATGATGGAGTACACGTATGAAATCAAGAAAATTATTCCCGAATACTTTTTAGTAGGTGATATTACTTCATGGAATGACAAGGTTGCAATGCATATGCTCTATCCGCAGAGTGATAAGAAGTATGCATATATTACGGATTTCTCTAAAACCGATAAATCTGCTGGAAATGTAAAAATCTGGTTGGGTGCTGATTTTGGGGAATGGAGTAATTGCTATGGAACTGTTACTGATGGAGATAAAGCCTTGGCTGGTAGTTTAGTGTCTGTAAATGCCGGAGCAATAGGTTGTCCGGAAGCAGAAGCTCTTTATAAACTGGAAGTTGACTTCTCATCGAATACCTATGTTTGGACAAAATTGGATGAACAAGTTCCGGTTACTTATGAAAAAATAAGTTTGATTGGTGAGTTTAACAATTGGGATGCAAAAAATGGTACAGAGAAAGATTTGGTTATGGTAGCGCCTCATAATTGGTATATAGGTGATTTTGAACCGGGAAAAGATGGTGAGTTGAAGTTGCGTGCTAATCATAATTGGGATATTGCATGGGGAACTCTGACAGCAGGGGTGACAATTGCCGATAAAAATTATCAGACTTTGACTACTCCAAATGGCAATAATTTCATTGTTCCGAATGGGAAATATAATGTGTTCTTTAATGACATAACCGGTGAGATCGTATTTCAGACGGTGGAATGATATATGTGAATCTTTTGTAAAACGATTGAAAGACTAAAAAGACACTGCCCGGCGCATCAATATGTGTCGGGCAGTTTTTATATTGCATTTTGCTATGCAAACGTTTCCGCACTCATATTACGTTATCTTGTTTGATTTTTGAAAGATAAGTTTGTGATTTTCATACTTTTGTTGTCATATAAAAATCTGATAATATGAAAAATCTGAAACTTATTCCTTATTTCTTGCTTTGTATGTCGATAGGTTGTCTGATTGCTTGCAGCGATGACAACGGGGTGGTACCTGAACCGGATATTGTACCGGATGATACTTCTGAAGGTTATATCTCTGTAGAAGCTACGCCTGATAATTGGGACGGAGCAAAACGCGCTGATATTTCCTATCAAATATTGGTTTATTCCTTTGCAGACAGCAATGGTGATAAATATGGTGACATCAATGGATTGATATCTAAATTAGATTATATCAATTCTTTAGGCGTGAAGGCTATTTGGCTGTCCCCGATTCATCCGTCTCCTTCATATCATGGCTACGATGTGATAGATTACACTAAGGTAAACCCTAAATTTGGTACAGATGATGATTTTAATCGTTTGATTACCGAAGCTCACAAGCGTGATATCAAAATTTATTTGGACTATGTACTGAATCATACAAGTACAGAACATTCGTGGTTTCAACAAGCTAAGGCTTCGGCAGTTAATGAGTTTCGGAACTATTATATTTTTTCACAAGATCCTGCTACCGACATTAGGGAGGGTAAGGTTGATATGATTTCCAGTGAAAGTGGGAAAGGATATAATGCTGCTGAGTGGTTTTCGGTTGCTGGAGATGATGTGAGAGCTTGTTATAAATTTGTGCTGGACTGGAGCAATCCGTATAAGCCTACGGTCACCGTAGTTCAGGGTAATAGGGCGGATATCAATGAAAATACGGCTGCCAATACGGGGAACGACAGGTTTATTTGGTTTGGGAAAGATGTATGTAAGAAATTCTTTGATAAAGGGAATGGAATTTTTGAACTTACGGTGGATTTCATATCGGATTGGGGATTTTTGATTCGTACATCGGATGATCCAAGCTGGCCTGTGGGTACTAAATATGGCGCTGTTTCCGAAGATAGCAAGTTAAGATTGGGAGTGCCTTTTGTTCTGAACAACAGTGTGGCTGCCAACATTGTATTTTCTAATATGGATATATGGAAATATCATTCACATTTCTATACTGCTTCATTTGCGGACCTTAATTATGGAAAAGTGAGCGCATTGGCAACTTCACCTGTATTCCAAGAAATGACAGATGCAGCCAAAGGTTGGATAGATCGTGGTGTCGATGGCTTTCGCTTGGATGCAGTGAAACATATTTATCATAATGCCAAGTCTGATGAGAATCCCGTTTTTTTGAAAAAGTTTTATGATGAATTGAATACTTATTATAAAGGAAAAGGTAAAACAGACGAGCTTTATGTGGTGGGTGAAGTGCTCTCTGATGCCGAAGAGGTTGCTCCTTACTACAAGGGACTTCCGGCTTTATTTGAATTCAGTTTTTGGTATCGGTTGGAGTGGGCGATAAACAATGGCACAGGGCGTTATTTTGCAAAAGATATTTTGAGTTATCAGCAACTGTATCGAACCAATCGTGAAAACTATATAGAGGCAACCAAACTCTCCAATCATGATGAAGATCGAACTGGCTTGAAGTTTGACAGGTCGGAAGCTAAAGAGAAACTTGCTGCTGTTGTATTACTGACCGCTGCGGGAGCACCTTATATTTACTATGGTGAAGAATTGGGTTTTTATGGTATTACAAAAGAGGGTAATGGTGACCAGCATGTACGTGAGCCTATGCAATGGGGTGATGATACTACAACGGATTATATGGGTGGCATCAATAGGTCGAGTGTGGAGTCGGTTGCAGAACAGCAGCAAGATGAAACTTCTCTGTTGAATACATATCTTGCTTTTACGAAACTACGTAATACTTATTCAGCAATGGCAATGGGTGCTATGAGCAAGCATGATGTATACAACGAGAGTAATGAGAAATATAACAATATTGCTGCTTGGTATAGAACAAAAGGGAGTGAGAAAATATTGGTTTTACATAATTTTGGCAGCACTCCGACAGAGTTGTCTTTATCGGATCATGTTGAAAAGGCTATTGGCGTTTCCGGTAAAGTGTGGATGAAAGAGGGGGATAAGTTAACTATTAAATTAGGGGGATATTCGTCAGTAGTCTATAAAATAGTTCAATAGTCCGTTTACTCATATATCTTTATCAGCACCCTGTTCAGCCATTCCCATCGAAAGCGGAACCAGCGACGGGTGCTGATTTGTTTTCCGCCAAACCGAAGTACAAATTCGCGGTATCCATGTCTGCGGAAAGGTAACCCTACATCCATAAATTCCAGATGTCGGTAGCCGCGCTCTTTGGCATCATGCAACGCTTGCCAGACTGCGAGGATTCCGGGATATTGCAAAGCGTAGGTCTTACGCATGCCGCCGGAGAACCAGAGGTATGCATTGTCGTCGGAATAAATACAGGCACTTCCACCAATTATCTTCTCTTTATAGGTTACAATAAAAATACGGCTCTGCCGACTTAATGTCATTTGTTTTTCTAACTGTTGGAAAAAGTCCATGCTGGGAAAATGGCGCCGTATTTTGGCTGAGTAATTATGGTGTAGCATTTTTGCAAATGCATGGATTTCTTCCGGGGTATGTGCTTCTTTGACTTTTGCTCCGTTCTTTAATCCTTTTTTGATTTGGCGGATACGTGAAGGACTGAAACGGACCTCTGCTTGTTCTACATTATGCAGAGAGTTGCGGACACGTAGCCAGTTGATAGCAAAGTACTGGTTATTGCGGAATACTTTGTAACCAAACAGTGAGTTTTCCAAGTTACGGAACTCAATAAGAAATGCATCCCGAAGGGCTTCATCAGTAAGCCGTTGTAACATATCACTGAAAACAGCTTCCTTGTTGATTGTTTCATCAAAATACTCTCCTGTACCATATACTTCACATCGTTTGATAATGGAGGGTGGAAATAAGCGTACACTTTTTCGTATGGCGGCAAGTAGCTTGGCAACAGGTACTCCGTTTTCCGATGCTACAATAAGCAAAGGAGTATATCCCGGAGTCGCTTCGTAGATGTGAAACAATTCCGTAGAGTGGAATGTATTGGTTCCCGGTAGTTTGGGAATCTGGTTCCCCTGGTAATATGTCGTTAGTTTCAAGGGCATTGCTGCAAATTTAAAAAAATAATCTTGTATCTTTGCATAGCTTAACAATAAAGTATTCATTTCTAAACGATATACATATATGGAAAGTTTTAGTGAATTGATAAAAGCCCGTCGCAGCATGCGGAAGTTTACGGAAGAGGAACTGACACAAGAGCAAGTGGTTACATTGATGAAAGCCGCACTGATGGCTCCTACTTCCAAACGTAGTAATGCATGGCAGTTTATTGTGGTGGATGATAAGGATACATTGAAAAAACTATCGCTCTGTAAAGAGCAGGCTTCACAATTCATTGCAGATGCTGCATTGGCTGTGGTTGTAACCGCCGACCCGTTGGTAAGTGATGTTTGGATAGAAGATGCTGCTATCGCTTCCATTTACCTGCAACTTCAGGCAGAAGATATGGGATTGGGTAGTTGCTGGGTGCAGCTTCGTGAACGTTTTGCGGTGTCCGGAATATCTTCTAACGAATATGTACATGATGTACTTGATATACCTTTGCAGTTGCAGGCCCTTAGCATCATAGCCATAGGCCATAAAGGCATGGAGCGCAAGCCTTTCAATGAAGACAATCTGCAATGGGAAAAGATTCACCTTAATAAATATGGAGGAAAGTAACGGTGAGTGCGGCAAAGGCAAACAATAATAAGGATACATATAAGGCTACGGCTATCACGCTGATTGTATTTGGCGTGCTTTATCTGGCAGATAAATTATTGCATTTTTCTACATTAGGTTTGTCGTGGGTGATGAATAGGGATAATTTTCTACTTTATACGGCGATTATCTTTTTATTGTTCAAGCACGATAAATCGGTAGGATTGGTATTGATAGGGCTGTGGTTGATATTAAACTTCGGGTTGATAACGGCTTTGCTTGGCACAATGTCGGCTTATTTGTTGCCGATAGCGTTATTGGTCGTAGGTGGTATATTATATTTGGTATCTACAAGATAAAATGAGGAGAAGTATAGAAGATACATCTATTGTATTTATTGGAGCCGGAAATTTGGCGACGAATTTGGCAAAGGCACTTTATGATAACGGATTTCGCATCATTCAGGTTTATAGCCGTACAGAAGAGTCGGCGCGGGCATTGGCGCAGGTAGTGGAGGCTACTTATACAACTGACTTGTCGTCTGTGGTTACGGATGCTCAGTTATATATTGTTTCTCTGAAAGATGCGGCGTTTGTGCAACTGCTGCCCGAAATTGTTGCCGGAAAAGAAAATGCTTTATGGGTACATACTGCCGGTAGCATTCCCATGGATGTTTGGGCGGATAAAGTGAACCGGTATGGGGTGCTTTATCCTATGCAGACATTTAGTAAACAGCGTGTAGTTGATTTTCAGCATATACCGATTTTCGTGGAAAGTAATTCTGAAGCAGATACTCGGTTTCTGAAAGCCGTTGCTTCCGTACTGTCAAAGCAAGTCTATGAGGCAACTTCCGAGCAACGCAAGAACCTGCATTTGGCGGCAGTCTTCACTTGTAATTTTACAAATCATATGTATGCTCTTGCTGCCGGGCTTTTGAAGAAGCATCAACTTCCTTTTGAGATAATGTTGCCTCTGATAGATGAGACTGCCCGCAAAGTACACGAGATTGAACCACACCTTGCGCAAACAGGGCCTGCCATACGTTACGATGAAAATGTCATCAATAATCATCTGCAGATGCTTTCCGATGAGCCGGAAATGCAGGAACTATACAGGCTGATTAGCGAAAGCATACATCGGCAAAACAGCTAACCTTTAAGAAAACAATGGTATATGAGTACAATCAATTATGATTTGAATAAGATAAAAGCCCTTGCTTTTGATGTGGATGGGGTATTAAGTGCTAATGTTATCCCGATGAGTACGGACGGCGAACCGTTGCGTACGGTAAACATAAAAGATGGCTATGCATTGCATCTGGCTGCCAAGCACGAGATTCCATTAGCTATTATTACAGGTGGACGTACAGAGGCTGTGCGCAGGCGTTTCCTTGCTTTGGGGATACCGGCCGAAAATATCTATATGGGTTCTTCTGTTAAGATACATGACTATCGTGACTTTCGTGACCGTTATAGTTTGCAGGATGAGGAAATATTATACGTAGGTGATGATATTCCCGATATTGAAGTAATGAGTACTTGCGGCTTGCCTTGTTGTCCGAATGATGCTGCTCCTGAAGTGAAATCTGTTGCCCGCTATATTTCTTACAAGGCCGGAGGATATGGCTGCGGACGTGACGTTATAGAGCAGTTCCTTAAAGTAAAAGGTCTCTGGATGGCAGATGAGAAAGCCTTTGGCTGGTAATTCTTATCGGATGAAAACTCGCAATTCATAACTTATAATTCATATTAGCGTCATGTTAGATAATCTCAAGAAATATAAAGTGATACTTGCTTCCAACTCTCCGCGTCGAAAAGAATTGCTGTCCGGGCTTGGAGTTGACTATGAAATACGTACGTTGCCGGATGTGGATGAGTCGTATCCTGATACATTACGAGGAGCGGATATCCCTCTCTATATAGCAAAAGAAAAAGCGAATGCCTATCGGAATATGTTGCAGTCGGGCGAACTGATGATAACTGCCGATACTATTGTTTGGTTGGATGGCAAGGTACTGGGAAAGCCAAAGGATAGGGAAGATGCTTTATGTATGTTGCGTGACATGTCCGGTCGCACTCATGAAGTGTTTACCGGTGTTTGTATTACTACGACAGAATGGCAGCGGAGTTTTTCAGCCCAGACGGAAGTGCGTTTCTCTAAGTTGAGTGAAGAAGAAATTATTTACTACGTAGATAAGTTCCAACCCATGGATAAAGCAGGAGCTTATGGTGTACAAGAGTGGATTGGCTTTATTGGAGTAGAGAATATATCGGGTAGCTATTATAACATTATGGGGCTGCCGGTACAACGGCTTTATAAAGAGCTTTGTTTGATTGAAGGGAGGTTGTCAAAACTCTGACAAGCCTATCATTAGCTTCGCTCAAAATATCTTTTATTTCTTACGCTAATGTATAGTCTGTCATGCAGAACGTAGTGAAGCATCTCTTCTCCTACTCACACAGAGAGTAGATTCTTCGCTTCGCTCTGACTATACCTTAATAAAAAAAGACAGAAGAGGTTCTGATGACAGAGTAAAATGATAGTTAATGTTAGTTTTGACACACCTTCCTAAGCCAAGTCTCTTATCAATGGAATATCTTTCTCGTCTATGCCCAGCTTAATAAGGGTTTCTTTGTCTTTATTGAACATCTCAAGGAAAACTTCCCGATTGCCGCTTTCTGCGGTGGCTTTTCCATATAATTCAGCAGCTTTCCCTATGTTTCCTAATCCCAATGCCACATGTCCTGCATTGAGATAATCGGTGGCAATTGGTTTCAGGGCGAGTACTTTGTCATAATATCTCATGGCTTGTTCAAATTTCCCACTGACGAATGAGCACCAGCCTATGGCACGCCATGCCTTGATGCAGTCGTTTTCCATGAGATCCAGTTTGAAGAAACTTTGCAAGGCTTCTTCATAACGTTCCAGTTCTGCCAGACAACTACCGATGAAGAATATGACGTTCTTATTTTCCGGTTGTATTGCTTCTACCTTTTTGTAATATTCCAATGCAGCTGCAAAATCGCGTAACTGGCGATGACAAGTGGCGAGATGGCGGATAGTCCATACATGATCGGGTTTCAGTACGTCTGCTTTTCGGTAAGCGCTGATGGCTTCTTTGTAGCGTTTCTCTTTTTGCAGACAGTAACCGGTCTTTTGAAAAATATCAGCATTGGCATAATTCATGTCTGTCACTTCTTTGTAAATGTTCAATGCTTCTGCCGGATGTTCCTTATGGAAATGAAAATCGGCTATGGTGACCAGTAATTCCGGTTTGTATAAAATACTTTTTAGTGCCGGGATGCGATGCAAGGCTATTTCTTCCTTGAAAATATCGCGGAACTCATGACGCCGCTGGCTTAGCTTGAAAAAACGGTATAGGTCATGTATGTATTGGTTACTGATAACGTCCGGACGTTGTGCATACTGTCTCAGACCGGAAGACTTGCTTTGATCCATTAACTCGTTCAAGTCCTGTGACGTCATTTGACTTAGCATCATATTGCGTTGGGCCTGCGGAATATGCGCCATGGTGAAACACAATGAATATTTATCGCTGTTACAGAAAAAGCCTGATTGTAATATCAGGGACAGTATGGCATTTTCTCCTGTCGGTTTCAGGCCGAATTCCCGTATAATGCTGGAGTGTTGCATGTCAAACGGATAGAACCAGTTGTGTGGATTCTGAAAGAACGGATAGCTCTTGAGTTGGGCGAATGTGCTCATATATACGTCTGCTCCTTCCAGTTGCAGCTCGTTCATCTCACGTATCTTATCGCCCAGTCCTGATTCTTCGAATGCTTTTTCCCAATCCGGGTTGCGGTCGTCTTCCTCAATGTTTTCTTCGAAACCGTATTTCATGTTGCGCATGATAGATACATTCTTCATCATCTCCGGAATGATTTCTTCACGCATCTTCTTATCTATCTTTTCCGTCTCTTGGCTGCGGAGCAACTGGATATATATTCGGTTTAATTGCTTACCGAAACTGCCGTCCTCATTAAGAAGCGATAGTCTTGTTTCCAATTCGGGATATAGCCACAGACGGTTGGAGTGTATATGCAACACAATGGCAATAACTACTAAAGCGCGCTGGTTGACTTGTGTGTCGGCATGTGTAACAGCGTCCAGTAACCATGAGAATTTGCGCGGGTCAAAACATTCCATTAAACTGAGCAGAATGGCTCCCGTAAGTAAGCATAAGTCATTTGCCGGCAGTAACTCGGAGTTCAGATACATTTTGGCCTCAACTTCCTCTTCTGCACTCCAGCTGCTGTTTCCCCATGTGGTAAGGAACAGATATTGGGCTGTCTCTTCATGCCGCTGCAATGCACCGTCCAAACTTTGTTTGTTGTCCGGCATAAGTTGGCAAACGGCCATATCATCGGGGAAAGATTCCAGCACTTTCAGCCAGGAAGACATACCGTAGCCGGCAGCCATATTCTTTTTGTTCTTGTGGAGTGCGTGGTAATAACGAGTAGAGCTTTCATCAAGCAAACTGATACGTGTCTGTTCGGCAAGTTCCCAGGTTTCAGCCAGAAGCTGTCGGTACAACTTCTGTCGTTCCGGATCGTTTATGCCCTGGCGCATGTACTGCAACATATATTGGTAGGACACTTTGGCCTGTTCCAAACGGCTATGAAGAGTCCAGTCTTTGCATTTCCATAGAAAGGCTTCCAGTTGTATCTGAGCTTCCTTCAAACGCTTCTGTTCCAGTAGGCTGACTATATGTTGATATTGCTCTTGTATGGCTTGCTCATTCATAAGATTGTATTCGTTAAGTGATTATACCCTACAAATATACAAAAAGGATGCCAAAATATTCCGGTTACTTCTAACCATCTTCAGGACTTAAAAGAATTGTCGTTCCATTCCGTAGCTAAAGGGACAGACCTTGTTCAGAAGCGAACCTGTAACTGTGCTTGTAGCAGATTGGAACTATCTCCTTTATGGGGATCGCAGTAGGTATATTGTGCTTGCAAACGGCATTTGGGATAGAACCACCATTGTACGCCGGCTACATAATTATTTTGTTTGTAATCCTGTGCTTTGTCCTTATTGAAGTAGTCGTAGGATGCTACAATGTCAAACTTAGGGAGTACATGTATGGAGGCGGTTGCATAGTATCCGTCACTCTTTATGTGTCCGTCCTTACCGGCGAGGTATTCAGTACGCAAACTGACAGGCTTTGTTTGGATAGTAGCGCCTGCCGACCAGCGGTTACGTGTGTAGCTATCGCCTGCGGCTATATCCGGATTGATGGAAGATGCGGCAACTGCACATCCCTTACCTTTGATGAACGAACCACCCACTGACAGCCAGTCAAGCGGATGAACCATTAAACTGCCTACTATATCTTTTTGATTGTTTTTGTCTTTCAGGTTGATGCCTTGTCCATTCATAACTGCAAAGTTATAGCTCAGCTTTTTCTTGAAAAGGTCACCATAAATAAGTATTCCCATATCACGACCGCTGTTTGAACCATATAGGGGATCGCTTCCGTTGATACCTGCCAGATAGTTGACAGCCTGTGAATAACAGTTTATCAGTTCTACAAAACAGGGAGACATAGGATTTTCGATAGTATACATCGTTTTGAACTGTCCGATGCGGGCAGTGAGTTGGGGCAGGAACTGATATTCCGTATAGGCTTCCAGTATCTTTCCGGTATTGGCAAAGCTATACATGAAGTAGCACGACCATTTATCGGTAATCTTTCCACGTGCCATGAATATCACTCGCTTGATGTCGAAAGTGTTGCTGGCTTTTTCGCCGGCGTCATCATAGGTGTATCCCACTTGGGCGTAACCTGCCAGGCTGATGCGTTCTTTCAGTGTGTTCACTACATCATTCAGATGTGTATCCTGGGCTTTTAAAGTGTATATGAAGAGAATAAGAAGGCAAGATAGTAGAATGCGTTTCATGTGTGTGAAATATATAGTTTAAAAAAAAAGCAACCCTTTTTTCAAAGAGCTGCCTTTTGTATGGATTAGATTTTTTTTATTCGTTGATAGCAGCAATACCCGGAAGTACTTTACCTTCGATTGCTTCGAGCAATGCACCGCCACCGGTAGAAACGTAAGAAACGCCGCTTGCCAAACCGAATTTGTTGACGCAAGCAACAGAGTCACCACCACCTACGAGTGAGAAGGCGCCGTTTTTGGTTGCTTCTACGATAGCTTCACCTACCGAACGCGAACCATGAGTGAAGTTTTCAAATTCAAATACGCCTGTAGGACCGTTCCAAAGGATAGTCTTGGAGTTCTTAATAACTTCAGCGAAAATCTTTTCGGTTTCAGGACCTATATCCAGACCTTCCCAACCGTCGGGTATTTCGTTTACTTTGCAGAACTTAGTGTTGGCGTCATTGGAGAATGAGTCGGCAATCTTGGCATCTACTGCCAATACAAGGTTCACGCCTTTTTCTTTTGCCTTCTTCAGCAAGTCGAGAGCCAAATCCAACTTATCGTCTTCGCAGATAGAGAGACCGATTTTACCACCTTGAGCTTTGGTAAAAGTGTAAGTCATACCGCCAGTGATAATCAGGTTGTCCACTTTGTTCAGCAGGTTCTCGATGATTTCGATTTTGGAAGATACTTTGGAACCACCCATGATAGCTGTGAACGGACGTTGGATATCATTCAACACTTTGTCTACTGCTTTCACTTCTTTTTCCATCAGATAGCCGAACATCTTGTTGTCTTTGTCGAAGTATTTAGCAATCAATGCCGTAGAAGCGTGTGCACGATGGGCAGTACCGAATGCGTCATTCACGTAGCAGTCTGCATAAGAAGCCAATTTCTTGGTAAAGTCTTTCTGGCTTTCCTTAACAGCTTTCTTGGCAGCTGCTTTTTCTTCGTCTGTTGCATCTTCAGCCAAACCGCGCGGTTTGCCTTCTTCTTCGGCATAGAAACGAAGGTTTTCGAGCAACAGCACTTCACCCGGTTGCAGAGCAGCTGCCTTAACAGCGGCCTCTTCGCCCATGCAGTCGTTAGCAAACTGTACCTCAACACCCAGCAGGTCTGACAAATGCTTCAAAATGTGCTTCAAAGAGAACTTATCAGTTGCGCCTTTCGGACGGCCAAGGTGAGAACCGATAATAATACTGCCTCCGTCAGCCAAAATCTTCTTCAGTGTAGGAAGAGCGGCACGCATACGGGTATCGTCTGTAATGTTGAAGTTTTCGTCCAAGGGCACATTGAAGTCCACGCGAACGAATGCCTTTTTTCCGGCAAAGTTAAATTGATCAATTGTCATAATACTCTATTTTTATTTAAAAGTGTTATCATTTTATTTTTGTGACGGCAAAGTTAGTATTTATTTCTTTTTTTTGCTATGAAATCATTATTTATTCTTTCTCTTCATTGTTCTCTTTACTAACTTTATACTTCTGGCAGTAGTATTTGCACATCAATTGCAAACCGCAGTTGTCACATTGAGGCGTACGCGCTTGACATATATAGCGTCCATGCAGGATGAGCCAATGATGGGCAATGGGAATTTCTGCTTCCGGAATATGTTTAACCAGCTCTTTTTCTACGCTGAACGGAGTGGTGCATTTGTCGGACACCAGCCCTAAGCGGTGGCTGACGCGGAACACATGGGTATCTACTGCCATAGCTGCTTTATTGAAAACCACCGATTGGATGACGTTTGCCGTTTTTCGTCCCACACCGGGCAGCTTTACGAGTTCCTCCAATGTGTCGGGCACCTGGCTGTTGAAATCTTTCACCAGCATTTTGGCCATGCCTACAAGGTGTTTGGCTTTGTTGTTGGGGTAGGATACACTGCGTATATATTCATACACTACTTCAGGTGTGGTGGCTGCAAGTGCCTCGGGGGTAGGGAAGTCCCGGTAGAGGGCGGGGGTTATCATATTGACCCGTTTGTCTGTACATTGGGCGGAGAGAATTACCGCTATCAACAGTTCAAACGGATTGTCATAATGCAGCTCGGTCTCTGCTATCGGGCGGTTCGCCCTGAACCAAGCGAGTATCTTTTCATAACGTTCTTTCTTTCTCATCGTAGTTTGTTTTTATGATAATGAGGGGCAACTTTGCCGTTGAAGTAAAGCATGGAGATAATCGTCAGGCATGCTCCGAAAAGATAAGCCTTATCGAAAGTGCTGACTTCTGCGATGTATCCGCCTGTCAGCATACCGATACCTATGCCTACATCCCATGAGGTAAGGTAAGTTGAAGTTGCCGTACCCCGTTGGCTGTTGGGAGCGAGGTTTACGAACAATGTGTTGTAGGCCGGAAACATAATGCCAAAACCTATTCCAAGCAGCAGTGCTACGGTAAAGAAGATGATGCTGCACGCCATGCCGTTCCAGCTGATGATGTAGGCACATGAGGAGAGCAGGAAGAAGCTGAATACAACAATGTACAGTCCTGCCGAAATGACCTGAGTTATTTTTCCTCTGTCTACGATCTTACCGGAAAAGATGCGTGAGATAGCCATACCTACTGCCATGAAAGTGAAGAAGAAGCCGGTAGTTGCGTTGATGCCGATTTCTTTGGCATACATGGCAACATAATTGGTGGTCATTCCATAGGGAATGGATAATAAAAGCAGGCTGATTCCGGCAGGAATACCTTTCAGCAAAATAAAGCGGTCGAGCGAAATGGGTTCGCGTTTTACAGGTGGCTTGTATGGGGTCTTTACCAGTGAGGCGCAGATAAGTCCGGCTATGCAGGAACCTAATGAACAGCAGAAAATACTTGTATAACTCATGCCGGCATCGTGCAGGAATAAGCCGGACATTGGCCCTACTGCCATTGCTATGTTATTGGAAAGTCCGTAATATCCCAAACCTTCTCCGCGTCTTGACGAGGGCATAATGTCAATGACTACCGTATTCCCGCCCACAGTTACCATGCCGAATGATACGCCATGTATAATGCGGAACAGAATGAATAGCGCCAGCGAACCGGCAATGATATATCCTGCAAACATTGCCATGAAGATGAAGTAAGCCAACAGATACAAAGGCTTACGGGCAAAGCTGTCCAGCAAATAGCCGGAGAAAGGACGGATACATAAGGCTGCTACCGTATAGCAGGAGAGAATGATGCCGATAGTGGAATTGCTGGTGCTGAATACCTCGGACAGATAGAAAGGCAATACAGGTATCAGTAGCCAAAAACCGAAATACAGCAGAAAGTTAGCTGCGAGAATAAAGCAATAGCTGGGAGTTACGAGCCTATCTTTCATTGGGTGAAAATTTAATAAGATTGATAATAAGGCTGTCTTAAAACCGTTAATTGCCGGATAGTTATCTCTGCCATTCAGATTATAAGTGAAGAATGGCAGAGATATACTTTTGATCTTTGATATAGAAATAAGAATGTTCTATATTAATAAGCCGCTTCAAATTCTTTCAGGAAGCGTGTGTCATTTTCAGAGAACAGTCGTAAGTCGTTCACACGATATTTCAGATTGGCTATACGTTCTATACCCATACCTAAGGCATAGCCGCTGTACACCTTACTGTCAATGCCGTTTAATTCCAATACATTGGGGTCGACCATACCGCATCCCAAGATTTCAACCCAACCTGTTCCTTTACAGAAAGGGCATCCTTTCCCACCGCAGATATTACAACTGATATCCATTTCGGCACTTGGCTCCGTAAATGGAAAATATGAGGGGCGGAGACGGATCTTAGTGTCCTTTCCGAACATCTCTTGAGCAAAAAGCAGCAGGGCTTGTTTCAGATCGGTGAACGATACGTTACGGTCTATAAACAACGCTTCTACCTGGTGAAAAAATGCATGCGCACGATAGCTGATTGCTTCGTTACGGTATACACGTCCCGGACAAAGCACACGAATAGGCGGTTTGGTAGTTTCCATCACGCGACTTTGCACGCTGGATGTGTGGGTACGCAGGATGATGTTGTGTGATACGTTCTCTGCATTGTTTTCGATGAAGAAAGTATCCTGCATATCGCGTGCGGGATGATCTTCGGCAAAGTTCATGGCAGAGAATACGTGCCAGTCATCTTCCACTTCCGGACCGTCGGCGATGTTGAAACCCATACGGGCAAAAATATCGATAATTTCGTTTTTAACGATGCTGAGCGGATGACGTGTTCCCAATTTTACGGGATAGGCCGAACGGGTGAGGTCGAGATCATCACAACCGTTGTCCTGGCTTTCAAACTGCTCTTTCAGGGTGCTGATCTTTTCCTGCGCTTTGTTTTTGAGCTCGTTCAGACGCATACCTACTTCTTTTTTGAGTTCGGCAGGTACGTTGCGGAAGTCGGCCATCAGTTCATTGATGGCTCCTTTCTTGCTGAGGTATTTGATACGTAGTGCTTCCAGTTCCTCGGCATTAGCGGCTTTCAGTGCTTCTACTTCTTGCAGAAGCTCATTGATTTTAGCTATCATATCGTTGTTGTTATTTATTCCTTAAATGCATAAAACGGTGCAAAGATACAATTTTATCGTTGTTCTACCTTCAATCACTGCATATTATTTTTAATTAACCCGAACCGCCTCCTCTGAATGTTTGCGTATCTTTGCGCCTGACCTCAAAGAACGGAAAAATCCGTCCCATGGGATGAAAATATTCGTCTCGTGGAACGGATTTATTTGTCCCACGAGATGAATTATTTTGTTTCGTGGGATGGATTTATTTATCTCGTGGGATGGATTTGAGAGTCTTGGCTATTGTACAACACTCCATTCAAAAACCACTCCGTTGGTCCGTGTGGTATTTGAACCGGGCCAGTCTGCCGAATAGGGTTCACCGGTAAGTATATCTATACCTATATAGCGATTGGTCTTGAGTGACAGCAACATACACTGATTGCGAAGCATATCCTGCCACATGAATAGGCTGGCATCGCTTTCCTTGTCCGTTAGACGTACATCCCCTGAAAGGCCTTCACCTGTAACGGTCAGGAAGCCGCTTCCATCCATTGCTTCTAAAGCTACACGACCTTTTCCGCGGTCATGAATTCTGAATTGGCTGCCTTTCGGATCGTATTCATTGCTATTGACATCTGCACTGCGCAATATGCGGCGGGAGTTTGTCCATGTAAAAGTATTATTCGCTAAATTCTTGAGAGTAATCACTTTCCCGATAGGAAGATTGGTGGACCGGTCGGCAAGCGGCTCCTCGATTTTGAAGTTGTCGAATTCGGCATATCCTCCATCTTTTCCCTCTGTGTTGTAGGCAAACAAGGCAAATCTCACTCCCTGGAAAGTTTTCATTTGATAGCCTAAACGTAAATTAGTTCCCATTGCCTTGAAGTTTGTGCCATCAGTGCTGTAACTCAGTTTTGCCAAATCATTATCGAAATCTCCTTCGGCGCGGAAATATACCTTTTCTGTTGAAATGGGCTCATCGATTTTTATGTTCTTAACCAAGTCGTAAAAGCGGATAATATCTCCCTTTCCGGTGCGTAAAACTCCGACCCAATAATAGGGAACATTCAGTAAAGCCAATCCGGCTACATCACCTTTTTTCAGTGATTTTGTGTTCAGTTCCACAATTGCATTTGATTCAGGTCCGACAGCCCGTTGTGTTAATGAATTTTTGGCATGCATAAAACTCTTTGCCGGCATTGTGTGCAAACGTAATGTTCCGTTTTTTAACGTCCACTTTTTTTCTACGGGGTAGTGGTTCCATTGCCAAATGGGTTTCAGCTCCTTTCCGGAGAAATCATCATTACGCTCGTAAGTAGTATGGGGCGTTGTTTCAATCCCTACATTCGGTTTGAACCATGTGCGGGGCGAACGTCCCAGATTATTCTCTATCCCGAAAAACGGCCAACCGTTTTTCCATGTTACCGGAGAAAGGAAAGTCAAACGTCCGACAGATTTAACGTCCATCATCGAAACGCCCCACCATTCACCATTTGGCAAGTCCACAATTCCGCCTTGATGTAGTGGTACGGCATAGTAAGCGTCCGGATTCGGGGCGGTAAATGTTATTTTGTCTCCTTCATTGGGAATGTTGGACCAAAAACCAAACTCGTTCGACCACCATCCGCGTTGTGTGCCCATTGTTTCGCGGTTACTGATAACGGCTGTTTCGTAAGGGCCTTCCGGCTTGTCGGCGCGAGCACATTGCATGCGGCCTACGGGCGCGTAGTCTGCACTGATGATATAGTATTTCCCGTTTATCTTGTAGAAATGATGTCCTTCTCCCATAGCGTTGCCTTTAGGGATAATAACCTTTTCACTCCCTTCCACATAGCCGCTGAAATCGGGCTTAAGCTGAATCAGCCGTACCTCGTCGTAACCATGTACGGCATATATTTTGTCGTCATCGTCAAACAGTATTCCCAAATCGTAAATTCTGCCACCCATGTTTTTATGTATCCAGGGACCGGCAGGGTCTTTGGCGGAAAACACTTGTAAACCATGGTCGTTTACATTGACGAATACATAGAAAGTACCTTTGTGATAGCGAATGGCAGGAGCCCATATTCCGTTTCCGTAGATACCTTTGTCGCCTTCCAAGTGGAAGTCCGGTCCTAAATCAAGTCTGTCAAAGATGTACGTCACAAACTCCCAATTGACCAAATCTTTGGAACGTAACAGCGGTAGTCCCGGCATGGCATGCATGGAACTGGCCACCATGTAAAAGTCTGTTCCCACGCGTATCAGGTCTGGGTCAGTGAACTCGTCGTAGAATAGAGGGTTGGTGAAGGTTCCGTTACCGTTGTCGGCTGTCCACGATTGGGCCTGTAACTGGCAGAATGACAGCAATCCGAGTATAATAGAAAATAGATGTTTCATGATAGTTGATAGATTAATTTAAGAGTTTACTTAGAAAACATCCAATAGTCAAAATACATGATTCTGCCGGGCTTTTCTCCTTTGAAGATGAAATACAGGTCGTGCACTCCTGTGACTTTAGCTGTTTCGGTGGTCACCAATGCCCATCTGTCATCGCCTCCGGTCAGCGGCACTCTTGTCGTTCCCAACAGTTGTCCTTGCGGACTGTCGAGTCGGATTTCCATGGTCACGCCGCCATTGTGTGTGGTTCCTACTCTCGCCGTAAATTTACTGGGGCCGTAATCGCGGAAATTGACGTTTTTAACTTTGGTATATGCATTGTTGTGCATGGCATTGACAAATACTCCTACCTCTGTATTCTGTGCAGCTTTTACCCCTTCGGAAAATGCTATGGTTTCTGCTTCTGTCTTTCGGTACGGATTTAGGGTGGTGAGCCCTTGCTGGATGCCTTCTGTCATTTTCAGAGGTTTGATGGAACCGTTTTTGTTGAATTCTACCTGCTCTACACATACTGAGCGTGTGAAACCGGAACCTCCGGGAAGCGCTCCGCTGTGATAGAATAAATATGTATTTCCTTTATAGTCCACAATTCCGGGGTGGTTGGTGAAACTTCTCCCTTCCGTAGGCATAAGCACTCCACCGTATTTCCAGGGACCGAGAGGGCTTTTGCTGGTTGAATAGCCAAGATGCTCGGAAATAGGGCCGCCTGCCCACAGTAAATAATAAAGGTCATTGCGTTTATACAGCCAAGGTCCCTCTTCATATAATGTCGGTCGTTCTTTTACGTTGCCTTCCCGTTTGCCAAATGCTTCTTCCGTCATTGGAACGCGTACGATATCTCCTTCATAAGAGATCATATCTTCATTCAACTTTACGTAATAGCAGAATGGATTTCCCCAGTAAAGATATGCCTGTCCATCATCATCAATGAATACGGTAGGGTCAATATCTCCTTTCTTACTTTGCACTAACGGCTTTCCCAATGGGTCGATAAAAGGTCCGTAGGGACTGTCGGATACTGCTACGCCAATTGCAGCGCTATTGGTTGCGCGTGATGTTACGGGTACGTACGCATAGAATTTCCCATCTCTTTCCACACATTGCATGGCCCAAGCGTCTCCTTTTGCCCAACTGAACGTCTTGTAGGAGAGTACAGCGCCATGATCGGTCCAGTTCACCATGTCGGTAGTGGTGTATAGTTTCCAGTCGTTCATAACAAACCAGGTGGATGCATCTTCATCGTGACTGGTATAGAGATAAAGTACGTCGTTGTGTACCAGCGGTGCCGGGTCGGCAGTGTACATGGTCTGCACAATAGGATTTTGTGCCATTGCCGGAAGAGAGCATATCCCTAGGCAAATACTTAGAAAAAGGTTCTTACTCATAAGTTGCTGTTTTTTGTTTGATTTATTTAAACATCCAATAATCGAAGTTGAAAAGTTCGTGAGGAGTTCTGCCTTTAAAAATAAGATATAAATCGTGGACTCCTTTAGTTGTTTTCACGTTGGTAGAATGTTGCTCCCAATTATTCCATTCTCCGGTATAGGGGATTTTTAAGCTTCCGATTACATCTCCTTCAAGTGAATCGATTCTTAGTTCTATCTCTCCACCATGGTACCTGCTGGATGCAGAAGCTGTAAATTGGGAGGCGCCTTTGGAGCCGAAGTCTACATCACGCACTTTGATGTAGTCGGTGTTGTGGATAGAGGTTATATACACACCTGTTTCTTTATCGGTAGCTGAAACGACTCCTTGTGCCCATGCTATGGTTTCGGCCTCTGTCCGTTTGTAAGGATTGAGTGTGCCTACTCCTTTTTTAATGCCTTCATCGGTCATGTGCAGTTGGGGTATGGTTCCGTCCGGATTGTATGTAAATTGCTCCACGCATACCGATCTGCAATAGCTGTGTCCTTCGGGTAGCGCGTCATTATGGTAAAAGAAGTAAGAATTGCCTTTATAGTCTATTATGCCGGGATGGTTGGTATTACTTCCTTTCTCTAATGGCATTACCACTCCTTCGGCTTTCCAAGGGCCTTCTGCAGTTTGTCCCGTAGAATAATGTATAGACTCCGGAAATTCGGCGGCATAAATCATATAATATAGGTTGTTTCGCTTATATACCCAGGGAGCTTCTGTGAACTTTCCGAAAAAGGCTGTTTTATCTTTGATGTCGAGTGCTGTTATCGGGCCGTTCAGGGATATCATGTCTTTATTCAGCTTGGCTTGATAGCAAACTCCGTTACCCCAATATAAGTATGCCTGTTTGTTGCTGTCGATAAAGACCGTCGGATCAAGGTCATCCCAAGAGTGTTTGGCGGCGGTAGTCATATTGTTGGTTACCAAAGCTTTTCCTAATGCGTCTTTAAAAGGACCGTAGGGACTTTCGGCAACAGCTACACCAATTGATGAACCCGGACTGAATTTATTTTGTGAGGATATATACCAGTAGAATTTGCCGTCCCGTTCTATGCATTGTGCGGCACTGGCATCTCCGGCCGACCATTTGAAATCACTTGTCCTTAGTGGTGCTCCACAGTCTGTCCAGTTCACCATGTCGGTTGTGGTGTACAGACGGTATTCTCTCATCAGATATGCATTGTGAGGAGCATCTTTCTCATCGCATCCTACATAAAGGAATAATGTGTCATTATGTACCATGGGGGCAGGATCGGCTGTGTATTTGGTTTGGATGATCGGGTTTTGGGCTGCTGCCAAGAATGGAACTAATCCTAAAAATAGAGCTAATTTCTTTTTCATGATATAATATATTTATTGAACGATTTTGATTTCTTTTCCTTTCGTGACTCCTGCTTCATTGAAACTGTCAATTGTAAAATAGTAGGTCTGGTCTGCGTTCAGAATGTTTATAGAGACTTTATTAGTTTGATATACCAGATAATTATGATATAACTTGTCCTTATCTGTACCGAATCGGATGTTGTATCCGGTAGCATCGTTCACTTCATTCCAGGTCAATACTATTGTTCTGCGATTGTCGTTGCTTCTGACCAGCTGTGTGAATTGGGCGACAGCCGGAAGCGGTTTGTCTACTTTTCCAAATACTCTTAATCCGGAAATCGAAAATTTGCCGGAGGGGAAATAGATATTGGTTATACGGACATATCTGGCGTTAACCGGTTTGTCCAATTGGATATAGTCATTAGGAGCTTCTACCTTGTTCTCCGATTTGTCTACTGTCGTATTCCACGTAATGCCGTCTTGGGAGTCTTCTATTCTGTATTGATAAAAGGTGGAATCTACTTTTCCGGATATCATAGCATCTTGATCGGCGAAGTTAATTTGAATGGCATATATTTTGGAATTCTGTCCCAAATCAACCGTCATGAATTCTCCTTTATCAGCGGTTTTCGCACTCCACCATGTCCTTATATCTTCATTTACGGCATTTGCTGCGGGATATCCTTCCAGTGTAGATGATGTTTCCACTTCTTTTTTATATGATAAGAGCATCCATTCAGGGAATAATTCTTGCGGAGAGGATACTTTCTTGTCTGGAACAATCATCGGATAGTCCCCCCATGCGGTGTATGCATAAGCATCGCCGTCTTTATCAAAAAAGACAGGGTATAATGAAACTCGTCTTTCGAACATGTGTCTCTTGGAGATGGTAGATGTACCGATGTTCCAATAGTTCCCATGTATGTCATGAAATGTGCTTCCATGCCCGATTCCATTGACAAAACCCTCAGGCTTATAGGAGAAAGGATTGTGTCGGAGTAAGGTAAACGGGCCTAATGGGTGCTCTGATACATAAACTCCGTTGCTGTAACTTTTAAATTCCGTACCGGGTACTGCATATTGGAGATAGTATTTTCCTTTGTATTTGTTCATCCATGCTCCTTCAAGCCAGCTGGTGTGTTTATAATTGGTATTATAATCTCCGGATACTTCCCATCCGTATTTTTCGGCATTACTGTAGAATAGGGGAGTGGCTTCTCCTTTGGGCATAAAGGAGTTCTTGTCCAGTTCCATTCCCATCATAGGAGTAGCTGCACCGGAACCGTAGTATAGATAAACCTTATCATTATCCGAGTCGTAAAATAACATTGGATCCGCCAAGATATAAGGGAACTGGTCGGTTACCAATTCCCACTTCCCCGATTTAGGATCGCGGCTTTTATATATTTTGTTGGTTGCTATGGATGCTGTGAAATAGATCTCTCCATTCATTTCCATGACGGTAGGGGCATATTTCTCAATAGGAAGATCGTCAGTAGTTATTAGGTTCCAGTGTATGAGGTCTGTTGAATGAAAGTAACCACCGGATTTAGACAAGAATAGGTAATATTCATCTTTGAATTTTATCATACTTGGATCTGCGGCTTCACGCCAGGAAGGTGAATCTAGCGAGAAACGATAACTTAAATTGACGGGATTGCAAATCGTTTTAAAACAGTTATTCGTTTTTTCGCATGCTGTTAAAAGAACGGAAAATAATAGTAGAATGTAGTACTTGTTCATTGCTTTCATTTTAGTTTTTCATAATGTTGATGATCTAAAAAGTTCTGTCTGCAAATGTAGGGTAGGAATAGAAAACAGACTTCCCTTTTCAGATATTTTATTTTGCAATTCAGGTAAGAAAGGCCTCTATAAGGAGGTTTGGATGGGGTATGACGATTTTCTTATATCTCGGTAGGTGTTTTCCCAAAGTGTTTTTTAAAAGCACGACTGAAGATGCTGAGACTGGAAAAACCGGAAAGTTCACTGACCTCGGTTACTGTATACTGGCCGGATTGCAGAAGTTTGAGTGCATGGTTCATGCGTACCGTTTTGATAAAGTCGGATGGCGATTGATCTGTCAATGCTTTGATTCTTTTGTATAAGAGTGAGGAACTGACGTTCATTGCGGCAGCAAATTCTTCTTTTCCAAATTCATAGTTGGCGATGTTTTCATTAATGACAGCTATCGCCTTGTTTACAAAGGGATCGTTCGGCTTACTTTTAGGTTTGCTTTGGAGTATGGATTTTTCTTTGCAAGAACCTGATTCGCTTTGTTGCATTTCTTCTTGCATCAGTATTTGGGCTGCATCAGCAATAAGCCTGTCATTGGTACTTTTTCGTTTTAGGCGGTTCGAGTAACTTTTGAAGGCGTAAATAATATAACTGACGATACATAGGCTTATAAGAGTTGCAAACCACCAGGTATTCCAAAAGGGAGGTGTAATATGTATATTCAGGCTACGCTCATCTATTATTTGTGATAGCGAACCGTCATACATTCTAATATGCAGTTTGAAGTCTCCACCGGGAAGATTGGTATAGTTGATAAAATGAAGTTCCGAGGGGCGACTCCAGTCTGTATCCAATCCTTCTAATAGCCATGAGAATTTCATGTTTCTGGTAGAACCTCCTGTTGGTAAGAGTTCTAACATGAAATTGTTTTGAGTATAGTTCAGTGATAGTGTCTTTTGTTGATTGACGGGAATATTTTTCAATAAATGGGGAATCGTACGTATGGAACGGCCACTTACAGTGATATTTTGGAAAAAAATGTTTCCTTGGGGACGAGTTTCATGAATCAGTTCCGGGGCAAACATGATTGCACCGTTATTGGTTCCCCAAATCAGTTTGCCATTCTTCAGCTTTGTACAGGAGTTGACGCAGAAAGTTGTGTTTGAAAGTGAGTAGACGGAAGTATACGACCGGATTGCATTGTTCAATATGTTGAGCCTGCATAAACCATTTTCCGTACCGATCCATAAGAAACCGTTATCCAATAAGATGCTGTTTACATAGTTGGATGTCAGTCCCGATTCTGTGGTGAGTCGTTCTGTTTGCCGCTTATCATAATCATATTTTATCAGTCCGTCTCTACAAGTCGCAACCCATATCGTATTGTTGTTTATTACTATATCTTGTGCCAAACTGCCTTCAACTAAGGTCTCTATCGTTCCATGATTTTTATCCAGCAAAAATAAACCTCGTGAGGTTGTGAGCAATAATTTTCCCGCAGAGAGTTCGGCAAATGAGCTGACTGGTTGGATTGGGTATTCCTGGAAACAATTTTCTTTTATCCGATAGCAGGATAGATTCTGGTTGCCGCCAATCCACACATCTCCTTCTTCATCCACAAAACAGTCAAAGATAAAATCTCCTGAAAAGCCGGGAGTATGAGTTTTAGAAGAATAGTGTTGAAGTGTTTGTCCGGTTTTTCTATCCAGCAGGTAGACGCCGGAAGAATAACTGCCCGCCCAAATACGCCCTTGACTATCTTCGCATAAAGTCAAAAAGACCTTTGCTTGCTCTGATTTGTTCTGATAGTAATGATTCCACTTATTGGATACCGGATTCCATCGGCTTAGACCGTTGTTTGTAGCAAACCATATATGCCCTTCATGATCTTCCATAATCTTGTTGACATAGTTGTTTCCTAAAGAGTTCGGGTTATTAATCTGATATGCAATGGGGGTAATCTGTGAGTTTACGTTTTCAAAAAAAGATAATTTACCGGTGTATGTAGCTACCCAGTTTCGGGATTTATCACAGAAAATGTCGTATACTCCATCACCTCGAAGTGAAAAGGGGTTATTTAGGTCTTCTTTATAAATATTGAGAAGTTTATCTCCTTTTTCGCTGATATTCCATATTCCTTGACCATCAATACCAATCAAAAGAGTATTGTTGATATCTTTTTTTATGGCAAGAATTGGTTGTTTGGGAAAGCCCTTTAGTGGTATGGGTGATAGAGTTTTTTTAATTATATCATAATAAAAAAGTCCGGCGGCTCCGGTACCGATCCATAGACGGTTTAGTTGTTCGTCATAGTATAGGCTGGCTATCTGGCGGAAATCTTTTGTATCGTTGGGGTAGATAAGGCGACTTTTTGATGTTGATATATCCAGCAATGAGATACCTGTTGATGTTATATAAAACAAATGATTTTTATCATAGAAGGTGAGATGCTTTATCTCTTCTTCCGTTTGTGTGATTTTTGTTAGTATATTGTTTTCGTATTTGAACAGACCTGTTGAAGAGGCAATCCAAAGGTTACCTTTTTTATCTGTAACGATGGTTCCTATGGTGATGTGACTGTTGCCGGTTTCTTCCCGTAGGTCTGTCAGAAAAAGGAAACGGTCAGTGACTTCATCGTAATGAAATATCTGACTATTATTGGTGTATGAGAAAAGTTGTGAATTGCCGTAAGTCAACTTTACGAATACAAAATCAGTGGTTTTGCAAGGCAGTTCATAATTGCGGCAATCGCCTTCGGTAACTCTCAAAACTCCTGTTTTAGTAGAAGCCCAAATAAAACCATATTGATCTTTACAGACAGAAAATGCTTCTCCTGATGTTATGCCATAAATATCACTGATGTTGTAAAACTTGACATTGGCTGAGAAAGAATTCAAACTTATGAAAAGTAAGATGAATGTCAGTAGACTGATTTGGGCCTTTAATATAGTTCGAATCTTTTCCATGAGGAAACTTTCATTTAATAAAGCAAATGGATCGTATTAAATTTGAACCGATCATTTTGATATTGTTTGTGTTGAAATGTTGTTGATTATCAGTTTACTATGTTTGATAAAACAGCGAGCTTTGATACTATTTACACAACAAAGATATTGATTTATAAGTTACTATGCAATATGCCAGTGGATGTTTTGCTATATTAATCCGAATAGTTATTTAAAAAGCTGTCAGATATGCATAAGAAACGATTAGAACAGGTATCCCCGATTTTGGAAAGTCCCGGAGTTCTCAAACAGGAGAGTCGTATGGCATCAATTTGTTAAAAAAGCAAGTCGTCTCCAAAATTCAACGTTCTGTTTATCGTAAAAATCCCTCGTCAATTTTCTGGATTTTTATTAAACTGGCTTGGACTTACATTGTAATATTTCTTAAATACCTCACGAAAGTATTTAGCGTCCGAAAATCCAATCATGTCAGCAATCTCCGTTATTGTATATTCACCTTGTTTCAGTAGTTTTGCAGCATGTTGCAAACGTATCATCCGGATGTAATCAGCCGGAGCATAGCCGGTCAATGCCTTTAATTTATTGAAAAAACTTGTACGGCTCATGTGGTGCTGACTACTGAGTATATCTACATTGAAGTCCGAGTTTCCCATGTTGTTCTCTATACATTCCTTGACAGAGGCTATGAATTTCCAATCTAAAGTATTGGTGCAATTAGTCGGAAGGCTCTGCTCTTTGTCTTCGATGCTGTTATAAACCAGACGGAGCAGAGCACGATTTGCAAGTATATTCTTAACTGTTGCCTTGAGTATTCCCACACTGAAAGGTTTGATGATGTAGGCGTCTGCTCCGGTTTTCAATCCTTCGAGCATGTTTTTCTCATCACCCAGTGCGGTCAGTAAAAGGACCGGAATATGAGACATCTCAAGATTACCTTTTATAATTGAGCAGAGTTCATCTCCGGTCATTTCGGGCATCATTATGTCGGATATGACGAGATCCGGATTAAATTCCCGTATTATGATCAATGCCTCTTTTCCATTGGGGCAGGACTGGATATTATATCCTGCTTTAAACATATCAACAAGATAATTGCGTAAATCATCATTGTCCTCTACTATCAGGATACGTTGTAAAGAACTGCTTTCTTGAGATATTTCCATGAATGGTGCTTCTGAAGTATCTTTACTGGGTATGATAGTCTCCGGATGTTCATCCAAAGTCTTAGGAGAAATAAATTTTGCTTTATGGAGATGACTATTTCCTTTCGGGAAAGTAATTTGTACACATGTACCTTGATGTTCAGTACTCTGAATTTGAATCCTACCTTTATGTAATTTGACCAGTTTGTATACCAGCATCAGTCCGATTCCACTACCTGTTACTTTTAGGTTAATGACATTACTTCCTCGAAAATAATTCTTGAACAATTTTTTTTGTTCACATGAGGGAATACCGATTCCGGTATCTCTCACTTCGATACTCCAAGAATTTCCTTCTTCGCAGGCATAAATGTGTACGCTACCGCCTTCAGGGGTATATTTCAATGCATTTGACAGGATATTCTTTAGAATAGATCCCATCTTGTCACTGTCAAACCACACATTTAGATAGTCAAAATTGCTTTCATAAACAAACCTGACATGTTTCATCTCGGCATATTTGCGGAAAGTGGCGCAAACATTGTTCATGTAGGAGTTCAGTTCATATTCGGAAACATAAAGTGTGGAAGAGTAGATATCTATTCGTTCGAAATTTATCAGGTTGGTCGTCAGTTGGAGCAATGCATTTACATTTTTGAGAGCTATATTTATATGCGGTAGTGCCTGCTCTGTTACCATATGGTTTTCTATAACTTCTTCCAGTGGAGCCTTTATTAATGTGAGCGGTGTGCGTATGTCGTGGGCTGTATTAATGAAAAAGCGTGTTTTTTCATCCGAAACCTTCTTTTGCTTGTGTAACATGATGATACGGAATATGATACTCGTGACCAGTACCAGCAAGAGCACGTATCCTGCCATAGCCCATATACTGGCCCATGCTGGAGGCGTTATGATAATCTGAATATTTCTTGTCTCATAAGTCTTATATTTTTCTTCATTGGATATGGCGCGAATCTGTAACGTATAATTGCCGGGAGGCAGATTTCTTACAATAATCCTGTTGTCTTGGCTAGGACGGCTCCATTCTTTATGAAAGCCGTCAATTTTCCATGAATACAGAATGTTGGAAGGGTAATCATAATTAATGGAGGCTACGTCAAGGGAAAAGGAGTTTTGTCCGTAGGTCAGTTTTAGCCGGTCAGTTTCGTCAATATCCTTTTCCAGCGGAGAACCGTCATCACCCGGATATACGGGATGATAGGCTATCATGAAATCGCGCAGTAACAAACGCGAGTAATGCGGTTCTGGTATCTCTATGTCTGTTGGAAACCTGACTGCACCGTCATTGCCACCAAAAACAAGTGCGTTTTTGCTGTAGGTGGTAGCAGAGCCGGCATTAAAATTGATGCTCATCAAGCCTTGTTCCCTTGTCCAATTGCGGAAAGAGTGTGCTTTGGGTGAGTAAATGGTGATTCCGTTTTCTGTACCCATGAGCAAACTCCCGTCTTGGCGCGGAAGAATTGTATAGATATTGTCGGAAATCAGTGCACAGTTTTCTGTACGATATTGGTGGATAAACTTCTTTTTATTGATGTCATATACAAGCAGTCCGGCTCCACGAGTGCCGATATATAAGATACCGTCGTCTCTTTGGTGCAATGCGCATATATAAGGAGATTCAATAGGCAAGTCAACGTATTGATAAATTCCCGATTCCTTGTCAAGCTGGTAGAGTCCCATTCTTGTCCCAATCCACATTTGCCGGGTGTCTTTTTCCTGAATAGTGGTAATAGAAGTTACTCCTGGATATAAACGTACACTTTTGTTCTCAAGATTGATGCGCTTCAAATGGTAATATCCACCGGACCAAATATCACCGTTCGAATCTTTTTTGATGTCATATATATATTGGTCAGGACGTACCCCTGCAATAGTGGTAGGAGATAGATAGCTTATGTTAAATCCTTTCTTTTTTTCTATTCTACATATATCTGACGTAAAACCACCGGCCCATATGACACCGGGAGAAACTTCACAGAGTGTTAAGAATATATGATTCTTATCATCTGGTATCGGGTCAAAGGAACTGAAGAAGGAATGCCATTCTTTGGTGTCCGTCTGATAAAGGCTGATACCATTACTGGTTGCAAACCAGAGGTCACCATCACTGTCCTCCATTACATCATGAACTTGATCGTTCACCAGTGAATGCTTGTTGCCGAGAGAATGTCTTATCAGGTCGTAACTCCTATAACGGTTGTTGCGGATTGTAATACCGGTAGGATAATTGGCAAGCCAGATGCGTTCCTCTTCATCCACATAAATGTCATTGATATTGTTTCCGTTCATTCCGTTATAATTGCTATAATCAGCTGTTATATAGGGTTCACTCATATATGTGTCCACATCTAATTTGTATACACCTTTCCCGCCAGTGGCTACTAGAAGTTCATGAGGGTTCAATGCAACGATTTGGTTTACCTCTACATTATTGGGTGATTGGCAGGGGATGACTTTTCCTGTTTTCCCTATATCATATACAAGTATTCCTTCTTTATAGTTCCCTATAAATAGTTGTTTTGAAACGGCATGATAATAGAGTTCATGTATTGGTGTATCAATATTTTTCACAGCTTCGTCAGCCACCTGCTTTAGCGCAGTCTTTTCTGCCCGGACGCGAAACAGCCCGCTTCCTGTACCGATAAAGAAATGGTTGTCGTCTGTCTGTTCAATGGTGGCTATTTCACCGTTGACCGGCGTCGGTATATGTAGAGTCGTTCCGGTACGAATATCATACCATGTAATGCTATCTTTACAGCATAGCCAGATTCTATCATTTTTATCCAAATATGCATGGTTCAGGAATGCTTGCGACTTATTTCTGATCAGTTCCGGATGTGCGTAAACTAGTTTAAATTTATCATGCTGCGAATCATATTTGAAAATACGACCTTTTTGACCGATTATCCATAATACATTTCCAGTGTCCATATAGAGCCAATTCAAGGCAATTCTCGAATCCAGTTTCATACTGTCATCTGAAAAATTGTAGTGTTTAATATGTTTTCCATCATAACGGTCTACTCCTTCTTGGGTCAGAAACCACATATATCCTCGCTGGTCTTTCTGGATATGATATATTTTCTGATTGTTTAGACCATCTTCCAAGCCTATATACTTATAAACATGCCCCTTACTCACAGTACCACTAATAAGGAAAATAACAAGAAGTAAAATCCGTTCGGTATTCAAAAGCGTTTTCATATATAATTCGATATGTACCGCAAAATTATAAAATGTTGATTAAAATACCATTAAATAGATAAATAATCATGTATACTAATGTTTCGTCAAGGGGGTGTCCGTTCGTCTTCTAAATTTCACAAGGCCAAAGCATGGCGCATCCAAATATGCACCTTTTGTTACGCGGTTAATGCTGTTTTTTGAATTGATTTCTGTAACTGCTTTCATTGGTATATTTCGATATATGGTTGTATTTTATTACAAAAATGTTGAATAGCCCTTTGGATACGAATAGCGGCACAGTATCTCCTTCGTGTAGCTGTGCATATCTTTTCTGTTCTATTTGAAGTTCTTTTATATGTTCATTGCCTAACTTTACTTTCATATAATACACATTGTATGCTTCTCCTTGTGTATAACGATTTCTCCCTATGCGACGTGACTTGTGATGCACTTTTTTATATTTCTCCTCTACAATAGTCTTTCTTATACTTCCTTCTTCATCGTTGGCGAAAGTGTAATTGCAAATGTAAAACAACGACAAGCTGATGATACATGTACAGAAAAAGTGACATAGGGCGTTCGGGAGAAATTGCGCTGAGCCTGTTATCCATATCCATATTTTTGCTTTATAAAAGAAAATACCTGAAAGCAGGGACAATACAGAAAAGCACATTATTGGCGTAATGGGGTGGATAAGTGTATATTGCGATAGTGAATAAGCTCCTGTGGCTAGACATATAAGGAGAATGGTGAGCGTAATGATAAAAATATTACGTCGGCTTTTTTTTATTTTCATGATTATATTCAAATTCTTATAATTTGCTACTTTTGCAATAGCAAAAATATAAAATTATAAATTATATGAAAAAAGTGGTTTTTAAAATTTTCGTGGTAATGATATTTTTTATCATTGTCACCCCGACCTATGCACAGTTCAACATAAAGAAAGCTATAGGTGGAGCAGCAAAAGCCGTAAAAGCGTTTACTCTTACGGATGAACAGATGGCTGAGTACGTCAAGGAGTCTGTGGACTGGATGGATGAGCATAATCCTGTGTTGCCCGAAGATAATCCTTACGTGCAGCGCCTCAGGAAACTTACTGAAGGTATTACTGATGCCGATGGTATTCCTTTGAATTTCAAAGTATATCATGTAACTGATATCAATGCTTTTGCGTGTCCTGACGGAAGTGTACGTGTATTTTCTTCACTTATGGATATCATGAATGATGATGAGTTGCTTGGCATTATCGGTCACGAAATCGGGCATGTACTCAAACGTCATTCTAAAAACGCTTTCAAAAACGAACTTCTCACAGGGGCCCTCAAAGATGTGGTGGCATCTACCAGCGGTAAGGTGGCAGCCCTTACCGAATCTCAACTTGGTTCTTTGGGACAATCGCTTATGAATGCAAAGTTCTCACAGCAACAAGAGAATGAGGCGGATGACTGTGGATATGACTTTCTTGTAGCACAAGGAAGGAATCCATGGGGTATCGTCATGTCTTTTGAAAAGCTAATGAACCTTGAAGGCGATTCCGGCAGTAAACAAAGTTACATTCAAAAGATGTTTTCCTCGCATCCGGAGACACAAAAGCGTATCAAGCACATGCAGAAACGTTGCGAAGAAGACGGTATTGTACGCCCTGCTGCCTAAATGATGAAAGAGAATAATGCTATAACTTTTTCTCCGGTATAGTATCTGTGTCTTTCGGATGATGTATATCAGTGGAGAATCTGATTAATTTGTTTGCCAAACATGGAAAACTAGAATGTCGTATTTAGCGTGCGTTCGTATTACTGGATAAACTACAATTAAAGGGCTGTCATAAAAACAGCCCTTTAATTGTAGAGAGTTTTTATAACATTTTGTGTGATCCGAGTATAATCAGCATTGTGTATCCCAGTATCAGTCCGACAATTCCCATGATTATTCCTACCTTTTCCATGTCTTTCTGCTGTATCATGCCCGTAGCATGTGCCAATGCGTTGGGAGGGGTACTGATGGGTAATATCATAGCTAGTGACGAGCCTATTGCCACACCTATCAGTAATGTCTCTACACCGCCTAATGCGGACAGATTTTCACGCATGCTGCTACCGGCTATGGCCAGAATTGGAACAAGCAGTGCGGCAGTAGCCGTATGTGAAATGAAGTTTGCCATTGTATAACAAATCAGTCCGGAGCCGATAATCATCAATACGGGTGGCCATGTATTGAACGGAATGGATTCGATCATATGTTTGGCTAGTCCGGTTTCCTGTAAAGCTACTCCCAATGCGAATCCACCGGCAACCATCCATAGAACACTCCAGCTGATTTCTTCCAGATCTCTTTTGGTGATGACTCCTGTTATGCAGAATACAGCTACCGGAATCATAGCCACTACATTCGAGTTTACTCCTGTAAACTTGTCAAACATCCATAACAGCACTGTGATTGCAAAAGTGATATATACTACAATTGACCGCCAGTCTCTCTTCGCTTCACCTTCAATTTGCAGCTCAATGCTTTTCTGTTTGAAAGGGAATAGTTTCAGTAGGATGAACCAGGCAATGAACAGCACAATCATTGTATAGGGCAGCATAAATCCCATCCACTCCCCAAAACCGATATTCAGGTTCAACCCTTCCGGATCATTCAGATATTTCAAAGCGATGGCATTGGGTGGCGTACCTATGGGAGTTCCCATCCCCCCTATATTAGCCGCAACCGGAATTGCCATAGCCAACCCTGTTTTCCCCTTTCCGTCTGCCGGAAGCACCTTTAATACAGGAGTTAGGAAAGTAAGCATCATGGCGGCTGTAGCTGTATTGCTGAGGAACATTGAAAATACCGCTGTGACAAGAATAAATCCCAGCAGTACATAACGGGACTGGGTTCCGAAAGGTTTCAGCATGACACGAGCCAGTAATACATCCAAATTACTCTTAGTCGCAGCAATAGCGAGTATAAACCCACCTATGAACAGCATGATAATGGGATCGGCAAAACAATGCATGATGGATTTATATTTTACCGTTTGTCCCAGTTCTTCTGTCGGAATTCCTTGTACAAACAGCCACAAACTGCTGTCTGAAACGGTAAGTAGGAGCAGTACTACAATCAAGACTGACGTGGTCCATGCGGGGACAGCTTCGAAAACCCACATCAGTGTGGCAAAAATGAAAATAGAAATCAGCCTCTGTTCAATAATAGTCAGATTACTTATGCCAAATGCTTCAGTTGGAAGCAACCATAGGGTAAGGGATATGGTGATTGCTATAACCAGCTTTATACATCGGGCTACAGCTTGGCTCTCTGCCAACCGTTTGGCTTTTTTTAAATCTTGATAAGCCTCCACCAATGGAAAGCCTCTAAAAATTTTATACATAGTATTAGATTATGATTAAGATGAATACTAAAATGTCCGCAAAGATAATATTTTATTTCATAGGCTGGTCAGGTCGATTATGAAGTTTTTTCTTGTATTCTTTTGGGAAGTGTTTGTCACACCTTATTTATATAAGGTTATATTGGCAGCATAGTGTATCATGAATCTTTTTTCCGCTTTGTGTATCAGAATCTTATCCGTATTTTGTAAAGAGGGTAGGATGGAATGGCTTGAAGAGGAAGCATAAGAAAAAGAAAAACCTTGAATTATTAAAATTCAAGGTTTTACATCATTGTTTTTGACATTTTTGGAGTGGAGCGTATGAGACTCGAACTCATCACCTCGACACTGCCAGTGTCGCGCTCTAGCCAGATGAGCTAACGCCCCGTCGCTAACGTTTGCGGAACCCTCCGCATTTTGATGGTGCAAATATAATGCATTATTCTGAAATAATTGCTATGTTTGCGAAACAAAATGAAAAAAGAAATTATGTTGATATATAATACGACCTATCACGTGGAAGAAGGACAGGAAAAATTCTTCCTTGCCTGGATGCAGGAGTTTTACCTTCCCGAAGTAGAAAAACATGGTACGCTGTATGCCCCGCGCATAGCACGCATACTGAGTCATATTGAGGAAGGAAGTATCTGTTACTCTGTACAGTTTGAAGTTGAGAACTCTGCCAAGCTGCATCACTGGCATCAGGAGCAGGGCGTAAAGCTGAATGAGGAATTACTGAGAATCTTTAATGATAAAGTAATCGGTTTTCCGACGTTGATGGAGGTGATAGTGTGATACAGCCGGTAAAGGAAAAAATCATTTTGGGCATTGACCCCGGTACCACTATTATGGGGTATGGAGTGCTGCGTGTGGCGGGAGTAAAGCCTGAGATGATTGCTATGGGCATCATAGACCTTCGTAAGTTCGGTGACCACTATCTGAAACTTCGCCATATCCACGAAAGGGTGTTGAGTATCATTGAAAGTTACCTGCCGGATGAACTTGCTATTGAAGCGCCTTTTTTTGGCAAGAATGTGCAATCGATGTTGAAGTTGGGACGCGCTCAGGGAGTAGCTATGGCTGCGGCTTTGAGTCGTGACATTCCGATAACAGAGTATGCTCCGTTGAAGATAAAAATGGCGATAACAGGAAACGGTCAGGCATCCAAAGAACAAGTGGCGGATATGCTGCAACGCATGCTTCATTTTCCAAAAGAAGAAATGCCGGTATTTCTGGATGCCACCGACGGACTTGCCGCCGCTTACTGTCATTTTCTTCAAATGGGGCGTCCTGCAGCAGAGAAAGGTTACCACAGTTGGAAGGACTTTGTGGCTAAGAACCCTGGCAAAGTGAAACGATAACCTCACCTTAATATTTTGTACTTTAATACTTAGAAATACTGCCATGAAACTAAACGATCTTGTCATTATCGGAGTAGCTGCGACAACAGTTGTCAGTTGCGCCCCCTCGAAGAAAGAATACACCTCTTATGAGCTTTATCCTGTCCGTACGGGCAGCCTGACGGAAATGAAATATAGTCCGGACGCCACGCAGTTTACGCTTTGGTCGCCTACGGCGGACGAAGTGCGCCTGATGCTGTACGATGCGGGAGACGGCGGGCATGCTTATGAAACAGTGGCCATGTCGCCGGCTGAAAACGGTACGTGGACGGCTAAGGTAGAGCAGGACTTGAAAGGCAAGTTCTATACTTTCAATGTGAAAATCGACGGTAAGTGGCTGGGTGATACACCGGGCATCAATGCGCATGCAGTAGGTGTGAACGGAAAGCGTGCCGCCATTATCGATATGCGTGAAACCGATCCGGAAGGCTGGGAAGAGGATCAGCGTCCGCCATTGGCGTCGCCTGCGGATGTGATTATCTATGAGGTGCATCATCGTGATTTTTCGGTAGATCCGTCGTCAGGCATTAAAAATAAAGGTAAGTTCCTTGCCATGACGGAAACGGGAACGGTCAGTCCCGATAAACTGGCAACCGGTATCGACCACTTGAAGGAACTGGGAGTGACACACGTACATATCTTGCCCTCCTATGACTATGCCTCAGTGGACGAAACCAAGTTGGACGAGAATAAATACAACTGGGGCTACGATCCACAGAATTATAATGTGCCCGACGGGTCGTACTCTACCGATCCTTACAAACCGGATGTGCGTATCCGCGAATTCAAACAAATGGTGCAGGCTTTGCATAAAGCAGGCATTCGCGTTGTGCTGGATGTGGTGTATAATCATACTTTCAACACCTCTGAGAGTAATTTTGAGCGTACTGTTCCCGGATATTTCTATCGCCAGAAGCCGGACGGCGGTTTTGCGGATGCTTCTGCTTGCGGCAATGAAACGGCAAGTGACCGTCCTATGATGCGTAAATATATGATAGAGTCTGTCTTGCATTGGATAAATGAGTACCATATCGACGGTTTCCGCTTCGACCTAATGGGTATTCATGACATTGAAACCATGAATGAGATACGCAAGGCGGCAACGGCGGCCGATCCTACTATCTTTATTTATGGAGAGGGCTGGGCAGCGTCGGCTCCTCAGTTGCCACAGGACTCACTGGCAATGAAGGCCAATACTTATAAGATGCCGGGTATTGCCGCGTTCTCCGACGAGATGCGCGACGCATTGCGCGGCCCGTTCAACGATAATCATCAGGGAGCATTCCTTGCCGGACTGCCGGGAGGGGAAGAAAGCATTAAATTCGGTATTGTCGGCGCTATCAAGCATCCGCAAGTCGACAACGGACAGGTGAATTACAGTAAGGCTCCTTGGGCGGAACAACCCACGCAGATGATCAGCTATGTGTCTTGTCACGATGATATGTGTTTGGTGGACAGGCTGAAAGCCAGCCTTCCCGGTATTACTCCCGAAGAACTGGCCCGGTTGGACAAGCTGGCGCAGACGGCGGTGTTCACTTCGCAGGGCGTACCCTTTATTTATGCCGGCGAGGAAGTGATGCGCGATAAGAAGGGGATACATAACAGCTACCAAAGCCCTGACTCTATCAATGCTATCGACTGGAGGCGTAAAACGGAACATGCCGATGTGTTCGCTTATTATAAAGGATTGATTCAGTTGCGTAAGAACCATCCGGCTTTCCGCTTGGGAGATGCCGACTTGGTTCGCAGACATCTGGAGTTCCTGCCGGTTGAGGGCAGCAACGTGGTGGCCTATCACTTGAAGGAAAATGCAGGTGGAGACGCGTGGGGAGATATTTATGTGATATTGAACTCACGTAAAGAGATAGCCAAAGTGCCGGTGCCCGAAGGCAGATATACGGTAGTCTGCAAAGACGGGTTCATCAGTGAGCAGGGCTTGGGGACGATATACGGACCGGAAGTATTTGTTCCGGCACAGTCGGCGCTGATTTTTTATAAATAAGGAAGCCGGAGAACGGAATATACCCCTAACTTTCATTTCTTACATCTGGACAGATAAAATTCCCTTCAGGAGATATGGCTCTTCTTTAGGGCGTACTGATTGTTGCTTCAGTGTACGCTGATTCTTTCTTCAGCGCATACCTGACTGTTTCTTCAGAGTATATTTTTGTTTGCTTAGTTTAAACTCCAAGTTTATTAGGGATAAACTTGGAGTTTATTCCTAATAAACCGGTAGTTTAATGGGGATAAACTGACGCTGTACTTCGTGTGGAAAATCTGCTTATAGTTTGTTCATCCGTATTCCGCATGAACAAAGGGATTGGAGAGGGAAGCTGCTGCATACGGAAGTCGCCACATCCGAAGAAGACAAAATAAAAAGTGTACAATCCCGCTTCGGTTAATAAAAAAACTGTTTATCTTTGCCCCGTTTAAAACCCAACCCATCGTCAGGATGCAACAACACACCTTACATATAGCGGGAGGCGTAGCCCGCAACCCGCTTGTCCGTTTATCAAACCCTGTCACGCTCGACTTTCTCGACGGAGAACACATCGCTATTGTAGGCCCTAACGGAGCCGGAAAAAGCCTGCTGGTAGACTTGCTTACGGGCAAATACCCTTTGCGTGATGGCGTGCTGACTTATGATTTCCGCCCTTCCGCTACGCAAACCGCTTACGACAACATCAAGTACATCGCCTTTCGCGACACCTACGGTTCAGCCGATGCCAATTACTACTATCAGCAACGTTGGAAAGCCCACGATCAGGAAGATGCCCCGCTGGTGCGCGAATTATTGGGCGAGGTGAAAGATGAAGCCCTCAGGCAACAGCTATTCGGACTTTTCCGTATCGAACCGATGCTCGACAAGAAAATCATTCTCCTTTCCAGCGGCGAACTTCGTAAGTTTCAGTTGACGAAGACGTTGCTCACAGCTCCGCGTATTCTCATCATGGACAATCCTTTCATCGGGTTGGATGCTGCAACCCGCGAGTTGTTGTTTAATGTTTTGGAAAAGCTGGCCCAACTTGCTTCCCTGCAAATCGTGCTGGTTCTTTCTATGTTGGACGATGTGCCGTCTTTTATCACTCATGTGGTTCCCGTTGAAAATGGGGTGGTGGGAGAGAAAATGGAACGTGCCGCCTATTTGCGGACTTTTCGTGAACGGGATGCTATTCGTGTTGAGGCAGATGCCGCTTCTTTCGGTGAATTGCAGCAGCGTATAATGGACCTTCCGTATGAAAATACGAATTTTACCTCAGACGAAGTGGTCCGTCTGAACAAGGTCAGCATCCGTTATGATGACCGTACGATTCTGAAGGAATTGGACTGGACGGTGATGCGCGGGCAGAAGTGGGCATTGAGTGGTGAGAACGGTGCGGGAAAATCCACTTTACTCAGTCTGGTGTGTGCAGACAATCCTCAATCTTACGCCTGCGACATCAGTCTGTTTGGGCGTAAGCGCGGTACAGGCGAGAGCATTTGGGAAATAAAAAAACATATAGGCTACGTCAGCCCGGAGATGCACCGGGCCTATCTGAAGAACCTGCCGGCTATTGAAATCGTTGCTTCCGGACTACATGACAGTATCGGTTTGTACAAGCGTCCGCATGCCGGACAAATGGCTGTGTGTGAGTGGTGGATGGATGTTTTTGGCGTAGCCGGATTGAAGGATAAACCTTTCCTGCAACTCTCCAGCGGCGAACAGCGTCTTGCGTTGTTGGCACGCGCTTTCGTGAAAGATCCCGAACTGCTGATTCTTGACGAACCGTTGCATGGACTGGATACCTACAATCGCCGCCGAGTAAAGAAGATCATAGAGGCTTTCTGCGCCCGCCGGGATAAAACAATGATTATGGTAACCCATTATGAGAATGAACTTCCCGCTACGATCAGCGACCGCCTGTACCTGAAACGCAACCGGTAAAAAAGTCATATCTGCTTATCTTTCACGCATTTCTTAACCAATATTGGCGAGAAATAGAATAAAATAGTTTATTTTTGCCGAATATATTTGTATTAAGACAAGACTTCGATGAAAGAAAGACTGATAGGATTCCTCAAGACATATTTTTTGTTTGTCTGCATATTTATGTTGCAGAAGCCGTTGTTTATGTTCTTCTACCAAACCTTGTACGAGGGCGCCTCGTGGACGGAATGGTTTCGTGTGATTTGGCATGGGTTGCCGCTGGACTTATCCCTTGCAGGATATCTGACGGCTGTTCCCGGATTACTTTTTATAGGTTCTGCATGGGGGCTGTCCAATCTTCTTCGCCGTATATGGTGCGGCTATTTTATTTTTGTTTCTGTCTTACTCTCTGTCATATTCACCGTCGATTTGGGATTGTATGAATATTGGGGCTTCCGGCTGGATGCTACCCCTTTGTTCTACTTCTTTTCCTCTCCCAAAGATGCGGTGGCGAGTGTCAGCGTCTGGATGGTGGTCGGAGGGATTCTTGCAATGGGCGTCTATGCGGCGGTTTTATATGGAATATTCCATCGGCTGCTGTTGCGGAAAGCCGTTTTCGGACGGATGAAGGTACCTTACCGGCGTTTGAGAGTATCGGGTGTCCTGTTACTGCTGACCGGGTTGCTGTTCATTCCGATTCGTGGCGGGTTTACGGTATCTACCATGAATACGGGAAAGGTGTATTTCAGCACGAACCAGCGTCTGAACCATGCTGCCATAAATCCGGCTTTCAGTCTGATGGAGTCTCTTTCCAAACAAAAGGATTTCGGAAAGCAGTATCGCTTTATGGAAGCTGCTGCCGCAGATCGCATTTTCTCCGGTTTAGTGGATCCTGCCGTTTTAAGAAAAGATTCTGCACCGGCCGACTCTTTACGGCAAACCCCGGACTCCCTGCATTCATTGTTTACAACACAGCGCCCCGATGTGCTTTTGGTAATATTGGAGAGCTTTTCATCTCGATTGATGACTGCATTGGGAGGAGAGCCGGATGTAGCTGTGCAGCTGGATAGTCTGGCGCAGGAAGGAGTGCTTTTCACCAATTTCTATGCAAACAGCTTCCGCACCGATCGCGGACTGGTCGCCATCTTGAGTGGCTACCCGGCACAACCCACCACCAGTATCATGAAGTATCCGCGTAAGACGCAGTCTATGCCTGCCATTGCCGGTAGCTTGAAGAAAGCCGGTTACGAGACGAAATACTACTATGGCGGCGATGCGGACTTCACCAATATGCGCTCTTACCTGATGTCGTCCGGCTTTGAGAATATTGTTGCCGACCAGGACTTTCCGGTGTCGGAACGTTTGAGCAAGTGGGGAGTGCACGATCACCTTGTGTTCCGCCGCTTACTGGATGATTTGCGGATGGAAGCAACGGATAGCACTCAGGCAGAGAAGCATGCACCGCATTTTCGCGTGTTGCAGACTTCCAGCAGCCATGAGCCGTTTGAGGTTCCTTACAGCCGTTTGGAGAACAAGCGCCTGAACGCTTTTGCATATACGGACAGTTGTGTCGGTGATTTTGTAAAGCAATTCCGAGAACTTCCGCAGTGGAAAAATACAGTGATTGTGTTTGTACCCGATCATTTGGGATCTTATCCCGAACATATCGGCAATCTTGAAATAGCCCGTTACCAGATTCCTCTGTTGATGGTGGGCGGGGCAGTATGCGAGCCGGGACGTGTGGATGTTTACGGTTCACAGCAGGATATTGCCGCTACCTTATTGGCGCAACTGTCATTGCCGCATGGTGAGTTTACGTTCAGTAAAGATATGCTCAATCCTGATTCTCCTCATTTCGCTTTTTTCACTGTGCCTGACGCTTTCGGTTTTGTGACGCCTGACAATCAATTGATATTTAATAATGAAGCGAATGGTATTGCTGTGGATGAAGGACCGGAGAAAGGACAAAACCTGCTGCGGGGACAAGCTTATTTGCAGAAATTGTATGACGATATAGCCAAAAGATAGGATGATATTAGCAGATGTTTTATCGGGGTTGGTGGAAATGGATACCGCCCTGTTGCTCGCAATCAACGGAGCACGTGCGGAGTGGGCGGACTTTTTCATGTATGCCTTTAGTGGAAAATGGATCTGGGTGCCGCTGTACGCAGCAATTCTCTATGTGATAGTACGTAATTTGCATTGGAAAGTTGCCATAGGCTGTGCCGTAGCTATTGCGCTGACCATTACTTTTGCCGATCAGATAGGGGCGACTGTTATCCGGCCGTTGGTGTGCCGCCTTCGTCCGGCCAATCTGGAGAATCCTGTTTCGGAATTTGTGCATATCGTGAACGGTTATAGGGGTGGGCGATATGGCTTCCCTTCCTGCCATGCCGCCAATACATTCGGACTGGCTTTCTTCTTGTTTTATCTGTTCCGCAACCGGGCCTTGAACTGGTTCATTATGATATGGGCTCTGCTGACGTGTTATTCCCGTTCTTATTTGGGAGTACACTATCCGGGGGACTTGCTGGCAGGTGCTTTGGTGGGCTTTGCTGGGGCGTCTCTCTGCTATTGGCTTTTCAGCCGGTTGTGCAAGTATGAGCGGAAAGAAGATTATAAGCATATTTATGTTCCCATTTGGGTTGGGGGAGCTACGGTGCTCGGTATACTGGCCTATGCGCTGATACGCACCTTGTTGTAGCGTCTTTCTTGTCGCCTTTTTCCGTAAACGAGGATTGATAAACATCTTTCTTCCTCATTTGTTATCTGTATTGATAAACTAATAAAACAGATACTTATGATGAGCTTAGGAAGCTGGATGAACGAAATCCTCATTGATTGGGGAATAGACCCGAAACTTGCGAATATGTTTGACGAAACTATTATAGCCGTATTGATGATAGGTGTGTCAATAGGGCTGGATTACCTGTGTCAGGCTATATTTGTGGGAGGAATGAGGCGTTATACGAAACGTGCGCCCCATCAGTGGAATACACTCCTGATGAAACGTAAGGTGGTGCATCATCTTATTCATGTCTTGCCGGGCATATTGGTCTATTTTTTATTGCCCTTGGCATTTGTACGGGGAAAGGAAATCTTGGACTTCTCACAGAAAATATGTGCGGTATATATCATTGCTGCAATACTGTTTACCATCAACGGCTTGCTGCTGGTGATGCTGGATGTGTATAATGCAAAGGACAAGCAGAAGAGCCGTCCTATGAAAGGCTTTGTGCAGGTTCTTCAGGTGCTGTTGTTTTTTATCGGCGGGATTATTATAATTGCCGTACTCTTGGATAAGTCTCCGATGACATTGTTTGCTGGTTTGGGGGCATCGGCGGCTGTGCTGATGTTGGTGTTCAAAGACAGTATTCTTGGATTTGTGGCGGGCGTGCAACTCTCTGCCAATGACATGCTGCGTATTGGCGACTGGATATCCCTGCCCAACGATACCGCCAATGGAACAGTGGAGGAGATCACGTTGAATACGGTGAAGATACGTAATTGGGATAATACAATCTCAACAGTACCTCCTTATACATTAGTGAACAATTCTTTTCAGAACTGGCGCGGAATGCAGGAGAGCGGCGGGCGTCGTGTGAATAAGAACATTTATCTGGATATGACTACCCTTAAGTTCTGCACTCCCGACATGCTGGATGTCATTCGTAAGGATGTTCCTCTGATGGCGGATTATCAGCCGGCAGAAGGAGAAGTGCCCACCAATGCCCAGCTTTATCGTATCTATATTGAACGCTATCTGCGCAGCCTTCCGGTGGTGAATCAGGATTTGGATTTAATTATCAGCCAGAAAGAACCTACAACTTATGGAGTCCCTGTTCAGGTCTATTTCTTTTCGCGTAATAAGGTGTGGAAAGAATATGAACGTATTCAGTCCGACATATTCGATCATTTGTTGGTCATGGTCGGCAAGTTCGATTTGAAACTGTATCAGTATTCCGACTAATATAGTAACCTGAATTCTGCCCATACGGGAAGGTGGTCGCTGTATCCCGCCTGGTATTTCATGCCATAGTAGGTACGGAAAGGTTGATTGTCCCCGTATTTCTTGTCTTCGGTCAGAAGAAAGGGAGCATGGAAAACATCGGCTTTGTCTTCTGCGGTATATAGAGGGGAAGTTGCCGTTAGCAGATTGCCCGAAAGGATGATATGGTCGAGTAACCCCCATTCTCCCTGATATTTGTAGCTTCCGAAATGCTTGTTTGCAGCGCTTTTCCTTGCCAAAAGGTGATAAAGCATTTGAGATTTCAGTGAGTCTGTTTCTGCGGGTGGCATTCCGGCTTTTAGTATCTTTTGCACAGACTTGTTGCCGGGATAGTCGTTGAAATCGCCCATGATGATAATTTGAGGATGGGTGCGGACATGAAACAGGCTGTCTGTTGCATTTTTCAATCTTTGTGCTGCCAGCAGGCGATAAGGTTCGGATGCTTTTGCTCCGCCGGAACGGGATGGGAAATGGGCGACGAATACATCTAAAGTGTCGCGGTTCAAAAGTAAGCCGCTTACATGAAGTATGTCGCGTGTAGGACGGCTGCTTTTGTGAAGTCCGGTTACCGGAAGGCTTTGGTTGGAAAGTAGTTTGAACATTCCTCTTTGATAAAGTAATGCCACATCAATGCCCCGTTCATCGGGGGAATGGGTAATGACATAACGGTAGCCGGCCTCCCGCAGGATGGAGTAACGGGTGAGGTCATGCAGTACACTGTCATTCTCTACTTCGCAGAGCGCCACTAATGCAGGTGGTGTCCATTTACCTACGGCAATGATGACACGTGCAATGGCATCTAATTTTTTCTTGTATTTAAAATAATTCCAGTGACGGACGGCATCCGGTAGGAACTCGTAATCGTTTTTCAGAGTATCATGGCGGCAATCAAACAAATTCTCTACGTTGTAGCCCATGATGCGAAAAGTGAGTGTGTCTTTCTTTATTTGTCCGTATAGCGGAGCAGATGATAAGAAAGCGAGAAAGACCAAAGCGGCTGCAGGAATAAAAAGAAGCGGAGCACTTCTTCTGTCACTCCGCATCTTTTCTTTATATTCCGTTGTTGGTATGTCCATTAATGTTTGGCAGGGATATGCTTCAATATATCCAGCAGATGATCCCAGAATTTCTGTACGGTGGGGATAAGCATCCGTTCATCGGGAGAGTGTACTCCTTGTAAAGTCGGACCAAAGGAAATCATATCCAAAGAGGGATATTTGTCGAGGAATAATCCACATTCCAATCCGGCGTGGATAGCCTTGATTTGGGCATCTACACCGAACAGGCGTTTGTATGATTCCGCTGCCACTTCCAGAATTTCCGAGTGAGGATTGGGCTTCCAGCCCGGATAGCCGTCGCCGAAAGAAACGTTGGCCCCTGCCATTTCGAATACGGTACGTACCATAGTGGCGATGTCTTGTTTGGAAGATTCGGTAGAACTGCGTTGGCTTGTCTCAATACGGATAATATTACCCGGTTTCATCTTTACGGATGCCAAGTTGGTGGATGTTTCTACCAGGCCCGGAATATCCTGGCTCATAGCATATACTCCATGAGGAACGGCATAAAGAGCTTGCAGCAGATGGTTGGCAGTGTCTTTGTCAATGGCTTTTGTACGGTGGGATTCTGACTCAAGTGTGAACTGTAAATCAGGATCGGCTACTGCATACTCTGCTTCTGCTTCCGCAGCAAATATGTTTAGGTCAGTGCGCAGCGCGTGTTTGTCGGCTTCGGGGATGGCTATAACAGCATGTGCCTCGCGTGCAATGGCGTTACGCAGGTTACCTCCGTCTATCTCGCAGAGATATGCATCGTATTTTTTGAAAGTCCGGTTCAGGAAGCGGTTCAATAACTTGTTGGCATTGCCGCGTCCCAAATGAATATCACCACCGGAATGTCCGCCTTTAAGTCCTTTAACCTGTACCTTGCAGAAGAAATATCCGGAAGGTACATCCACTTCCCGATAAGTAAACTCGGCCACAGAGTCTATGCCACCGGCACAGCCGATGAAAAGCTCTCCTTCGTCTTCGGAATCGAGGTTCAGGAGAATATCGCCACTCATAAAACCTTCTTGCAAGGCAAAAGCACCGGTCAGTCCGGTTTCCTCATCGACAGTGAACAGACATTCGATGGGGCCATGTTCAATGCTGTCGTCGGCAAGAATAGCCAGTTCGGTTGCTACACCGATACCGTTATCGGCTCCCAGCGTGGTCCCTTTGGCTTTCAGCCATTCGCCGTCTATTTCTGTTTCAATAGGGTCGGTGAGGAAGTCATGTTCAACATCGTTGTTTTTTTCGCATACCATGTCCACATGAGATTGCAGTACGACGGTCTTTCGGTTCTCCATACCCGGTGTAGCCGGTTTCTTAATCAGTACGTTTCCGGCTTCGTCTACCTTTGTTTCCAACTTATGTTTCTCTCCGAATGCTTTTAGAAAAGCGATAATCTTTTCTTCCTTTTTGGAAGGACGCGGAACTTGGCATATTTCCTCAAAATAGTGGAATACGCCGGCCGGTTTCAAGTCTTTTTTTTCCATATCTTATAGTTTATAGCAGGTTAGGATACCCTTGATGTGTATTCTAATCTTCTGTTTTTAAATTTCAATTCTTGTACAAATTAACCTCGTATTGCTAAAGTTGGTTAAATTGGTTGCCTATTTTATTTCCCTTTCTCTTTTTTTAGAGTAAAAAAGGATGCTTAGTCCAACCAAAGCCCTATATTTGCACCCACAAAACAGTGTAAGCCGAAAGTAAAAACAAATTTCAAATGCTTTTTACCGAATGGTATTCTGTTTTGTGCAACAAAATTAATGGAAATGCTCGGTACATTATTGATAACTTTGTTAATAGTTGCTATTTGCATTGTTTTATTGGGAGTAAAGGTCTTTTTTGTGAAAGGCGGCAAGTTTCCTAACGGACACGTTAGCGGCAATAAAGCGATGCGGGATAGAGGAATCGGGTGCGTACAGTCGCAAGACAGAGAGGCACAGAAGAAAAGCCGTTTCTCTATTGATGAACTGGAGAAAACCTTAAACGATAGTATGAACTAAATAAACTAAAAACAATATTTTTACAAATTATGAAGAGATTAAACTACCTCGTAAACGGTTTGGCAGCTCTTGCACTAATCGTTTTATTTTCTCAATGCGCTGGTAAAGCAGATAATCAAGCAGCAAATGCTTCAACACAAGCAGCCGGATTGTCCGGAATGAAAATCGCTTATGTAGAAATAGATACGCTTTTGGCTAAATATAACTATTGCGTCGATTTGAATGAAGCAATGGTGAAGAAGAGCGAGAATGTACGTTTGACTTTGAACCAGAAAGCCAAAGATCTTGACCGTCAGAAACAAGAGTTCCAGACAAAAGTTCAGAACAATGCTTACCTCACACAGGAACGTGCCCAACAAGAATACAACCGTATTGCTAAATTGGAGCAGGACTTGCAGAACTTGGGTAATAAATTGCAGTCAGAACTGATGAGCGAAAACGAAAAAAACAGTCTGCAATTGCGTGACTCTATCAATGCTTTCCTGAAAGAGTATAATAAAACGAGAGGTTATAGCATGATTATCAGTAATACTGGTTTTGATAATCTGTTGTATGCTGACAGTATTTATAATATAACTCGCGAAATCTTGGAAGGTCTGAATGCCAGATATTCATCTCCGGTTAAGAAATAAGGTGAAAAAACAAATTGCAGGATATTCAGTTAACTTGATAGTTTGTAATGAGTTAACTGAATACTAATCAATAAGTTAACATCATAAAGAAAGGAAGTTAATATCATGCTTGGCATGAAGTTAACTTCCTTTTTAGTTATATGTCTAATAATCTTTGGGAGGATTTGCAACACTGCAAAAAAGTCTTTTAGGACTTTCCTTCTGTTTATCTTTCAGCTTCTATTGTATAAGTAAAACTGTCTGCTCTGTAATAGCCTATATTATATTCAATAGGTATTTGGTTAATATCGTAAACAAAACGTTCCCGAATCAGGATGGGAGCTGTTGGTTTGATATCTAGTTTTTCTGCAATGGCCTCTCCTGCAAGTCTGGCAGAAATCTTTTCTTTACTTGTCTTTACAATAATGTTGTAGTCTTTTTCTAATAACTCATATAAAGGACGTGTGAAATCTTCTTCACCGGTTAAGGGGGTACTTGGGTTAAAGTAGGAGATGAAGTAAACAAATGGATACTCTTTCTTTCCTCGTACTCTTTCCAGTACGATACACTTAGGGGAAGTATTGGGAGTTATCTCAAAAAAGTTACAAATATCTTCTGTTGGTTTTTTCCGGCTAATGTGTAGCTCGAAATTGCGTATCTCTATACCTAGCATCTTCATTTCTTGAGAAAAACTCAACCAATTTTTTACTCCTCCCAAGATTCCTTTTTGTGCAACTTTTGTACCTACTCCTTTTTTACGTACCAACAAACCTTCGAATACAAGTTTGTTGATAGCTTGTCTTAGCGTATTTCGAGAAATATTCAGCTTTTGTGAAAGTTCTACTTCATTAGGCAGGTATTTGCCTGTTTTATATTCTTCAGAATCAATTAGATTGCGAAGGATCTCCTCTGCTTGTGCATGGAGGGGTTTGCTGCTATTGTGATCTATCTGCATAGTTATTTACCTTTATTTCCTTTTGCAATGATAAGAATAAAAAAAAAAATGCGCAAATCTTTTGTGATAATAATATATTCTATATATTTGCGCAAAATAATATATGTTCAAACAAAGTATTGTAATTCATGAGAAAATCAAATTATGACAAATTCCCTGTTACGATGATTAATGGTAATATTATGCAGGGATGGAGTGATATCCGTAGTGTTTTAGAGGGTAAGATAAAAGAAAATCGTATTCTTGCTGTTGATTGTTATACAGGAGTTTATGAGGATGAATTGGTGGGGGAACTGACAAAAATCTCCGCGCAAATAATATTGGTACGTGATTTGTATAAGTCGGAGAATATGTTGATACAAATGACGGAGCGCTTTATGACAACCGATGTATTGTTTGGTTATGTAACAAATTTGTGCTTGACTGATTATTTTGATATGGAGAAATTGGACGCTGCAAGGAAAAAAATTGCAGAGTCGGATATTCCTGTCATTATAATAGGTACGGGTGCTGCTTTGGTTGCACCTGAAGCAACGTTGGTATATGCGGATATGGCCCGTTGGGAAATACAGCAGCGTTTCCGTCGTCATGAAGTGAAGGCTTTGGGTATTGATAACCGGGAAGAACCTGTCTCTTTGCAGTATAAGCGCGGATATTTTAACGATTGGCGTATTTGTGATCATTATAAAGATACGCTGTTTACGAAAGTTGATTTTTGGTTGGATACGCATATTGCCGGACATCCTAAAATGATTGATCGTGAAACATTCTTTTGTGGTATAGAGAAAACGGCTTCCGGACCTTTTCGTGTAGTTCCGTTTTTCGATCCGGCTCCATGGGGTGGACAGTGGATGAAAGATGTTTGTGATTTGGATCGTAGTAAGCAGAATTTTGGTTGGTGTTTTGACTGTGTTCCTGAAGAGAATAGCTTATATTTTGAGGTAAATGGAGTACGGTTTGAATTACCCTCTGTGGATTTGGTTTTATTGAAGAGTAAGGAAGTTTTAGGTGAACCGGTAGAGGCACGTTTTGGAAAAGATTTCCCAATCCGTTTTGATTTTCTTGATACAATGGGAGGGGGAAATCTGAGTTTGCAGGTTCATCCTACAACTCAGTTTATTCGTGACAATTTTGGCATGTATTATACACAGGACGAGAGTTATTATTTACTTGATGCGGGAGAAGATGCTGTTGTTTACTTGGGTGTAAAGAATGGAGTAGATGGTAAGGCTATGATTGACGATTTGAAAAAGGCTCAACGTGGAGAAATTGTTTTTGATGCAGAGAAGTATGTAAATAAAATTCCCGCTCGCAAACACGATCATTTTCTGATTCCTGGCGGAACGATTCATTGTTCTGGTTCAAATAGCATGGTGCTTGAAATTAGTTCGACTCCAAACTTGTTTACATTCAAACTCTGGGATTGGCAACGCTTAGGATTAGATGGAAAGCCGCGCCCTATAAATGTGGAACGTGGTAAGCATGTTATCAATTGGAATAGAGATACAGACTATGTATATGAACGTTTGCGTAATCATGTGACTCGGATAGCAGAAGGCGAGGGCTGGATAGAAGAACGTACTGGATTGCATGAAAATGAGTTCATTGAAACACGTAGGCATCGTTTCACCGAACCGGTTCTTCATAGTACCAATAATAGTGTGAACGTGTTTAACTTGCTTGAAGGGGAAGAAGCTGTCATTGAAAGTCCGTCCGGAGCTTTTGAACCATTTGTTGTTCACTATGCGGAAACTTTTATTATTCCGGCTTGTGCAAAGGAATATACGATTCGCCCATATGGTAAAGCAGAGGGCAAAGAGTGTGTAACAATAAAAGCATACGTGCGTTTCTAAGTAATTTTAAAGTTTATTTCAAAGAAATCTAATATTATGTATGAACATGATAAACGTGTGGTATTAACGTTGGATGCAGGAGGAACAAATTTTGTTTTTTCTGCCATTCAGGGGAATAGCCAAATTATAGCTCCGATTAGTTTTCCATCTGTTTCGGATAACTTGGACAAGTGCCTTGCTAACTTACTGACAGGTTTCGATACTGTAATGAAGAAATTGGAAACTTTACCAGTTGCTATCAGTTTTGCTTTTCCTGGCCCTGCAGATTATAGGAATGGAGTAATAGGAGGAAATCTTCCTAATTTTCCTTCTTTTCGGAATGGAGTTGCATTAGGCCCTTTCCTACAACATCACTATGGGATTCCGGTATTTATAGAAAATGATGGTAACTTGTTTGCCTATGGAGAAGCCTTATCGGGTGCACTCCCTATGGTAAATCAGCAGCTTTCTATTTCAGGAAATACGCGTGAATATAAGAATTTGCTAGGAATAACCTTAGGTACCGGTTTTGGGGCAGGAGTGGTTATCAACAACTGTTTACTTAACGGTGACAATGGTTGTGGTGGGGATACATGGCTGATGCGTAATAAGAAATATCCTAATATGATAGCTGAAGAAAGTGTCAGTATTCGTGCGGTGAAGCGTGTCTATGCTGAGTTATCTGGCGTAAAAGATAAGAGTCTGACTCCCAAAGATATATTTGATATTGCTGAGGGAATAAAGGAAGGAGACCGGCAGGCAGCGGTGGCAAGCTTTGGTGAAATGGGAGAAATGGCGGGGAGTGCTATAGCCTCGGCACTGAATATTGTAGATGGTCTAGTTGTGATTGGAGGAGGATTGGCAGGAGCTTCGCGCTATATTCTCCCGGCATTGATAGCAGAACTGCGTTCTTCTGTTTCCATGTTCTCTGGAGAAACTTTCCCTTGTGTACAAATGGATGTTTATAATTGGGAAGATGAGGTTGAGAGAAAGGATTTTCTTGCTCCTTGCGATAGGGAGGTATACATTCCCGGTACGGAAATTAAGGTTCCTTATAATTATTCGAAACGAATTGCCGTATTGTGTAGTCGGGAAGGAACAAGCTGCTCTATCATGCGTGGGGCTTATGCATATGCATTGCAATCAATAGATAATTAACTATATAATGTAATTATGAAAACACTAAAGAAAAATTTGTTTATTCCGTTTGTTTTAGGAATAATGCTGTCTGTCATTATTGCTTGTAATGACGAAAGTGGAAGTGGAACTGCTCTCACATTGAGTTCTTATGAAGGAAAGGTGAAAATTGGTGATATGGCTTCTGTACAAATATCATTATCTGATCCGGAAAGTTTTTCTAAAATAGTTGTAAAGAAATCTATTTCGGGGAAAGAGGTGGTAGACTATAAAAAAGAGTTGAATGTAAAAGACATTGAATTCCCTTATACTTTCCGAGAAGAAGTCGTTGCAGGGGATGAAACTGGTGTAGTAGTTTATTCTTTCTATGGAATGAATGCTAACAATTTATTGGTAGATGCCTCGGATTTGGTACTTACAGTAGATTTGGCGGAAGTTCCTTTATTGCTGAAATATGACTGGAAATTGGTTCAGCAGATTATACAAGGAGAGGATTGGGCTACTCCGGATCTGAAAGATGATGTTTATCGCTTTAATCCGGACTTGACTTTAGAATGGGATTGGGGAACTGTATTCTCAGCAATAGGATTGGAGAAACTGAATGCATGTTGTTCATGGGATGTAGACCAGGTTGGAGCAAAAGTGGAATATCTGTACATGGTAAAGTATAGTGTTTTTAATACTGCTTCTCCGATGATAACAAAATATAAAGTAGTACAGTTGGCTGACAGGAAAATGATTTTGGAAAGCCATCAGAACCTCGCAGGGCTGGGACCGGATTTTTCAACGGATGAAGTTGTGATGGAAACCTATGAGCCTGTATCCAAGACTGATGATTTTACTCCTTATCGAGGAGAAAATCCTGATAATTATATCATAGATACTTGTAATCCGGGATCTTATAAATAAAAAAATATGAAAAACATGAATTTTATTAAAGCAATAGTTGTTTGTTCTTTCATGCTGTTGAGTGGAATCGTTTTGGCTCAGACTGGTATGAAAGACATAAAAGGTACGATTTGTGACGAAAGCGGTGAGCCAATAATTGGAGCTTCTGTCATTGTGAAAGGGACGTCTAATGGCACTATTTCCGACCTGGATGGTAAATTTACTTTGTCGGTATCCGATAAGGCAGTAATTGAAATCTCTTTTGTAGGCTATGAAACGCAGGAAATAAAAATGAATACGTCAAAAACGGATTTTAAGATTGTATTGCGTGATGATGCTGAACTCTTGGAAGAAGTTGTAGTGGTTGGATATGGTGTGCAGAAAAAAAGTGATTTGACTTCAGCGGTTGCTACGGTTAAATCTGACGAGTTGGCAGCCACATCGGTAACTTCTTTAGACCAGGGGTTGCAAGGACGTGCGGCTGGAGTGGTAGTATTGAATACGTCTGGTCAACCGGGTGCGGGGACGTCAATTCGTATTCGTGGTACTAGCTCTATCAATGGAAACAATGAACCGCTTTATGTTATTGATGGTATTCCTGTGATTAGCGATGCTTCTTCATTCAGTACGGGTGCTTTACAGAATCCTGCATTGAATCCGTTGACTAATATTAATCCTAATGATATTGAGTCAATTGAAATTTTGAAAGATGCTTCTGCCACATCCATTTATGGTGCACGCGGAGCAAATGGTGTTGTATTGGTAACTACGAAGCAGGGCAAGAGCGGTAAGCCGAAAGTTTCTATTGGTGCAAAGTTTACTTTGCAACAAGTGACAAAGAAGATGGATATGTTGAACTCTGTTCAACTGGCGGAATTAGCAAATGAGGTAGCCGATAACGATGGAGTAGAACGTAATCCTGTTTTTGCCGGTTTGAATAATCTGTCGAAAATCAATACAGATTGGCAAGATGAAATATTCCGTACAGCTCCGATGCAGAATTATGATATTTCAGTTTCGGGCGGTAATGATAAAACGACTTATTTCATTTCTGGTAATTTGTTGTTGCAAGATGGTATTATCATAGGATCGGATTTCGGTAAGGGAAGTTTCCGTGTGAATTTGAACCAACAAATCAATAAATGGTTAAAAGCCGGTATATCAACCAACTTGAGTTATAGTCGTTCGAACGGTGTAGTTACTAATGCAGAAGGAGGCTTTGCTTCTAGCGTAACCTCTTGGGCGCTTGAAATGAATCCGGGACTTCCTGTAAGAGATTCTGAGGGAAATTATACGTATGAAAATAACATGAAATCTCCCAATGTAGGTAATCCGGTCCAAGATGCTTTAGAGGCAAAGAATAGAAATACATCTTTCCGCACATTGGCAAACGCATTCTTGGAATATATGCCGATTAAGGATCTAACATTCAAGACTAGTATCGGTGTAGATTATTTCTATATCAAGGACCAATCTTTTGGAGCCGGAGAACTGAAGCGCGCAGAATCGAATGGTGGCTATGCGAATATAGGAAATCGTGATGGCTACAATTGGGTGTGGGAAAATACGGTTAACTATAATCAGACTTTTGGTGATCACACACTAGGCGTATTGGGTGGTATGACGGCCCAAGCATTCGTTTCCGAAAACTCATCTGTTTCAACAGCTGATTTTGAAGATGGGTTTTTAGGGTTCAATTCTATCCAATCAGGTGCATTGCGCCAAGCGGCAAATTCAGGAATTGCAGAATGGCAAATGCTTTCTTACTTGGCCCGTATCAACTATGGTTATAAAGGACGTTACTTGTTAACTTTGACCGGACGTGTTGACGGTTCTTCCAAATTTGGTAAAGGCAATAAGTATGGCTTTTTCCCCTCCGTTGCTGGCGCATGGAGAGTTTCAGAGGAGAACTTCATGAAAGAAATGAAAGCTGTTTCTAATTTAAAATTAAGAGCAAGTTATGGTATTGTGGGTAATGAAGGTATTCCCCCTTATAGCTCGCAAGGTTTGATGTATAATGCAGAGGCTTATTTTGGCAATACTGAAATAGTAAAGGGGCTTACTCCTTTTACATTAAGCAATCAAGATTTGAAATGGGAAACGACTTCTCAAGTTAATGTGGGTATTGATTTGGGGTTGTTTAAAAACCGACTGACATTGACTGCGGACTACTATTATAAAAAAACTCGCGATTTGTTGCTGACCATGCCGGTTGCTTTTAATACCGGTTATGATTCTGTAGTGAGCAATGTAGGTAATTTAATGAATCAAGGTTTTGAAGTGACATTGGGTGCAGTTCCGTTTGCTGGTAAGTTCAGTTGGAATATGGATTTTACACTTGGATACAATAAAAATGAAATCACCAATTTAGCGGGAAGTCAGGAAAATCTTAGAGGTAATTCCATTTTGGGTATCACTTATTGGACTGAAATAACCGAAGGCCAACCTATTGGAACTATTTACGGTTATAAAACCGATGGCATTGTTCAATTAGGCGAGGATTTATCCGGAATCCCATTTTTTGCAGGAAAAACATTACGTCATGGTGATCGTAAGTATGTAAATAAAAATGATGACAATGTTATTAATGAGGACGATTTGTTCATTCTGGGAAATGCCAATCCGGACTTTACTTTTGGCTTTAACAATACATTCAATTTTAAATTGAGAAATAACTCTTCATTAGGATTGACTGTCTATTTGCAAGGAGCTGTGGGGAATGAGATTGTCAACTTCAATAAGTTTTCTTTGGAGAGCTTCGATGGATACAAGAATAACTCTACTGCAGCTTTGAATCGTTGGACCCCTGATAATCCGACAAACTTATATCCTCGTGCAACAACCAAAACTGCGGGAAATATTTTGTCAGATCATTATGTAGAGGATGGTTCCTATCTAAGAATAAAGGATATTACGTTGAGCTATACTTTCCCGGCAAATATCATAAAGAAGTTCTATTGTGAGGGATTGACTATTTTTGCGGGACTAAAAAATATACATACATTCACTGACTATTCAGGATATGATCCTGAGGTGAGCCGTTTTGCGAACAATAATCTTTCAATGGGTGCAGACTATGGTTCTTATCCGATGTCTAAATCTTATGAATTTGGTTTAAGAATGAATTTTTAACTGAAATTTTATTATGAAAAAATATATATTAGCAGCTTTATTTTGTGGAACTTTTACATTCTGTTCATGCTCAGGATTTTTGGATGAAGTTCCCAAAGGACAAATTACGACTGAAAGTTATTATCGGACAGAACAGCATGCTATTTCTGCTACCAATGCGATTTATAATTATTTGATTATGGGGTATTCTCCAGGTGGTTTGTGGGACAAAAACTATGGTGGAGTCTTTTATAATGATTATTGGGTTCTTCAGGATTTGTTTTCTGATAATGCAAACAGCCAGCAGGCAAGTATTCAATACACGTCTGTTGACAACATGCAGATAGACCAATACAATGAACCGGTTGAGTTGCTTTGGCGGGATTTCTATCAGACCATTAAATGTTGTAATGTGGTGATAGATAAAGTTCCGGCTATTGATATGGACGATATTTTGAAGAAACATTTGATAGCAGAGGCTAAATTCTTTAGAGGAATGATGTATTTCGATTTGATTCGTATGTTCGGTGATGTTCCTCTACGAGAACATAACTTGGAGAGTGCAGACGAAGGATCGATGGTCCGGGTATCCAAAGACGAGATTTATAAATTGATCTTTGAGGATTTGATAACAGCTGAAACTGATTTGAAGTATTCACCAAGATATGGCGGTGGAAGACCTTATCCGGAGTCTGCGTCGGCATTATTGGCACGAGTCTATTTGACTTATGCAGCTGAGCACAATGATACTGAGTATTATGAACTTGCCGTTAAAAAAGCAGATGCTGTAATACCAAAATTCCCAATGTTGGAAAATTATGCAGATCTGTTCAAGATTAGTAATCGTTTTAATAGTGAAATTATATGGGGAGCAAATTTTAGCGCTTCATTGAGTGATGGTTGGGCTGGAGCTCAATTCTTGGTTCGATTGCTTCCTAATATGGATGGAGTGGATAATGCACAAGGTTGGGAAAGTGCAACGGAAAATTTATATAGCAGCTTTAATGCTAATGATGCACGTTTGCCTGTAGTCTTAAAACGTAGTGTTACTTATCAAGATGGAACCGTTAAACAGTTTGCAGAACCTTATGTATTTAAGTACTGGGATCAAGAGGCTGAGCCTAAAGGAAATAGTACAGATGCAATTTTCCCAGCTATCCGTACGGCAGAGATGTATCTGATTAAGGCTGAGGCACTGAATGCGATTAATCAAGGGCCAACGCCGGATGCAGTGAAAGCTATAAAGAAAGTGAGAGACAGGGCCGGATTGGCTTCCGACAATTTACCGACAGATTACGAGGGGTTCAAAAAAGTAGTGCTTGAAGAATATCGTCATGAGTTTGTAATGGAAGGACATCGTTGGTTCGACTTGACAAGAATGTGTACACCACAGGAGTTTGTGGATATCATCAAAGCTGCCAAACCGGATGCAACCCCGCAACTTTATCATGTAAAGTTCCCTATTCCGCAGCGTGAGAGAGATTTGTCACAAGGGCAAATAACTCAAAATGAGGGATATAATCAATAGTATTAATTAGAATTATAAGTCGGAGATTATTTTCAATCTCCGACTTGTCCAAAAGAAGTACCATGAAAAAGATAATGATTTTTTCTTTGCTGTTTTCATTAGCGGCTTGCCGGGGAAATTCCGAACAGAAAGTTGTGGATCCGGTCGTTGAGTTTGATTCTGTTTTTTGTGAGAGGTTAATGCCCGGATTAGGTGGGGGAATCACCGGAGGGGACGGAAGTATATCAATCGACTTGAAAGACGGGCGTAGTTTGTTTATGTGGGGGGATTCTTTCTTTGGTGATGTTATAAACGACAAGCGGGCAAAAGACACAAAATTTGTAATAGGCAATACATTTACAATTATTGACAAGAATGGACAACTGAAAACTTTATATAGTGGAACAAAAGAAAATCCGTTGGCATTCATTGAGGCAGATCAAGATGGGAAGAGTCCGGTTTGGTACTGGCCCGGTCATGGATTTGTAGAAAACGGAATTCTTCATTTATTTATGTCTAAGTTCCATAAAGTCGGAGAAGGGTCTTTCGGTTTCGAATATCTGTGCTGTGATTATTTCCGTTTGGATGTGGAAACTATGAAGATTATTGATAAGGAAAACTTCAAGGCTGCCAATGAAAACAATGTACATTACGGGCATGCAGTACTTCCATATAAAGGAGAAATATATGTATATGGAACAAGGGCTGATGCTATGGGGATGGCAGAAGTACACGTATCAAAAGCAAAGCTGATAAATGATAAATTGGTGGACTTTTCTTATTGGGACGGAGCCGAATGGCAGACTGATGCCCGAAAATCACAAAGAATAGCAGGGATTACGAAAAGTGTTTCCGAGCAGTTTAATGTTGTAGAACTGGAAGAAAAGATAGCACTGGTATCACAAGACCGTTCGGGGAATGTGAAAGATATCTATTCCTTTATTGCAGACAAGCCGGAAGGACCATTTAGTAATGAAAAACTGCTTTATAAGGTGGAGGAGAGTGGCTTTGAGGTAGACAGTATGATGACCTATAATGCAATGGTACATCCTCAATATAGAAAAGTCGGTAAGGTTTTAATGTGTTATAATGTAAATACATATAGCATGACGAAATTGTTTGAGAAGGCTTCTTTGTATCAGCCTCGTTTTATATGGGTGCCGGTTGAGAAAATTGTAAAATAAAAGAGATAATAGGTATGACAAAAATAACTTTAAGAAAGATAGTGACCTCATTGATAGGGAGCATAATGCCCTTGGCAATGTTTGCTGGTCAAGATAATGTAGCTCCTCAGGCAAAAGTTTCAGTTTCGGATATATTGGGAATCGGATTCGAGGCGCGTAATTTGGTGGATGGTAAGGTTATGTATGCTAATGAGGGAGAGTGGGCATGCAAAGGAAGCGTGACTTCATGGGGAGTTATGCACTTACCATGGGCTCAATTGGACTGGGACAATGAAATAGATGTTGACCGGATAGTACTATATGACAGAGTATCGGAGTTGGAGCATCTTGCCGGGGGAACATTACACTTTAGTGATGGATCAAAAGTTAGTGTTACGGCAATCCCTAATGATGGAAGTCCTAAAGAAGTTTGTTTTCCATCTAAGAAAATAAAATGGGTTCGTTTTGAGGCAACTGATGGCGCAGGAAAAAATATAGGTTTATCCGAAATAGAAGTATTCCGAACTCGTGGCGAGAATACAGAATATGTAGAATGGGTAGATCCTTATATTGAAACGACAAGAGGGCGCTGGTTCTATTGCACTCCGGCAGCTCGCCCTTTTGGAATGGTGGCAGCGCATGCTTTTACCCGCAACAAAAACCAAGGTGGCGGCGGATATAATTATAACTTTAATGAGGTCTTAGGTTTCTCTCAAGTTAATGAGTGGATGGTGTCCGGACCGAATATAATGCCGGTATCCGGTGGAGTAAATCCGACTCAAGGAATGGATGGATGGAAATCGGAATTCAAACATGAAAGTGAAATTATTCAGCCGGGGTATCATCGTCTGTTTCTTGACAGATATAAGACGTGGGTGGAATATACGGCAACTGATAGGGTGACATTTTATCGTTTGAATTATACATCTGACAAGAATGCCAAACTACTGGTAGATATAGGTAGTGTATTAGGTAATTGTTCTATGGATAAAGGGGCGTTATTGCGTATTAGTGATAAGCGTATTGTAGGTGAATTTATGACGACCGAACGTTTCTGGGGAGGGCCAGACAGCCTTAAACTTTGTTTTGTCCTTGATTGTAGTGTTCCGATAAAGAAAATAGATGGATGGAGTGAGAAAGGAATCAATCCGGATGTAGAGGCTATTTCCGGTAATAATGCAGGTATGGTCCTTGATTTTGGAGAATTGGAAGGAAGTGAGGTGTTGTTCAAAATAGCACTTTCATATACGACAGTGGATAATGCCATTGAGAACTTGAATACAGAATTACCGCATTGGGATTTTGAAAAAATACGTAAAGATACGCGTGATATATGGAATGAAATGTTTGGCCGTATTGCGGTAGAAGGTGGAAGTCAAGCACAACACATAAAATTCTATACAGATTTGTGGCATGCCCTTTTGGGACGTCATAAAATTACTGATGTTAATGGTTATTATCCTGATTATACGGCAGGTCCGTATGTAAACAAACGTACTGCAGCACCGATGAAAATACGTCGTGTTCCAATGGATAAGACCGGAAAGCCAACGTTCAATATGTACGGCTTTGATGGCCTGTGGCTGACACAATGGAATTTGAATATATTATGGGGATTGGCTTGGCCGGAGGTTCTGGATGATTTGAGTGCTTGCTTGATACAATATGCGGACAATGGAGGCTTGTTGCCTCGTGGAGCCTGCTCAGGGGGATATTCATTCATTATGACAGGATGTCCGGCTACAAACATGCTGGTAAGTACATATATGAAAGACCTGATGAAGAAAACCAAGCCTTCTCATGCATATGAAGCAATTAAACGTAACCATGCTCCGGGAGGAATGATGAGTTATGAAAGCGCAGATGACTTGAAATTTTATGTTAAAAAAGGATATTGTCCCGGCAATGCGGGTAAAACATTGGAATGGGCTTTCCAAGATTGGGGATTAAGCCGTATGGCATTGCGTATGGGAAAGAAATCTGATGCGGCATTATATGAGAAACGTTCTCGTGCCTGGACTCCGTTATTTAATAAAAATATAGGATTGATTCTTCCCAAAAAGGAAAATGGAGAATGGTTGCATACCGATCCGTTGAACGGGCAAGGATGGGTTGAAGCTAACGCATGGCAGGCCACGTGGTCGGTTTCCCATGATTTACCCAAACTGGTTGAATTAATGGGAGGTGGAGACGCGTTTTGCGAAAAACTAAATTATGCATTTGAACAAGCGCGTCCGACTGATTTTGTACATGCTTATAGTGGAGGATATGTAAGCTATGCTAACCAACCGGGGTGCTCTAATGCGCATTTGTTTACTTATGGCGGACAGCCATGGTTGACCCAATATTGGGTACGTCAGGTTAAGGAACATGCTTATGGTGGCATCACTCCGGATAAAGGATATGGAGGACATGATGAAGATGAAGGACAGATGGGAGCTGTAAGTGCATTAATGTCATTGGGGTTGTTTAGTGTTACTGGGACAGAGTACGATAGTCCCTATTATGATATAACTTCCCCTATATTTGACAAGATTACGATAAAGCTGAATAAAGATTATTATTCAGGTGATGAGTTTGTAATTAATGTACATAATAATTCTGCCGATAATTGTTATATCCAGAAAGCTGAGTTGAATGGTACGGACTGGATTTATGCACAACTCGACCATGTGGACTTTGCAAAAGGAGGGACTCTGAATTTGTGGTTAGGAAATATGCCCAATAAGTCATGGGGTAAACTTAAATACTTGGGTTTTAAAACTAATAAATGATCAGTTATGAGTAAGAAGTTTTATCTGATTTCTTTGCTTTTCTATTTCTGTGCACTCTTTATGAGTGCGCAGAACTCGTTAAGGCTGTCTCCGATATTTGCTTCAGGTATGGTATTACAGCAAAATGCAGATGTTATATTTTGGGGGTGGGGCGAACCAAACAAAAAAGTGAATATTTTTTTCGGTTGGGATAATAAAATGCTTGAAAGTAAGGTGAATGAGAAAGGACGTTGGGAAGTAAAAGTGAAAACCCCGTCAGCCGGTTATACGCCTTATACCGTATCTATCTGCTCTGCCCAAGATTCGATTTTGCTTTCTGATATTCTTATTGGTGATGTCTGGTTTGTTGGTGGGCAAAGTAATATGCAGATGAATTTTCATGGGAATCCGGATCAGCCGGTGCAAGATGCCCAGAAAATACTGTTGCGCTGTAAGCATAAGGGGATACGCTTGTTTAGAGTTAATAACGGATATGCTATTTCTGCTTCTGATACTTTGACGATTGATGGAAAATGGACTTCTGCAAGTCCAGACAATGTGAAAGAATTTAGTGTAGTAGGTTATATATTTGGGGAAAAATTACATGAGTTGACTGATATACCTATTGGATTGGTACAATCTGCACATGGAGGATCGTCTGCGGAAGCTTGGCTGGACTACGAGACATTGGAAAGGTTTGGTGGATTTGATTTGAATTTGGAGCGGAAGAAAATAGATCCTATATGGTATGCATTTGAACCGACGGTTCTTTATAATAAGATGTTGGCACCCATGCTACCGCTGACGGTAAAAGGAGTGATTTGGTATCAAGGAGAATCGAACGTAGAGCGCCCGGAGCAGTATCGAATGTTATTCCCGGAGTTGGTACGTACATGGCGCAGATATTTTGCAGATGATAATCTACCTTTTTATTATGTTCAAATAGCTCCCTATAATCATCAAAAAGTTAATTCTGCTATATTTAGAGAAGTTCAATTGGATTGTATGAGGACAATTCCCAATGTGGGCATGGTAGTGACTTTGGATGTCGGGGAGGCGGATATTATTCATCCGGCGCGTAAAGAAGTGGTTGGAGAAAGGCTTGCTTATTGGGCATTGAACAAGGTTTATGGTTATTCGGCTTTTGGATGTAGGGGACCGGAGTTTCGTTCGATGGAAATACGCGACGGCCATGCTTTTTTAAAGTTTGATTTTGCTCCGAACGGTCTGTCTTTTATGGGAAAACAACCATTGGGGTTTGAGGTTGCAGGTGAAGATAAAGTTTTTTATCCGGCTAAAGTCAGGATTACTCCGGCTTTTTGGGGAAACGAAGGACTTGAGGTTTGGAGTACTGAAGTTGCCAAGCCGGTGGCAGTACGTTATGGCTTTTCAAATTATGTGGATGGGTCATTATATAATACAGAGGGTTTGCCCGCCTCTTCGTTCCGTACAGATAATTGGTAATAAGGTTTTAATTATATATGGTATATGGCTTCAAATTCTAAAAAGAAAATAATCCCTGTTTTAGCTGCATTTTTTGTAATGGGCTTTTGTGACATAGTGGGCATATCTTCTGATTATATGCAAACTAGTTTTGGCTGGTCTTCTACGATGACCGGATTTGTACCTTCTATGGTATTTATTTGGTTTCTCTTTTTGGGAATTCCGATTGGAAATAAGATGAACCAATGGGGACGTAAGAATACGGTGCTGTTGAGTATGGCAGTGACAATAGCCGGAATGTTTCTGCCGCTTGTGATATACAGTAGCGCGACTTGTATCGTTGCTTATATTCTGTTAGGTATAGGAAATGCTATCCTGCAAATATCCTTGAATCCTCTGCTTGGCAATGTTATAACCGATCAACGTATGCTGACAAGTAGCTTGACTGCAGGGCAGGTTATAAAAGCGATTTCTTCGTTGGTCGGCCCTGAAATAGTATTGTTTGCTACATTACATTTTGGCAATGAACATTGGTATTATTGCTTTCCTATGTTGGGTGGAATAACTTTATTCTTTGGATTATGGCTGGCAGCGACGCCCATTCAACGTGAAACATCCTCAGGCGAATCAGTATCATTGGGTAAATCTTTTGCGCTATTGAAAAACAAAACACTTTTGGTATTGTTTTTAGGTATTTTCTTCATGGTAGGGGTGGATGTTGCAACCAATTATATTAGCTCGAAGTTGATGACTTTGCGTTACGAATGGACTCCTGATGAAGTAAAGTTCGCACCGCAAGTTTATTTTCTAAGCAGGACGATCGGTGCATTTTTGGGAGTTTTTCTCTTAACAAAAATTTCGGCTTTACGTTATTTTCGGATGAACATTCTGGCATGTGCTTTAGTTTTGTTATTACTCATGTTTATAGATGGACACGCAATATTGAATTTGATTTGTATTGGAGGTGTCGGACTTTTTTCAGCATCTGTTTTCTCCATAATCTATTCATTGTCTTTTCAAGAGTTTCCTACTAAAATGAATCAGATTTCCGGTTTGATGATAACGGCTGTTGCCGGTGGCGGAGTTGTGACTCCTCTTCTTGGAATGGCGTTGGATTTTGCTGGGGTTACTGCAGGTTTATCGGTAATTCTACTTTGTGTGTTGTATCTGATATATTGTGCTTTTGGTGTAAAAATACAATCTTAATGATGTTATATATTGTATTTCTGCCCAGACTAAATTCTCCCGGTAATATGAGGAAATAGTGAAGATAGATTTCATTTGAAAGAAAAAATGCTACTCAGTAAATCCTTATATTGGGAATATACTGGGTAGCAAATTTTTATGTTCAGTAGCGACTGTTTATTTCACCTGAATAATATCATAATTCAAATCGCTTACAGCTTCTTGCAGGCTGTCGTTTACCAGTCTTAAAGTAGTGTCATTTACAACAACGAAGTATACGGGATCCTCGCCGTCATTGGGAGTTAACTTATAGGCAGTTTTCTTATTGTTGTTGGCATCTTTTTGGATAACTTGGCGCTTTCCTGTGGAAGTGAAAGATTTGTTCTTCCCCGGTCCTTCTGCATCCAGATAGGTCGTAACTAAGGTATAACCGCTTTCACCGTCAGGGCCTATGCTGTCGACACTCAGTACGTACTGGATACCCGGACCGTCGGCTGCGGGAAGTATACCCTCATAAACGGCTACTGCAGAGGAATCGTTGCCTACGACAGTCATGACACCTTCATCCATGGTGTCGTTGTTTTGATTTCCTTTTGATTGGCAGGATACCAATGCAGCGGCAATCGCTGCAATCATCATTACTTTTTTCATTGCTTTAATGGTTTAAATTAATATTAAGAGACGCCAATAGCGTTATTCTTCGTCATCCCGTTTAATAACGAGTAATTTATCTACTCTTCCGCGATCCATATCCACTATCTCAAACTCCAGGTTCTTGTAGCTGAAAATGTCACCGGCTTTCGGAACCCGTCCGATGAGGAACATTGCAAGCCCGCTTAAAGTGGTGAAGTCCTCTTCTTTCAGGTCGTCATAGTTCAGTATGCCCATTGCTTCCATAAAGTCCCCTATGTTCATGGAGGCCTCCACCAGCATGGAACCGTCTGCCCGGGTGACTATATCTTCTTCTTCCGTTTCGTTCTCTTCCAAAATATCACCGAAGATACTTTCCGTCAAATCGTGTAAGGTGATAATACCTTCTGTATTCCCATACTCGTCTACAACAACTCCGAACTTGTTTTTGTTCTTCTTAAAGAGCTCTAAAACTTTCTTGGCATATAAACTTTCGGGAATAAACAGTGGAGGGCGTGCAATTGTACGCAGATTGAACGGCTGTTCACCTCCTAACATCAGGATGATGTCTTTTACGGAGACTACTCCTATAATTTCATCCTTTCCGCTTTCCACCAGCAGATATTTGCTGAAATGCTCTTCGTGGATAACTCGTAGAACTTCTTCCTGCGTATCTGTGGGGTGAAGTACTATTACATCACGACGATGTGTCATCAGGTCGTTGGCTCTTTTGTCCGAGAAACGGAAAACATCACGAAGCATTTCGGTCTCGTCCTTATCGATGACACCTTGTTCGGAGCTTTGGTGCAAAATCATTTTCAGTTCTTCTTGTGTCATCTGCCGTTCTTCTCCTTCTTTCATACCGATAAGTTTATTTGTGAGCTTGGTTGAAGCGCTGAGAAGACAAACAAAAGGATAAGATACTTTAGTCAGGATAATCATAAACGGACTTAGCAGCGTGGCGTAGCGCTCCGGGTTGTTCAAGGCTATGGATTTAGGAACCAGCTCTCCGATGATGAGGGATAAGTAGGTAATGACGGCGACAGTGGTGATCATAGCCAAGTCTTTGGCATATAGTTCCAGACCGGGGATCATGGCAAATAATGGAACCACATCGTCGGCTATGGCTACACCGCCATAAGCACCCGATATGATGCCGATCAGAGTAATGCCGATTTGAATGGTGGAGAGAAATTTTTCCGGTTCTTCCAATTGTTTCAAAACGCCTTTTGCACTTTTTTGCCCTTTGTTTACAAGGGTTTCCAAACGTGCCTTGCTTGAAGATACTAATGCGATTTCATACATGGCAAAGATGCCATTCAGGATAAGTAAAAATAGAATAATAATAAATTCCATGTTTGGATTACAAATAGTTTGTGTACAAAGATAACGTTTTTCAAATATTTATTGTTAATATTGCTGTCTCTTAAGAAGATTAAACAAATTAACATGAAAAGCAAACATTTTCTATTCGTATTTTTGCTACAAGTGGCGGCTTTCAGTGTGCAGGCTGCACGTGTAGATACTGTGTTCGTGAAAAGTCCTTCGATGAACAAGGACGTGAAGGTCGTTTATATTCTTCCGGATAAAGCCGTTGCCAAGAACCCGCAGGCTTGCCCGGCGGTGTATTTGTTGCATGGCTATGGCGGCAATGCGCGTACATGGATTGGAATAAGGCCGGAGTTACCTCAAATTGCCGATGAAAAAGGTATCATATTCGTATGCCCTGACGGTAAGAACAGTTGGTATTGGGATAGTCCTAAGGATCCTTCCTATCGTTATGAAACTTTTATTTCGTCGGAACTGGTGAACTATACAGATACGCATTATGCTGCGATTCCGGAGAAGCGGGGGCGCGCCATTACCGGTCTGAGCATGGGCGGACATGGTGCATTATGGAATGCTATCCGCCATAAAGATGTGTTCGGGGCGGCGGGAAGCACAAGCGGCGGAGTGGATATTCGCCCGTTTCCCAACAACTGGGAGATGAAGAAACAATTGGGAGAGTTCACTGCCAACGAGGCGATATGGAACAATCATACAGTAATCAATCAGGTTGACAAACTGGCGAATGGGGATTTGGCCTTGATTATTGATTGTGGCGAAAGCGACTTCTTCCTTGAAGTGAACAAGGAACTGCATAAACGTTTGCTGGCATACAAAATAGACCATGACTTCATCACTCGTCCCGGCGGACATACCGGTACTTATTGGAATAACTCCATAGACTACCAGATATTGTTCTTCAGTAAATTCTTTAATAAATAATCACTCAATAACATAGTTTACGGTACGGATGTAATTCGTACCGTAACTGTTTGTGACCTCTTTGCAAGAAGTGATGATATTCCGCTTATCCAGAGAGTAGGTGTATTTTCTGACTTCCTGACTTATTGTGTTTCCGTCAGGAATAATCTGTTCTATTAAGATACTGAAAGGCTCTCCTAACAATTTCCCATATAACGCTGCGGAATGTAGGGAAAGAGGATATAGGTCGGCAAAAAACAGGCAAGGAACTTCCGATTGGTTGATTATGCTGTTGCCTGCCGGAGTGGTGGCGGTGTATGTCTGCGTGTAAGTGTCCACTTTTTGCACAATGCGTAATGCTTGGGGATTGCTGTAATCTATGTCGATAGACGCATAGACTTTACCGTTTATGCTTTCTGTTATGTTTTTCAGATAGGGCTTTCCTTCAGGGGAGGTGAAATAAGAAAAATCATAGGTGCGGGTTGCACTTACTTCCTGCCGCGTACATTGGATGGCATATCCTTTATCATTAAGGAAATAGGTGGATACATTGCCGAAGTTGTCGGTCGCTATGGCTTGGTGTTCTTCATAGGTTACCGATGTCGTATTTTCTATTTTCACCGGTTCGTTTTGAACAGAATAACTCTGTACGGTAGTGAATCCTGCCAGTTGCCCTCGCTTGTATGAATAGGTCTGGGTGGTAGTCACCGTAGGCACTCCCGCTTCATAAGGGCTGTCTTCTGTCAGCCGGATTGTAGAAAAAGGTACGGTAGGGCAACTGCCATTGCCGCCCGAATCATTGTTATCTTCACAAGCAGTTGTTGCTATGAGTATAATCAATAATGAAAAGATTAGTTTCTTTATCATTCCTGTTATTTTATAATCAGTCCCTTGCGGATATTCTTTGGGGTGGCGAAACTCTTGACAGAGGTCTCTCTTGTTTGGGCTTCCGGCAGTTCAATGGCGCCTGCAATAATTCCCATTGCAGTATTGAACAAAATTTCATTAAAATCGCCTAAGGGAAGATAGTACTGCAAATAGGATGTTTCGTTAATGGAGAGGTCCGGTTTGAAACCTGTGCTGTAATCGGCTTCTCCGTTGGCATTGAACACTTCGCATACCACCGGGCGTACTGCCCAGGGATATTTGGGATTGATGAAAGTTTCCGTAGCTACATTTTCACCTTTAGTAGTTTGCCCGATGAGGACTACTGTCATGTAGGGTTTCAGGCAGTTGATAAGCATTTCCGCAGCGCCTGCCGTAGTTCCGCCGGTGATGATATAAACTTTGGACAGGTTTAGGTTGGCTCCGCCTTGCAGGAGTTGGGAGTCCAATATCAGGTCATGATTTCTGCTGCTTTGCTTGTCATTGTATTGCAGGAAAGCGAAAGGACTTTCCAGTTTATCGGCAGGCACAAGCATATCGGCAAGAAGTTGCACACATTCCATTTCTCCACCGGGATTGTAACGGAGATCGAGTATAAAGTTATTAATGCCGAATTGCTGGCATTGCTGGGAGAAAGCACGCAATTCATTATTATATGCTTCGCTGTTTTCCGCAGTTCCGGCGGTGAAGGTATTATATGCAAGGTAGGCTATTTTATGGTCCGTACCGTCCAGTTGCACAAACTTGGTTGTATGAATTGCGCTTTCCGTTACAGGCCGTACGGCGGATAAGGTGATGTCGCCGATTGCCTGTATCATTCCTATGCTTTCGTCGTCTTCATCTTCTGTATCTCCGGTTCCGGTGTCTCCCTCTGTTCCTTCGTTGTCTTCATCCTTTACTATCACATACTTTCCGATACGCAACGTTCGTGTACCGCCGTCTGTCAGTCTCTCTTCCGTCTTTTTGGTGATGGAGTCGCCGTCTACGAGCATTATCCAGTTGCCTCGTTGCAGTCCGGCTTCTGCTGCCGGAGAACCATTTGCCACGTAAGAGACAAGTGCGTTGTAAGTGGTGTCGCTGGTAGCAACTTTATATAATGTATAGTCAAAGCCGTAGCTTGGCAGAGGGGTATCCATTATGGTATCGACGGTCGAAAAGCCTTTGTCATTCTTCGATAGGATACTCTTCAGGAAAGTCTCCGGATTTTGAAAATAGTTCAGACCTTTAGAAGGAGGAATGTCCTCATACCATAGGTAGACTTCCCTCATCAGGCTATCTATCCACAGGTCGCGTCCTGTCAGCGGGTAGTATTCTTTCCAGCGATCTTCTCCACAGGAGCACAGGCTTGTCAATGCAATAAGTCCCAGCAGAGGGAAAAGTAACAGCTTCCTTCTTTTCATCAGTCTCTATATCATTTGGTTTTCGCCCACAAAAATAGCGAATAGTTCTTGTATCTACCACAAATATGGTATAAAATTCCCTATCATGTGTCATAGGCTGCTTTGTTTTATCCCTTTATCTTTGCAACATCCAAGCAAGGAGAATTTATTCACTTATAAATACAAATGACGATGAAAACAAAGAAATTACATTTTGAGACGCTGCAACTTCATGTGGGACAGGAACAGCCGGATCCGTCGACCGATGCGCGGGCCGTACCTATCTATCAGACTACTTCGTACGTGTTTCATGACTCGGCTCATGCAGCGGCCCGCTTTGGGTTGCAAGATCCGGGTAATATCTACGGCAGACTGACAAATCCCACACAAGGGGTGCTCGAACAACGCATTGCAGCTCTTGAGGGAGGTATTGCGGGGGTGGCGGTTGCTTCCGGTGCGGCAGCTCTGACCTATGCTTTTGAGAATATTACGCGTGCAGGCGATCACATTGTGGCTGCCAAGACCATTTATGGCGGAACGTACAATCTGCTGGCGCATACATTGCCCTCTTATGGCGTTACGACCACTTTTGTAGCTCCGGACGATTTGTCCAATTTCGAGAAGGCTATTCAGGAAAATACGAAAGCAGTCTTTATAGAAACATTGGGAAATCCCAATTCGAACATCATTGATATTGATGCGGTTGCCGGGATTGCTCATCGTCATGGAATCCCTTTGATTGTCGACAACACTTTCGGTACTCCTTTCCTGATCCGTCCTATTGAACATGGCGCTGATATTGTGGTACATTCCGCCACTAAGTTTATTGGCGGGCATGGCACTTCTTTAGGCGGTGTTATTGTTGATAGCGGTAAGTTCGACTGGGTGGCTTCCGGTAAGTTCCCGCAATTGACCGAGCCCGACCCAAGCTATCATGGTGTGCGTTTTGTTGACGCGGCAGGTGCGGCGGCATATGCTGTCCGTATTCGCGCCGTTCTATTGCGTGACACCGGCGCTGCTATCAGCCCGTTCAACGCGTTTATCCTGCTGCAAGGCTTGGAGACTCTTTCTTTGCGTGTGGAGCGCCATGTGGAGAATGCTCTGAAAGTTGTTGATTTCTTAGAAAGGCATCCTAAGGTGATAGCGGTGAACCATCCGTCTTTGCCGAATCATCCGGATCATGCATTATACCGGAAATATTTCCCGAAAGGCGCCGGTTCCATTTTCACCTTTGAGGTTAAAGGCGGGGTGAAAGAAGCTCAGGCGTTCATTGACAATTTGCAGATCTTCTCATTATTGGCAAATGTGGCGGATGTAAAGTCGCTTGTAATACATCCGGCAACTACTACCCATTCGCAGCTGAGCGAACAGGAGTTGGCAGAGCAAGGCATCAAGCCGGGAACTGTGCGCCTTTCCATTGGGACGGAACACATTGATGATTTGTTGGATGATGTGTCACAGGCGTTGGAGAAGATTTAATCTCGGATGAAAAGTACATATCGTCCGATAGAATTAATTTTTTGTCGGATGAAATTTTAGATACATTGTTTTAGTATGAATATTGCCGTCTTATTATCCGGAGGTGTCGACAGTTCTGTTGTCGTGCACCTCCTTTGTGAGCAGGGGCATCGCCCTTCGTTGTTTTATATAAAAATAGGGAAAGACGATGCCGACTATATGGATTGTTCGGCGGAGGAAGACTTGGAGATGGCTTCCGCCGTAGCCCGCCGTTACGGCCTTTCACTGGAGGTTGTTGATTTGCATCGGGAGTATTGGGACAATGTGGCTGCTTATGCCATTGACAAAGTGCGTCGGGGACTTACTCCGAATCCGGATGTGATGTGCAATAAGCTCATTAAGTTCGGTTGTTTTGAACGGTACGCCGGTAAGGATTTCGATTTTACGGCAACCGGGCATTATGCTGCTACCATTCTGCAGAATGGGAAGGTTTGGCTGGGAACGGCCCTCGATCCGGTGAAAGACCAAACGGACTTTCTTGCGCAGATAGACTATCTGCAAGTTTCCAAACTGATGTTTCCGTTGGGCGGACTGATGAAACAGGAAGTGCGCGACATCGCTTTGAAAGCGAAGTTACCCAGTGCCCGCCGACGTGACAGCCAGGGCATCTGCTTCTTGGGGAAGATTAATTACAACGACTTTGTCCGTCGCTTTTTGGGCGAAAAAGAAGGTCGGATTATTGAACTGGAAACGGGAAAGATACTGGGAACCCATCGCGGCTACTGGTTTCATACTATCGGCCAGCGTAAGGGGCTGGGATTGGGCGGAGGCCCCTGGTTTGTGGTTCGTAAAGATACGGATGAAAATGTGATTTATGTGTCACGTGGATATGAAACGGAGCAACAATACGGGTATGAGTTCAGTATGCAGGATTTTCATTTCATTACGGAAAATCCTTGGGAGGGAGTGGAAGGGGAGATTCCGGTAACATTCAAGATACGCCATACTCCTGATTTTATCGGCGGCAAACTGTTGCAGGACGGGGACGGCTACCGGATTGTTTCCGAAGAGAAGTTACAGGGGATAGCTCCGGGGCAATTTGGCGTTGTGTATGATGAGGCTTCCAGACTGTGCATCGGAAGTGGAGAAATTAAATATAGTATTCCACTAAATCCACAATACCCGCTTTCATAGCGTATTTGGTAGCTTCGTGTGCGTTGTTCACGCCCAACTTTCTGAAAATATTCTTCCGGTGGCTGTTTATGGTATGAAAGCTGAGGTTTCTTTCAACTGCAATTTCTTTAGTGGTTTTTCCTAATGCGATTTCTTTCAGGATGCTTCGTTCGGCCGGTGTCAGCAGGTCGTTTTGCTGAATGGGGTGGAGGAGGGATGTCTGACTGTTTCCTGACAGCAGCAAGTTACTGACGTGGTTGCAAATGAAACGCTCTTTACGCGAAGCGCATTGCAGGGCGGTGAGTATCTCTTCTTTGGAATTGTCCTTTAGCACTACTCCGAATGACATGCTGCTGAAAAGTACTTGTCGTAGGAATCCGATGCTCAGTTCGTCGGAGAACAACAGCCAGTCCGCCTCTTTGAAACGTTCGTGCAATACAATCAATTCGTCGGAACTGACAAAGTCAAACGAGGTATAATCCAGTATTACCACCGCTCCGGGGTGCAGCCGTAACTGTTGTATGAGTTCCGCTTTGTTGTCGGCTTCCAGCAGCAAGGCAGTGTCTTTCTGCCGGCTTAGCAGAAACATCATGCCTGCTTTGGTTATATCTTGATTGTCAGCGATGATAAATTCTCTCATAATAGTCATTGGCGCATTAAAAAAGAAACTCCGTTGCAAATGTACACTTTTTAAGTGATTTGCAGCGGAGTTGAGAGTATATATATTGCAGTGGGGTTTACCAGGAACGTCCCTTGAAGATATTCGATTGGTTCAACGGCAGCAGACTACCACTTAAAGTCATCGTGTTGGAGTTGAAGTTAGGGTTGATAGTAACGGTTGCGTTGTTGTCGCCATTAGTCAGGGTAAGGAATATCTGGGCGGAGATACCGATGCCCTGAATGCTGAAGCTGCAATTTATGTTGCCGCGTTTGTCGGTAGATGTTTTTATGTCCGATACGGTACCGTCTACTGTCACACCTCCAATACCGTTAGGACCGGGATAAACAGTGTTGAAAGCTACCTGTACGGTGCCTCGTCCCTGATTCACCAATACAAAGTTGGTGTTGGAAGTAACAAAAGCCGTTTGCCCGTTGCGGAACATCACCTGATTGGCTTCCAATACAAATTGCTGTGCTTTCAGTGCTGCTACGGCGTCATCGTAGGAAACGGCATCGGCTGCCTGTTGTTCCGCTTTCAGGCGGGCGCGTTCTGCGTCTCTTTGGGCTTTGCGGTCTGCACGACGTTGTGTGCTACTCTCTTGTGCATACATGGTGGTTGTCACCATGCTTACCAATACTAATGCTGCTAATGCAATAAACTTTTTCATACTTAATTCTTGTTTAGGTTTAAATTATATTGTTCGTTATAAGTTTATTGCAAGAACAATGCCTAACCGGGATTGTTCACTGTTTTTTTAATTATTTTATATCCGGTGGCTGCAATGAGGATACTCATGAGTGGACTGATAAGATTGAAAAAGCAGTAAGGGAGATAGGTCAGCGTGGACACGCTCAGAATAGTAGCTTGTGTCATTCCGCATGTGTTCCAGGGGATGAGAACCGAAGTTACGGTGACGGCATCTTCCGTTGTGCGGCTCAACAGGCGGCTTTCATACCCTTTCTTTTCATAGATGTTGCTGAACATGTTTCCGGTCAGGATGATGCTGATGTACTGGTCTGCCGTAGCAAGGTTGAGGAATAGTCCTGAACCGACAGTCGATGCCACAACGCTGACAGTGCTTTTCATGAACCGTACAAATACGGATGTGATGCTTCCCAGCATGCCGCTCGCTGTCATTGCGCCGCCGAAACACATGGCGCAAAGTATCAGCCAAATGGTATTCATCATTCCTGCCATGCCTCGTGTGGCAATCAGCTCTGTCAGCATGGCACTATCACTTTGCAGGCTGGTACTGCCGTATAGGCTCATTATCGTTCCCTTAAACAGCCCGTTGCTTCCGGAAATCTCATAAAGCAGGTCGGGCTGGAATATGATGGCAAAGGCGGCAGCCAGCAGGGTGGACAGGAACAAGGTGATGATAGAGGGCATTTTGCGTGCAATCAAGATTCCGGTAGCCACCGGGACAATCAGCAGCCAGGGAGTGATATGGAATCGGCTATTCAATGATGCCGCAAACTCGGCTATTTGTTCTGTACCACTGGTTTCGTACGTGAATCCCATTACCGTAAATATGATAAGAGTGATGACGAGCGACGGAATGGTGGTAATCATCATATAGCGGATATGGCGGAACAGCGGAGTGTCAGTGACCGAGGAGGCAAGCACCGTAGTATCTGACAGCGGTGAAACCTTGTCGCCAAAGTAAGCTCCTGAAATAATGGCTCCTGCAATCCAGCCTTCCTCGAATCCCTGTGCTTTTCCTATTCCTAAAAGAGCGATGCCGATGGTTGCTATTGTGGTCCATGAGCTTCCCGTCATGATTGACACCAATGCACAGATGATGCAGGTAGAGGTGAGGAAGAAGTCCGGGTGTATAATCTTCATTCCGTAGTAAATGAGGGTGGGGACTACACCGCTGATCATCCATGCGCCACTTAGCGCGCCGATAATCAACAGTATGATAATGGCGGAGGATACGCCTGCGATGTTATTGGTAATGGCTATTTCATAATCTTTCCAAGGAATCCGGTAGAATGTTATTCCGATGAATATGCAAACTGCCGTAGTGGTGAGCAGGGACACCTGGCTTCCGCCATTTAGAGCATCGCTTCCAAAAGTGCGGATAGTGGCAAACAACATTCCTATTAAAATAATGATGGGGAAAAGGGATACGATAGGAGAAGGAATTTTCTTTGTTGGACTCATGCGCTATGTTGCTATAAAATATAATGCGGCAAAAATATAACAAAACAGCCGAATCCTTTTTCTTTTTTCTTTTCTGCAAATAAATATTATTAATTCTTTGCGTTTACTTGGAATTTTAACAGCAGCTCTGAGTCTGCATTGATGTTTCGGGGATGTGTAGGGCTTATGAAGAAATCCCTTTCCACTGCCAATTTTCTTGTGGTATGAGGCAGTGAAAAGGGGCTTTGGTGTTTTTCAATAGTATTTTATACTTCTACTACGGTTTCCATTGTTTCCGGCTTGGGCTCTGCTGTCAGGTCACGATAGATAACGGCACTGCATCCGAGTGCTGCTACGGTGTAGACAATGCTTATAAGGAACAGGAGGAACATTGCGAATCCGCCGTCTGCAATGGCAAATATAATCCACAAAAGGATATAAAACGCCACTCCCAGTAAAAGCGATACGCCGAAGATGGTCCACTTGTAACCATAAGTGGCCTTGTTGCTTTGAATCATGGCTTCGCCCGGAGCCACGCCTTTATCGAGTAGGATATAAATTGCAAGTGACCAACCTATGGATATGATGATGCCCGGTACAATCATGAAAAATAGGGCGGGAATAATGGCAAGATACATCAAACCTATCAAAGTGAAGTATTCTCCCATGAACTTACGGTATTTCCCATCAAAAATGAATAGGGGAGAAATGACCCTTCCTTTACTCAGCTCAATAGGAATGGTTGTCATGGCGATTGTAGTACCTACATTTAAATAGGGAATCCAGATTGTAAGCAGCCAAAGTATGGTAGCTCCCAACATGGATATTGCATTTTTAATGCCTAAACCGATACCTTCGGAGATAACTCCGGCTACTGTAATTTTCCGTTGTGCGTCCATAGCAAGATAATTTTTGATGAATATTTACTTATTTATGTCATTTCTGACAAATATATAACTTTTATAAAGAAAAACAAAACATATCGAAACTTATTTTATAAAAAAAAGAGAGGATTGCCTAAACAGGGTAAAGTCTTGTTAATGCATTCTTTCCTTATGGCAAATGGTGATTAGGAGGGATAACATTGTTAGTCCGGCGCCTATACCGGTAACACCTGCCCAGCCCCATGTGTGCCAACAACTGCCGGCGAGGAAGGTTCCCAATGACCCACCTATAAAATAGGTTGTCATAAAAATGGTGTTTACCCGGTTGGATGCCGAAGGGCAGATGTCGAATATGCTGGTTTGGTTACTGAGCTGAATACATTGCATGCCAATGTCAATCAGTATAACTCCGGCAATGATACCGGCGTATGTGTTTCCGCAGAAGTAAAGCGAAGCCCATGCACACAAGATCAGTCCGCAACCCATGAAGTTAAAGTTGCGTATCCCTACTTTTTTCACATACTTTCCAACGAAAGATGCGGTCAGTGCACCGGCTATTCCGCACAGCCCCAAAATGCCGATTACATCGCTGTTGGCATAGAAAGGCGCTTCGCCCATTTTGAAAGCGAGACACGACCACATGGCTAAGAAAGAGCCGAATGCGATGCCGGCGCGTATGGAGTAGATGCGTAGGGCAGGGTAGTCTTTGATAAGTGAAAAGAGCGATTTCATTAAGTCACCGTATTTTCCCCGGAAGCTCGGCTGTATGTCCGGCAGGACTTTCAGGACTATAATGGCGCATAGCAGCATCATGCCTGCCGCGATGAAATACATCTCGCGCCAGCCTAATGCCTCACCGATAAATCCACTGATAACGCGAGAGGCGAGTATGCCGGTGAGCAAGCCGGAGATGACGACGCCTACGTTGCGTCCTTTATTCTCCGGGCGGGAGAATTGCGAGGCTATCGGTACGAAGATTTGCGGGATCATGGAGCAGATACCGGTAATGAGTGAAGCTCCCCAAATGATATAGATATTGGGTGCTGTGGCTATGGCTATAAGTGAAAATATCAGTAAAGTGAAGTTAATCAGGATGATCTTTTTCCGTTGGTAAAGATCGCCTAACGGCACGATAAACAGCAATCCCAATGCATAGCCAACTTGTGTAATCATTGCAATGAGATTTGTTTTAAACTCGGACACACCCAATTCGTGACGTATCACGTTCAACAAGGGTTGGTTGTAGTACAAATTCGCTACGGAAATACCTGCTACGATAGCAAGCGTCCAAAGTATATGTGCGGGCAATCCGCCGTTTTCTTTTAATTCAGCTTTCATGCTGCAAAGATACGAAAAAGCAAAAAAACGAATGTCCTTTCAGCTTTGGTAAAAAAGAAAGTTATTAATTAGCCTAAAAGGTGTTTCATGATTTTTCCTTTGTTATAGTATTGTCTCAATCTTCAAATATGAGTATCTTAAATATTTTTTGTATGAAAAAAGGACATCAAATCAATGATATCCTTTTTATAATCCTTCTTCTTGTTTACATTAGAAAGTTATGAAAATTCAATATTAATATAATAGCATAGTTTTATTTTCAGGGACTAACTTTATTTGCAAATACTGCTTATTGTACCGGAATTTACAGCTGAATAAATTCGACATCGTCTACGGCTAATTCTTGCTTTCCAAAAGTGTAGTAGCCAAAACCGGTGTATTCTAATGGCATATAGCGAACTTTCAATATTTGTATTCCGTCCACAATAAAGGTGAGTACCTGACCATCACTTATAAGTTCCCATTCTTGATCTACTTTCTTCTTGTCTTTCCATATCACACCTTGTTGGATGACACCTACTACAGCACCATCTACGTGACGTTCAAAGCGTACCATTTCATTATTGAAATTGAAGCAGTAGAAGTTTCCGCCGTCTTTATAGTTAAAAACTAATCCTGTTGTCCTGTCGCTGGCTAACTTTTGGATGTTGACGTGAGTTCTTATCTTAAAAGGTTTCTGTACATCGAGTGGGGCATAACAATGCGTTTCGAAGAATGTATTTGCTCCCACTTTAGTTGCTACGCCACTTAATGCGGTAAGCGCAATTCCCAAACCTTTATTTTCACCTTTTGAAATAATAGTCATTTTTCCGCCATCTATAATTGCTGTTCCACTGTTGCTTTCGTAGGCACATTCTGTCCACTCAAGTGAGTTGGCATCGAACGTTTCTTTAAAGCTTTGTGCATAGGTTACCATTGTGGTAGCCAACGCTAATGTCATGATTCCAATAGTTTTCTTCATTTTTTATATTTTATTTGGTTGATAAATGTTATAAACTGCTTACTTTTCCAATCCGCGTCTGTAATTCCTCAATAATAGGTTCTAATTCTTTAGGTATTCTGTCTGCTTCTGTAAATTCTCCATGTCGGGCGGCATTGCTTCCTGCCACTTCTGAAGCGACTTTAATTTGAAATGCAACTCTTTTGGGAGTAGATATGTCTCTGATAGTAACTCTATTTCTTATTTGTTTTTCTGAAAGGGTAAAGGTCTTATATTGCCAAGGAGTTTGTAGATATCCACCATAAAGGTCAGTTGCAGCAATTTCTTCGAAATAATTTAGAAGGATTTGATGCAGAAGTTTCCATGCAGCACTTACGTCAACCTTATCTTCTTCTATTTTATAATACATCGGGTCAATATCTATTGTAAAGAACTTATTGACAATTCCTGATGCAGCAGACGCTCGGAAGAAGCCGTCTTGTTGCAAGGAAAAAGAAAGACTGCTTCGCTTGTCTTCACCATAGTATTTAGTTAATATGGGTTTATACTCATTACATTCACAGCGGATAATCACTACATCACTTTTTTTCTTGGGACGAGTGAATTCAGCATATCCATAACCTGCTAATGTGTTATTGACATAGATAGCAGCCTCCTTAGGTTCTACTGTGATTTTTATTACTTTTGTTTTTTTAGCAGCATAGATACTGGTGATGAGTGCAAATAAGCAACTCATCAGAATTAGACTTCTTTTCATATTGGTTGTATAAATATATTGGTTATCTAATTTGTGGCTTTATTTGTTGACCAGAAGAATACCGGTAGTCTTTAGGAATGGCTAGTTCAAACAATTGATTCTTTTTACCTTTTACGTAAAAGGTCCTGCTATATATTTCGATACCATTTTCCCGACATGACACGTTGATATAATCATCCCCTTTAGGGACAATGTAGTGTATTAGTCCTCTTCCTGCATATTCATCATTGACATATATTTCTATATGTTGCTCATCACATGATAAGTTGATGGGAATACTACTTGCACAGGATGCCAGACTTAGAATTGTGAATGTTGTAATAATAAGTTGTTTCATAGCCTTTCCTTTTACAGGAGCAAAATTAGCGTATGTAATCTTTTCTGTCTTTCTTTTGTGGTCAGTATAAATCACAGTTCTGTGAAAAAAAATCACAGTCAGCCAACTCTTGGATATAGTAATTGAAGAAGTTATGATGCAGAACTAAAGAAATTCTGAACAAGAGTATTGTGTCTATGCTTTCACGTTTGAAGATAGAGTACACATTAGTACGTTCACAGCAGAGTTTGTTTGCAAACCAAGTGATAGAGCGTTCTTGGCGGTGGAGCTCTTCTTTAATTAATTTTCCGATGTGTATCATGCTGAAATAAAAAAGGCGGAACCATTCAATGCTTATTTTCAATCTGAGGTACCGCCAAGCACCTTGCACGTAAATAAGCACGAACAGTTCACGCCCCAAACGAGCGTGAACTTTCATCTGCTTATTCTCACGTGCTTCAAATTGGCGGTTTTCAGATTGAGAGAATAAGAGCAAAAGCTCAAATATCTTTAATGAGTATAGGAATGGAAACGCTTTTCCAAATGTTTTTTGTTTTAAACTAAAATAGGAGAATACTCCCGAAAGAGTATTCTCCTTATATAAAAGTAACTTAAATTACTTATTCAAAGCAGTAGCTACGTCAACCGCACAAGCCACTGTACATCCTACCATCGGGTTGTTACCGATACCCAGGAATCCCATCATTTCCACGTGAGCAGGAACTGATGAAGAACCAGCGAACTGAGCGTCTGAGTGCATACGGCCCATTGTATCCGTCATGCCGTAAGAAGCAGCGACACTGCATCCTTGTAAGACTTTGCAAGCTGTTATTAATCAATGCTATAATAGCAATGGGTAAACTCCTTGTTAATAAATAAAAGAACGAATTATCAAAAAGGGCTGCATCATGGGCAAATGCCTATGCGTTATCCTTTAGATGAGAGTACTCCTAATGAAGTTAAGACCGTAATCTAATCTGCGTATCAATGAAGTATAAATTTCCGTCTATGCCATAAAGTACATTATTGGGAACTGCATCAAACACTTCATAGTCCGAATTGTGGTATTCGTCGTAATAGTCCATTTCAAAGCCTAATGCTTGCATATAAGCGGCTATCTCATCTTCCGTAGCTTCTCGTTCAGCTAATATATAAGGTTGTACGAGAACTGCGCAAAATTCTTGCTGACTGTTATAAGCGAAGCCTATCATTTGATAAGGCACATTGCCAAAGAACTTGTTATGTGCAGCAATGCGGATGAAGAAGTTCTCTAAATCATCCCCTGCGTACTCAAAGTCGTTTAATTTTACAACAGACACATTACCATCATGGAACACTTCATTCTCACCACCTCTATCCATATAAGTAATGTTGAGGTGTGATAAGTCAATCCATAGACCATTGTCATTGGCAAACTTTATCAGTTCTTCTGTTTGTCTTCTCTTATAGCCCTCTGTTGATTCAGTTTCTCCTGCTGCTTCCTTACTTCTTCTGGCGATGCAGGTCGCTTGCTCCAAGAGGCTATTGATTGACGAGTGCGTTCTATCCATTCTTTGTGAAATTCGTTGATGTATTCCATAATTTGTTTGATTATGAGTTTAAGACAAAGGTAATCATTCCTCTTTTAATAGCAATGCTTTGGTTGTTATATTCTTGCGAATGGGGTGTTGTGGAACATTCTATAAAAGAGAAGCAGCATAAGAGTTCCCTCAAATGCTGCTCTGTCTTAAATTAGTTTGGCAATTAGTCAATTTTCTTGTAAGTGGTTGTTGTAATGTCGTCCAACTCCAAGCTACCATCGTCCAGATTGTCCCAGTCCTCAAAGGCAAGTACCAACTTAGTAGCTGTAAGTTCATTGATAGTAAGGACATCAGAATAGCCATCACTGTAAGAGAGGGTTAGTTTATTGTCTTTCAAAGACCAGCGGCTTGTTTCTGTATATCCACCTTCAACGCGGCTCTCTATGCAAGTACCATCAGCTTTGAACTCTAATAGGGCATTGGTATATGCTTCATCAGAAGTTACTACTTCTTTACCATTCTCCACTTTGTGAATCTTCTCCCAAGTGGACTGCCATTTACCTATAAGGTTAGCTTGTTCAATGATAGTCTGTTCTTCTTCTTCATCACTACATGCTGTAAAGTTTACAGCCAAGATGACCATTAATAAGGTCATTCCAATTAATCTAAATGTTCTCATTTTGAATTAAAATATTTATTGTAAGTAATAATATATTCTGTAATCTGCCTAAACACATCACCTGCTATCAATCCACCACTTACAGGAAGTCTCTCTTTATGGATGGAAACAATGATAGAATATTGGGGAGCATTGGCAGGAAAGTAACCGCAGAACTCTACAATATAACTTCCATCTTCAAACTGTATTGTCCCTGTCTCACCTGCAACTTGTATCTTATTTGACTTGGCAGGTTGTCCCAATCCATCAGTTACCACATATTCCAATGCCTGTTTCAGACTGTCAATGTTGGCTTGACTTGCTATCTGTGGATTGATAACTGTTGTACTGTCTTTGTAAAGTTGAGGTTGTACCATCTTTCCACTATTAGCAATAGCATTATAAAAGGTTAGTGTTTGTATGGGGGTAATAGTCTGATTATATCCGATGCAGAACCATGCAAAAGCTGTATCACTCCAACCGCTATCTTTAGGAGTAACAAAGTATGCAGGTTTCAGATTAGCTATTCCTGCGATGCAGTCTGGTTTACCATAACTCATTCTATCTATCAGATTGAAGTATGCTTGTGCATCATCTCTAAATGCTTTCTCCATTGTTTTATAAACAGCAATGTTTGAACTTGAAGCTAAACCTTGCTTGATAGAGATTTCACCATATCCACTTCTATGCCAATTATGGTCTTTCAGTTCTCTGTCTTGTATAGAATAGATTCCATTGCCTACATCTACAGTATCAGATAGTTTCACCTTTCCTGTTTCCAATGCTGCCAATATGGATATAGGTTGTATCAGTGCTGATTCGTGTGTTTGAGAGAAGTTCTCACAAGATTGGTAGTCTGCACTGTCTTTCCTTTCAAGTCCAACCATAGCCTTTATATGCCCTGTCTGAACTTCCATAATGATAGTTTGTCCAGATAAGGCATTAAGTTCAATTAGTTTATTTTCTAAGATAGAAGTAGCTTTGACTTGTAAAGTACTGTCTATGGTGGAAATTTGCTTATCTTCCTGCTGTTTGGATTGGCATGAGAAAAGACTTATGAACAAGATGCTATGAAATAATATATTCTTTCTCATATTGTAAATATTAATCTTTAAAACTACACATGATAATAACTATAATAAATCCTCCAATAAAAAATCCTGCTGTGAAAACTGAAAATATATCCATGTACTTTAAAATTCTAATTATATAGGTTCTTCAGAAAATCTTTTTGTGTACAAACATTTCCGTTTGCATCATAATATGTTGTATTGTCTTGTTTAGTAATTCCATCTGCATCGTAGGTAGTAACACGTTTATAGCCATTATTTGTAACCTGTTCTTTCTTTACGACGAATCCAGACTCATAAAAAACTTTCATATTGGGATTTTTAGTTGGTATAGAGATACCAGTAAATGGGTTGTTATCACCTTTCTTATAAACTATATATTTCCCATTTTCATCTACTCTATCTTCTAAATCAGAGCTTTTTACCTCGTTGTTACAGGAACTAACTCCCATGCTTAATGCAACTAGCAGTGAGGTTGCTAATAATCTAAATATTTTCATTCTTAATTAATTGTTTATGGATTCAATGGAATTAATAGAATCGTTATTTATAGGCTTATTCTTTGATTGATAGACTGTCATTCTATCTTTAACAGACTGGTCGTTTACAATCTCTCTTAATCTTTCAACTCTTATTCCATAATTAAAACCTTGTGTACCATTAATGCCTGCAAAGTTTATAGCTACCAATTCTCCATATTGATTAACAACAGGGCTACCACTTGACCCTTGTAAGGCAGGTATTGAGTACATTATCTTAATGTTGTCAGTATTTTGGCTGATATAACCCTGTGTAATTTGTGCCTTAATTCCATTATTGGTTAATGCTAATGTTGGTCCTTGATTGAAACCTATCATGTATAGTTTAATTTCTTCATCGTTATGAGTTTCATTATTATAAAGATTAAAGATGTATTTATCTTGTGGGATGGTGAACCAACTAATTGTTCCAGCATTATGAATGTTACTCCAACCTACTTCCATTTGCTCATAAGACCATTTAGGAGCTTCTCCTAACTTGCAAACATTCCAGAAGTTGCTACCATCAGCAATTTGGATTATTCCTAAATCGTAATTAGGAACATCTTTTACAACGAAGCAATCTATTAAATCATTACTTGATGTTATATGGCTTCCGTTGTATGCTATTTTGATTTCAGAACAAAGTTCAACATCAAAGTTGCTTAAACTTAAATCTCTAATGCGGTTGTTTCTATATTGGGTAAATGTATCTATCCATTTTCTGCTGGATTGAATCCCTTCCATCATCATTGCGTAACCCTGTGAATCGAGCTTTTTATTATCTCTAATTTCTCTTTCAAATATTTCCAAGCGATTCCTTGTCTCTTCAAGTTGCTGGTTACAATAGTCAATCTGCTCTTTTAAATATCTAATCAATGCTTGATAGATAAGATTTTTATTAGTAGTAGGATTGATAACGTGACTGTTAGTAACAATCGTTCCTCTTGGAGATATGATGAAGCCTGTGCCAAATGTTGTACTCTTAATAGTGTCATTTACTTCATTAAAATTATTGGATATGGTATGGGATATGTTTTTAAGTTCCCCATCTTGTAATTTAGAGAAGACATAGTTGGTTGAATAGAATCCATTATTTGATAATGTGATTTTATAATAATATGTATTCTGAATTAAGACAACTCCAGAAGAAGTTTGCTCATATAGTTGCTCTTGCGTGTAACTGTTCTTTTTAGATGTACACGCTACCATGCTAAGAATGATTAACCCATAAAGAAGATGCTTCATAGTCTTTTGACATAATGCTCACCTGTTCCCTATGGATAAGCTGTTACAATAAAAAAGTGTGGGAACACTATTTGCTTTATCCTGTGATGGGGCTTCTCGCATTGCCTTGACTGTGGATAAAACAATAGCAACCCACACCAATTTTGACAATATCTAAGAGCCTTATAGAATATAAGGTAGGTATATATCAAATGGTGGGGTGCTATTGCTATCATCTTCACAGTCAGTTGAAATTTTGCGAGAATTTCATCACGAAGATAATTTCAATAACACCTTTCGTTAAATATGTCCTTCCAACTCCCTAACGCATTAGTTTATTGGAATTGATGCAAAGATAGCGAAAGGTTCTAAATTAATAGGCATGAAGTGAGGATAAATAGTAACTTCCATGCTCTCAAACATGGTCTGAACGGGATATTCAATAAGATTTCGTTTGAATTTGAGGGTAGGACAAATTCGGATTGGGGTATATAAGACTGACCTTGTTCTAAATTTGTCCTACCTTTCAAAGTGACTTCACGACATCAACCCTGCTCTGACAAGCAATCTCTTGACTTGTGTAATCTGAAACTTGCATCCCTTAGATGTAACAAAGCCTTGCTCATTCAACAGACAAGTCATTTCGGATAAAGTTTTTCCTTGCATTGACAGCGACCGTAACAGTGCTATTGCTCTCATGTTATTTGGATTGTTATCCGCTTTAGCCTTGTTGGTAATGATACTATGTTGAACAGCTTGTTCAAATTTATTCATCAAATTCTCTGATTTACCAAGCTGCACACCCCTTGCTTTTTTGGCTTGAAGTGACTGTTTGGTTCTCTGACTGATTAACCCTGCTTCATATTCGGCTATGCTGCTGATGATATGCAGAATTAATCTGTTGGCTTGTGGAAAGTCACAGAACACAATCTCAACATCACTTTCTAACAACTTTGAAGTAAACGCTACATTCCTTGACAACCTATCCAATTTAGCGACAATCAGAATAGAGTTGGTTTTCCTACACATCGCTAAAGCTGCAAGAAGTTGAGGTCTGTTAGATTTCTTCCCACTCTCCGTTTTAATATATTCAGCAAGTATGGGTTTATTCTTCACATGATTGTGTATAATCTCCCGCTGGGCTTCCACACCAAGACCCGATATTTGTTGTTTCATGGTGGATTGCCTTAGATATGCTATGTATGTCTTCATAATTCACAATTATTAATAGTTGGTTACAAATGCTGAACGAACATTCAGCTTATGTAAGTAAGGACACCCAACTTAAAAATTGAATGTCCTTTTCAAGATGATACGCTATAACTGTCCTTCATCAGCAAAGCTGTAATATCCTGTATCTGTAAGTATGAGGTGGTCTGTTACTGTTATTCTCATTAGTCTTGCAGCTTCTTTGACCTGCTTAGTAATCTCCATATCCTGCCTACTTGGTTTCAGATTACCGCTTGGATGATTATGTGCAAGAATAATGGCTACTGAATTGGTGAGCAATGCGGCTTGTAGAATTACTCTTACATCTACGGTTGTGTCTGTTATTCCACCCTCTGATATAAGAGTATAGCCTAAAACTTGGCTAGCTTGGTTTAGGAACAAGACTTTGAAATATTCTTTGTAACAGATTGTTCCTTTTTTATATGTAGGAAGCAAGTATTTATAAGCGTCCTCTGAACTGGCTACCTTATGCAGCTTCTTGAATTGGGGTTTGTAGGACAGTTCCACTTCTCCAACAGTATAATCTATGTCTAATATTTTACTATTCATTCTATCAATATTAATGTGGTGGTGGAAGAAAAATTGGACAGTTAAAATGGTCTATCGCCATATTCATAAACAAGAATTGAATCGCATACTCTATCATAGAATGAGAACCCACAGCAAGTATGGAAGTAGCTTTCATAAACTGCCGCATATTCACCATGCTGTCTGCTGTTCTTATCCAAAAATGAATCAAACTTGTGCAGCCAATATTTAAGTGCTTGCAAGCGTTTGATATATTGCAGATTGTTCTCACAGTAGCATAATTTCTCTTGTAAAGAGGTGATATGATTGATAGCATTTTCAATTTTAGATTTATCCATAATGTCATAGAATTTGTAAAGTGTAAAACAGAAAAAGGACACCTAACTTAATAGATGTCCTTTTAATTAATAAGATGTGATAATGTAGTTACTTCTTGGAATAGTGATATTTCATGGAGAATATGTAAATCTCTATCATATCATTATGCACAGAATAAATAAGTCTATGCTCTGAATTAATTCGTCTTGACCATTTACCTGCCAATTCATATTTGAGAGGTTCAGGTTTACCTATACCAGTGTAAGGATGTTCCAATATATCGGCGAGTAATTTCTTAATGCGTTTGGTTATGTTGGGGTCATTCTTTTTCCAATATTCCCAGTGTTCTTGTGCAATAGGAGTAAATATCAGTTTCATAGTTCATCTAAATTTACTTCTATTCCTTTGCCTGCCTTTAAGTCTTCTTCTCCTTTACGAATATCATTCATGGTCTGTTCAGAAGACATGATATATTCGGTCTCCTTCAAAGAATTATATTCTTCCAAAGAAATCATTACTACTCCCGTACCATTACCACGATTGATAAGTACCGTATCGCAATCGTCAATAACCGAGTCAATATAACCTTTTAGATTGGCTCTTAAATCTGTGTAATTGGCTGTTCTCATAAATCCTCCTTTTTATAATGCAAATATATGTACTTATTTGCGTACTTACAAATATAATTAGTTAATTATTAAGTATGAAGAAAGGACACCAACTTAATGATGTCCCTTCCTCTCTCAATCAACAATCCACTCAGCCCAAGAACCAAGCGTATTTGTTATCAAGTCCTTGCAGGACGTTGTTAATTCCTACACTGACTTCCGTAGCGTTTACGGCTCGTTGCAGATAAGTATCAATGTAGCTTCCCTTGTTAGCCTGCGTCAAAAGGTTGTGGAAATCGAACATTGATATGGCATTGTCCTTTGCTCCGAACACTTCGTTGTGATAGTAGTCGCGACAAACAGAATTAATCTGACTGTCCGTAATCAGAAGTCTTGGAATGGCTTTCTGTCTTGCTGGTGACAATGCTTGAAACATTCTCATCCGTCCGACAATCTGTGCAAATTGTGTTTCGGACAATGAAGTGTTGGTAAGTGACTGCATCAAGTGGATTTCTTTTGCAGGGTTGAAGCTGTGGAACAATTCAAGTACGTTTCTGTAAAGTTCGCTGATATTGGTCACCTCCATATTAAACTTGACACCTTCTCCCGTTAAGATTTGATTGCTACAAATTCTAACTCTCCAGCCCACAAAACAAGAGAATTTCTCCAAGCCTTTGGATGCACGATAAAGGTTGAGGTCTGAATAGTTCCTTACCCCACCGATGCACAATTCAAGCCTTTGCCCTCTTACCGTTTCGATAATGGTTGGAATGGTAAAGGCAAATGCAAGGCGTTGGTAGAATTGTGTCTTTTCACATTCTAACAGTTCCGATGCTTTCTTACCCAAACTTTGGGGAGTTCTACCACGTACAATGTGTGAAACTCTGATTTCGGGTGCGTTCACTCTTTCACCTGCATAGAATGAGCAAGCCGCATCATGCACACATGAAATAAAGTCTTGATGTGCGATAGTCAATTCTTGGTTAGCCCAAGTTGGAACGACACATTTATTGGTAAGCTCGTCCATAGTGATTGCATCGGTGTTGGCTTCCAAAAAGTTCACACTCGGCTGTACGGTTGGTTCGTCTTGGATAATGGCAGCTTCTTCCGCATACTCGCCTAAGTTAAATCTCGATTGGTTCTGTGCCATGATAGGCATAATTTGTAATGCTTCCATAATGAATTTGAATTAAATGATTATTGATTGAATGGATTTAACAAGAACAAACCCTAAACGCAAGTGAATTTCTTCGCTTGCATCTAAGGCCCGTTCTATGTCTTTCCCTAAATATTCTTTTAAAAGAAATTCGGAGCATTAGTAAATTATTGATTGGCTGTGGTAATAGTGCATCGTGCCTGTTCTTGGATTAATAAGAATGCTTATTATTATTAATGGTTTGGAACTGTTTCTAAAGCATTCTTTTTTCTTTAGTGACTATGAGGGGGGCTAAAAGAGGGGTATAGTTGTTCACTTTGCTTTTAGGTACCTCATAATTAACTCTTCATTATCATCAAAGAACTTTAATGATAATTGTTGAATTGCAATTAAAAATTCTCGTGTGGCTTTGTATAATTCACATAAATTTTTCCCTATATTATCAGCATTGTAATCTTTAAATATGTTATCGTTAACTTGAACAAAACTTTTACCCTTATCGTAATGAGCAGCTATTTTGTCTCTTATATTTTTTAAATCATCGTAGTGCTTGTCATAAAAACAATTTAGAGCTTTATATGGTGCATTATTTTCATCAACGTTAAATATGGTATTATAGAATCCTATATCGTATTTGAATTTTTCTAAGATTTTACAAGAAGATATACTGTATTGATTTATATATATTATTTTAGCTATATCATTGTCAGCAAGGAATAATTGTTTAGCAATTTCTCCTGTTTCTAAAATATTAAAAAGCCAAAAAGCATATCGGTCTTGCAGCTTTCTATAATGCGACAAGATTCTTTTTTCAGATTCTTTTGAAGCACTTTCAATAGAATTGCTTAATTTTCTATTTAGGACAATAATATAGTTAAGAATTTCTGAATATTCTTGTATGTCTTTTTCTTGAGCGTTAAAAAGGTTTATCCCTGCTTGTGAAGTCTGGATGAATATATTTGTTCCAATAATTTTGTGAACCATAATTTTTTATCTTGTTTGGTGCTAAGTTATAAAAAAGAATTGATTTATAATAAGGCAAGAGGGATTATATTGAATTTAAGTGATTTATGCGATTATGAAGTGGATTTAAAACAAGTTGGGGATTATTCGTACTATCTCTTAATATATTAATTAAACAGTACGAAAAATCCAGCTTGCCTGTTATTTGGACTTGAAAGCCATCTTAACCACATTTTTTGAGTTGATTGGATTCCATTCCTTACGTTGTTTGGCTATATCATTGTCTAATAATAGTTCCTTTGGGGTAAGCTCTATCCCTTTGGGGATATATCTTAACAGACCTGCACCATATAAATCCAAATTGTAACTCTCTACACTCTTCTTTCCCATTCCCAATTTGTCAGCCAACTTATTAGGAGTAAGCAGTATCTTGTTATCCTCCGCTATTAATAGGAGTTTGATATAATATCCTTTCACTTTAATATCCAAATCCATTTTCATAAAGAGGTGGGACAGTGTTATGAAGTTGGGATGTTCAATGGGTGGAATGCAGTAAATGCTCCTCATTACAAATTCTATAAGAGGATGGTTGATAGCTTCCCTATATCTCTTTCTAATCAGCACTGCCTCTATATCCTTATTGAAGTTCTTTAATGCGTCCTCTTTCTCTCCTGTTCGTTTGGCTAAATCCTTGATTCTCCATCTGACCTTATAATAGTCATTTCTATATAAGGACAGACAGAAGAACCTGTACAAATTGGGTGGATTGAGTTTATCTATAATAGACTTGTTAATGGTAGCATATTCTTGTTTGATGTTACTTGTCCTGTTTTGCAGGTGCTTTAATTGTATCTTCATATTCATTAGTAGCTGATTGAATATAATTGGTAAACATTAAATCTCTCTTCTCTCGTTCCATCTTATAATAGTAAGCAGTTCCAAAATATATCTTAGCTTCCTTTCTGTTGTGAAACTTCTTTCCTGTTGGCAGATGAATTATCATGTCAGTTTAAATATCAGTAAGTTAATAAGCCAACTTCTGCAATGCGATATAATAAGTGGTTCTATCATTTTGTTGTTATTTAGACTATAGCATCGGTTATATAATAAAATGGGGGAACTGTTTATAAGCTCCCCCGATTTGAAATGTGATTAGACCTCACAATTCATATAGTCAGTATCTATATATTCTGCACATTGTTGCATGATATGGTATTCTGCATTTTGGGTCTTACATATCTTTGCTTTATAAGAGTTTTCGTCTTTCAGATATATCAAAGAACCGTATGCTTTCTTGATATGAGGTAATAATTCATAGAATTTGCCAAGTGTTTTATATACCGTTTTCATTTCATTCATAATTTCAGAGAAACAGTAAGGATGATGCTCAGGATTAAGATAATCATTTTCTTCAATTTCATATTCTGAACATCTGTATTGGACAATCTTTTCAAAACTCAAGTATTTGTGGTGTGTTTTAACAGGGTTGTATATCAACTCCTTTACTAATGCAGGTGTAATATCCATCCAACAGGAAAAATTACTAATGGTATCGTTAAAGGTATCTATTATTTTATTTAATGTGTTAATCTTTTCATTGTACTTCGCTACATTAAATTTGTTAATTATTTTTGTCATAGTCATTATTATAAGAATTACCATTATTCATCTTGATGTAAACGGTGTAAACCCTGTTATCTTTTTGTCTCTTCTTCTTGATGTAGCCGTTCTGTTTAGCCCAGACTCCGATGCTGGTTTTATTATCATCCACATATCGGGCTATGGCAAGTTCACGAACCTGTTCATAGGTCAATTCTTGGCAGTCATTCATATTAGAATTATAGATGTTGACAGATGGAAAATCTGAATGGATATTTGTCTTATCTGTATATGAAGTGGACAAGTTGTCCGAAGTGGCAGCTTGAAGAAAATAAAATGAGTTTAAAAGCCTCTCATGTATCATACGGGGCACACATGGAAGCGGCTGCTCCTCCCTCATTTTGATATTACAAAGATAGTGACTTTTTAGGGGGTGGCATAATATTTATGTGGCATTCTTTAAAATTAGTATAGAGCCTTACTTGTAGTGAAATTTTAATTCTCGGAGTTATGCTGTCTGATGTTAAACCAGCTAAATAGAGATTTCCTGTTATGAATTGAGGATAGGACAAAGTCGGATTTGGGTGTAAAGTAACTAAACCCATTCGGTTTTGTCCTGCCTGTGACTAAAGTAGTTCTGCTGTGAGATAATATCCACGTTCCCTTTTCTTGCCAATCTTGCATGGGCTTACGTCAAAGTAATATCGTATTGTTTCTCCCCGAATGGTCTTATGGGGATGGATATTCAACAACTCGAAGATTCGGGTTAGTTCGGATACAATCTCGGAGCATTTGTACTTGTTACCTACCTTGAAGCTGTTCTTTACCAATTTGATAGTTTTATTGCCTTTCACCTGTTTAAGAATGACCGCTTCATTCATCCGCTTTTGTGAATAGTTCATTTCTTTGATCGCATCCAATCCTAACAGTTCGTATGCTTCAATCAGTAATGAATCTACTTTTCTCATCTCGTTTATATAGTCCATATCAAACTCGGACAACGGTTCTGTTATCTCGGAAAGACAAGCTACCATCTTCTTGCGTTTCTCCCGAACTGTCATTTTAGAGCCTTCAAGTTGGAGGCGATTAAAAATTTTCAACGGATAATTATACTCCAAGCAGGATGGTTGGAACATATTGCAACTATAGTAAAGAGCTTCTATCCGTTCACTGTCATGGTAACTACTATCCATTAGCCTGTCGTTGGTATCATTATCGATGGCGAAATAGTTCTTCTTTCCATCGGGGTACAACATCTTATTAAAGGGAAGTGAACGCATAGCTTCTCCGAAAGCATTTTTCTCCGCTTCGGATGATGCACTATTGTATAAGGTTCGAATTGTATTGTATGCGTGTTCGTGTGCGAATTGGTTTATTCGTATTTCTTCCCTGCTCAAAGTGGGCAGGCTATGGTCTGTCGTATAGATATGGGTTAATGAATCAAGACCATTACGGAAACGACCTGCAATCTGTACGCAGTCCGTATGAATATCAAGCATGGTGTATGCCGATGCCTTTATGTCGGTGAGCATCACGACATGGGGTGAATAGGCCAACTCCAAATCGAAAGCGTTATAAAACCTGCTTGTGAAGAAATTAAAACTTCTCATTCTGTCTGCTCTCCATTCATCATAAGCGTTATGGAAATTCAACTCATGCTTTAGTTTTAGCGCACTCTTGGGAGCGCAGAATATGGATGATTCGTTTTCGATTCCTAACTCCTTTATTAATGAATGGCTGTAGTCCACCAAATTGATGAAGAAGCATACGGGGGTGTCGTGTTCTTTCAAATATTCTCGGATACTTTGCAGGGAATTATTGCTATGAATGACCGTAATTTCCTGCCTGTAATCATAGTCTGCATCAATGGTTACGGTTCGGAAACCTTGTGCTTTGAAACGGGGGTCTGAAAGAGCTATCGGGGTAGCCGAGACCAGAGCCTTCTGTTTGAAAAGAAAGAAGTCATTCATCGGCAAGACTATGTTCTCCCTGTAGTCCACATCCTTTACTAATAGATGTGATTCATCCATCAAACAGAAGAAATGGGAATAGAGGTCTATGCCAACATTATTAACTGCTTGTTTGACCTTTTGAAAACTTTCGGGAGTAGTCATCAGTTTATGATAAGGATTGGGTTTTTGCAGGTAACGGGTTATTGCATCTATGGAAACACCTTCGTACACTCCGAACAGTTTAAAATCATCATCAGATTTTGCACACTTTCCTTGAATGACGGGTACATTGGGTTCTATCAATATGGATGGTCTGTGAGAGTGGATTTCCAGATAGGTGGCTCCTATGCCAGGAAATTTCTTGGCAAGATTGATATTGGGTTCTATTTCGGTCATTATGTCGGATAACTTCTGATTCTTACTGATGATATATTGATTCATATATTATGGGCATTAAGATATTCCACGATAGGGGCTGTTCTGCTGATTCGGAAATAGATTTTACCGAAGCTGAATACCGCAACGAGGTTTAGATGTGACTGTGTTTCCCTTAGAAATGGGATTTTATATATTCTGCGTTTTGTATCGAGCAATGCTTTAAGTACCGTAACTTGGAAGTCGGGCATTGCTTCTCTAATGGACGGGAACACTCTGAAATCATCTGGTTTTCCCGTTTCCAGATAGTTGGTTATCCACTTCCAAGAAGATATATTGAGCAAGTACCTTAGTCTTGTCATATTTGATGTACCTATCCATGCACAGGGTATATCGTCCAATCTGACGGATAAGTTTTTCTTCTGTTCCATCAGTTGCTTTAGTTGTCGGTGGGCTGCTTCATTATCGTATGCAGGTGGTAGTATGATATTCATAAATGCGTGAGGAAGTAAAGGAGAGAGGTTTCACCCTCCCTCCATAGTGAAACTTTATTTCCGTTTATGCTTTCAGCGCTTCATTCAGAAGTTCTTCAATGTGTTCATTCCGTTTTAGATAGAAATGTACATCGTGATGAAAGCCGATAGTAAAGATGGCATGAAGAAACCTATCCCCGTAAGGTGAGATAAAATCATCCTCCAATTTTAATTGGTGTTGTGAGCGGATGAATGCTTCAAACATTTCCAACTCAAAGTTTTCGGAAGTGTCTTCAACAACATGGTTACCATTGGTCTGAAACTCTTGGATTGGTTTTAATTGGCTACCCATTGCCGCGATTATCGCACTGATAAGTTCTCCGTTTGCAATCGTTGTCAAAGTTTCCTTTATTCGACTTTTATAAGTCAATGTAACAGTGACGGCAGGAATGTTATTGATGGTTTTAAACCGTAGTCGAATTTCGGTCGGTATTCTCATCATGCCGTTTATAAATCGGTTTACAAATACTGTATCAACAGTATTCTTATTTTCTTCTACAGCCGTAGGCTGTGTTAAAAAGTTGATGTTCATAATTCTTGTTTCTTTAAAATATTAAAACTATGTAATCAACAACTTGGCGCCTTATTGTTGCTGATAGACGCCATAATATGTGCAGAAAGTATGCCTGTGGGGAACAAAGGAATTGTGATATTATTATGTCATATTCTTTGAGTTTGATAGTGAGGTGTTTATATTAATAATTGCAACATGGAACATGTTAATCAAAGGAAATGACTAAGTATAGAGTCACTTACTTTGTGGCATATATGAAAATGGAGATTAGTATAGCTTATCTCCTTTGTTATTGGGAGAAGCTTTGTATTCTTTACCTTTCTTATATTTATCTAAGGGGGAGAATTTGCTGGATATTAGACTTCTAATTGTTGATTGTAAGTTGTTTAAGTCGTTATTTTTATCTTCTTTAGTTATTAAATTTAGAGCCGTTAGATACTTATGCAGGAATGAGCATTGCTCTACGGTGACTTTGTCTGTACCAGAGTGAATAATATACTGCCGCACGAACAGGAACATGCTTGTTAGTGTGTAATTACGATAGTAATTATCTTTAGTTTTCCTACCTTGTGGTTCAGAATATAACGTACTTAGTTCAGTAAGGGCTTCTTCTTTGCTTGCAACACCTAAATATGTATCAAGATAAGTAAGCAACATATTTTCAAACCAACGCCCATGATTGTTTAATTCTGTCGGTGGATTGCCTTGTATGCTTATTTTTAATTTATCGCTGACTGCCCGTTTCCTTTGGTGTAAAGATAGATATAGCTTTAACATATCGGGACGTATTTTGTCTATGTATTCATAATATTCTTCACTGATGTAATCGTAATCAGTATCATCTAATAAATGGTTAAAGTCTCGGTTAAAAATTGCAGCCATAAAAAGCAGGATACAAGATAGGGTTTCTCCATCCTTCAATTCAGTTATATTATATTCATTAAACAGGTCGAGCAATAGTTTTAAACTATCGGGAAAAGTTTCTGTAACTCTGATATGGATATTCTCTTTTATGGCTAATGCAAATTTAATAGCATCTGTTGCGCCATTTTCAGTTTTACATTGCTTGGCGATTTCTTTTTCTTCTGGTGTTAGATTGGTTGACTTCCTTATATAAACTTGGGTAAGTTCGTAAAGAATATCATCAAGAGTAAATCCAAAATGTTCATATAGTTTTGGCTCTAATTTTTTAATGGTCGGTATGTCAAATGTAACTTCAAGCATGGCTTCATTTTTATATGGAGAGCAAAGTTAAAAAATAATCCCCACCTGCATTGCTACAAGTGAGGAATTTGTGGGTAGGATATGCTTTAGTAATCAGAATCTCCTGTAAACGTATCCATGAGTTTATCCATCTGCTCACCTATGCACTTGTCTATTAGCTTTGCATAGTGGGCAGTCATTCGTGTATTGGTATGTCCCAACATCTTAGAAACGACTTCCAAAGATATGTTATTGGCTAAAGTAACTGTACTTGCAAACGTGTGCCTACTTGTGTGGAAGCAGATTCGTTTATTAATTCCACAGAGTATAGCTATATCCTTTAGATATTTGTTGATGTCCGCAGGGTCTTGAATAGGGAGTAGTTTCTCTCCACCTTTGTACTTATCCAATATCAGCTTGGCGATAGGGAGTAGGGGGATTCGTGATAGAACTCCTGTTTTAACTCTACGCTTCTTAATCCATATTCTACCTGCATTGTCTTTTTCAAAGTGCTCTGGTGTCAAGGTCTTAATATCAATGTAACTAAGCCCAGTGAAGCATCCAAAGAGGAACATATCTTTAGCACGCTCCAATCGTGGCAGGGGAGTATCAAAGTTGATAATCTTCCTCAATTCTTCTTCATCTAAGAAATCCACTTCTACGGGTTCGCGTTCTACTTTATAAGCATTTACAGGATTGTAGGATATATAAGAGTTGGCGACAGCTAAATTTAGCAACTTCTTTAAGAACTTTAAATGCTTGGTGCAGGAGTTTTGTCCCATCTTCTTCTCTCCTAAAAGGTAAGCATGGAATCCTTGAATGAAACCCAAGTTTATTTCTCTTAAATATAAGTCCTTACGCTCATATTTCTTCTGAATAAACTCTTTGAATAATCTGCCTGTATATTCAAACACCCAATAAGTGGCAGGGGCAACAGTTTTACCTACCATTGCTTTGCGTTCAGTGTTATGTTCGTTCAGAACATCCAATAAAGTCTTTTCGTTCAGAGCTTCCACCTTATCTGTGATAGCTTCTTTTAATAGTTCAGCAGTGATAAGATAACCCTTTTGGAGTAGCTCAATTTCTTTCTGATATATTTTATTCCGTAGTTGAATCAGATAACCGTTGATTAGCTGCGCTTCTTCACTCTTGCCTTTTACAGTTTGCTTCTCTTTGTTCCAATCGGTAGCAGATATGTGTTTACCTGTACTAAAGTAGATTCTCTTCCCGTTGGTGGTGATTGAAACCTCAATAGGTGATAGACCTTTCTTGTTTTGTTTACTTTCTCTTAATGAAAAGTAAACCATTGTGCAATGTTTCTCCATTTTAAATTAAATGTTATATGGAGTGTATCGCATTGTATTATAGTTGATTATGCTAATTCTTGCAGCCGTTTTTTAAGAATGGCAAATTCGGCTGCAAATCGGCTGCAAAAGTAACCTGTTTATGGCTTGATTTGAGAAGTAATTGGCTACTCTTTACATGAGCTGTTTGGACTTAAATAGAGCAGGATTTATCTTGTTATCTCCTTACTGATTCACCATTCATTCACTCTAAATAGTGAGTGATGCAAGGTGCTTCAATCTGTTATCTAAACCAAGTTTTCATAAAATGAAAACTCCTGCAATCACAAGGATTACAGGAGCTTATCTATATGTAATTGTCTAAATTACTTGCTCAAAGCCTGAGCTACGTCAACTGCACAAGCTACAGTACATCCTACCATCGGGTTGTTACCGATACCCAGGAATCCCATCATTTCTACGTGAGCAGGAACTGAGGATGAACCAGCGAACTGAGCGTCTGAGTGCATACGGCCCATTGTATCCGTCATGCCGTAAGAAGCAGGACCGGCAGCCATGTTATCCGGGTGAAGTGTACGACCTGTTCCACCACCTGATGCTACTGAGAAGTAGGGCTTACCGGCGAGAACGCGTTCTTTCTTGTAAGTACCTGCAACAGGATGTTGGAAGCGAGTCGGGTTGGTAGAGTTACCTGTGATGGATACGTCTACGCCTTCTTTCCACATGATAGCTACACCTTCGCGAACGTCGTCGGCGCCGTAACATTTTACTTTGGCGCGAGGACCGTCGCTGTATGCGATTTCACGAACTACTTTAAGTTCACCTGTGTAGTAGTCGAATTGAGTCTGAACATAAGTAAAGCCGTTGATACGAGAGATGATCTGAGCAGCGTCTTTTCCAAGACCGTTCAGGATACAACGCAAAGGTTCTTTACGTACTTTGTCGGCTTTAGCGGCAATTTTGATTGCACCTTCTGCAGCAGCGAATGATTCGTGACCTGCCAGGAAAGCAAAACACTTAGTTTCTTCGCGGAGCAACATGGCAGCCAGGTTACCATGACCGATACCTACCTTGCGGTCGTCGGCTACCGAACCCGGAATACAGAATGCCTGCAAACCGATACCGATAGCTTCGGCAGCATCAGCAGCGTTCTTGCAGCCTTTCTTGATAGCGATGGCGCAACCTACAACATAAGCCCATTTTGCGTTTTCGAAACAGATAGGCTGAGTTTCTTCACACGTCTTATAAGGATCGAGTCCGGCAGCTTCGCAGATAGCGTTTGCTTCCTCGATGTCTTTGATGCCGTTAGCGTTCAAAGCTTCGATGATACCTTTGATACGACGGTCTTGACTTTCAAATTTTACTTCTCTAATCATAGTTTCTTTCCTCCTTATATTATTCGTGACGTGGATCAATGTGTTTAACAGCTCCCTGTTCAGCAGTGAAGCGTCCGTAAGTACCGGTTACTTTCTTCAATGCTTCGTTGGCATCAGTACCTTTCTTGATTTCATCCATGAATTTACCCATGTGAACGAATTCGTATCCGCAGATTTCATCGTTTTTGTCAAGAGCGATAGTCTTGATATAACCTTCTGCCATTTCCAGATAACGGGGACCTTTTGCCAAAGTACCGTACAAAGTACCTACCTGGCTACGCAGACCCTTACCCAAATCTTCCAAACCGGCACCGATGATCAAACCGCCTTCAGAGAAAGCAGACTGAGTACGTCCGTAAACGATTTGCAGGAAGAGTTCGCGCATTGCTGTATTGATAGCGTCGCAAACGAGGTCGGTATTCAATGCTTCGAGTACAGTCTTACCCGGAAGGATTTCAGCTGCCATAGCTGCTGAGTGAGTCATACCGGAACAGCCGATTGTTTCAACCAATGCTTCCTGAATGATACCTTCTTTGACGTTCAATGTCAGTTTACAAGCACCTTGCTGAGGAGCACACCAACCTACACCATGTGTCAGACCTGAAATATCAACGATTTCTTTTGATTTTACCCATTTGCCTTCTTCGGGTATGGGAGCCGGTCCATGGTTAGGACCCTTCTTTACAACACACATGTGTTCCACTTCGTGTGAATAAGTCATAATTAGCTCTTTTTTAAGTTATAATTAAAAAAAACGTAGTTCTATGTTTTATTAAACGGTCACAAAGGTAGTCGTTTTCTTGCTTTCTGCCAACCGTCTGATTTGACTTTTTTATTAAAAATTAGTAATATAGGATGCTGATTTGGCATATTGCAATCTCTACATTACAATACAATTGCTGCTTTAAGACGATTGTTTTCAATTCGTGTTTCTTTGAATGTTGTGACACCCTGTCACCATACTTGTATAACTTTGCTTACGCGCGCGCAGGAAGAATTTTTTTATATGGATGTTTGATGCGTGCATGTCTCGCGGGCGCGTGAGAAGAGAAGTTGTTCAAGTGTGGTGACAGGGTGTCAAGGAATGCTTTTTGTAGAGTAGAGGTTTGGATTTCCAGCATAGAGGTTTAGCGATCTAACATAGAGGTTTAGCGACGTAAAGTTGGACTTTACAATCTCAGGGTTGAGGCTGTGCGATTGTTGTATTGCTGTGCCATTGTTTTTGGTGCTTTCTTTTCTCACTTTCTCTTTTAATTCTTTATCTTTGCCGGTGCATAGTAAAAAAATAATAGAGAACAAAATTATGGTAGAAGTGGTGGATAGTGCTTTGCAGCAAGCTGCAGGTGAGGGAATGGATGCTTTCATCCAAGTATTTACGGATGCATATGAAGAGTTGACGGGTGGCGAACTGACTGCTGAAACAATGCCTTTGCTCACCGGTGAACAACATTCGTTGTTGGCGTATCAGATATTTCGTGACGAACTCATGGAAGGTGGTTTTTGCCAGTTGATACAGAATGGATATGGCGGTTACATCTTTGCCAATCCGTTTGCCAAAGTGATGCGTTTGTGGGGAGTGGGTGATTTAAGCAAACTGGTGTATGCCGCCAAGAAGATATATGACGCCCATCGTGAAGACTTGGAACGTGAGCGTACGGATGATGAATTTATGGCTATGTACGAGCAGTATGAGGTGTTTGATGCACTGGAGGATGAGTTTTTGGAAAAAGAGGAGGAATATACAGCGTTGGTTGCCAGTTATGTAGATGAACATTTAGACTTATTTGCAAAAATAATAAAGTAACGGTTGCAGTATTTTTTAAGTTTCTGCATTTACATTATGTGAATTGAAATTTATATCTTTGCGAACTCTAAAAAATAATGTTTATGAAACAATTGAAATTCTTGATGATTGTATTTACCCTGATGATGGGTGTTTCTTTTACTTCGTGTATGGGGGAGAGTGATCCTACGGTTAGTCCGGTGGCTACACTAAAAGTCGTTTCCGCTTATCCTTATACATTTCAATATCCTAATGACGGCTTGAAAATTGTAGCTTCAAATACCAGCGAATTGTTAACTGATAATTCAGTGAATTTAGGATTGGGAGATATTATTTTTCTTCAGTATACTTATAATTCCGAAGAACAGCCTTTGACGAGCGAAACTAAAGAAATAACGGCAAAAGTAACTATTAGACATAATTGCACCTCAGGTAATACTAGTATAGGAGTACCGGTTGAAAATAATGGTGCCGGTGAACTTTATGAGAATGCTACGATAGTGGAGCTGTTGCCTGCCGGTCAGGGAACAATGTATTATGATAAGAATACTTTGTTGCTTGGTGTTACTTTCTATGGAGAAAAATCCCCATATAAGCATGAATTCTCGTTGATATATGGTGACGATAATCACAGCGCAGGCGATGCCGGTAAAGATGAAGAAGGGATTATGAAGCTATATCTTCGTCATGTAAATAATGAGGAGAAACCGACAGAGCGATTCAGCATGTATAGAGCTTTTGATTTGAGCCAGTTCCTTGCAGCTTTTGGTGAAACTCCTACCAAGATTAGGATTTATGCCAATGAAACGGATAAGAACGGATCTTATAGTTTGGAAGATGCGAAGAAAGAACTTCAATATGAAGAAATAGATTACAAAAGTATTTTTGAAAAAAATTAATAGTTGAACTATAAAGAATTATTTCATATAGCAATGCAGATGATTTCCTCTCCGGCACGTGCCTGGGAGGAAATTCGTTTGGAAGAGGATAGACGAAAGGTGTTTACAGCTTTTGTCTATCCTATGATTGGTTTATGCGGGCTGTCGGTCTTTATCGGTTCTTTGATAGCGAAAGGGTGGGGTGGTCCGCAAAGCTTTCAATATGCCATGACGCAATGCTGTGCTGTGGCGGTGTCTTTGTTTGGAGGATATTTTCTGGCAGCCTATCTCATCAATGGGTTGCGTGTCCGTATGTTTGCTATGGACAACGATATTCCTTTGACGCAACAGTTTGCCGGCTATGCGCTGGTAGTGCCTTTTTTGCTGAAAATTATTATCGGTATATTGCCTGATTTCAGCATAATAGCTCTGTTGCTTCAATTCTATATCGTATATGTAGTGTGGGAAGGAAGTGCTATTTTGATGAAAATAGCGGAAAAAGACCGTTTGAGGTTCACCATTCTTTCTTCTATTTTGTTAATAGCTTGTCCGGCAGTGATAGAATTCATATTCAATAAGCTGACGGTAGTGCTGAACTGATTGATTTTATGAAACAAGCTCCTGTAAATATTAAAAATAAGCGTGCCACATTCGATTATGAATTGGTAGATACCTATACTGCGGGCATTGTGCTCACCGGTACGGAGATCAAGTCCATCCGTTTGGGAAAAGCAAGTCTGGTGGACACGTTCTGCTACTTTGCCAATGGTGAACTGTGGGTGAAGAACATGCATATTGCCGAGTATTTTTATGGCTCGTACAATAACCATAATGCACGCAGGGAGCGTAAACTTCTGTTGACTAAAAAAGAGCTGGATAAGCTGCAGCGTGGTTCGAAAGATCCCGGATTCACGATGATTCCCGTCCGTCTGTTCATCAATGAAAAAGGGCTGGCAAAGGTAGTGGTCGCTTTGGCAAAGGGTAAAAAGCAATATGACAAGCGTGAGGCTTTGAAAGAAAAAGATGATAAGCGCGATATGGCGCGTATGTTCAAGAGGTGAGTTTAATGTACCGCATTACCACATTATATTTATGAGTAGACTTGAAGGTTTGGTGCGTGAGCGCATCCTTATCCTGGACGGTGCTATGGGCACCATGATACAACAGTACAACTTGACGGAAGAAGACTTCCGCGGAGAACGTTTTGCACAAATTCCCGGACAACTGAAAGGTAATAATGACATACTCTGTCTGACACGTCCGGATGTGATACGGGATATTCACCGTAAATATCTTGCGGCAGGTGCAGACATCATCGAAACCAATACCTTCAGTTCTACAAGCGTCAGCATGGCCGATTATCATGTGCAGGACTATGTTCGTGAGATTAATCTTGCCGCTGTGAAACTGGCGCGTGAGGTTGCTGATGAATTCACTGCCTTAACCCCTGATAAACCGCGGTTTGTAGCAGGCTCTGTCGGTCCCACCAATAAGACCTGCTCCATGAGTCCGGATGTCAACAATCCGGCTTTTCGTGCACTGACTTACGACGAACTGGTCATAGCCTATCGCGAACAGATGGAAGCGATGCTCGAAGCCGGTGTAGATGCGTTGCTGATTGAAACCATTTTTGATACGTTGAATGCGAAAGCGGCCATATATGCCGCGAAGCAGGCAATGAATGTTGCCGGTATCCGGGTTCCGTTGATGCTGTCCGTAACGGTGTCCGATATAGCCGGGCGTACTTTGTCCGGACAGACACTGGATGCATTTCTGGCTTCAGTGCAACATGCGGATATCTTTTCCATAGGGCTCAACTGCTCTTTCGGAGCCCGCCAGTTGAAGCCTTTTCTCGAACAACTTGCCGCCCGCGCACCTTATTATGTCAGTGCCTACCCCAATGCGGGCCTGCCCAACAGTCTTGGCACGTACGATCAGACTCCTGCTGAAATGGCGGCTGAGATTAAAGAATATATCCATGAGGGATTAGTAAATATAGTAGGCGGTTGTTGCGGCACGACCGATGAATATATTGCTGCCTATTCATCTTTAATAGATGGAGTTGTACCACGTATACCGGTTGGTAAGCCCGATTGTCTCTGGCTCTCCGGTCTGGAGCTGTTGGAGGTGAGGCCGGAGAATAATTTTGTCAATGTGGGTGAGCGTTGCAATGTTGCCGGTTCACGTAAGTTTCTGCGCTTAATCAATGAGAAGAAATATGACGAAGCGCTAAGTATTGCCCGCCAGCAGGTGGAAGACGGTGCACAGGTCATTGACATAAATATGGATGACGGACTGTTGGATGCGGAACAGGAAATGACAACCTTCCTTCACCTGATAGCTTCCGAGCCTGAAATCGCTCGTGTTCCCGTAATGATAGACTCCTCCAAATGGGATGTGATAGTTGCAGGACTGAAATGTGTGCAAGGCAAGTCTATTGTCAATTCCATTTCCTTGAAGGAAGGAGAAGAAACGTTTCTTGAGCATGCCCGCACTGTGAAGGAGTATGGTGCTGCTGCAATAGTGATGGCTTTTGACGAACGGGGGCAGGCAGATACTTACGAACGTAGAATCGAGGTATGCGAACGTGCTTATCGTTTGTTGGTGGACAAAGTCGGCTTTAACCCACATGACATCATTTTTGATCCGAATGTGCTTGCAGTGGCTACGGGTATGGACGAGCATAATAATTATGCGGTAGACTTTATTCGCGCCACCGGTTGGATACGTAAGAATCTTCCCGGTGCTCATGTCAGTGGCGGGGTCAGTAACCTATCGTTCTCATTTCGAGGCAATAACTATATTCGTGAAGCGATGCATGCGGTGTTTCTGTATCATGCTATTCGTGAGGGAATGGATATGGGCATTGTGAATCCTGCAACTTCCGTACTTTATACAGATATACCGGCCGATATTTTGGAACGCATAGAGGATGTTGTTCTTAATCGTCGTGCAGATGCTGCGGAGCGATTGATTGAAACGGCCGAAAGGTTGAAAGCGGAAGCGGATGCCGCTAAAGTTTCCGCTTCAAACGGTGACTCTCAGCTTTCGGCTTCCGGTTCCCGGTTCCAATGGCGGGAAGGTGCGGTGGAGGAACGCTTGAAGTATGCTCTGACAAAAGGTGTTGGTGATTATCTGGAAGAAGACCTTGCCGAGGCTTTAAATGCTTATCCGAAAGCTGTGGATATTATTGAAGGTCCGTTGATGGCGGGAATGAATCACGTTGGCGATCTGTTCGGTGCGGGCAAGATGTTTCTTCCACAAGTTGTTAAGACGGCGCGTACTATGAAGAAAGCGGTGGCTATCCTTCAGCCGGTTATTGAATCGGAGAAGCAAGCGGGGGCCGCTTCTGCCGGTAAAGTGCTGCTTGCTACGGTGAAAGGAGATGTACACGATATCGGAAAGAATATTGTTGCCGTAGTGATGGCTTGCAACGGATATGAGATAATCGACCTGGGCGTAATGGTTCCTGCCGAAACGATTGTGCAGCGTGCCATAGAAGAAAAGGCCGATATGATTGGGCTGAGCGGACTCATCACTCCTTCACTGGACGAAATGGTGCACGTTGCCATGGAACTGGAAAAAGCGGGGCTTGACATTCCGTTGTTGATTGGCGGAGCCACTACGTCTCCGTTACATACGGCGTTGAAGATTGCTCCGGTTTATCATGCTCCGGTTGTTCATCTGAAGGATGCTTCGCAGAATGCATCAATAGCAGCCCGCCTGATGAATCCTAATCAAAAGGAAGAATTAGCGAAGAATCTTTTTACCGAATATCAGCGGTTGCGCGAGAAAAATCAGGAGAGGCAGGTCGAGACGGTATCTCTTGAAGAGGCAAAAGCTAATCGATTGAAATTGTTTTAAGATTTTCATCACAGAGAGGACAGCATTTTTTATGCCTTCTTATGTCCTCCTTTATGAATCAGCTTTTAATCTTTTTCTTATATTGCTCAAATCTTGCCGTAATATCCCGTACGAAGTTATACGTCTCTATGCCGCGGAAATAACCGTTCTTGCAGACCGGGTCGGTGAAGTATTCCTCATTGCTTTTCAGTAGGATGAAGTTTTCTACATTGTCTCGCCAGACGCATTTGTTTTTCCCGTATTTCTCCGCCAATGCCATGGCGTCGAGCACATGTCCGATGCCGGAATTATAGGATGCCAATACGAAGTTGATTCGTTCGTCTGGAGGTATTGCGGAGAAGCTCCTGGCAGTGGCGGCAATGTATTTGGTTGCGGCTTTGATGCTCTCTTCCGGGTTTTGTTCTTTTCCGGGGGGCATTCCCATGGCGCGGGCTGTGGCAGGCATTAGTTGCATTAATCCCTTAGCACCTGCCCATGAAACAGCTGTGGTGTCGAAGTTGGACTCAGTATAGGCCAGAGAGGCCAGCAGTCGCCAGTCCCAATCTATTTCGGGGGCATACTTTTTAAAAAGGTGGTCGAAGTGCGATATTTTTCCTTCCCGCAGAGACAGGATAGGAGAATGAGGAATGGCCTTGCTGATTTCAAAATATCGTTTCATACTTGATGTGTAAGCAGGAGAGGTCATGTTGTCTTTATGCCATTTGTTGGCGGCTTCCGCCAGTTGCGGGCAATCGTTGCGTACAGCCCACGAAGCCCGTTGGTCGAAGCTGATGGACAGCCCGATATTCAGGTTGGAATAATAGGTGGTATTCAGCCGGGCTATATCATTGTCTGCTACGGTATAGGAAATCTTACCCTGCGAGACTTGCATGATCAGGTCTTCTATTGTGATGCTGTCATTGCTCACCTTATGAATGTGGATGCCTCCTCCCAATTCCTTGTCCAAATTGACAAGCCGTTCATAATACTTTCCGGGTTTTACGTACACATCTTTGCCAATGAGTTCCGTTACGTCTTTCAGTGGTTTGATGCCCCTGCCGGCGCGCTGTACGATGACTTGATGCGTAATCACTTCCTCGCCGCAATAAATCAGGCTGTCTTTCCACTCTTTCGTTATGGGTAAGTTATAGGCTATGAGATCTCCCTCACCGGCAAGGAGCTTGCTGATAAGGTCGCGTACGCTTCCGGCAACCTTGATCTTCAATTTGACACCGAGGCTTTGGGCGAACTGCTCACTCAATTCATATTGAAATCCCATGTCCTGCCCGCGATAGATAAAATAGGATGTAGAGCTGTATAAAGTCAGCACTACCAGTTCACCACTGTCCTTTATCTGCTGCAAATCGGTGCTCTTTTCCTGCTTATGGGCGGAGTTACGATCGCCGCGGCATCCCATGACACTGCAAAGCAATACTATTGCAATGAGCAACTGGCAGTGAAAAACCGGCAGTTTGCGTGTGGCAGGGGAGGTGCTTTCGGGCATACTATACGGAATTGAGTTACTTATAAGTGCTTTTTGATGTACATCGTCAGAATATCAATTGCCACTTGGTTGTTTCCACCCTCCGGCACGATGAGATCGGCGTATCGTTTGCAAGGCTCTATGAATTGCAGATGCATCGGCTTCAGGATGCGGGTATAACGCTCCATTACGGCTTCAGCGGTACGGCCGCGCTCTATGACATCACGTTGGATGACACGAATAAGGCGTTCGTCGGGATCTGCGTCGACAAAAATTCTAAGATCCATCATGCCGCGCAGCTTTTTGTCGCATAGGGCAAGGATGCCTTCAATGATGATGACTTCCCGCGGTTCGATGTGGATTGTTTCAGGCTGGCGGGTGCAAGTCAGATAGGAATAAGTGGGCTGTTCGATGCTCTTACCTTCGCGCAGCATGGATACGTGTTTGGACAGAAGCCCCCAGTCGAAAGCGTCCGGGTGGTCGAAATTAATGTTCTGCCGTTCTTCTACGGGTACATGGCTGCTGTCTTTGTAGTAGGAGTCCTGAGGTAATAGAACCACTTCACCTGCCGGCAGACTTTCAATGATTTTACGTACGACGGTGGTCTTTCCCGACCCGGTTCCGCCTGCAATTCCTATTATTAACATCCGTTTAAGTGTATATTTAAAACAAAACGAGTATTTTTGCGGTTTTAAAAAGCAACCGTTTCGGTTGACAAATATAGATATAAATCATTTAAATAACAAAGTTATGGTAAAGCATATTGTATTATTTAAGCTGAAAGATGAAGTTCCTGCTGACGAAAAGTTAGTTGCAATGAATAATTTTAAGAAGGCCATCGAAGCGCTTCCTGCCAAAATATCCGTTATCCGTAAGATAGAAGTCGGGTTGAATATCAATCCTGCCGAAACTTGGAGCATTGCCCTTTACAGTGAATTTGATACGTTGGACGATGTGAAGTTCTACGCTGTGCACCCCGATCATGTGGCTGCCGGCAAGCTCATTGCAGAGGTCAAAGAAAGTCGTGCTTGCGTGGACTATGAAGTATAAATTGAAAAAACAGAAAGAAAAAAAGATGAAGAAAAGTATATTCTCCATTCTATTGTTGCTCTTCACCTTGGCGGTGCAGGCGCAGATACAGGAACCTGTCAAGTTTAAGTCGGAGTTAAGGACTTTGCAGGCAGGCGAAGCAGAGGTGATATTTACCGGAACTATTGACAAAGGCTGGCATGTGTATTCTACGGACTTGGGAGAGGGCGGCCCTATCTCGGCAACGTTCAATGTTGAAGACATTTCGGGTGCGGAACTTGTCGGAAAACTAAAACCGGTGGGGAAAGAAATCGCCGCATTCGACAAGCTGTTCGAAATGAAAGTGCGCTATTTTGCAAATTCCGTTCAGTTTGTGCAGAAGCTGAAGCTGACCGGTGGCGCATACAAGGTGGAAGGTTATCTGGAATATGGTGCTTGTAATGACGAAAACTGCTTGCCGCCTACACAAGTGCCGTTCAAATTTTCGGGTAATGCAGAAGGTGCGGCTGCTAACGAACCAGTAGCTGATGCAACCGCAGATATGGCTATTATTGGTGGGGCAGAAGGTACTACCGGAATAAATGTATCCGATAAAGGCACTGTTGATCTTTGGAAACCGGTTGTCAACGAATTGAGAGCGTTGGGTGAAACTACCTCGCAAGAAGATATGTCTTGGATTTATATCTTTATAACCGGGTTTGTAGGTGGTCTGTTAGCATTGTTCACGCCTTGCGTATGGCCTATTATCCCGATGACTGTCAGCTTCTTCCTGAAACGCAGTAAAGATAAGAAGAAAGGTATCCGGGACGCTTGGACGTATGGCGCATCCATTGTTGTGATATACGTAGGCTTGGGACTGTTGGTCACCGGGCTTTTTGGCGCTAACGCTTTGAACTCATTGTCTACGAATGCTGTTTTCAATATCTTTTTCTTCCTGATGTTGGTAGTATTTGCAGCTTCTTTCTTTGGCGCTTTTGAAATAACCCTCCCCTCCAAGTGGAGTAATGCGGTAGACTCTAAAGCGGAAAAGACAGGCGGTTTGCTTAGTATTTTCTTAATGGCATTTACACTGTCGCTGGTGTCATTCTCTTGTACGGGACCCATTATCGGCTTTTTGCTTGTACAGGTTTCCACTACCGGTAATATGATAGCTCCGGCCATCGGAATGTTAGGTTTTGCCATTGCTTTGGCATTGCCGTTTACGCTGTTTGCGTTGTTCCCCTCTTGGCTGAAGTCCATGCCTAAATCCGGCGGTTGGATGAATGTGATCAAAGTGACGCTCGGTTTCTTGGAACTGGCATTTGCTTTGAAGTTCCTTTCCGTAGCCGATCTGGCTTACGGCTGGCGTATTCTCGACCGCGAAACATTCCTTGCTTTATGGATTGTACTGTTTGCTTTGCTGGGTTTCTATCTGCTGGGCAAAATCAAATTCCCGCATGATGATGACGATGCAAAGGTCAGTGTGCCCCGTTTCTTCATGGCATTGGCTTCGTTGGCATTTGCCGTATATATGCTTCCCGGTTTGTGGGGAGCGCCGTTGAAGGCTGTCAGTGCTTTTGCACCACCCATGCAGACACAGGATTTCAATCTTTATAATAATGAGGTGCATGCCAAGTTCGATGATTATGATCTCGGCATGGAATATGCCCGCCAGCATGGCAAACCTGTGATGTTGGACTTTACGGGTTACGGTTGTGTGAACTGTCGTAAAATGGAGCTCGCCGTATGGACGGATCCGAAAGTAAGCGATATCATCAATAATGACTATGTGCTCATCACGCTCTACGTAGACAATAAGACTCCGCTTTCTTCGCCGGTGAAAATTACGGAGAACGGTACGGAGCGCACATTACGTACGGTGGGAGATAAGTGGAGCTATTTGCAACGCGTCAAGTTCGGCGCGAATGCACAGCCTTTCTATGTGCTGATTAACAATGAAGGCGAACCGCTCAACAAGTCGTATTCGTACGATGAAAGCATTCCAAAGTACATTGAGTTTTTACAGACAGGATTGGAAAACTACAAAAAGGAAAGATAATAGACTGAATCGGAGAAAGGATGCTGTATAAGCGTCCTTTTTTCATAATCCATTTTTTTATTTATGAAACACATTATTGACATTGACACTTGGGAACGTCGTGACAATTACGGCTTCTTCCGTACATATCTAAATTCTTGGTATTCGGTGACCACCGAAATAGACTGCACAGAGGCCAGCGCTGCGGCAAGGCGGTCTGGACATTCTTTTTTCCTTTATTACTTGTATGCCGTTCTCCGTTCGGCCAATGAAGTGAACGAACTCCGTTACCGCACAGACAAGAACGGGCAGGTTGTTTTCCACGACCGGGTAGATATCATTTCTCCGATAGCGGTTCCGGGAAAGACTTTTTATACAGTCCGTATCCCTTATCACGAAAATTTCGAACGCTTTTATGCCGAAGCGCATGCGCTGATTACGGATATTCCTGAAAACGGAGATCCTTATCATGCGGAAAAAGAGCTGATGCAGCAGGGCGATTACGACGTGGTGCACTTGAGTGCAGTTCCCAAAATGTTCTTCACGTCCATCACCTACACTGTTGCCGAAGCCGGCAACGGTTGCAGTCATCCGCTGATGACCGTCGGTAAGGTTGTTCCTCGCGGGGAGCGGCTGGTTTTTCCACTTTCCATTTATGTGAATCATGCGTTTGTGGACGGTTCGCATCTGGCTTCTTTCTTTGGGAAGATAGAGAAGTATCTGAAAGAAGTGTAATATTACAGAATTATTACAGAATTAATCTTTAGCTTTGCACGTGTAAAACTAAATGTGAGATGATATATACTGGGATAATTATGATAAGAAAGCCTTTCTGTATATGGAGAATTTGTAGTTTATTGGCAGCGCTATTCTTTATTGTGCCGGTCTCTCTGCATGCGCAGAAGCGAGACTTTACAACATGGGCAAGTACCGGTTTTAAGTATAAGGTAAATCCTGCATTTACGCTCTCCGGAAAATTGGAATGGCGCACAAAGGATGATCTTGACAAGACCGACCGTTGGGGGCTGGAGGCCGGCGGGGCATACTCTGTACTTCCTTTTCTGAAAATAGCTGCGGGCTATGAAGTGCATTATCGCAATCGCGGGGAAGCCGGTTGGAAGTTTCGTCACCGCTATCATTTTGACGGAACGCTATCCACACGTGTGCACAGGCTGAAGGTTTCACTGCGGGAGCGTTTTCAACATACTTTCGATAGCAATAATGATGAACTGCGTTGGCGCTCACGTGTCAAGCTGGCTTATGACATCCCCAAATGCAAGATAGAGCCTTACGCTTCTGTTGAGATGTACAACGGATTGAATCGTGGAGAGAAGTTTGATGTACAACGCATGCGCTATCGCGGCGGGGTAGTCCTCCCACTTTCTTCCGATTGGGAAGCGGATGTCTTTTATTGCCGACAATGGGAGAGTAAGGCACGAAAAGATATAGTAGGAGTGGCTTGCACTTATTCTTTCTGATAACAGCCGGGTTACTGCCGTTTTTTCTTGCGGTGCTCTTTTTTCAAACAGAAGTTGAATCCTGCATATACTTGCAGTGTTCCGAATCCGTTGTTCAATGAAAAGTTATTCCGGTAGTAGTCGTAAGTTCTGCCTACGAATGAAGTGCCTACGAAATATTTACTGTTGTTGTACACTACGCCTGCGCGTAGGATGAAGTCTATATTGAAATTCCTGTACCAGTCGTCTTTTTCTCCTTCCGCTTTGTTGATACGTGAGGTTTTGTAGGCCACTGCGGGATTGAGCGAGAGGCAGGCGAGGCAGTTGCGTGCGAATACCCAGTTGTAGGCATAACCGAAGTTGAGGCTGATATTGGTATATTTTATATGGTCCACTTTCATACCCGGGTTCATCGTTTCCCGGATGATATCGGGCAGCTTGGTGTAGTCAAAATCCAGATTGTGTGTGGATACGGAGAATCCGGCAATGAAAGATCCTGCGTTGCGCCGTTGATTGGTGGATTGGCTGAAAGCGGCGGGATAAGAAAAACGCCGGTTGTTGAAAATGTAATATAGGTTCAGTCCTTTCATTTTCACTTTCAGTCCGTCGAAGTCTTCAGAATAATCGGTGGGTATGCGGTCGGAAAAACCTGTAACGTCGTGTATTTTGTAAGAGTTACCCGTACGGCGGTAGATAATATCCACTCCTAATTTGGAACTGTATAAGCTGAGGTCGAATTCCGTTCCTCTTTTTTTCCCGCTTTTCTTTCCGTAAAGGCCGTCTGCGTCAATGGCCCAACCCAGAAAAATCCAGCGCCAACCAAAGTAAACTCCTATTTTGTTATGAGGTTTGGGCGAGAACCGCAGGCGTTGGGGTTCAGGAGTAGCACTTCCTACGGAATAGTATTCATAATTGGTGAAGTGGTCCAGCATTAAGGCATAGTTGTATCGGTTGGGACTGATGTATGTAGTGTCGAAATCGCTGAAATTAAGGAACTTCTTCATGATTCTTCTGAAATTTCCCGTACGTTTGCAGACCGAACTGTCGGGTGTGACAAAAGTGCTTCCTTCATTTTGGGCAAACAAAGAAAGTGTCAATAACATACCTATGCAAAAGCTAATCCCTCTGGGCATCCTATTATGCTTTGTTGTTACGAAGATATGAAATTTCCATCTAATAAAGAACGGAATATCTTCTTTTCCTTTTTTATTTCCCGAATTTTACATAGGTTTGCAACATCATAATAATACTTTTGTGGCAGAAATCTAAAAAATATATATGTACGCAACCGAAATTCTCAGTGATGAACGTTCTTTGGTTCTCCGCTTGATTGAAGGGGATGAGGATGCTTTTTGCGAGCTTTATGCTGCCTATAAGAATCGTTTGATATACTTTGCCATGCGCTTTTTGAAGTCGCGTGAGTATGCGGAAGATATTTTTCAGGATGCTTTTGCGGTAGTGTGGCAAGGACGCCGCTTTATCAATCCGGATGCGTCATTTTCTGCTTATTTGTATACAATCGTACGAAACCGTATACTGAATCAGTTGCGTGATTTGTCCAACCAGGATAAACTAAGGGAACAGATACTTTCACAAGCGGTGAATTACACCAACGAGACGAAAGACGAAATTATTGCGAATGATTTACGACAGTTCATATCTCGTGCATTGCAGCAACTGACGCCTCGTCAGCGCGAGATATTCCAGATGAGCCGGGAACGGCAAATGTCTCATCGTGAAATAGCCGAAGTGCTGGGCATTTCTGTCAATACGGTGCAAGAGTCCATTTCCATATCGTTGAGAACGCTACGCACTTATTTGGAAAAGAATTCGATAGTAAGTGCCGATCTGATATTGCTTCTTGTTTGCTTGAATTTATAAGAATAAGGTTTCCCAAAAGTCGTTTGTATTATGTTAACTTTATGTTTGATAATAAGTTAACTTGATACGGGTGATGAAGTTAACTTATTGTTGTGTATTAAGTTAACTTGTTACATATACGAAGTTAACTTCTTGTAGAGAGTCTTTTCATTCGCGATATATCTTAAAATATGTTAATCGCACCCCAGCTATTCTTTCCCCACGTGTATATCCCAATATAAAAGGGTTACTTTTGATAACCTTTGTACTATTTAGAATCATGGTTATGAAGAATAACGAAAATAATAGATCGTTGCTTCGCCGTTATTTGGACGGCCTGTATACAACGGATGATGCCCGTAGGCTGCTGGACGAGTTACAAGCTCCGGAGTATAATACCGATATGCTTCAGGAATTGATGGATGAAGTATGGGAGGAAGCGTCCTTGCAGTCACCACAAACGGATCTTGAACGTGAACAATATAAAAAAGAGGCGCGATTATTATTGAAACGTATCGAACATAAGAAACGTATGTGGTTCCGGCGTGTGTCATTGGCAGTGGCAAGTGCGGCTGCGGTGGTCTGTCTCATTTTGGGTAGTGTCAGCTATATCCGTTATATAGACAGGCAACAGATAACCTATTTGGAGGCTTCCACTTCCTATGGTGAGCGCAAGGAGATACGGCTTCCCGACGGTACACAATTGATTTTGAACTCCTGTTCTCGCGTGTGCTATCCGGACCGTTTTGCAGACGAGGAACGTAGAGTGGAACTGGAGGGTGAGGGGTATTTTCGTGTATATCACAATGAGAAACAACCTTTCATAGTGAATACCCGTCATTTTGATGTACGTGTATTGGGTACTTGTTTTAATGTCAAATCTTATTCTTCGGACGAAGTTGTTTCGGTGGATGTGGAAAGCGGTAAAGTGCAAGTCGATCTGCCCGAAGCGATGATGCGCTTGCGTGCTAAAGAGCAGATACTTATAAATACCGTTTCGGGAGAATACAACAAGCGGCACGAAGAACGTGCGGTGGCAGTTTGGAGAAGGGGTAGTTTGCGCTTTAATAGTACTCCGATACGCGATGTCGCCAAAGAACTGGAACGCATGTATAATTGCCGTATTACATTTACCCAAGGACAGGAGTTTAACAATCTCATTTCCGGTGAACATGATAATAAGAGTCTGGAGGCTGTGTTACAGTCAATTGGCTATACAAGCGGCATCCATTACAAGAGAAGCGGAGACCAAGTATTATTATATAAGTAATAAAATATGTTAATCGCACCCTGCTTTGTTGAAAGATGGGTGTATTATAAATAGACCTCGTGAGTATTAACTTTTAATCCAAGAAAAAGCAAGAATGAAAGCACCTCCTTGATTTTCCACAAAAAATAGGAGCTGTCTCTCAGAGAAGCCCCTATCCCATAATCCGGACGGATATTCATTCGTTTTCCCCCGCGTGAATAACGTTTCGCAGATTACTAAAACCTTTGTTTTAAATAATTTTTTCAATTACTAAAACGCACAAATTTATGAATATTCTTCCTAATTTTAAAAGGAAAAGTGGAAATGTCTATTCGTTTTTAGCATTTTTACTATTCGTATGCTTGTTATTTGTACCATATAATATTCAAGCGCAAAGCCAAAACAATATAACGCTAAATGTTCAGAATGAAACGGTCGAAAATGTTTTCAACCAATTGAGCAAACAAACCGGATTAAAATTCTTTTATGACCAAACAGTGGTAAATAATGCGCCACGTGTTTCTTTGAGCGTCAAAGATGCTTCTTTACAATCAGTTCTAAACAAAATCTCTTCGCAGACAAAGCTATATTTCAATAGGGACAACAATACGATTTCTGTGGGTAAGCAGAACAATTTGAATGTGGGAGAACAAGTCAAAAATAAAAGGATAACAGGTCAGGTTGTTGATCAAGCAGGAGAGCCTATTATAGGTGTAAGTGTAGTGTTAAAAGGTACTGCTAATGGAGTAATTACCGATGTTGATGGAAACTATACTTTGTCTAATGTTCCAGAAGAAGGCGTAATTTCTTTTTCTTATATAGGCTATCAAACAGTTGAACTTAAGGCTAATAATAGAGAATTGGCTAAAATTATTTTGAAAGAGGATAATGAGCTATTGGATGAAGTGGTAGTCGTTGGTTATGGTGTACAGCGTAAGCGTGATGTAACTACTTCTATTTCATCAATGAAAGCAAGTGAACTTGCCGTTCCTGTATCAAGTGTCGATCAGGCCCTTGTAGGTAAAATGACTGGTGTACAAGTAACTCAACCGAATGGAGTTCCTGGGGGGGGATTATCTATAAAAGTGAGGGGTAGCGGTAGTATTACTGCTGGTACAGATCCTTTGTATGTAATAGACGGTTTCCCAATGTCGAGTGATGCTGGTAGCGGAGCAGGGCAAAGTGTTTCCCCTTTGAGCACTATTAATATGAATGATATTGAATCTATTGAGGTATTAAAAGATGCGTCAGCAGCAGCAATTTATGGTTCGAGAGGTGCTAATGGTGTTGTGATTATTACAACAAAAAAAGGCAAAGAAGGAAAAGATTTGAAACCGACAGTACAGTATGATGGTTATGTTGGTTTTCAACAACGTACGAAAAAGATAGATATGTTAGATGCTTATGAATATGCAAAACTTAGTTATGACGGACATAATAATGCATATCTTGACTTGCTGGAAAGCAAAGGTATACCAGGAAGTATTACTGATACTAATGATGAACGTAATGCCAAACTTGGAAAGAAACCTGGTACTATTAATCAAGCATATCTGTTACCGCCGGAGATTATGCCTTACATAAACGGTGAAAAAGGGCTGATTAATACTGATTGGCAGGATGAAGTGATGCGGACTGCTTTAACCCATAACCATAATCTTTCTCTGTCCGGTGGAAATAAGTCTACGAGATATTTCATTTCTGGAAATTATATGAAAGAAGAGGGTATTGTTATTGGTTCTGAATTTGAACAAATGGGAGCAAGAGGTAAGGTGGATGCTAATTATAAGAAGTTTGCTTTTGGGACTAATCTATCTTTCAATTATTCAGTTTATGATATTGTACCTACTGAAGATCGTTATAAGAATGAAACAATCGTGGCTTCTGCTTTAGCTATGGCTCCTATTATGCCTGTATATAATCCAGATGGTTCTTATAACTTTGACCAATGGAATTGGCAATATAAGCATCCGCAAATTGTAAATCCAGTGGCATTGGCCAATGAAAAAGAAGACCAAATGAAGAGATATCGTTTCTTGGGTAATGTATATGGAGAGTATGAATTGTATAAGGACTTAAAGTTAAAAACCAATTTTGGAGTGGACTTTAATAGTTATAGTCGTTCTTATTATCGCCCTTCTACCTTGCCGACATCATTGGATAGAGTACCGCCATCTGTGCCGGAAGGTTCAAAACGTGATAAAAACATGTTGAACTGGGTATGGGAAAATACATTGTCTTATGTGAAAATATTCAAACAAGATCATCATTTATCTGCTGTGGCTGGTTGGTCTGCTCAAAAGGAGTCTGCTAATACCTCTTTGATTGCAGGAAATGGTTATCCAAATGATTTGGTACATACTATAAATGCGGCATCGGCTATTACGAATTGGAGTGCTACGGCTTACGAGTGGTCTTTACTTTCTGCATTGGCGCGTGCACAGTATTCCTATAAAGGAAAATATATGCTCTCTGCAGCTGTTCGTGCTGATGGTTCTTCTCGTTTTGGAAAAAACAATCGTTGGGGAACATTCCCTTCCGTATCTGCCGGATGGTATGTCAGTGAAGAAGACTTTATGAAAAACTTAAATTGGCTTTCTTCTTTGAAGTTGCGTGCCAGCTATGGTGTGAGTGGTAATTTCAATATTGGTAACTATGATTATTATGCGACTTTAAGCGAAGATAATTATGTCTATGGAAAAAATGACGGAACTTTGGCAAACGGTCTATATCCGTCAACTGCTGGAAATCCGGATTTGGGCTGGGAAAAAACGGCTATGTTGAATTTAGGATTAGAATTTGGCTTATTTAATATGTTTACCTTTGAGCTGGATTGGTATACGAGTACTACCAGTGATATGTTATTGGATGTTCCCGTTGCAGAATTCTCTGGTTTCAGTACAATCCCCATGAATATCGGTAAGGTAAGTAATAAAGGCATTGAATTCTCTTTGGCTACGACGAATAAGTGGGGAGATTTTACATGGAATAATCGTTTTAATATTTCAGCCAATAGAAACGAAGTTGTTGATTTAGGAGGAGCTGAAGAGATGCTAACAACGACAGAAAGTGTAACATTTATCACAAAAGTTGGTGAGCCGATAGGTAATTATTATACGTTGGTCACAGATGGTGTTTTTGCTAATCAGGCAGAGATAGATAATTCTAAGGACCCTGATAAAACAAAACGTAAATATGCCTATGTAGAAGGTGCTAAACCTGGAGATTTTCGTTATAAAGATATAGATGGTAATGGGGAAATAAATGAAAACGACCGTACTATTACCGGGAATTATATGCCAAAGTTTACTTATGGATTCTCAACCGAGATGAAATATAAGAATCTTGATTTAGCAGTATCCCTACAAGGTGTACAGGGGAATAAGATTGCTAATATATTCCGTCGTTATATTGATAATATGGAAGGTGGAAATAACTGTCAGATTGACGCTTTGGATCGTTGGGTATCAGAGGATAATCCTGGAAGTGGGCTTGTGGTACGTGCCAATAGAAGTGCTACTGGTATGAATGGTACTACTTCAACTTGGCATATTGAGGATGGTTCTTATTTAAGAATAAAAAATATAACTTTAGGCTATACCTTACCAAAAGATTGGTTATCGAATGTTGGTATTAACCATCTGCGTGTTTATTTGTCTACACAGAATCCGTTTACTTTTACAAAATATAGTGGATATAATCCTGAAGTAAACATGAAAGGTAACTCTCTCACGCCTGGTATTGACTATGGAACCTATCCATTGGCTAAGTCTTTTGTATTTGGATTGAATGTAACCTTTTAAATAATATAGATTATGAAAATAAGATATTATATAGTTAGTTTGTTCGCTCTATTATCAATAACAAGTTGTAGCGACTTCTTGGATTTGACTCCTATATCCGAGGCTTCTTCTGCTAATTATTATAAAAACACGTCAGATATAAATTCCGCATTGACAGCTTGTTACGGTTCTTTGCAAGGTACTTATCAATATGGAGAATATTTTATAGCTTTAATGGAACTTCGTTCTGATAATGTGGAAGATATTAATCCTGGTGGTGCTGCTGGTGTATTCTATTTTATAGATAATTTTACGGTAACTTCGGGGAATAATATTATTCGTCAGGCATGGAAAGAGCTTTATAACCAAATTTATAGATGTAACAATGTGCTTGCAAGCAGCCATGTTGTAGCTAATGAGGAATTAAGGAAGCAATATGAGGGTGAAGCGGCGTTCTTACGTGCTTTGGCTTATTTTAATATAGTCCGTTTATGGGGAGATGCTCCTCTTATTTTAGAACCGATTAAAACAGTGGATGCAGTAAACTATGGTCGTACTCCCATTGCAGATATTTATAAAGTTATCGAAGATGATTTAAAGGATGCAGCTAAAAAGTTGGAACCTTCGTATGGTAGTGACGATTTAGGACGTGCAACTTCCGTAGCGGCAGAGGCTTTGTTGGGTAAAGTATATCTGACAGAGAAGAAGTGGTCGGATGCAGTTGCATTGTTGGATAATTTGATACAGACATATTCTTCACAATACGGTTTATTGGATAATATTGCAGATGTGTTCAATGTGAATAATGAAATGAACAAAGAAATATTATTTGCTGTCCGTTATTCTAAATCCGTTATTGGAGAGGGACATGGGTATAATGACTATTTTAAGGATAAATCAGTTATTTACAGTGAATTAAAAGCATCTTATGGCACTACGGATGAACGTCGCGATATGATTGAGTATAAGAAGGTGGATGCTAATAATAATGTGATAGCTAAATACTATGATACATTTGATGCAACAACAGCAAAGGTCGGTTTTGATCTTCCTTTATTGAGATGGGCTGATGTTTTACTGATGTGTGCAGAAGCTCATAATGAGGTTGCTTACGATGGAACAGAGGATAGCAAGGCAATGAGTTCTTTAAACTTGGTTAGAGGACGTGCAAAAGCTGTTACATATACTTCGACAGAATTAAGTGATCAAAATAGCTTTCGCAAGGCTGTGTTGGAGGAAAGGCGTTTGGAATTTCCTTTTGAACTACATCGTTGGTTTGACTTGATTCGTACAGATACCGCAATAGATGCTATGGCTAAGGTTGGATTTACAATTACGAAGGATGATTATTTATATCCGCTTCCGAAGACAGAGGTTGATTTAATTAATAATCCTCTGACATTCCCTCAAAATCCGGGGTATAATTAATATGAAGCGGTGTATATTGGTTATGGCGGTATTTGCCGCCATAACTACCTTTGGGCAAACTTTGAAAAAATGGGAAGCGGGGTATTTGGATATTCATCATATTAATACAGGACGTGGTGATTGTACTTTTTGTGTTCTTCCAGATGGTACAACTTTATTGATTGATGCGGGAGAAGTAAAAGCCGATGTGAGGGTTGTTGCCCCCAAACCAGATAATCTAAAAAGAACAGGTGAATGGATTGCGGATTATATTACTTCTTTTATTCCAAATGGTAAGAAGTATATTGATTATTATTTGCTGACTCATTACCATTCTGATCATATAGGTGCTTTGTTTAGCGTAAAAGAAGAGAAAAAAAATTATTACTTAACAGGAGTAACAGATGTTTATCAACATTTTCCTGCACATATAATCGTTGATAGAGGAGGAGATTTTTTTCCACCTTCTTTTTCCGATTCTTGTTATGCCAATTATTGCCGTTTTATAAAATCTATAGGCAATAAAGTGGAGCATCAAACTTTTAAAGTGGGTACTGATGAACAAATTAGTTTACTATATAATAAAGTGGCTTATCCTTCTTTTTATATCCAAAATGTATATGCCAATGGTATGTTGGCTTTGAAAAATGATGAGATTGATACATTGTTTTCTAATCGTATTCATTATACAAAAGAAGAAATGCCTCGGGAAAACATGTATAGTTGTGTAGTTAAGTTAACTTATGGATTATTTGACTATTATACAGGTGGGGATATTCCTGGTTATCCACGCCCTGGACGTCCGCTATGGCATGATATTGAGTCTCCGGTTTCTGATATTGTTGGTAAAGTTGAAGTTGCGGTTTTAAATCATCATGGATATGAAGATGGCACAAATGAGCATTTTCTGATGCGTTTATCACCTCAGAATATAATAATGTCTGCGTGGGATGCTTTACATCCTAATCATACGGTATTAGCCCGGACTTTATCAAGAGAGATCTATCCAGAAAGTAGGAATGTGATGTCTACTAATTTACATCCGGCTGCGAAAATAGTTATAGGAAGTTTGACGGATAAGATGATATCTACTCAAGGACACATTGTTGTTCGTGTGTATCCGGGGGGAACCCAATACAGTATTTATATACTGAATGACAGCGATTCTAAGCATTTAATTAGAAAAGAATTGGGCATATTTGATTGTACGAAATAATTTTATGATTATGAAGAAATTTTTATTATTTATTTACGTTAGTACGGTGTGGATGGGTTATGCATTTGCCCAACAAACCGTAGACCATATTTTAAAAGAATTTAATGAAGTAGCTAATAAATCTGTGTTAGTTGTTTCTCATCGTGCCGATTGGCGCAATGCTCCCGAAAACTCTTTGCAAGCCATCCAAAACTGCATTGATATGGGAGTTGATATGGTGGAAATAGATTTGAAGAAAACAAAGGATGGGCATCTCATCTTGATGCATGATAAAACGATTGACCGCACTACTACCGGGAAAGGTAAACCTGAAAATTATACACTGGAAGAGCTTCGGCAATTCCGGCTGAAAAGCGGTGCGGGACATAAAACGCGTCATCAAATTCCTACTTTTGAAGAGGTTATGACTTTATGTAAAGGTAAGATCATGGTGAATGTGGACAAGGGTTATGACTATTTTAAAGAAGCATACGCAATTCTTGAAAAGACAGGTACGGTGGGGCAGTGTGTGATGAAAGCCGGTTTGCCTTACGAGCAGGTGAAGTCTGAAAACGGTGATGTATTGGACAAAATGATTTTCATGCCTGTTGTGAATTTGCAGAAAGCGGATGCGGAAGCAGTCATAGATAGCTATCTCACGCACATGAGCCCTAAGGCTTTTGAGTTGGTGTTCAACAACGACGGTCCTGAAGTACTGCGTCTGATAGATAAAGTTCGTTCCAGCGGTGCCCGTATCTTCATCAACAGCCTTTGGCCGGAACTCTGTGGGGGTCACGATGATGATCGTGCCGTAGAGCTGCATGAGCCTGATGAGAGTTGGGGCTGGATCATCGGCCGGGGAGCGAAGCTGATTCAGACTGACCGTCCTGCCCTGTTACTTGATTATTTGCGAGCGAAAAAATTACACAACTAACCGTTGTGCCTTGTTCTTGGGGAAACGGTACTTTGCCGAGGAGGCATTCCTCACCGGGGAACGTCCCTTCCGATACCGGGAAATCTATTGCTCGGCACCGGAAAGGCATCCGTTCCCCGGTTTCTGAACATTTAAACTAAAAAGTATTATGTTGAAACATTTGATAAGTTTTTACAAGGTTTCCCAGCCGAAGCCTTGTAGCGGGGAGCCTTTGTCCATGCAGCAAAGGAGTTTGAAACGGTTGCAATGGTCCACCTTCCTTTCCGCAACCTTGGGATATGGGATGTATTATGTCTGCCGTCTGAGCCTGAATGTGGTGAAGAAGCCTATTGTAGAGGAAGGTATCTTTTCGGAAACCGAACTGGGCATTATCGGTGCGGTGCTTTTCTTTACCTACGCTGTAGGCAAGTTCACAAACGGTTTTCTAGCCGACCGGAGTAATATCAACCGTTTCATGTCCACCGGGCTGCTTGTGACTGCATTGGTAAATCTTTTCCTCGGTTTTGTGCACTCCTTTATTCTTTTTGCCATTCTTTGGGGCATCAGCGGCTGGTTCCAGTCCATGGGCGCTGCTTCTTGCGTTGTCGGTCTTTCCCGTTGGTTTACTGACAAGGAGCGCGGTTCTTTCTATGGTTTTTGGAGTGCCAGCCATAATATTGGGGAGGCGATGACATTTATCATCGTGGCTTCCGTAGTCAGTGCCTTTGGCTGGCGCTATGGTTTTCTGGGTGCCGGTCTTGTGGGTCTTATAGGAGTTTTGGTCATTTGGCGCTTTTTCCATGATAGCCCGCAGAGTAAAGGTCTTCCGGCTGTCAACGTCCCCCGGGCGAAAAAAGCAATGAATGCTTTGGAAACTGAGGAGTTTAACCGGGCCCAGAAGTCAGTCTTGAAGAATCCTGCTATCTGGATACTTGCTTTCAGCAGTGCTTTCATGTATATCAGCCGGTATGCGGTGAATAGTTGGGGTGTGTTCTATCTGCAGGCGGAGAAAGGTTATTCTACGCTTGATGCGAGTTTCATCATTTCCATCAGTTCGGTTTGCGGTATTGTCGGTACGATGTTTTCGGGTGTTATCTCCGATAAGTTTTTCGGTGGTCGCCGTAATATTCCGGCATTGATTTTCGGTCTGATGAATGTGGTGGCTCTCTGCCTCTTCCTGCTTGTTCCCGGTGTACACTTTTGGCTGGATGCTTTGTCCATGGTGCTTTTCGGGCTTGGCATCGGTGTGCTGATTTGCTTTTTGGGTGGCTTGATGGCTGTTGACATTGCTCCCCGCACAGCTTCGGGGGCAGCTTTGGGTGTGGTTGGCATTGCGAGTTATATCGGTGCGGGTTTGCAGGATGTGATGAGTGGTGTACTGATTGAGGGTAATAAGCATGTTGTCAACGGTGTTGAAGTTTATGACTTCACTTATATCAACTGGTTCTGGATAGGGGCTGCATTGATGTCTGTATTGTTGGCATTGCTGGTGTGGAATGCGAGGAATAGGGAGTAGTATTCTTTAGAGGATACAGAAGAAGCGTATCACCTTTTCGAAAACCGATTGGAAGGGGTTATTAAGGTTGCGATAACGGGAAGCGGAGCTGCCAAAAAGCTACGGCAGCAGCGGCAGCTACATTGAGCGAATCGACTCCATGTGACATGGGGATGCGGACTACATAATCGGCTTCGGCAATCGTTTTGTGTGATAACCCGTCACCTTCAGTACCCATTACGATAGCCAGCTTTGGCTCGTTTGCCAAGATAGGGTCGTCAATAGAGATAGAATCATCTGTAAGTGCCATAGCTGCAGTACGGAATCCTAAATCATTAAGTTTGCCGAGAGGGCCGTCCAGCCATGTCCATGGTACGAGGAATACCGAACCCATAGACACTCTTACTGCACGACGATTGAGCGGGTCGCAGGAAGTAGGAGTGAGCAGTACGGCATCTATGCCGAGGGCAGCAGCCGAACGGAAGATTGCCCCGATATTGGTAGTGTCAACCACTCCGTCCACTACTACGATGCGGCGGGCTTTCCGGCATACTTCTTCAATACAGCGCGGCTTAGGACGACGCATGGCACATAGGACACCGCGTGTAAGAGTATATCCGGTGAGAGTGGAGAGCAACTCCCTCTCTCCGGTATAGACGGGAATGTTGCCACTGCGTTCAATAATGGTGGCTGCATCGCCTGTAATGTGCTTCTGCTCGCACAAAAGAGCTAACGGTTCGTAGCCTGCATCCATAGCGACAGAAATAACTTTGGGACTTTCTGCTATGAAGATGCCTTTGGAGGGTTCGATACGGTTGCGTAGCTGTGCTTCGGTGAGTGTACTGAAGATTTCTACCCCCGGCTGTGAAAGGGAGGTTATTTCTATGATGGGCATGTTACTATTAAATGGCTTTTTGTGAATGATGCTTTGATTGTTATTTGCAATATAAATGATTTATTACGCAAAGGTAATTCATTCTGTGATTAACACTTTAATATTTTCTGAAAATAATATATTATTGACAATAATCAACAGACGGATTTCTTTTCTGTTGTTTTCCGTGGCTGTTAATCTAATTCCGTTTTCAGAGGTTACTTCTATCATGAAGATTATCATTTTGACAAAATTACGGAAATTGGATTATTAATACAATACCAAATTTAATTAAAAGCAATATGGACGAATTGAATATAACAAACACTAGGCAAAACTCATAGACGAACGAATAGCCGTTTGTCACAACATTTCTTCAGTCTTGCTTTCGACCTTTTTCGCAATCTTGGCAATGTCTTGCACTGACGGTATCAGCAATTCTCACAGAATCCTGTTATCCAGATAAGTAAAGACCAAGGAGCTACGATAAAACGTAGCCCTTTTCTTTATTGTCCGAATGGAGCATTTGCCCCATTCGTTTATTCTAGACAGGGACGCACGCCATGACCTGCACTTTTGCTGAAACGGTCTAATGGCCATACCCAATAATTAGTATAGAGAGTAAGATTATGGGCATAGTTAGAATGGGTAGACGTTGCTGACCAAGTATGTCCCAGCGAACCTACTGCCGATAGGTGTCCTCCTGATGATATTCGTTCTCCCGTCATAGGGAAGAAAATTGTTCCTCCAGTCTTGTTTGGTCCGCAATAGAAGTTCCATCCTGGAAGGCTACTATTCCATTCTCCGTTATATTTAGCAACAGTATTGGTGACGTTTTCCCCTGTTGTGGTGAATCCTGTAAAGGTATTGCTTGGTGGCATCGCGAAACCCACTGGGCAAGGGTCGTATACGGTTTTTGTCACCGGATTGTCGTTGTAGACGTTGCTATTAGTGTTGTTATCTGCATTCCATAAATTGAAGTATGTATTGTCTCCCCCGATTTCTTTTTGCATCACATCGGGCTTGCGAATGTAGTTTTTGATACACTCGTTGCCAAACGGGAATGACTCTACTGCATGGTTGGCTGTTGAAGCAATTCCTGCTGCGTTATACCATGTTTTATTTTTGTAAGCATAACCGCTGGATGGGCGCAAAGGGTCTTTGCGTCCCCATTCGTAAAAAGTACAGTTCCCTTGGGTAGAAGTAGTTGAGCGCATTTGGTTGACAGTAATAAGGCGCGTTTGCCCGTGGGCAATGAATTGTACCTGGCAGCTTCGGGCTGCATAATTGATGACTTCTCCTTCGCACCAGCCCAAATGAATAGGCATGAGGTCGTGGGACACATTTTGATGGTTGGTCACCTTGATGGTATGGTATATATTCTCGTCCGTAATCCAAATGTGCCAAGACCAAAGAATTGTGTTTTGACTATCTTTAATGGCTATAAGCGCATTTCCCTGTCGGATATTTTCTTTGTCTACCTTGAAAGAAATCGTACCACCGTTGGTTCCGCTATTATACTTAATGTCGGTTACCAGCGAAGGGGCATCCTGCCAAACCAGTTCGGCTTTTACGGGGACGCAATCTGTATTTTTAGCGATATAAGGGTCGGTTATGCCATTGCCAAGATGATTAATGAACGGGTTCAACGTCCCCTGTATGGAAGCCTTAGACGTGTATGCCGCGTAATTGACCTGTCCATTATTGATGGCATTGCCGTATACCAAAGGGAAAGAATACGTGCCCGGTGCATTTACGACGTAACAGTTTGCCGTGTTTTCCACGTCTGCCGCACCCGTACTGTTCGACAGGTTGTAAGGAACGGCTTTAGAACCTTTCTCTGCTGTTGCACGAAGGGCTGTCGTATGTACACTTTGGGATACACCGGTTTGTGGAGTAACTTCAGCGTTAAAGGAAGTGGCAGTTTCGCTTCCCGTTCCCCTTGAGGTAAACTCGGTGAGCCAGCCGGGTTTGGTGCTACTCCATGTCTTTCCGTTGTTGGTCGAGTATTGGGTGGTCCACTCCACTGGCTCTATAATCCCCTGATTGTTTTTTCGGTAGCTGGTAACACTGTACGATTGCGTGCCACCCAAATAATTAAAGTTTAAGGTTTCGGAGGAGACTGTCAGTATGTATTGCCAATTAATCGAGGTACTTGATAGTTGGTAAGTTACCGTTTTTCCCATCTGCCATACGCTTTTTCCGATACGTCCGGTAAGGATGTTGTCAGTTACTCCATCGTTGAATACCACTTCGATTACTGCATTGTCTGGCAAAGTTTGCGGAATCATCATGAAAGTTTGCTCCGGAGCGGTGATTGCTGTGTTTGGAGTTCCCGAAGTCGGTTGATTCAGTGTTTGCGAGAAGTTTTTCGGATTGCTAACATGACTCCACGTGTCAGTTTCGAAGTTATAAACTCCTGTCGAGTTCATACCTTTAAGTGTAACGCTTTTTACAGTGCCTGCTTTCATGTCGCTGCCGCATACGAATTTTACTGCCGTCAAAGCATGGCGGAACCTCAGATTAACAGCCGTATTGGTTCCACCGTTGATTTCTTCCGAAGCTGCCACCAGTAAATCTTGTTGCTCCGCTACATTGTCTGGAATCGTACAGGTTACAGTCGGCGCTCCAGCGATTTGTCCGGAGAGTTGATAGGCATTGTTATTTTGAGGCGCATAGGCAAAGAATTTCAGTTTATAAGCATTGCCGGGCCAATAATGTGTAGAAGCGGGAAGCCATGAACTGCCTGTTTTACTAACCGTAACATCATACATGTAATTCGGCTTCTGCGTATTGTTCCAACTGCCGGTATACGCATAAGCAGATATGCCGAACGCATCGTACATATTATTCGAGGTGACAGGAATAGAACGGGTAGCCGGAACGCTGTCGGAAGAGAAGGGAGACGCTATACTGTCTGCATAAAGTGTATGCAGGTAAAATGGGGTTCCACTGTTCGACTGTAAGGTAGATACTGTTGAGCGTGTCTCTGCTCTACGTTCGTTTTGGTCAAAAGAAATCCAAGTGTTTTGAATCTCCGTATGAAAGCTGATACGGCTTTCCAAACGAGGCTGTTGTACTTCATCGGTACAAGAAGTCGTAAGAATGAATATTGCTAATAATCCTTGAGCGATTGGATGGTGTATAAGTCTATGATTTGCCATATATTAATATTTTATTTTGCGCAAAGTTAAGTCTTAAGAAGTGTTTTGGAAACGATTCTGAATGTACTTTTTATGGACTTATATACTTGAATTACAGAGATATTATTTGTTTAAACAATGTACATCCTTGACTGTTTTTCATGTCAATCTATCCTTTTAAAGGGTTTTATGGAGGAAAGAATAAAAAAAGGCAAAGGTATTTTTATCCTCTGCCTTTTCGTTCTTAGTATTTAAAGCTCAGGTTAATGGAAAGTTAAAGCTCAGGTTGTTTTTACATGTCTGTCAGAACTTCTACAGTTTCCCAGTCTTCTACCGTAATGCTGAATTTGATAGGACCTCCTAAAATGTCCTCACCACCGGTTCCGGGAGTTTCATCGGTATTCGAATTTCCGCCAGGATTTTCCGGATTTGGATCAACTTTACCGGCACCACCGCCGTCAGAACAGAAAGTCAAGTTATAAACATACTTTTTGCCCGGTTCCCATTGATTAATAGTCTTAGTATTGATTGCCACGGCTGAATAAGCATACTTGCCGGTTTTGGGGTCATCGGCAGTAGGAGCAGGATAAATCAATGTTTCACCGGCTTCGCTTAAATTAGAAATACGGCAGAGGACGGCAAGGTAAGCACCCTGTTTGTTGATTTCAGCATCGGGGTCGTTCTTTACTGCGTTCCACGCAGTAATCTGTTGCGGGATAACCATGAAATTGTTTTCACCAAACATGACAGACTGAAACTCGGTAGAGTTCAGCACCACAGCTTTCGTTCCGTTGCTGTAATAAGCCTTTGAAGGAATGTTCAAATCTGTCTGATTACTCCAGTTATTGATTGGCAATTTGGTATTATTGAGAGTAGATTCCGGGAAAGTAAGAGTGGCTTTCGTTGCCATGTTTACCAGTTTTACTCCGATAATCTCAACTTTAACGGAGCTTGCCTTTTCATTCTTGGCCTTTACCTCAATTTGTGACAAGGCGTGCTTGAATGTCAAAGGTACAGGACTACTGTTATAATTATCTTTCGTACCGGTATTGTAAGCCACCAGCAAGTCTTTGTGTTCGGTTACGTTGCCTGCTGGAGTGAAATCAGTAATCGTTTTGGCATCTTTGGTAATAGAAACCCTACCTTTTCCGGCAGCAGGACCATTGGCGTATGCGTAGAATTTCAATGCATAGTTCGGCCAATAGTAAGTTTCCGCAGTGTTCCACTCACTGCCACTTTTTGTTACAGTAGTAGCAAATTCTGTTCCGGCATCCTTAATGGCTGTTACTTTGAAAGTAGACAAAGAGGCGGTAGTTTCCTGATTAGTACGAGTAGCGATGTCAATCAGTGTGCGGAAAGAGATAGTGCCTCCGGTGTTTACATCCACAATTTCGTCGTTGGAGCAAGCTGCCAACATCGTATAGGCAATTGCCATGCTTAAAATAAAGTTTTTCTTCATATAAATTATAATTAGTGATTAATGGTGTTAGTTTATTATGTACTTATTACATAGATATATCTATTTCTACCGTACTCCATTCGTCTACGTCAGGATTGAATCCTCCACCGTTGTCTATGGGTTTGGGGAGGGGAAGCCCGTCAAGCAGGATGTGTACATTGGCAGGGTCGGGAGAGTTGTGTATCTTCTCGGTTACATCATACGTAAAACTGTATTTCTTCCCGTCGTTCAGTATGGCATACACAGTAAGATACTGAGTGTTGGTCGATGTGGCCGGATAACCGAAAGTGTAGAAGTCTGCGTTTACAGTCGACTTGCTGTCGGATGTCATGTCGAACGGTAGAGTAGCCAGTTCCTCTGTCGGCAGGTTTGTTCCCAGCATAAAGCCGTCCGACATATTGGTAAGCGAGCCGAACAGTTCTCCCTCGGTGAGGTATTTCAGGTTTTCTACATTCTTGATTTCCACCGTGTAATGGCATACTATGGCTTTCGGATACAGCGTCAACGTCTGTTCCTTTGCCGAAGCTACTACTTCCACTTCTTCCATGCGGTCGCTCCACAGCTTGTCAGGCGTAAATTTTACCCGTTGCTCGCCAGTATTTCCGGCACGCGGAACCGGACGCGGGAAAGCTCCATCCGCCAGGTACGCTTTAATACTTTCATAGTGGTCGGTGTTTCTGAAAAGGATAAACTCCGTATCGTTGTTCATACACAGTGCGCGGTAACGCCCGACAGAGACAGTTATCTTTCCTTCCATGTGGTTTCCGAACTCATAGATCAGCGGCTCTTTCCCTGTTTCTGGGAAAAGGTAAAGGCGCATACTTGCGGGATGAGCCTCGGGAGCATATTTCCAATTGAATATCACTTGCATTTCTGTTGTGTGAGCATGAGCGAAACACAGTTCTTTGTGCTCGCACGTCGTGACTAGGAATATTATGGTGATAAAGGTAAGAATGTGCGTGATTTTCATCGTTTTCCTCCTTTCTTTGCATTATAGTTTCCATTGCCAAGCAACCATACCAGCGACATTTCCGCTTTCGTCGGACCAAACCAACGGCGTTGTTTGGTTGCCTGCCATACATAGTGATTATCCGTAGGCAAATATTCGTAATACGCTCCTCCCCAATAACCCACACCGATCACGAAATCGAGGTTCAGCCGTCGCGTTATGGGTAATGAGTAGCCATATTCCAGTCCAGCACTGTAATTCATTTTCTCCCAAAGCGTACCGCCCGGTTTCCCGCCCATGTAGCCGTGTCCTCCGGTTTCGAAGTCATAGGTAAATACTTGTCCGTAGATGCCGATATGGTGCCCGTTCAACGGACTACCTTCGGTTGTCCGGTTGAAGTATTTCCGTATAGCCAGTTCGCCACCGTAGATACGCCAGTAGTAGTGACGACTGTTGCGGTTCCACCATGCGTACATCCAGTTTCCGCCCACAGAGAAGCCTTTGGCCACATAAAATTCTACACCGATATTTGGTACAAGAAGGGCATCGTAAAGCAAATTAGTTTTAACAGCCATGTAGAATGGAGAGCACACTTGTGGCTCCGTCTCTAAAACGATGGTACTGTCTTTTTCCGTTGCGTAGGAGGGAGGAGTGGTACATTCTGCCGTTACGATTTCCGTATCACCCTCGTCTTTGATTTCCTCTTGTGGCGTTTCGCAAACATATTCCACTTCTATCAGCGAGTGTCGCAGTTCGGGGAAGAAATGTTGTTCCATGTAGCGCCAGCAGTTTCCTTGCCGGAGAGTCATCAGTTGCTTTTTCCTGCCGTCAACTACGATGCCGTTTTTCACCACCCATTCGGGCGTATGATACAGAATCTGTAACACCTCTTCTTTATAAGGCATGTCAGAACACTCTACTTTGGCTTGCAGAGTTGCCCAGTCGATGCCTCTGTGAGTTTTCGTAACCACAGCCGATTGTTCGGCAGGCAGTCGTAAACCGAGGTAATCGCTGATAGCATTGGTTCTTTTTTTCGATAAAACTTTATTAAATGAGGTATTCCCTTCGGGAGAAGCACCAGATGTGATGTGTAATCGGTTTAAGCGATATGTGCTGTCGGCTGACAGTGTGTAAAGAAACTCCAATAGCTTGCCCATACGATTCCGGTTATCCTGATATGTGGAATCGAACCGGGATATTCCCTGTCGGTAATAAATTTCTACGGTCAGTGTGTCGGTAGGCTGAGTATCATTTGCCCACGAAACAAGACTCCCGGCGGACAGTATGTACAACAATATTCTTCTTTTTAATTTTGTCATAGAAATGAATTAACTGTCATTCTGTTTTTGGATGCAAAATTAGGTATAATATTCGATGTGTTCTCTTTTGTACAATGTACATCTGTGTTTGTGTAATCTGTTGATTTATAGGAGTAAATTGGTTTTTGCTAATGTACAATATGGAACGAATATAATTGAAACGGGCGGCTCCTTATTTCTATTCGGAAAACTGGGTAACGGATGCGGTAGTTTTCGATAACTTATCTCATAGCGTATCCTGGTTCTTGCAGATGCGTTTTTGGAGTATAAAAACCGCCTGCAAATACGAGAATTACGGCGGCTTTAGGGATAAAATGAGTCGTTGGTATCTTCAAATAATCGTCCGTCTCCGTAACGGGTAAAAGACAAGACTATAAATGAAATAGATATTTCATGGAAGGCAATGGCAGAGCCATCAAAAAGAACGATTGGAATATTTAGAGGACCTCATATCTGTCGGGTACAAGGTCTTTAATTATGAATTGTTAAAATGAGAGCAAATCACAACGAAACATGTGCTGTTATGGCAACAGGAGTGTTGTTTCCAATGTTTCAAAAGTTCTGTTCTCTATAATAGAAAAATTCTGCATACATAATTGATATTCTCATTACTTATGTATGCAGAATCTTATGCCCACATCTAAACTATTAAACGTATTTGTGGTATTACAGAGACGCACTGTATCTGATCAATACATATCCGCCTACTACCTGCATTGCCATTCCCGGCAGGCCGATGCGGAAATCCTGTACAGCTTGGAAGAAACTGCCAACCATGGCCCATTCGCCTAAAGTACCTGCTATCTGATAGAACAGTACAACAGCCAATAAGATAGGGAGGGAAATGCGGTTGAAACGGTGTGCTGCCCAACCGGCGGCTATTGCCAGCAATACGGACTTCAGCAAGATGGCGGGGAGTACTGCCGGAAGCGGCATTCCGAACAATAATGAATTGGCTATCGGGGAAAGAACCGCAGTCAGCAATCCCACTTTCCAGCCGAATTTATATGCGCCGATTAAGGTGAAGAAATAAATGGGCAACCATGTTATGCCGCCTTGCGGTATAAGGTGGAAAAGTTGGGGTAATGCCATATTGCCTGCAATGAACAATGCGGCTATCAAGTAAGTTTTTACATTGCTGTAATCCAGCGAATAGAGTTTTACAGTTTTTGTTTCCATATTCTTATAGTTTAAAGAGTAATCATTTAGTTTAAAGAATAACCATTTTTTATGTTTACAAAGTTATAACTATTATTTCAAACAGATACGGTTTTGGCAACAGTAATGTCCGAATTAGTCAGAAGTTGATATTCACTCCGCCCATAAAAGTCGCTTTGGGCATCGGAAAACCGGCATTTATTTCGTAGCGCTGTGCTAACAGGTTTTCACCTCTTACGAAAATATCGGCATACCGGCATAAACGGTAATTGGCACGCAGGTTCCAGAGAACAAAACTTTCTTTTCTCTCTTTGCCTTTGTTCACGTTGGTGTATAGATCCTTTATATATTGCAGACCCGTCGAAACCCTCCAACGCCCTTGTGTGAAATCAGCCCCTGCATAGAGTTTATGACCGGGAGCGGCCACCACCGGATTCTCCATGTGCAGCCAGCTGTAATTGGCGTTTATCTGCCAGCAAGAAGTGATGCGGTAGCTGATATTGCTTTCAACGCCCCAGTTCTCTATTTCACCCGTATTTATGTTTTTGGGTTTACCGTCGGTGGGAACGGTCATAATCATGTTGTCTCCGTCAATATAATAGAGATTTATGCCATAAAATAAAGCGCCGTCCAATGCCCGCTGTGAGAATGACAATTCGTAATTCATCAGGCTTTCCGCCCTTAAATCCGGGTTTTGCGGCGGGAACATATACATCTCGCGAATGGTGGGGTTGCGGAACCCCTTGCTCACCATTGCTTTCATCTCCATCTGTTCGGGCAGGTGGAATGAGAGTCCTCCTTGCGGTATCCATTCCGTACCCACATGTGAGTGGTGGTCCACGCGGATACCTGCATTGAGAGACAACCAGTCGCCGAGATCCTGACGAAAGTCAACGTATCCGGCAAACTCATCCATTTGTTTGTCTACTCCCGGAATATGTTCGCCGGTAGCCACCATTTTGTTCCATGACTTGCCGCCGAAATGTTGATAGTCGAAACCTACGGTGAGGCGGTTGCCGGCGAAGAGCGTTGCGCTTTGATACCATGACACGCCCAGCATCCTGTCTTTAGAGTTGAAGTGGGATTCCTGCGGTGTTCCGCCGGGATGATAGCCGTCATTGATTTTATGGCGTCCCCAGTTGTAGAAGAAGCTCAGGGCGCCGGAACTCTTTTCATAATGGTTTTCGAGGGCGAATGAAGCCATGCCGCGTGTGATGCGGGAGTCGTTATCTATATATGGATTATCGGTTTCGCCCGGATTGGATGCCTTGAACCGGGTGATGTTTACGTCACCCCACACTTTCCATGCGGCATTGAAATCATATCCCAGTTTGGCATAACCGCCGTACTGCTCGAATTCCATGTTCTCCCGATGCCCGTCGGTGCGGTTGTACGAGCCGGTAACGATACTGTTGAAACGCCCTTTTCTGATGCGGTTGGAGAGTTCCGTCTGCAATGTGTTGTACGAGCCGTAACCGATTTGCGCATTGGTCTTTATGCCGTCTTCCTGCATCTTACGGGTCACGATATTGATGACGCCTCCCATTGCATTGGAGCCGTACAGCACTGAAGCCGGGCCGCGAAGAACTTCCACCCGGTCGGTCAGCATCGTCTGGTAGGCATCGGCAATGGGGTGTCCCATTAGTCCCATATATTGAGGATGTCCGTCAATCAGTACCAGCAGACCAGCCGTAGGGCTTCCGCCGATGCCGCGCAGACTCATTCCGCCTGCTGCTCCGGTAGAGACGCCATACCCCATGATGCCGCGGCTTGTGGTGAACAGGCCGGGCACTTGTTCTGTCAGTACGGGCAGGACAGAGGGCTGGAAGCTCTGTTCCAGCACCTTGCGGTTGACTACGGAGATGGTCATCGGCAGATGTCGTACGTCCGTTTCGTTTCTTGTTCCCGTCACTACTACTTCATCTATGGTCAGGCTTCGGGCAACGCGCGTGCTGTCTTTGGCCGTTTGCGCCAATCCTGTCATAGCCCAAATGCCGGATACCGAAAGGAGTAATATTGCTTTTTTTCTCATCTGTACTACAACGTCTCCTGTTTCAGTTTTTCCACAAAGCTGTCTATTTCCCGTAGTTTCTTGGGAATATTGATGCTTTGCGGGCAGTGCGGGGTGCATTGGTCGCATCCGGTGCAATGGCTGGCCTGACGAAGTTTCGGTACGCTGCGGTCATAGCCGATGAGGAAGGCCCGGCGGGCTTCGCGGTAGTGCTCGTCCTGACTGCTTTTGGGGACATTGCCCTCATTGACGCATCGGTTGTAGTGCAGCAGAATGGCCGGGATGTCCAGTCCGTAGGGGCAAGGCATGCAATATTTGCAGTCGTTGCATGGAATGGTGGGGTAGGCGAGCATCATCTGCGCCGTATCTTCCAGCAGAGCCATTTCGGCTTCCGTACAAGGATCGAGAGGGGAGAAAGTGCGGAGGTTGTCCTGCAAATGCTCCATATACGTCATGCCGCTCAGCACTGTCAGCACATTGGGGAACGTTCCGGCAAAGCGGAAAGCCCAGGAAGCCGTACTGCTTTGCGGGCGGTGCTGTTTCAAACGTGCCACCAAGTGGTCGTTCAATTTGGAAAGACGTCCGCCCAATAGTGGTTCCATGATGATAGCGGGTATGCCGCGCTTTACGAGTTCTCCATACAGATATTCGGCGTTGACGTTGTTGCCCGAAGCATGTTTCCAGTCTGCATAGTTGAGCTGTATCTGTACGAAATCCCAGTGTATCCGGTCGTGCATGGCCAATATTTCGTCGAAGACATCCACCGTTCCATGAAATGAGAATCCCAGATTGCGGATACGCCCGGCTTTACGCTCTTCCATTAGAAAATCAATCATGCCGTTGTCGATGTATCGCGCCCGGAAAGTCTTGATACCGCCATTGCCGACGGAGTGCAGCAGATAATAATCGATGTAGTCCACCTGCAAATCCTCGAATGATTTCCGATACATGGCGATTGAGTTTTCGCGGGTGTAGTTGGAGAAGTTTGACAGTTTGGTGGCTATCAGGAATTTCTCACGCGGATGGCGTTTCAGTGCTATGCCGGTTGATTTCTCCGACCAGCCCTGCACATATACGGGCGACGTATCGAAATAATTTACGCCATGGGCAATGGCATAGTCAACCAGTTCGTTGACGGTTTCCTGATCCACTTCATCGCCGTTTCCGTCTGTCCGTTTCCGGGTGGGCCAGCGCATGCAGCCGTAACCCAGTATGGATACGCGGTCGCCTGTTGTAGGGTTGGTGCGGTAGACCATTTTGTCGGTAGGTATCTCGCCTGATGCGGCCGATTCACTGTCCGAACTGTTCTTTTGGCCGGAGCAACCGTACAATGCAGTTGCCGAAGCGAGTGTTCCTGCGCCGGCGAGTTTGAAGAAATCCCGGCGGTTTATTTTATTGTTGTTATTGTTCTTGTTCTTGTTCTTTTCCATAATTGATTATCATTGTTTATCACCCTATCATTTTATTACATCCTACACTGTCCTGTGCATGATATGCCCTTCCACATAGATAGCGCTGAACGGGCGTGACGGACAAAGATTCTCACATGCTCCGCAGCCGATGCAGCGCTCGGTGTTGACAACCGGTATTTTTCTGGATTCCGGGTTTTCGGGGTCTGAAGCTACCATTTGTATTGCGCCAGCCGGACAATGACGGGCGCAGTTGCCACATTCTACATCGTCGGTGATGCAGATGCAATTTTCCTTTATCCATACGGCGTGCCCTATCTGAATGGCCGATTTATCGGCTTTCGTTATGGGGCGGATGGCGCCTGCCGGACATACTTCCGCACACTTGGTGCACTCGGGCCGGCAATAGCCGCGTTCGTAGGACATTTCCGGTTGCATCAGTCGCGTGAGGTCGGAGGAAGGACGCAGCACTTGGTTGGGACATACCGATACGCAGAGTTGGCAGGCCGTACAGTGTTGCGCAAAGTTGCGGGCGCTCATTGAGCCCGGAGGAGTGATGGCAGTGGCGCGTTCAGGTATTTTCTTTTCCTCGATGGCTGCCAATCCGCCGTCCACTTTTTTCTCTTGCGCCTTTAGGGCGGTTGTTGTGGCCAATATTGCCGTTGCGGAGAGAAAAGCGCGCCGGGAATCGTCGACCGGTTGGGCGGAAGCGGTTTCTTCTCCGGCAGATGTCCGGTGTGTGTGTGACTTATGGCGGCGGGTATAGGTGATAGCTCCCTGTTTGCATTTATCCAGACAGTCCATGCACGCTACGCAGCGGCTGTAATCTATTTCGTGGGCTTTGGAGTTGATGCAGGATGCCTTGCAGTTGCGGGCGCAAAGTCCGCAACCGTTGCACTTCGTGGTGTCTATGACGGGTTTGAAGAGGGAGTATTTGGACAGGAAACCGAGCACCGTACCCACCGGGCAAATCGTGTTGCAGTAGGTGCGCCCGCCTCTCCATGCCAAGATGAACAGTACGATAATAGTAATTGCGGCTATGATGAAGGTGGACAGGCTTTTCATCCACACCTCCGTTTCGTAGAAGGCATAGCTGTCTGCCCGCTCCGCCAGGTATGCCAGCAGGTTGTTACCCCATTGATAGACAGGAGCAAAAAGGTTGGAAGCGATACGCCCGTAGGAGCTGTATGGCTCAAGTAGCGAAGCGACGGCATGGAAACGTACGCCTGCAACGAGGGTAACGAAAAACAATGCCAACATTCCATAGCGCAGCCATTTTCGTGCGGGGGAATAGCGGAAACGGTTTTTCTTCCGTTTGCCGGCAAACCGGGAAATGACATCCTGAAATACACCGAGAGGACAGATTACGGAGCAATAGACGCGTCCGAACAGTAAGGTCAATACAACAAGCAGCAGTACTACACCTACGTTTAGTGCGAGTAGTGCGGGGAGGAATTGTATCTTTGCCATCCATCCCATATATCCATGCAGTGTTCCGCTAAAGTCGAGGAACAGAAGTGTGATGAGCGCAAAGAATACAATTGCAAGTGTCAGTCTGATAGTACGTAACATAAGCATAATAGTTTTATCGTTACAAAAATACGGAGTTTATGGTAAGTTTTTGTATATGGATTACGTTTGTTTTTACCGATTTTACAGGAAAAACTTGTTGGCAACTCTGTTTTTGTTTTTTTTAAGAATTATGGGTGGTATGACAGTTTCGTCCTCACTGCCCAATTCGTTTCAACGGGCGGCAAAGAACAGTCTTTTCTTGGGAAGTAATACTCGGGCTGAGGCGAGGGGCAGCTTCGGGGTTGGGGAATGAGACTTCCTGCTTATAACATGGATGATGCATCGAACGACAGCGGCAACAATGCGCCTACACTGCCCAATTCATAGATGCCTGTTTTCCCGAACAGCAGTACACGCATGGGGCGTTTGAAGCGTTTTTCCGTTTCGAGCATCACCTGCCGGCAGGCCCCGCATGGCGGAATAGGCTCTTCCAGAAATTCTCCGCACTCGTTGCGGGCGGCTATGGCAAGAGTCTCTACGGCTTGGCCGGGGTACTGGGAGTTGGCATAAAACAAGGTGGTGCGTTCCGCGCAAAGTCCCGACGGATAGGCTGCATTCTCCTGATTGGTTCCTGTAACGATTGTATTGTCGGACAGGCGTGCCGCTGCCCCTACCGAGAAGTGCGAATAGGGAGCATAGCTGCGGTGGGTGGCTTGGCAGGCGGCGTCTATCAGCTCGCGGTCGGCAGCGCTCAATTCTTCATATTCGTATATCTTGATTGCAATTTGTATGTTCAGGGCCTTCATAGAGTAATAGTTTATTGTAATTAATGTTACAAAGATAGGAAAGAGATTGGTTTTTTCAATTCTTTTGCAGACTTTTGTGTCAAAATCAACATTTTAAGCATGAAACCTATTTTCAGACTGACTGCTATCGTAGCACTTCTCCTCATTTCCGTAGCTGTGCAGGCGCAGCGCAGGAACTCTCGTTACAATGAATACATCAAACAATATGCCCCCCTTGCCGTAGAGCAGATGAGGGAACACCGGATACCGGCCAGCATTACACTGGCGCAGGGGTTGCTGGAAAGTGGTGCCGGACAAAGCACGCTGGCGCGTAAAAGCAACAACCATTTCGGCATAAAATGTGGCAGTAACTGGCGCGGGCGCAGCGTGAGGCATGATGATGATGCACGCAACGAGTGCTTCCGCGCTTATCGCAATCCGAAAGACTCTTATGAAGACCATTCGCTTTTCCTGAAACGCGGTGCACGCTATGCTTTCTTGTTCAAACTGAAAATCACCGATTACAGAGGGTGGGCGCGCGGCCTGAAAAAAGCGGGATATGCCACAGATCCTTCCTATGCCAACCGCCTGATAACCATTATCGAGGATTATGACTTATATAAGTATGACACGCGCGGCCTGAGCAACCGGGAAGCCCGCAATCTGGAGAAGGAGTTGAAGAAGAAGCCCTGGCTTGCCAATCCGCATCAGGTGTATATTGCCAATGACATTGCCTATGTTGTGGCTCGTGACGGAGACACTTTCCAGTTCTTGGGCAAGGAGTTCGACATCAGCTGGCGGAAACTGGTGAAATATAATGACCTGCATAAAGACTATACTTTGGAGGCCGGCGACATTATCTATCTGAAAGGAAAACGCAAGAAAGCCGCCAAGCCCTACACCGTTTATATCGTGAGAGACGGAGACTCCATGCACTCCATTTCGCAGAAGTACGGCATCCGCCTGAAGAACCTGTATAAGATGAATCGGAAAGATGCGGAATATGTGCCGGAAGTGGGAGACAGATTGCGCTTGAGATAACAGGACGGCGGGCGGAATGAAAACCGTAACTTGCTGACTGGCTGAATGGTTGATGTCCCACCCTGTTTTGTCGTAGTGGGACATTCATTCAGTCGTATAGGGAGGTACGTTCAGTCGTATTGGGAGGTGCCTTCAGTCGTATTGGGAAATACCGTCAGCAGTAGGGGGAATAAACCTGTGCCGGATGAGGCTTCCGTCTCACTTGAAATCAGGCATCCACACACGAAAAAAGTCAGGGATTTATCCGAAAATGTACAGAGTGTCCGAAAACGGACACTCTTCTTTTTTGCCTTCATGCTTGTTTTCAGTGGTTTACGCTTTTGGCACGAATTTCGCAAGTATCAGGGCGGGAAGCGTTGGCTGTCCGTTTCTGCAACAGAACGGGGCGGAGGTGCGACAGCCGGCGAAGACATCAACCGATAAACAAAAAACAAAAGATATGGATAGAGAAATTCCGAAAGAAGTTCGTAACAAAGAACGTAATAAGAAAATCATTCGTTATGGCGGTATGGGTGCTGCGGGCATCGTTGTCGTCAGCCTGCTCATTTCGCTGATGCGTGCCGGAGTGAAAGAGAAAGACCTCGTGTTCTCACAGGTGAGCCGGGGCACGATCGAGGTCAGCGTGAGCGCTTCGGGAAAGGTGGTCCCGGCTTTCGAGGAGATCATCAATTCGCCCATCAGTACCCGCATCCTGGAAGTATATAAGAAAGGTGGAGACAGTGTGGACATAGGCACGCCCATCCTGAAGCTGGACTTGCAGAGCGCCGAGACCGACTACAAGCAGAAACTGGACGAGGAACAGATGCGCAGCTACAAACTGAAACAGCTCAAGCTGGAGAACATGACCAAGCTGAATGACTTGCAGATGAAAGTGAAGGTTGCTGCCATGCAACTGAATCGCAAGAAAGTGGAGTTGCGCAATGAGCAATATCTCGACAGTCTCGGGTCCGGCACCACCGACAAGGTACGTCAGGCGGAGCTGAGCTATAATGTGGCGGAGCTGGAATACGAACAACTGAAACAGCAGTATGCCAATGAGAAAGAAGTGCTGAATGCGGAATATCAGGTTCAGGAGTTGGATTTCAGTATTTTCAAGAAAACGCTGGCCGAAACGAAGCGTACATTGGACGATGCGCAGATCCGTTCGCCCCGGAAGGCTATTCTCACCTATATCAACAATCAGATCGGTGCGCAGGTGGCAGAGGGCTCGCAGATTGCCGTCATCTCCGATTTGAGCCATTTCAAGGTGGAGGGCGAGATAGCCGATACGTATGGCGATCGCGTATCGGCCGGCGGCAAGGCCGTTGTAAAGATTGGCAATGAAAAGCTGGAGGGATCGGTAAGCAGTGTCACTCCGCTGTCCAAAAACGGCGTTATCTCCTTTACCGTACAACTGAATGAGGATAACAACCGCCGCCTCCGTTCGGGCTTGAAGACAGATGTCTATGTGATGAACGCAGTGAAGGAGGATGTGATGCGCATAGCCAATGCCTCTTACTATGTGGGACGCGGGGAATATGAACTGTTTGTCCGCAATTCCGACAAGGAGATTGTGAAGCGTAAAGTGCAGTTGGGCGACTCGAACTTTGAATTTGTAGAAGTGGTAGGCGGTTTGCAACCGGGCGATGAAGTGGTGGTGAGCGACATGAGCCAGTACAAGAACAAGAATAAACTGAAACTGAAATGATATGGATTTTCCGATCCCCTTTCTTACTGAATAAAAACTGAGTAATAACAATTAAATACTTACTATTATGATTAAGTTGACCGGAATCAATAAGATTTATCGTACTAACGAAATTGAAACCGTAGCATTGGAGAATGTAAACCTCGAAGTGAACAAAGGAGAATTTTTGAGTATTATGGGCCCTTCAGGTTGCGGCAAATCTACTTTACTGAACATTATGGGCCTGCTGGATGCGCCTACCAGCGGTACGATTGAGATAGCCGGCACTAAGGTGGACGGCATGAAAGACAAAGAACTGGCAGCTTTCCGTAACCGGAAGCTGGGATTCGTGTTCCAGTCTTTCCATTTGATTAACTCATTGAATGTACTGGACAATGTGGAGTTGCCCTTGCTGTATAGAAAGGTTTCGGCCAAGGAACGCCGCCGTCTGGCAGAGGAGGTGTTGCAGAAGGTGGGGCTGAGCCACCGTATGCGCCACATGCCGACACAGCTCTCCGGCGGTCAGTGCCAGCGTGTTGCCATTGCACGCGCCATCGTCGGTAATCCGGAGATAATACTCGCCGATGAGCCCACCGGTAACCTGGATTCCAAAATGGGTGCGGAAGTGATGGAACTGCTCCATCAGTTGAATAAAGAAGACGGACGCACCATCGTGATGGTGACCCATAACGAAGAACAAGCCAAACAAACCAGCCGCACCGTACGCTTCTTCGACGGCCGTCAGGTAGAATAACTCCCGTAATTCATAAATTCATAATTCATAATTAAAATGCAGACCATTCGTCAAGCCTTTATACTCTTACGGCAGAACCCTCTACTGAGCACCATATTCATATTGGGTACGGCATTTGCCATCACCATGATTATGGCGATTGTGATTACTTGGCAGATGAAATATGCCGATATTGAGCCGGAAGTGAACCGCAGCCGCTCTCTCTATATAAGCAAGATGCATTTGCAGGGTAAGGAAAACAAAGGCTGGAATAATTATACAGCCTGTTCGCCGGCTTTCATGAAGGACTGTGTGCAGCCATTGCCCGAAGTAGAGGCCTGTACGGCATTTGTTCCGGCATCGGTCGCCCTGGTTTCTATGCCCGACGGCACCAATGCGGTGAAAGTGGATGCCATGGAAACCGACCCGGGATTCTGGAAAGTGTTTCGGATGCAGTTTGTTGCAGGACGGGGATTTGATGATTCCGACCGGGGTGGCGATGTGTCCGCCATTGTCGTGGTTGCTTCTGTGGCGCGGGAACTGTTCGGCACGACGGATGCAGTGGGCAAGACGGTGCTGCTGAACCGTAACGAAGCGCGTATTTGCGGGGTGGTAAAGGATGTTTCGGTCATTGCGAAGGATGCTTATGCGCAAGTGTGGCGCATGTATCCTGCCAGTTTGCAGGATGTCACTTCCGTCCGGAGTTATGCCCAATCGCATACGGTGGTGGCGCTGGCACGTTCTTCCGGGGATATTCCGGCCATCAGGCAAGGAATAGCAAAACGGGTGAAAGACATCAATGCCGTACAGACTGAAATGCTGATGGACATCATGGAGCAGCCCGATGAAATAGTGGCGCATGTCAATCATGTGTGGGCCAACATAGGACCGGATTTGCGGATGTTGTACATACAGTACCTTCTGGCATTGCTCATTGTTCTTTTAGTACCGTCGCTCAATCTGTGCGGCCTGAGCAACAGTCGTATGCAGCAACGCATCAGCGAGCTGGGCGTACGTAAGGCATTCGGAGCGACGCGCGGCGTATTGATAAGGCAGATATTGAATGAAAACCTCGTACTGACCCTGATTGGTGGAGCAGTGGGGCTGGTGTTCAGCTATCTGGCAGTGTATGGCATGCGTACGTGGCTGTTCACCAATAATCAGAACATCGGTACTTCCGGCGATTTCGACTTGAGCATGTCGGTACTGTTCAGCCCTACGGTGTTTTGTCTGGCATTTCTTTTCTGTCTGGTCATCAACCTGCTGAGCGCAGGCTTGCCTACGTGGCTTGCCGCACGACACACGATTGTGGATTCTTTGAACGATAAATAAAGCGAAATTGATTATGAAATTCATAGTACATAACTTACGTATGATTCGGGCGCGTCTCCGTAGTAACGGATGGGTGCTTGCAGAACTGTTTCTGGTGTTTATCGTGATGTGGTTTCTTTGCGATTCGCTGGGATGCCTGAAGTATACGTTCTATCGCCCGTTGGGGTACAACATAGACCATGTGTACCAGCTTTCAATGATTACGGGCGGTGAAAGCCGGGACAGCAGCATGACCAATGCGGATAAATATCTGAGCATCCTGCAGAAGCTCGAAAGGGAGCCGGCGGTTGAAGTGGCCGCCCTGTCGTATTGGAGTCTGCCGATGAGCGGCAATAATTCTTATAACTCGCTGGCTGTGCAGGATACCATCGGATGCGAACTGCGTATAATAAACGCTACCGGGGGATATACGCGAGTATTCCGCATGAAGGAAGATGCCAAACGTTCGTTTGCGGCAATGCCTGTGGGTAGTGATGTCACGTCCGGCAATTATGTGATGCTGAGCGAGGGTGCGGCCGACTATTATAAGGAAAGAGTACCCGGCTTCTCTTTGGATACTCCTTTGAACTGGTACGGAGATTCCACGAATGTGGTAACGCAGTGCGGTATGATCGGCAGTTTCCGTTCTTATCGCTATGGGGCGGATGCAAAGTGGGTTTTCCGGAGAATTGACGAGAATGTGATACGGACCGAATTGCGGGATTATGGAGCGCAGATTGTTTTTCGCGTGAAGGAAAACATGGACTCTCCCGATTACCGGAGCAAGTTCCTGAAAGAGATAGCACCGCATCTGGACACCGACAATATGTTCATAGCCGACGTCGTTCCTTATACGGAGCAGCAATATCAGTTTGAGGTGATGAAAGGCGATGTGGACAAGGTGAATACGCAAACGGTTGTGGTGCTGTTCCTGTTGGTGAATGTGTTTCTGGGGCTGATAGGTACTTTTTGGTTCCGTACCCGTCGCCGCCGCAATGAAATAGCTTTGCGGCTTGCCATGGGCAGCACGAAGAAACAGATATTCTGCCTGCTCATGGGAGAGGGATTGCTGTTGCTGACTCTTGTTGCGCTGCCCGCCATGCTTGTCTGCTATAATGTGGGCGTTGCCGAATTTATAATGGGACATACGGAACTGATTACCACCTGGCCGGTGGAATGGAGCTTCCTGCGTTTCCTGCTGGGTTCGTTGGGTGCATGGCTGCTGATAGCGCTGATGGTGGTGACTGGAATATGGTTTCCGGCACGACAGGCCATTGACATACAGCCGGCAGAGGCGTTGCATGAAGAATAGAATGTAAAACAAAATAAAAAAATAAGAAATATGAGAACTGATGTAGCAGGTGTTATCATTGCATTGGTATTGGCCTTTGCAGGTATGCTGAGTGTTTGTGCACAAGATGCAAAAGAAAGTGAAGTGCGTAAAGTGGATGCTTTCTCGTCAATTGAGATAACCTCTGTGGGGACAATTCATTTTACACAGAGTGACACTTATTCTTTCAGGATTGAAGGCAGGGAGAAGTACGTGAAGAATACGGAAACCACAGTGAAGGACGGCCGTTTGCTGATAGGCTTCAAGGACAAGAAAAACAAGAGTAGGAGAAATCAGAAAGACGGCGTGACTATCTGGATTTCGGCTCCCGACTTGAAGGAGGTGGAGTTTACCGGTGTAGGGGAATTCAATTGTGAGAAGCCCTTGAAACTCGATGAAGTGTCATTTGAGGTAAAAGGTGTGGGTGAAGTGAATGTTGCCGATTTGACGTGTAACGTGTTGAAAGTTGCTTTGCGCGGAGTAGGTAGCGCCGATATTCATGTAGTCTGCGATTATTTGTCTGCCCAAATGGGTGGTGTGGGCAGCGTCACTTTGAGCGGAAGCGCCGGACGCGCTGATATTTCCAAAGGAGGCATAGGAGGCGTAAATACAGATAATTTAAAAATAGGCCGTTGAGATGATAAAGCAATATTTCATACAAGCATGGGCGCAACTTCGCCAGCAACCGCTGATTAGTGCGGTCAGTATAGCCGGTACTGCGCTTGCCATCTTCCTCATTATGCTGGTGGTGATGATGCAGCAGGTAAAGGTTGTCCCTTTTGCACCCGAAAGTAACCGTGACCGCTTCCTGCACGTCAAGTGGATGAGTATCTCCAACTCAAACTGGGGAGACGGCACAAGTAACGGACCGATGAGCGCACAGACTGCCCGCGAATGTTTCCAGTCGTTGAAGACACCGGAAGCCGTTACTATTTATACTGTTTTTCCTATATCCACTCCTGTATCTCTGCCGGGCAGTCCGGCGATCAGTGTGGACTTGCGGCAAACGGACGACATCTTTTGGCGCGTATTTGACTTCTCCTTTATCGGTGGAAAGCCTTATGATAAAGCAACATTCGATGCAGGTCAACCGGTGGCTGTACTTACGGAGAGTGTGGTGCGCAGCCTTTTCGGCACGACGGATGCCGTGGGGCGCGAGTTTCTTCTCAACCATGCGCCTTACCGCGTTGCCGGTGTCGTGAAAGATGTGTCTACGCTGGCCGACTGCGCTTACGGACAGGTATGGGTCCCGTATACTTCTACGGGAATGGATAAGGAGGCTTGGAACGACCGGCACATGGGAATGATGAGTTGTACGATGTTGGCGCACAGCCGGGATGATTTTCCTGCTATCCGTCAGGAAGCGGAACGCCGTAAACTGGAATATAATACGCTCATCGGAAAGGACGGATGGGAACTGATTTACCGCAACCGCCCTTACGACCAGGAAAAAAATGCCATAGCTTTCGGCGCTAATATCGAGCCGGATGTGGATGCAGCCCGCCGCCAGCGGATTATGATCTTTGTTATTTTGCTGATAGTGCCTGCCATCAACCTTTCGAGCATGACGCAGAGCCGTTTGCGCCAGCGGGTGTCGGAGATCGGAGTACGTCGTGCTTTCGGAAGTACGCGTGCGGAACTGATGGGGCAGATTATAGCGGAGAATCTGGTGGTAACTTTATTGGCAGGTATCGTGGGCCTGCTGTTGAGTGTGGCTTTTGCATACATGGGCAACACTTTGCTTTTTGCACAGGAGTTCAGCCAGACTTTGAATCCGCCGGAAGTGGATGCGTCGATCCTGCTTCATGCTTCCACCTTTGCCTGGGCATTGCTCTTTTGTTTTGTCCTGAACCTGATGAGCAGCGGTTTCCCGGCATGGCGCGCTGCACGTATCGGAATAGTGAACGCATTGGGAGGGCGGTTGCACTAAACACTTATGACTAACAATTAATCACAGAAAAAAATGACTAAGAAACTTTTAGTACAGATAAAGAATGAATGGCGCAATAACCTGTGGCTGGCTTTGGAACTGTTGGTGGTGAGTGTTGTGATGTGGTTTGTGGTGGATTACCTCTATACAGGTGCGGCTACCTATCTGGAGCCGAGGGGGTTCGACATCAGCCATTGCTACCTCATCGAAATGGGAAAGCTTACCGAGAAGAGTCCCGACTATCTCTCTAGCCAGACCGATGAGCAGGAGGATGCCGATATTCTTGAGCTTGTGGACCGCCTGCGCCGCCGCCCTGAAATAGAGGCAGTAAGTCTTTCGCAAAACTCATATCCGTATAACGGCAGTAATTCTACGGATCAGGTGCGTTATGATACATTGGTGGCCGATAATTGGACTATCCGCCGTATGGTGACTCCCGATTTTGTACGTGTATTCCGCTATCAGGGCGCACGTGGTGAAACGCCCGAACAGCTTGCCGAGATGCTGGAAAGGGGGGAGTTCCTTGCTTCCAACAATCTTTACAGGAAGTACAACCGTCCGATGACAGAGCTGGTGGGCAAGCAGTTTCAGCTTTTCGGTGATACTACGCAAACTTTCCGGTTGGGGGCAGCTTTGAAAGATGTACGTTACAGTGATTTCCAGCAAGCCCGTAATTCTTACACCTTTCTTTATAAGCTCGGTTGGTATGATCCGGGACTGGAGCTGTGCCTTCGTGTCCGGGCCAATCAAGACCATGATTTCATCCGGCGCTTGAAGGAAGACAGTGAGAAGCAGTTCCGTATCGGTAACATCTTTATCTCCGAAATACGTTCTTTTAAAGATATCCGGCGTAACTACCAACAGGCATGGAGCAATGATTTGCGTAATTACGTTATGGGAATGGGATTCCTGTTGCTGAATATTTTCTTGGGACTGCTTGGCACTTTCTGGTTCCGTACCCAGCAGCGCCGTTCGGAGATTGCATTGCATAAAGCGCATGGAGCTTCGGATATAAACGTTTTTATCCGTTTGGTCAGTGAAGGATTGCTTTTGCTGCTGCTTGTCACACCGATAGCGTTCATTATCGACTACAATTTAGCAAATATGGAATTGAACTCATGGCGTAATGGTACAACCTTGGAATGGGGACGCTTGTTGCTCTGTGCTGCCATCAGCTTTGTCCTTATAGGATTGATGATTGCCATAGGTATCAGCATTCCGGCACGCAAAGCTATGAAAGTACAGCCCGCCGAAGCGCTGCATGATGAATGATTTTGAGGATATTAAACCGATATATTGAATATGATACGTCTTTATTTTCAACAAGCGCTGTATCATTTGCGTGAGAATCCTATCATAACGTGGGTTTCCGTATTGGGTACGGCATTGGCCATTTGCATGATTATGGTGCTTGTCATCACTTTTCAGGTGCGGCTCATAGATTGCGAACCCGAAGTGAACCGGAGCCGATCGTTATATGTGTCTGCCATGTCTGTCAAGAATAAGGGCGCGGGCGATAATGATTCGTCCAATGCCCGTATGTCAGTGCGTACAGGGCGAGAGTGCTTCAAGAACCTTACTACGGCTGAGGCGGTGACATTGATTTCCCTACCCGAAAAAGTGCGGGCTTCCTTACCGGCAGGCAACAAGGCCACTGTCGATATGGTTCAGACAGATGATACATTCTGGCATATTTTCCATTTCCGTTTTCTCAGCGGAAAGGCATTTACGAAGGCCGATAGTGACGCAGGAGTGCCATGCGCTGTGTTGAGCTCGACGGTGGCACGCCGCCTGTTCGGAACGACGGATGTAGCGGGAAAGACAGTGCTGCTGAATCATGTGGAATACCGTATATCCGGCGTAGTGGCAGATGTGTCTGTGCTTGCCACTTCTGCCTATGCACAGGTGTGGATACCTTATAATTCTACGGATATCTCCCGGCTGGCGTGGTGGGAAGATACTATGGGGCAGATGAGGGCAGTCATTCTTGCATATTCCGCAGCCGATTTTCCGGCTATCCGTAAGGAGGTGGAGCAGCTCCGGCGTAAGTACAACGATGGGTTGCGCGACTCGGAAGTGTTCTACCGGGGGCAACCCGATGAACAGTTTGCCAATCTTTATCGTAAGTGGAGTGAAGTACCCGATACTAAGGCTGTTGTTATGCGCTATACGCTTGTCATTGCCATTCTTCTGATAGTTCCTGCTATCAATCTGAGCAGCATGACGCTCTCCCGTATGCGCAAGCGTATGGCAGAGATAGGCGTGCGCAAGGCGTTCGGGGCCACAGGAGGGGAATTGCGGCACCAGATATTCTTTGAGAATCTGCTGCTGACATTGTTTGCCGGGATATTGGGACTTGCATTGAGCTATGCCGCGACTTTCCTGTTGAACGGTTTCCTTTTCAACAACAGTGCCAATGCTTATTTCAGTGGTGAGACCACTTTGACGCCGGGTATGCTGCTTTCGCCCTGGGCTTTTCTTGCAGCTTTCGGCTTCTGCCTACTGATGAATATTCTGTCGGCAGGCATACCGGCATGGCGGGCTTCGAGAATGAATATAACGGATGCGATCAATCAAAGGTAAATGAGGATCATGGGAACGATATTAAAACAAATAAGGAACGAGTGGAACAGTAACCTTTTTCTCTTTATGGAATTGCTGTTGGTTTTTGTCGTGTTGTGGTATATTGTGGACTGGACACTCGTCACCGCGCGTGTCTATCATGCTCCGATGGGATTTGATACAGAACATTGCTACAACATTGCTGTGGGTAAGCTGGGGGAGAATTCTCCTCTTTATAATCCGGAGTCTACTGTTGATGATGATATGGAAGACTTGCTCCGGCTTACGGACAGGTTGCGTCATTGCCCCGGCGTAGAGGCTGTTGCTCTTTCACAAAACTGCTTTCCCTATAATGAAGGCAGCAACAGCATTGAGTTGGGCATTGATTCTGTGCCTGTCAGTGCACGACTTCTTTGGGCGGATGCGGATTTCTTTCGTGTTTTCCGTTACTCTTTCACAGAGGAAGATGACTTTAATAAGGTAGAGGCTGCATTCCGGAACGATGAACTGGTGGTTTCTTCCAATCTTACCGAAGGACATCCTGAACTGGATGCGGGCAGTGCCGCGTCATTGCAGGGAAAGGAAGTATTGCTTTTGAACTATGGGCAAGATGTCCGCCGGCGCATCGGTGCCGTAGGGACACCTGTGCGTTGGTCGCATTTTCAAACTTCGGCGCAGTGGGGAGGAGCTTTTGCCGCCCTTCCTCTCGATGTGAAAAGATTGCGGAGCTTCGGTGATCCCCGTTATGTCACTGTCAGTTTGCGCGTTTCCGAGGATGCCGATAAGGGCTTTGCCGAAAAACTGATGGACGATGCCGATCGTCTTTATCAGGTAGGTAACCTTTATTTGCTGGATATTACACCATTCGTCCACTTACGTGAGATCTGCGAGTTGGAGGATATGAACGAATGGAAAACACAACTTTGTGTACTGGGATTCTTGTTGCTGAATATCTTTCTGGGCGTTATCGGAACATTCTGGTTCCGTACGCAACAGCGCCGTAAAGAGATTGCGTTGAGGCTGGCAATGGGAAGCCCTCGACGGGGCATCTTTTCCTACCTTATGTATGAAGGGATACTGTTATTGACGTTGGCGGTTATACCGGCGACCGTCATTGCTTTCAATATTGGTTATGCCGAACTGGTGGACGTAGGCAGGATGCCTTTCGATACCGGACGTTTTCTGTCGGCGCTTGTTGTGACATGGATGCTGATGGCATTAATGATTGTTGCCGGCATTTGGTACCCCGCATATGGAGCGATGAGGGTGCATCCGGCAAAAGCATTGCATGATGAGTAAAGTTTTTTTAAGAAAAAGGTGTAAATTCTCAATATAACCTTGTATATTTGTATGACTATAAAGTTCATGCAAACAAATCAAAAACGGGGAAAATGAGGAAACACCTTTTCTTAATATGCTCATTAGCTTTCTTATGCTTGACACTGGGGACGCTTTCGGCTGAGGAGAAGACCTATAAAATACTTTTCATTCAGTCATATACCAATAACACACCTTGGCATAATGAACTTATTGCCGGTTTACAAGAAGGTTTGAAGCAGGAGGGGGTAAAGGCCGATATCGTTACTGAATATTTGAATGCGGACTTTTGGGCTTTCGCTTCAGAGTGTGTCATTATGCGTCGTATATGCGAACGGGCCAGGTTGCGCAAAACAGACCTTATTGTGACTTCCGGCGATGAGGCTTTCTTTACCTTGACCCACTGTGGCGACTCTTTGCCATATCGGTTGCCGGTAGTTGTTTCGGGCATCAAATATCCTGATGAAAAAGTATTTGAAAAAATGCCGAATGTCTCCGGTTTCACCTCAAAAACGGATTTCACTATTCTACTGGAGGAGGCTATACGCATATTTCCCGGTCGTAAGGAGATTGTCTGTCTGTCCGATAGCAGCTTTTTGAGCCTCAAAGGGGTAAGGGCAGTGGAAGAAGCCTGGATACCTTTCAAGGAGAAGCACCCTGAATACAGTTTGAGGAAACTGAATGTACAGGCAAAATCTATTAACTCCATTATTACATCCATTTGTTATGATTATAACGCCTATAAGTATATTGTCATTGCCCCTAAATGGATTCCTTTTCTTTCTTTAAAGTTGAAAGCCCCTACATTTGCCAATCAAAATCTGGCAATGACGAACGGGGTCCTGTGCGTATATGATGTGGAACCGGCGACAGATACTTATGCCGCGGGCAGGCAGGCGGCAAGTATCTTGAAAGGAGATTTTTCTGTTTCATACGGAGTGAAGAATCTGGATGGCAAGCTGTTGTTCGATTATAAGCAGCTGGGCTTTTTTCATGTAGACGTGGAGAGCGTCGAAGAACAGGGAAGCATTTTGAATATTCCCTTAATGGACCGTTATAAGGTTTGGTTCATTCTTTTCTACTCGGTGACAGTGGGTGCGTTGGTGGTTCTTGTAGTCTGGCTTTACCGGAGCAACCGGCACGAATTACGTAAGCGCATACAGGCGCAGACCCGTTTGATGATACAGCAACGCTTGGTTGAACAACGGGATGAATTCGATAAAATGTTCTGTTCTATCCGCGACGGGTTGATAACGTATGATACGGAAATGCACATACATTTCGTCAATCGCGCTTTGGCGGAAATGCTGGGACTGTCTTCTGATACATACATGGCGCGTTCGTATGAAGGGCAGGTTGCCGGTTCTATTTTTCATATCTATATGAATGGTGAGAATATCTTGCCGACTCTTCTGGAACAGGTTGTCCGGGATAAGAAACCTGTCGTTATACCCGAAAAAGCTTTCATGCAGGAGAATGTGAAAGGCACTTATTTCCCGGTTTCGGGCGAGGTAGTGCCCATTTTTGCAAAAGACGAACTGACGGGTATGGCAATCGTTTGCCGTAATATATCAGAGGATGAGATGCAGAGACGTTTTTTCGGTATGGCTATCGAGGAGAGTTCCATTTACCCATGGCAGTATAATACCCGTCTGAAATGTTTCCATTTCCCCGTAGGGTTGTTGAAGCGTTTTAATTACAGCGACCATACGGGGGATATTTCGAGGGAGGAGCTGGACAGGGTTATTCATCCCGAAGATCTGCTTCGTATACGCAAGCATTTTGATAGCATTATATTGGGACGTGAACCTAATTCTCGTATGAGTTTTCGTTTGCAGAATACAGCCGGCGGGTATGAATGGTGGGAATTCCGCAGTACCGCATACGAGGGACTGACGGCAGACATCCCTTACATGGTGTTAGGCGTATGTCAAAGCATTCAAAGGTATAAAAACACCGAGGACGAACTTATTGCGGCCCGCGATAAGGCTTTGCAGGCTGACAAGCTGAAATCGGCGTTTCTTGCCAATATGAGCCATGAGATACGCACGCCGTTGAATGCGATAGTGGGCTTCTCTGATCTGCTGAAAGACTTGGAAGGTTTCTCGTCGGAGGAAGTGCAGCAGTTTGTGGAAACGATCAATATCAACTGTACATTGTTGCTGGCATTGATGAACGATATTCTGGATCTTTCACGTATAGAGTCGGGGACAATGGACTTCCGATTCTCCTCTTATAATCTTACATTTATCATGCAGCAGGTCTACGATTCCCAAAGGTTGAGCATGCCGCAAGGGGTGGAATTGCGCACCGATTTTCCGGAAGGTACAGGAAAATCCATGATTACGGATTCCGTACGTTTGAAGCAGGTTGTGAATAATCTGATTAATAACGCCAAGAAGTTTACTACAAAGGGGTATATTCTTTTGGGGTATCGGGTAGAGGATTCCGGGCATACTGTCATTTTTGTGGAAGATACCGGATCCGGTATTTCCGATGAGAATCTGGGGCATATCTTCGAACGTTTTTATAAGGCGGACAACTTTACTCAAGGCGCCGGTTTGGGATTGAGCATTTGCCAGACTATTGTAGAACGTCTGAATGGCACTATAACAGTAACTTCAAAGCTGGGTAAAGGAACCCGCTTTGAAGTCAGAATAAGTGATAAAGCAATATAGGTGCAAACAGACCGGAAACTCATTCAATTCTCTTGCATCCGTTGGATTGCAAGAATTCATCAATCACCTGTTCATAGTTGCCATGCAACATGATGTGATGATTACCCAATGGGTTTCTGAGGAAATATTCCACCGGAGTATTCATCTTTATGCGCACCTGTGTGCGGCACATATTGATGTAGTTGGTGTTTTCGGTTAGCGTGCCTGTACTAAGGTAATATTCATCCAGATATTCTCCGCCGCATTTCACAATTGTCACATCTCCGGTGGGAAGTATCCCTTGTATGCCAATACCGCTTTCTGTCTCAAAATGGTTGCGGATGATGAACTGCTCAGTCTGTGCAATGCCGATTGTGCAATGTGCCAATATAAGTTCATTGGTGCGTGCGTTAATCATGGAAGGGTTGGCCATGAAAGCCGGTTTCCCGGTAAGTACTTTGGCTGCAAGCATGGTGAATACTGACTGTAAATCGCCTTCGCATCCGGCAATGATGCCTTCGTCATTCAAGAGGGAAAGTGCCAGGCAACCGGTAGTGCCCGTCTGTTCTATCAGGCGGAAACAGCTCAAAGTGAGGGCGCTCAAACGGTCTTCGTCTACTATTTTCCGGATAGCACGATACAGCCGCATGGCCTTTATCATATCTTCGGGTGACGCTTCCCGGCAGGCAAGCGCTTTTCCGGCAAGATGGGCACAGGCTTCACCCACTTCATCGTCGGTGATCTGGTTGTAATATTCGTAAATCCGGTCAAGGGAAACGTCTGTATATTCCACTCCCCAACGGCGTTTGGCAAGCAGATAGTCTACATTGCTGGCAATGAGCCAGCTTGACGGAGTGCCTATCACGCCGATGCGCATTCCAAAAAGGCTGCGTTGCGCCATGAAGTTGCTGTGTAATACAAAAATGCGTTTGATGATTTCGGGCAGTTCGCCATGAAGGATCTCGCTTTTCATCCCTCGTCCCCGTAGCCAAGAAGACACTTCGAGAGCGGCAGCCAGTGAATTCTGCATCCCGTCTGCCAGTATAATGGCAGGGCGGGGAAGTGATTCGAAATGCTGGATGACCAGTCGTTCTACTCCGCCGGTAGCGATGAACAGAATGCTGAAATCATTGGACGTCAGTTTGCTAATATCTTGATAGTCTACGAAATTGACAGTGAAATATTTTTCTAATTCAGTCAATATTATTTCATGGGAACTGCGAACAGATGCTTGTTTATGTAACAGTGATGCAAAAGTTATTAGGTTGATGACCATGGTGTTACTTACTATTTTTAATATTGGTTTATGATAAAACGGTTGTAGTTGTCTATTTGTTTATATTTCAAAGGTACAAGAATCTTTTTAAATAGCATAGTGTTTTTAATATAGATAAGGTTTTTAAAGTTTTTATGTCTTAGCTTCCCTTTAGTATCAAATAAATCACTACATTTGCGACTTAAATGATAAAATGATATAAAAGAACTCATGCCAACAATTTCTATTCGCGGAATGGAGATGCCCGCATCTCCTATCAGAAAGCTGGCTCCTTTGGCAGATGCAGCCAAACAAAGGGGCATCCATGTATTCCATCTCAATATTGGACAACCTGATTTGCCTACGCCGCAAGTCGCGATTGACGCTATTCGCAATATTGACCGTAAAGTCTTGGAATACAGTCCCAGCGCAGGCTATCGCAGTTATCGTGAGAAGTTGGTGGGATATTACGATAAATACAACATCAAGCTTACCGCCGATGATATCATCATCACTTCCGGCGGTTCGGAAGCAGTCTTGTTCTCTTTCATGGCATGCCTGAATCCGGGTGATGAGATAATTGTGCCGGAGCCGGCTTATGCCAATTATATGGCGTTTGCCATTTCTGCCGGAGCTAAGATACGTACGATTGCAACAACCATAGAAGAGGGTTTTTCACTGCCTAAGGTAGAAAAGTTCGAGGAACTTATTAACGACCGTACACGTGCCATCCTTATTTGTAATCCCAATAATCCTACCGGTTATCTTTACACTCGCCGCGAGATGAATCAGATACGTGACCTTGTGAAGAAGTACGACCTTTTCCTTTTCTCCGACGAGGTATATCGTGAGTTTATCTATACGGGATCTCCTTATATTTCTGCCTGCCACTTGGAAGGTATCGAGAATAATGTTGTCCTGATTGATTCTGTTTCCAAACGTTATTCGGAGTGTGGCATTCGTGTCGGTGCACTGATAACGAAGAACAAAGAAATACGCGATGCCGTTATGAAATTCTGTCAGGCGCGTTTAAGCCCTCCATTGATAGGGCAGATTGCCGCCGAAGCATCTTTGGATGCCGGGGAGGACTATTTGCGTGATACTTACGACGAGTATGTGGAACGCCGTAAATGTCTGATTGACGGTTTGAACCGTATTCCCGGCGTATACTCGCCCATTCCTATGGGTGCGTTTTATACCGTAGCCAAATTGCCGGTAGACGATTCGGACAAGTTTTGTGCATGGTGTCTCTCCGATTTCGAGTACGAAGGGCAGACTGTTTTCATGGCTCCGGCTTCCGGCTTCTATACAACTCCGGGGTCCGGCCGTAACGAAGTCCGCATAGCTTATGTATTGAAGAAAGAAGATTTGACACGCGCGTTATTTGTGCTCTCCAAAGCACTCGAAGCTTATCCGGGACGTACGGAATGAAACAGTGGGATACAGATTTCACGAATACATAATGTCCTCATAGTCTGTATCCTGAAAAATAAGGGTTTGTTTTATGGATTTATCTCGTTTCCTTGCTCTTCGTATTTATCGTAACAGTGATGCGGAGAAGAAAGTTTCCCGCCCTGCTGTGCTGATAGCAACTCTTGGTATTGCTATCGGGCTGGCTGTAATGATTATTGCAGTGTCGGTGATAATCGGGTTCAAGAGTGAGGTGCGTGATAAAATAATAGGTTTCGGTTCCCATATTCAGATTAGCAATTCGGATGCGGCACGCTCCTTTGAAACTCGCCCCATAGCTGTGACGGACAGCATGATTGCTGTCCTTACGGATAATCCTGAAGTGAAGCATGTACAGCGTTATTCCACCAAACCGGGTATGATAAAGACAGCTGATGCCTTTCAAGGGATGGTGCTGAAGGGCATAGGTCCTGAATATGCCACTTCTTTTTTTCGCCGTCATTTGGTGGAGGGGGAATTTCCGCAGTTCAGTGATTCTGCTTCTACTAATAGGGTTGTTATCTCGAAGGTGATCGCCGACAAAATGAAGTTGAAGCTCGGTGATAAGATAGATACCTATTATATACAAGATGATGTGCGTGCACGTCGTCTGACGGTGGTGGGCATTTATCAGACCAACTTTTCCGAATACGATAATTTGTTCCTGCTTACCGACTTGTGTATGGTGAACCGCCTGAACAAATGGCAGCCTGATCAGGTGAGTGGACTGGAACTGGAGTTGTATGATTACGACAAGCTGGAAGAAGCCACCTATCAGATTGCTGATGAGATAGGACAATCTCCTGACCCTTATGGCGCGGATTATTGCGTGTTGAATGTGGAACAACTCAATCCGCAAGTCTTTGCATGGCTCAGCATTTTGGATGTTAATATATGGGTTATTCTTATTCTGATGATCGGAGTTGCCGGTTTCACAATGGTCTCCGGGCTGCTGATTATCATTATTGAGCGTACATCCATGATTGGTGTTCTAAAATCTTTGGGTGCCAATAATTTCACTATCCGTAAATTGTTCCTTTGGTTGGCAGTGTTCCTTATAGGAAAAGGTATGTTGTGGGGGAATGTAATAGGCTTGGCTTTTTATTTCGTCCAGAAAGGCTTTGGAGTGTTTCGTCTTGATCCGGAGACTTATTATATGGACACCGTTCCCGTATCTCTCAATATCTGGATCTTCTTGTTGCTGAATGTCGGCACTCTATTGGCATCAGTCATAATGTTGTTGGGGCCGTCGTATCTTATTACACGAATTCATCCGGCCAATTCCATGCGTTATGAGTAAGCCGACATCGGTTTCATCTTCTGGGATGAGGTGCTACTTTCTCAGGAATCCGCTTTTCTTTCTGAACATGCAATAGAGTTTCCAATGGAGAGATTGCATAGGCTGAAGTATATCAAAGACAGGCAGCGTCCAATAGTATCTGCGTTGATCGTTCAATTCTTTTGCAGTCTTATTGATGATGACTGCTTGTAGGATGAAGCGGAGTACCCAGATGAGAAATGTGATGCCTGCTGCCAACCAGTGAAAATTCAGTACGCTTATCACGAGCAGAGCTATCCACACAGTGTAGAATGTCAGGCGGGTAGTCGTTTCCAACCCGGCCAGCCAGCGTTGTGCGCCATGATAGAGCCGGGCAGTAGATGCATAACCTATTTTTTCTTCCCGCCAGTCTTTGGCACCGGATACAGGCTGCATGCGTACAATGGCATCTGCGTCAGTTTCTACACGCGTATTTTCTGCAGTGGCTATATGGTTGACAAAGAGGTCGTCGTCACCTCGTTGAAGGTTGAGATGTGCGGAGAAGCCTTTCTCCCGGTAAAACAGTTCCTTGCGGTAAGCAAGATTTCGTCCGATACCCATATAGGGGCTTCCGGCGAGTGCGAAACCGAGATAACGCATGGAAGTGAAAAGGTTGTCGAACGCTATGCGCTTGTGCAGCCAACCTCTGCCGCGTTCGTAGCCGCTGTATCCCAGGACAACTTGTGTGCGTGAGGTGAAATTGCGTGCCAGCAGGCGTAGCCATTGGTTGCTTTGCGGTTGGCAGTTGGCTTCGGTAAAGACGAGCCAGTCATATTTGCTTGCTTTGATGCCGAGTGTTACGGCAAGTTTTTTCCGGCTGATATAGCGGGAGGAATCTGGAACAAAGCTGTGATAGAGGTGTGGATATTTCTCTTCCAACAGTGTGAGGTAGTCTTCGCTTTCGTCAGTGTCACCGTCATTGATGACGATAACTTCAAACTGTGGATAGTCTTGTTCTAAAACCGCGGTGAGGTTGCGACGCAAGTTCTCGGACTCTTCCCGGGCGCAGATGATGACCGATACGGGAGGTAATTCCTGGGAAAAGTGTACATTACTTCGCTTTACAGCACGATTATGTAAATGGATACGGTTGTACAGACAAAAGTAATAAAGGATTTGGATAACAAAAAGAACTCCCGTCGCTGCGAGTAATATCTTTTCTGTTGTATCGAATGTTAATGCTTCCATGTAATTTATGGTGAATTTTATAACGTGCAAAGTTACAAAATTCACCATAGATTGCATGGATTAATGCAGATTATTTATTTCCGGTACTGCCTTAAATTTTGTTTCGGGGAAATGCTTGGAAAGATACTTCTGTATGTATTGCATTGTATCATTTTGTATGGTTTTATCTTCCACCGTAGGGTAGAGATTATACAATACGGTATCGAGCGGAATTCCTCGATGTTTAATGGCTTCGAGACTTAACAGGGTATGGTTGATGCTACCCAGTTTGCCGGATGTTACGAAGATGAGGGGGTATTTTTTTTCTGCAATGTAGTCAATGGTGAGATATTCTTCTGTCAAAGGAACCATTAGACCACCGGCTCCCTCTATAAATACGGTATCGTAACGACGGGCCAGTTCTTGGGTGGAACGTTCTATTTTGTTAAAGTCGATAGGGCGGTTGTCAATATGTGCGGCAAGGTGGGGAGAACAGGGGTAAGAGAATATTTCGGGCATGGTGAGCCCTTCTTTATCTTCAGGCAGATAACCTGTTCCCATGATGCGCCGGTGCAGATCAATGTCTTCGGAGTGACCTGTATTTCCGGTCTGGATAAACTTTTGGGTGATAATACGCTGTCCGTTTAAGGAGAGTTGTTTGGCGTACCAAGCTGTGCAATAGCTCTTTCCGGCATCGGTGTCAATGCCACTGATAAAATATATGTTCGATTCCATACTTTCTTATACTTTGATTAAATATATGTTTCTTCTTCTTGTTTTATTCTCTTCCTGGCAATAATATAAATCGGATGATACGTCAGCGAGACACTGTGATCCGTATTGCTATACATCCGGATATATTCGTTGCAGAAGTTCTGCAGTCGTCCGCGAGTCCATACTCTCTTTTCAGTGCCTGTAACTCCGGTCTGTTTGAGATGTTGCAACACTTCGAGCGGAGTGCCAAAAGGCAGAATGACAATCTCTTCTTCAGCATAAATAATTTCGAAAAGAGGTGAAAGCAGCTTTTTCAGGCTATCGAGGGGCAGGTACTCCAGCCCGTTTCCTGTCAGGGTGTGTATTTCCTGCATATTCTGTTTGCCAAAAGTGCTGAAGGCAAGGATACCACCGTCCGACAGGAAGCGGTGGCAACGGGTGAAGAACCGCTTCGTGTCGGCAAACCATTGTAGGGTGGAGCAGGAAGTTATCAAGTCCGTTTCCTGTGGAAACTCAAGGGTTTCCGCATCACAAGGCATGAATTTGACTCGTCCTTTGTTGTCCCGATCGCAGATGTCCTTTATACATTCTTCCATTTCGGGACATAGGTCATTGAGCAATAGGCTTTCCGGTTGCAGGGTGTGCAGCAGTAAACGCGAATAGCAGCCTGTTCCGCATCCGAATTCCGCAACCTTGCGGAAAGGGGAGATGCTCTCAGGACAGCTTAGTGTGTTGCCGGTACTGTTTGGTGCGGCGGAGTGCTTTCCGGTGTGCTCCATCAGCAGGCGAAGCATCTTCTCCGCTACCTGCTGTTGTACGCGTGCTTCTCGCCCGTATGTGTTACGGGCGTGGGCAAAGCGTTTGGCAACAAGCGTTTTATCAATGGATTGGATGGGATTGAAAGTCATTCCTCTATCGTTTCATCAATGTTTATGGCTTTGAGATGGCATATAAAGTCATCAACAGTCATTTCCCACATATCTTGCAGCAGAAAACGGAACATAGGTTCGTCATAATGTGCGTTGTCTGTCAGGATTACATTGCTATGCACCGGGCTTTCATTGTTGATTCTCAAATTTTCGGGAGGAAATATCCGGTCGTTGTTGCCAATAAAAACATAGTCGTACTCGTAGTTGTATTTGTCGTAGTATTCCTGAAACTTATCTTCATCTTTTTCGTTATATATGTCCTTTTTCTCTATGCTTCCATGCATCTCGAAGTATTGTTCCTTAATGAGTCTCAGTTCTTCTTTTATTTCATCGAAGTTCCGGCGGGGAGTTATTTCCATGAATGCTTTGTAAGCGTCACTGTCTTTGCACATGCGGCGCAGGAACTTCTGGAGCGAGGCGGGAGTGAGCCCGTCAAGAGTGGCTTGATAGGTTTTCAGGGGAATACCTTCCAAATTGTCAATGGGGGATATGCTCCCATTGAAAGCTATGCTGAGGATCTTATTTTGGGGGATATTGCTGAGTATGAGAGAACCTACCCACACTCCCATGGACCAAGTTACCACATTCACACGCTGGTAGCGGTCGAAAATGGACTTATCAAAATCGAGTGTTCGGTAGTCGTAGCAAACCATATAGTCCATCCCTTTGGGACGGTATTGCTTGAAAGGGGTTTCATCCGCTGCCCAACCGGCAAACAGTAATAGTAGTTTGGGATGATTTTCGTGTACGATATAAACTTGTTTCATGATCTTTTCTGGTTAGTAAGTGAATATTTAAAATCGAATTATTATTAGTCGGTATAGGCGCTGATGTTATTACTCAGCTCTTCTATTTCTTCCTTTCTGATTTCCGCTGTCAGCGAAAAGCGGATGCGCGACATGCCCTCCGGTACTGTCGGCGGACGGACTGGCAGGGCGTAAAATCCATGCCGTTGCAGTGCTTCCGCCTGTAGGACTGTGTCTGCGCTCGGGCCGATTATCATTGGGACAATATGGCTGACGCTGGGGCATGTATACCCTCGTACCTGTAAAGCTTCGCGAAGCGTCCGGCTGATATGCGCCAAATGTTTGCGCCGTTCCTGCATGTCAGCCAAACGGCGTACGATAAACAAGGTCCATGCAATGTTTACCGGTGGCAGCCCGGTGGTGAAGATGAGGGTGCGCATACGGTTTACGAGATATTCCCGTATTACCTTTTTGCATACAATGTAGGCGCCGACAGATGCAGCCGCTTTACCGAATGTACCGACAAGGAAGTCAATGTCGTGAATGCAATGGAATTCTTCGGCACAACCGAGTCCTTGCCTGCCGCGTACACCGAAGGCGTGTGCTTCATCTACGTAGAGCAGGACATTGTCATACTTGCGCTTTAGTTCTGTTAGTTTCTGTAAATCAGCTTGGTCACCATCCATACTGAAGATACTTTCGGTGACGATGATGACCCGGTGATGGGTAGTATGATGTTCCTCCAACAGTCTTTCCAGTTGCGTCAGGTCATTGTGGCGGTATCGGATGCATTTGGCTGCCGAAAGGCGGATACCGTCAATCAAGCTGGCGTGAACAAGTTTGTCGGCAAGTATCAGGGTGTGTGCATCGCTGACAGCGGGTAGAATGCCTGTGTTGGCGTGATAACCGCTGTTGAAGACCAAGGCAGCTTCCGTACCGAAAAGGTGTGATAGCTCAGCTTCCAGTTCTTCGTAGACTGTAAAATTACCTGTTAGCAGTCGGGAAGAGGAAGAAGAAGGCAGGAACGTATCCGGGGTAAGTGTGCGGAGAAACTCTTCATGCAATGCCCTGTCTGATGCCAGTCCCAGATAGTCGTTGGAAGATAGGTTCAGCATGCGTTTATTGTTTACGATAACTTCCCGTCCGTCATGTGTCATTTTGGGTAAGTGGCGCAGATTACTATGCTCTTCCAGTTGTAGCAGCTCTTGCTGCATTTGTTTCAACAGACTCATAATTGAAAATTGTTTAATATGACTGGTCTATCACTTTAATCAGTCCTTTTGTTAATTTACTGAGTTGTTCCGGTTTTATAATAAAAGGGGGCATCAGGTAGACCAGTCTGCCGAACGGACGTACCCAAATTCCCTCTTCAACGAAGCGGCGTTGCATCCATGCCATGTCCACAGGCTTTTTGGTTTCTATGACACCGATAGCTCCGAGTATCCGTACATCGGCCACTTGCGGTAATTGTCGTGCGGGTTCCAGTTCCCGTTTCAACTGTGCTTCGATATGGGCAACTTTCTCTTGCCAGTTATATTCGGGTGATGTGAGCAGACGCACCGATGCACATGCTACGGCACATGCCAGAGGATTTCCCATGAAAGTAGGACCATGCATAAACGCATTCGGAGCATGATTGGAGATTGTATCTGCCACCTCGTTAGTAGCCAGTACGGCGGAAAGTGTCATATAGCCTCCGGTCAGGGCCTTGCCGATGCACATGATGTCTGGCTCTATTCCGGCATGTTCCCAGGCGAAAAGTTTTCCGGTACGTCCGAAGCCGGTTGCTATTTCATCAAAGATAAGCAATAGATGATGCTCCCGGCATAATTTTGCTGCTTCGCGTAAGTATTGCGGATGGTAGAACCACATTCCTCCTGCACCTTGCACTATGGGTTCCAGTATCAAGGCTGCTAATTCATCGGCATGCTGTTCTATGATTTCTTTCAGAGGAAGAATGTCCGCCGGATCCCACTCGCCGTCGAAACGTGAGTGGGGCTGGGGAGCGAAGTACCGTACAGGCAGTGCCGAACCGAACAGGGAATGCATCCCCGTTACAGGGTCGCATACAGACATGGCATTCCACGTATCTCCATGATATCCGCTTCGTATGGTAACGAAGTTATTCTTCTTCGCCTGATTTCTTGCGCTCCAGTACTGTACAGCCATTTTCAACGCCACTTCCACCGCTACTGAACCGGAATCGGCATAGAATATCTTCTGCATGGAAGGCGGTACTAACGGCAACAGTAATTTTCCCAGTTCGATAGCAGGGTCGTGTGTCAGCCCTCCGAACATGACGTGTGACATCTTGCCAAGCTGCTCCGTTGCGGCCCGATTCAGCACCGGATGATTATAACCATGCACAGCACACCACCAGGAGGACATACCTTCTATCAGCATCTGGCCGCTTTCCAGTGTAATGGTGGCGCCGTCCGCTTGCTTCACTTTGTATACAGGAAGCGGGTTGGTAGTCGATGTATATGGATGCCACAGATGCTCGCGGTCGAATTGTGAATCACAGAACTCATATCCGGCTTCTTCTATCAGCTTCTTGTCTTCGGAAACTTTAGAGCCGAGTGTTGTCAGCAGGTCACCGACGATTGCCGAATTGATGCCTATGTAAAGGGATTGCTTGACTGTTTCTTTGCTCAGTTGCGAACGTCCGCCTGCAAAACGCAGATAGGCGGTGGGATTGATGAAACGGAAAAGGGCGATCGTTACAAGTACCTCTTCATCCGTCAAGGGTTGTTGGCCTTCCAGCGGAGTGCCCGGAATGGGACTGAGCAGGTTGATGGGAATAGATTGTACTTCCAGTTTTTTCAGGGTAAAGGCAAACTCAATACGCTGTTCCATGGTTTCACCCATACCGATGATACCGCCGCTGCAAATGTCCATACCGACATTGCGGGCAGCCTGCAATGTATGTAATTTATCTTCTTGTGTGTGCGTGCCGCACAAGGTGGGGAAGAAAGAAGGGGCTGTCTCCAAGTTACAATGATAGCGTGTAATACCGGCGTCGTACAGATCGTGCAGCTCTTTTTCGTTCAAGAGCCCTAAAGAAGCGCACAGCTGTATGGATGAGTGCCGGCGCATGTGACGTGCAGTGTCGCAAAGGTGTTTCATTTGCCGGGAAGAAGGTTTTCGGCCGCTGGTGACGAGGGAGAAACGGTTGATGTCTTGCCGCTCATTGTATTGCGCCTGTTTGAGGCACTCTTCTGCGGGGAGCAGGTCGTAGATTTCGGCTTTGGTATGGTAATGGGAAGATTGTGCGCACCATTTGCAGTTTTCGGGGCAGCGTCCCGATTTGGCATTGATGATAGAACACATGTCAAACTCGCGCGGTGCGCATTGTACGGTAATCTCGTGCGCAGCGGCATAAAGCGCTTCACGATCGGCGGTATTCGCCAGCCAGGCGGCTTGGTCGGGCGATATATCTATGCCTGCCAATACCTGGGCTTTCAGTTCGTTAATAGTCATGGTATGAATAAAATAGGGGATAGTCTGAACCGCGTCCTGCTTCCGTAGCGAGCTATCGGCTACGTTCTTGCGCAGACAACCGATTGTGACGCATCTGCCTATACTGGCAAATGCAGCGTATGACTTCCGGCTCCAACGGCGGAAGCGTATCGTTTGTCTATGGATTTGTTTTCGCTTCACGGTTATACTATCTTGTTATATTTTTTTTAGCGGCTACAAATGTAGAAAAAATATTCATTAAATACCCGGATTGTAGTAGTAACTTACGGTTTCGTTTGCTTTTAGTGACGCTTGCACGTCAATCAGCCGTTGGTTGCTGCTGCCTCGGAAATAGAGTTCTTCGTCACGAAGGTCTTTTTGGAATTTTCCGTCTACCAGTACGTCGATATACTCCAACAGCTTTGCTTGGCGTGGATTGCGCAATAAAGCCTCGAAGGTATATCCGGTATAGCACCAGATGTTTTTCCGGCTTTGCCTTTTGATGGCGCGTGCCAGTTCGGTGAAGCCTTCCGGCTGGTACATAGGGTCACCTCCACTGAATGTTACGTCTGCAAAGTTGTCGGCAAGAACTTTTTGCAGTATTTCATCGGTACTCATCCAGCGTCCGCGATTGATGTCCCATGACTCCGGATTGTGGCAGCCCGGACATCCGTTGGGACATCCGGCTGCATAAATGGCGGTGCGGAAACCGGGACCGTCCACCGTAGTATCTTCTAATATATCAAGAATAGAAAGCACTTTTTGAATGAAGAATTAATTTTTAATTTCCATGTACTACTCTGTCGTTGAGTTCGGCAAGCTTGGCTTGGTTCCAACGGTCGGTGGTGCCTACCAGATAACCGGTGATACGTTGCAGCTTGTCGATATGGGTACTACCGCATTTGGGACAAACTTCAAGGTTGGCGGTTGAGTTTTCATATCCACATTCCAGGCAGCGGTTGCGGTTGTGATTTACGGAACCGTATCCAATGTTGTATTGGTCCATCATATCCACTACGCGCATAATGACTTCGGGATTATGAGTGGCATCACCGTCAATCTCCACGTAGAAGATGTGTCCGCCGCGGGTCAGGTCATGATAGGGGGCTTCGATTTCAGCTTTATGGCGTGCACTGCATTTATAGTACACCGGAACGTGGTTGGAATTGGTGTAGTAATCACGATCTGTAATGCCTGGCAGGCTACCGAATTTCTTGCGGTCTACGCGGGTGAACTTGCCCGACAGACCTTCGGCAGGAGTAGCCAGTATACTATAATTATGTTGATATTGATTAGAGAATTGGTTAGCGCGGTCGCGCATATAGGTCACAATTTTTATTCCCAGCTCCTGTGCTTCTTCCGATTCTCCATGATGCTTGCCCAAAAGCGCCACCAGACATTCTGCCAGGCCGATGAAGCCGATGCCCAACGTGCCTTGATTGATTACGGAGGAAATATCATCATTGGGTTTGAGCTTGTCGCAACCCATCCACAAAGCGGACATCAGCAGAGGAAACTGTTTGGCAAATGCGGTTTTTTGGAACTCCATACGTTCGTGAAGCTGCTGTGCAGTGATGTCGAGCATGGCATCCAGCTTGGCAAAGAAACATGCGATGCGTTGCTCCTTGTCTGCTATGTTCATGCACTCTATGGCGATACGGACAATATTGATTGTGGAGAAAGAGATGTTTCCCCGTCCGATAGAAGTCTTTGGACCGAAGCGGTTTTCGAATACACGTGTACGGCATCCCATAGTAGCTACCTCGTGTTCGTAGCGTCTTGGGTCGTCGGCTTTCCAGTCTTCACTTTGGTTGAAAGTGGCGTCCAGATTTAAGAAGTTTGGGAAGAAGCGACGTGCGGTTACTTTGCAGGCCAGTTGGTAGAGATCGTAATTACGGTCTTCAGGCAAGTAACTTACGCCGCGTTTCTTTTTCCATATCTGAATGGGGAATATAGCTGTCTCGCCGTTTCCTACTCCTTGATATGTACTTTTCAGCAATTCGCGAATGATGCAGCGACCTTCGGCAGAGGTATCTGTTCCGTAGTTGATAGAGCTGAACACTACTTGGTTTCCTCCGCGTGAGTGTATCGTGTTCATGTTGTGTATGAAGGCTTCCATTGATTGATGCACGCGGGCTACGGTCTTGTTTATAGCATGCTGAACAATACGACGGTCGTCAGTCAGGCCATCCAAAGGTTGTTGCAGGTAGTCTGCCAGTTCCTTGTGATAGAGATGTGAGTAATCTTTGCCGTTCAACTCTTCCAAGTTCTTGATTTCTTCGATGTAGCTGTTGCGCACATAAGGAGCAAGATAGAAGTCGAATGCAGGAATGGCCTGTCCGCCATGCATTTCATTTTGGGCAGTTTCCAATGATATGCACCCCAGAATACTGGCAGTTTCAATGCGTTTTGCCGGGCGTGATTCTCCATGACCGGCGGAGAATCCGTATGTCAAGATACGATCCAGGGGGTGTTGCACACAGGTCAGGCTCTTGGTGGGGTAATAGTCTTTGTCATGGATGTGCAGATAGTTCTGGCTGACAGCATTCAGTACTTCCTCGCTCAGAAGATAGTCGTCGACGAAAGGTTTGGTGGTTTCGCTGGCAAACTTCATCATCATGCCTGCCGGTGTGTCGGCATTCATATTGGCGTTTTCGCGGGTGATATCATTCGACTTGATATTGATGATTTCCAAAAACATATCGCGTGTTTTGGCTTTGCGGGCAATGCTGCGCTGGTTGCGGTAGGCGATGTATTTTTGGGCGACATCTTTGCGGCTGCTCTTCATCAGTTCCATTTCCACTAAATCTTGAATGGCTTCTACTGTCATTTGAGCATCTCCTTTGAAGGAGATATGGTCGGTGATCTGACGTATCAACTGCATGTCTTCACCTTTATCGGTGTGAAGCATGGCTTTACGGATAGCGGTTGCTATCTTCTCTTCATTGAAACCGACGACGCGTCCGTCACGCTTGAGTACCGTTTGTATCATTTTGATTGTATTTTTAGATTTTATAGTAGGACTTAATTGCGAAACAAAGGTATGATAGTTATCTCAAAGATTGTACTTTTGGAAAACTTTTATTGAATTAAAAATAGTTAATTCGTTTATAATCAATACTGTTCTCTTATAAAGTGGAAAACTTTTTAATTTTTGAAACTTTTGTGGTTGTACATTATTGGCAATTATGTGTTGTTTTGCTTGTCAATCTATTTCCGGACTAAAAATAATAAATAGGGATTTCACTTGCTGGTTTATCAAATTCTTTGGCTATATTTGCTTCTCTTTGCTATTCATTAAGATAGGGCAAAGTCTTGAAAATCTAATATTATCAGGTAAAAGAGAGTGAATATGGGAAAAGTATTTCCACCCTTTAGGATTGATATTGCGGGTGCATTATATGTGCCTTTTGCGTTGCGGGATGCAAGGAGACAATATCAGGACGGGCAGATTAGCCGGCAGGTGTTGCGTGCCGTTGAAAATGCGGAGATTCGTAATCTGGCAGAACGCTTGAAGTCGCAAGGCATGCAAGTTGTAACGGACGGAGGATTTCGGAGTTATGATTTTTTGGAAGGTTGGGAGGGCATCCGTTGCAAGGGTGGTGTAGGTTCTCTGTCTGGTGGTGAGCTGGAGGTAACGGGTAGAATCAGTTTGCTCCATCATCCTGTTCTTGATGACTTTGTTTTTCTGGCGGAGAATATTGCGGAAGATGTGTTGCCTAAGCAGCACATGCCTTCGCCCGGTAAGTTGCTGATGAGGATACTTCGTGAAACGGAAACAGAGTGTTTGAAGTCGATTTATCCGGATTTGAATATATTGTTGGACGATTTGGCTGCAGCTTATAAGAATTTGCTGGAGAAACTTTATGAGGCGGGGTGCCGTTATGTCCAGTTTGAAGGTGTGAAGTCCATATTGACTGATGAAGCCGCCCGTCTCAATAATCGGGTATTGCGTGAGCGTCCGGTGGGATTGTTCGTGGCTTTTCATGCTGCAACAGACATGTTGATACGGTTGCATGGAGCGGATGCTTACTTTTTGAATTACGACTGTGGAATTTGCGATCGCAGCCGTTTGCTGTGGTTTGTTCGTGAACGGGAAGCGGTATTTGGCTTTGTGCTTTCTTACTATCCCGATGAAGAGGAACTGGATGAATTGCAGGCTAAGATGGAAGAAGTCCTCAATTATATACCTGTGAAACATTTGACGCTCTGTCTGCCTGATGCGGACAATCTTCTTAATTCCTCGGAAGAGGATGAAGTGAAACAATGGAAAACGGTGGAGCTTGCCAAAGATATGGCAGCCCGCATATTCTTTGCCTGAACACGAGTTTGAGCACGCATGTTACCGTCTCTGAGTACACAGGTTGGGTTGGAGGTGTTGACCTGCGTGGTTGCCAAAGCAAAGCCCTGCATTGTGAAAAATCAATGCAGGGCTTTGTTTATATTTTTATCGGCTTTGTTTCTTATTTGAGAACTTCAGCGAGCTTTTCTTGTAGCTCTTCGCCATGCAGGCCGCGTGCAAGGATAATTCCGTCACCGTCAATCAGTACAGTGTGGGGAATACTGCTTACGGCATACAGCTTGGCGCCTTCGCAGTTCCAGTATTTCAGGTCGGACATTTGTGGCCAAGTGATGTTCAGCTTTTTGATAGCTTCTTTCCAAGAGTCGGCACTCTGGTCCAAAGATACGCCTACGATTTCGAAATTCTTATTCTTATACTTGGCGTATGCTTCTACCAGATTCGGCATTTCGCGACGGCAGGGACCGCACCAGCTTGCCCAGAAGTCAACGAGCACAGTCTTACCCTTTCCTACGTAGTCGGACAGTTTTACGGTCTTGCCTTCGGGAGTCTGCATCTCAAAATCCGTAAACTTCTTGCCTACGGCAGTAGCTTTCATCTTTTCTACATTCTCCTTGATGCGGATTACGGTTGCATCATTGCTGTATGTTGCAGGGATTTGCGAAACCAGCGGATCAAGTTCTTTTACATCCAAATAATAGTAGTTGCTTTTCAGCAGATGTACGCCTACTGCATTGGTTATGTTTTGGCTAATACCGGCTTTGGCTACTTCCATCATTTTGTCTTGCAGGGCATCCATTTCTTTGCTTTTGCTTTCGCGTTGCTGGTCGGTCAAGGCGGTATCGGTCATGGAAGCATAGATGTTTTCCATTTGGCTGTCCAGCTCGTTGAGTTGGATTCTGATGGCCTGATAAATGTCATTGTTGGCAGTACCGGTAGCGGAACTACTCTTTTCATTAAGTTTGATATTGATTTTCCCGTTTTCAAGGAAGAAGTCCATTATCATACCTTCCGTTCCGGCAGGATTGTAAGTGATGTAACGGTTGGCGGCAGTGTCCTGCGTACCCTTGAAAGTGAAAGTCCCGTTGGCGATGATTGCGGAATCGAGTTTTACGAGTTGGCGGCCTTCTACGGTTTGCAGATAAACGGTATCGCCATCGACTGCACCTTCTATTGTTCCGGTTACGGTGTAACCATTGTTTCCGCTGTTACAAGCTGCGAATACGGCAGCAGCAGCGAGCAGGTAAGTTAATTTTTTCATTGCTTTTTTCATTAAAATAAGTAATTTGCAGCTACAAAGATAATAATAAAAAATCCCCATCGGTATAACCAATGAGGATTTTATGTTTTTTGTCCCTTTTTCACAAGGGGGCTGTGCTTTTTTATTCAGCAGCAGCTTCTGTTGCGGGAGCCTCTTCAGCCGGAGCTTCAGTAGCTTCTGCTTCAGCAGGTGCTTCAGCGGCAGCCTTAGCAGCTTCTTCAGCGGCTTTCTTTTCGGCCAATGCTTTAGCTTTCACTTCGTTTACTTTCTTTTCAGCTTCCAGGCGTGCTTTAGCTTCAGCTTTCTTTGCTTCGTCTTCTTTGGCTTTCAGAGCAGCCAAACCGCTTTGTTTGTTGTTCTTCCAAGCTTCGAACTTAGCTTCTGCTTCTGCTTCGCCGAATGCGCCTTTAGCTACACCGCCGAGGAGGTGTTTCTTCATGTAAACGCCTTCACGAGAAAGGATGTTGCGAACTGTGTCGGTGGGTTGTGCACCTTTCAGCACCCAGTCAAGTGCGCGGTCGAATTTCAAATCTACTGTGGCAGGATTGGTGTTAGGATTGTAAGTACCAATCTTCTCAATAAATTTACCATCACGTGGTGCTCTTACGTCTGCAATTACGATAGAGTAGAAAGCGTAGCTCTTACGTCCATGTCTTTGCAATCTGATTTTTGTTGCCATTTTTTAATAAATGTTTTAGTTAATGATTTGAATTATGCTGCTAACTCGTAGTAGCGGGCGCAAAGGTAGGATAAATTTTTGAATTATGGATTATGATTTATGAATTATTAGCCTGTAATGTACAATCATCTGCCTGGGTAAGAGCTTCCGCCCATATCATTCCTCGTTCGCAACCACTCATCGTTCTTACGAGTATTTTTTCGGATACCTTATTAATATGGCAAGTATGGCGCAGGCTCCCATGCAGAACGGATAGTAGAGGTTGCCTATGATGCTAAGCGGTGAGATTCCTGCCAGTCCCGCGGCTATCAGCATTTGTGCGCCGTAGGGGATGATGCCCTGAATGAGGCAGGAGAACGTATCCAGGATACTTGCCGTTTTCCGGCGGTCCAGGTGGAAGCGTTTGGCTATGTCTTTGGCGATAGGTCCGGTGGTAATGATAGCAATGGTGTTGTTGGCGGTGCAAAGATTGGCAACGCTCACCAATGCGGCTATACTGAGTTCTGCACCTCTCTTGCCTGTGACGTGACGTGTAAGGCGGGTAATGATGAAGTCTATTCCACCGTTGTAGCGGATTGTTTCCAACATTCCGCCTGCCAGTAAAGTGATGATGATAAGTTCGCCCATGCCGGTGATGCCCGTTCCCATGGCGCCAAACCAGTCGAAGAAGGCGGTGCCTACATTCATGCTTTCTGCAGGAGTGGCACCGAAGACGCCTGTTGCTGTGCAAATACCGATGATGCCGGTCGAGAAGATGCCGAGCAGCAGCACAAGCATTACGTTCATTCCGGATACTGCCGTACCCAGCACGATGAGGTAGGGGATTACCTTTATCCATTCAATTGTTTGCATCTGCGGGGCGGCAGAAAGGGACAGTCCTTGGAATATGTAGATGCCCAGTACGATGAGTGCTGCCGGCACTACGATCATGAAATTCACTTTGAACTTATCTCTCATTACACAATCTTGTGTTTTGGTAGATGCAATCGTGGTGTCTGAAATGAACGAAAGATTGTCTCCGAAGAAAGAACCGCCCACTACGACAGCCACCATATAGGGTAGGTCGATGCCGGTTTTCTCTGCCAGTCCCACCGCCACCGGGGTCAGTGCGACAATTGTTCCCACGCTTGTGCCGATAGACAGAGAGATAAAACAGGCAGCAATGAAGATGCCCGCCAGCAACAGGTTGTCTGGCAGGATATGTAAAGTCAGGTTCACCGTAGCGTCTATGGCGCCCATTTGTTTGGCGCTTTGCGCGAATGCTCCGGCGAGGACGAATATCCATATCATCAGCAGTATATTCTTGTTGCCGGCGCCAACGGAAAACTGGTAGATGCGTTGTTCCAGCTTCAGTCCTCGCGTCATGGCAATGGCGTAGCAGGATGACAGCAGGAATGCTACCGTAATCGGTACTTTATAGAAATCGTTTACAAGCAGTGATGTGATGAGGTATAAACATAGAAACACAGCCAACGGGCTCAGTGACCACCAGCCGCCTTTTTGTTTGGGAGGGATATTTGTATCTGCGGACATACTTTCTATTATGGGTTTCTAAGAACGGTGTTTTGAGTAAATCGGCTGCAAAGATACAAAAAACGGGGGAATTTTGGCGTATATCTTAATATTCAGACAGAAGAACGAAAGCACAAAAGAGGAAAGATTTTATTTTTTTGTGCTTTTGTTCTTCTGTCTGATAACTTGCAGAATCCCCGTCAACTTCAGGCGGTAATCCTGTACATTCGGATGATGAGTGTTTGTTGTTACAATGTCACTCCTGTTTTGAAAATGGCGATTTCCTTATATCCTTTCTTTTCGTTGTTGACGAACTCGCCGCTTGCTACGCGAATGATATAGTCGATGAATCGTTCGCAAGTCTTTTCCATCGGTTCGTTTTCGAGGATGACGCCGGCGTTGAAGTCAATCCAACCCGGTTTGTTTTTGGCAAGGGCGGAATTGGTGGAGATCTTCATGGTCGGTACGTAGGTTCCGAAGGGGGTTCCACGTCCGGTTGTAAACAACACCATGTGGCAGCCGCATGATGCCAGGGCGGTGGCTGCAACCAAGTCGTTTCCCGGTGCGGAAAGTAGGTTCAGACCTTTCACCTTCAAGCGTTCGCCATAAGGAAGCACGCCGTCCACATAGCTTTTTCCGCACTTCTGGGTGCATCCCAATGCTTTGTCTTCCAATGTGGAAATGCCGCCTGCTTTGTTACCCGGAGACGGGTTTTCGCCTACCGGCTCGCCATGTGAAAGGAAATACTCTTTAAAATCATTAATCAGCTTCACTGTTTCTTCAAATAATTCTTTGTTGCGGCAACGGTTCATCAGAATAGTTTCCGCGCCGAACATTTCGGGTACTTCCGTTAGTACGCTTGTGCCGCCCTGTGCGATAAGGAAATCGGAGAACATTCCCAGCAACGGATTGGCTGTGATGCCGGAGAAACCGTCGGAGCCGCCACATTTCAAACCTACGCGCAATTCGCTCAGAGGTACATCCACGCGTTCGTCTTTGCTGGCTTTTGCATAAAGTTCCCGCAGCAGTTTCATTCCCTCTTCGTATTCATCGCCCACTTTCTGGGTCACCATGAACTTCACGCGGTCTGAATCGTAGTCACCCAGAAATTCCCGGAATATGTCCGGCTGGTTGTTCTCACAGCCCAAACCTACCACAAGCACAGCGCCGGCATTGGGATGCAACACCATGTCACGTAGGATTTTTTTCGTGTTCTCGTGGTCATCACCCAATTGCGAACAGCCATAGTTATGCGGAAATGCCATGATTGCATCTACGCCTTTGCCTTCTGTCTCGCGGCGCAGTCCTTCTGCCAGTTGGTTGACGATACCATTTACGCAGCCCACTGTGGGGATAATCCATATTTCATTGCGCACTCCCACGTCACCGTTTTTGCGGCGGTATCCTTTGAATGTCAGGTTTTTGTGCGGAATATTCAAGTTCACTTCAGTAGGACTGTATGTATATTCCAACAGGCCGGCAAGGTTTGTCTGGATGTTGTTTTCGTTTATCCAGTCTCCTTGTTTCTTTACAGTGCGGGTGTGTCCGATGGGATAGCCGTATTTAATCACATTTTCACCTTCTGTAAAATCTTTCAGGGCGAACTTGTGTCCGGCAGGAACATCCTCGTTCAGGATAATTTCCTTGCCGTCTACTATGAGTTTTTCACCGGCCGGTAGTGCAACGATAGCTACCGCAACATTATCGGCAGTGTTGATCTTCAGGTACTTTGTTTCCATATACTATCTTTTAGTTAATAGTTTCTATTTATTATAATAATATTCAATATTTTCTTTTGTCAGTAGGTCAATGGGCATAAAGTTCTCTCTTGCGATTTCTTTTTTCAGGATCAGATGATCGCATAAGGCCTTGATGCCGTCAAATCCTTGCAGGGTGGGCTGTTGGGCGATGAGGAAGAAGATGCTACCCTGTTTCAGACACTCCACGTTGCGTTGTAGCAGGTCATATCCCATGAGGTTGAAATCCGTTCTTTGATGCTTCAGCAGATATTCCCCGATGATGTATGCTTTGGAGTTGAATGTGATGCCATTCTTTACAGTGGGGTGAGACCGGAAGAAATCATCCAGCATCTGCTCGTCCTCACCGTCGCGTTTGGCATGCAGGTCCAGTCCCCAAATACGGCATGAGGGATGATATTTCTGCATGTATTCGTGGAAGCCGACTTCTCGCCGTTCCTGCTGGTTGGAACCGACAATACCTTCGTTTATCTTTCGGAAGATAACGATTTCCTGTGCGTCGCCGGCAAGCAACATCAGCATGCGTGCGGCAAAATATCCGCTTTGATGCGAATTCTGTCCGAAGAAGGAGAGGGCGGGGGCTTCCTTTATGTTAGAGTCTATATATATATAAGGTATATGCAGTGCTTCAAGCTCATTGGTGAAGGGCGTGGTGTATTGCGGGATGGTAGGGGCGAACAGCACGCCGTCGGGCCTCTGTTCTATAATGTCATGGGCTGCGTGTGCAAACGAACGATAGTCATACGGGTCGTAGTACGACAGCCTTACGGTGATATTGAAGTCAGAATAAGTTGTCAAGGCTTCGTGTATGCCATTCTCCACTTCCGTCCAATATTCTCCTGTTTCGTGTTGGGGCAGCAGGCAGGCAAATGCATATTTTTTGTTGGAAGCCAATGCACTGGCGTACATGTTGGGCTGATAGTTCAGCTTTTCCAAGATTTCTTCCACTCGTTTGCGACTGGCTTCCGATACTCCACTACGTCCATGGAGAACGCGGTCTACGGTTCCCACCGATACATCGGCCATTTTGGCGATGTCCTTAATTCTTATTCTTTCCGGTGTATTCATGGGTTTGTTCATGGTTATTTGTGTTCGTACACAATAATAATCTAAATATTTTCGACACAAATATATAACAATTTTTGTAATTACGAAAATTGTTGTATCTTTGTGCCCGCACACGAAAGCTATGAAGAACAAACGAATTTTCTGTTTACTCTTCATTGTATCAGGTGTTTACCCTCTGTGTGAGGGCTTGTATGATAATCTGAAAGAAACATTTTAATCATATATTTAATAAAAACATAGAATTATGGGAAAGAAAGTCGTTACATTAGGTGAGATTATGCTGAGACTGTCCACTCCGGGCAATACTCGTTTTGTGCAGTCAGATTCTTTTGATGTAGTGTATGGTGGCGGTGAAGCCAACGTTGCTGTCAGCTGTGCCAACTACGGTCATGATGCTTACTTTGTAACAAAATTGCCGAAACACGAAATCGGTCAGTCGGCAGTGAACGCTTTGCGCAAATACGGTGTGAAGACAGACTTCATTGCACGTGGCGGCGACCGCGTAGGTATCTACTATTTGGAAACAGGTGCTTCTATGCGTCCCAGCAAGGTAATCTACGACCGCGCCCACTCTTCAATAGCCGAAGCAGATGCAGCGGATTTTGATTTCGATGCTATCATGGAAGGTGCAGACTGGTTCCACTGGTCGGGTATCACTCCTGCTATTTCGGACAAGGCTGCCGAGTTGACTCGTCTGGCTTGCGAAGCTGCTAAGCGTCATGGCGTTACGGTATCCGTAGACCTTAACTTCCGTAAGAAACTTTGGACAAAAGAAAAAGCACAGTCCATTATGAAGCCGTTGATGCAATACGTAGACGTTTGTATTGGCAACGAAGAAGATGCGGAACTCTGTCTCGGTTTCAAACCCGATGCTGATGTAGAAGGCGGTAAGACAGATGCAGAGGGTTACAAAGGGATCTTCAAGGCAATGGCTAAAGAATTCGGTTTTAAATATGTGATTTCTACACTGCGCGAATCATTCTCAGCAACGCACAACGGCTGGAAGGCAATGATCTATAACGGCGAAGAATTCTACGAATCAAAACGCTACGACATCAATCCGATTATTGACCGCGTAGGTGGTGGCGACTCTTTCTCAGGAGGTATCATCCATGGTCTGCTGACGAAGCCCAATCAAGGTGCTGCCCTCGAATTTGCAGTAGCAGCTTCTGCCTTGAAGCACACTATCAACGGTGACTTCAACTTGGTTTCTGTTGAAGAAGTAGAGGCGCTGGCAGGCGGTGACGCAAGCGGCCGCGTTCAGCGCTAAGATACTTTTTTCGTATAAAGAAGTTTGAATATAAAGTCCTTTCCTGTATCATTAAGAGCGAAGAGAAGGAATTAAATAAATTAGGAGATGAAGGCTGGGAGCTTGTTTGTAGTTATTGCTTGGGTCTTTATCTGATTTTGAAAAGAGAAAAAATATAAATATGGCAAAGTTCGATAAAATAGCCGTATTGAACAAAATTGGTTCAACCGGCATGGTTCCTGTATTCTACCATAAAGATGCAGAAGTGGCAAAGAAAGTAGTGAAAGCCTGCTACGAAGGTGGTGTTCGCGCATTCGAGTTTACCAACCGCGGTGATTTCGCTCACGAAGTGTTTGCGGAAGTTGTGAAATTCGCTGCAAAAGAATGTCCTGAAATGGCTATCGGTGTAGGTTCTATCGTAGACCCTGCTACGGCAGCATTGTATCTGCAATTGGGCGCAAACTTCATTGTAGGTCCGTTGTTCAACCCTGAAATAGCCAAGATCTGTAACCGTCGTTTGGTGGCCTATACTCCGGGATGTGGAAGTGTTTCGGAAGTAGGTTTCGCACAGGAAGTAGGTTGTGATCTTTGCAAGATATTCCCCGGTGACGTGCTGGGTGCAAAACTTGTAAAAGGTCTGTTGGCTCCGATGCCTTGGTCTAAGTTGATGGTGACCGGCGGTGTAGAGCCGACACAGGAAAATCTGACCTCTTGGATTAAGGCAGGTGTATTCTGCGTAGGTATGGGTTCCAAGCTCTTCCCGGGTGATAAGGTTGCTGCCGAAGACTGGGCTTACGTTACAGAAAAATGTAAAGAAGCTTTGGCTTACATTGCGGAAGCAAGAAAGTAATTAATATATTTCATTTTGTTTAAAGGTGTTTAAAGGGGACAACCATCGAGGTGCTATGGCGCTTCGGTGGTTTGTTTTTATGTATAGAGAGGAGGAGTGGAGAGGGCTGATTAGTCACTGTTATAGCCTTTTAAGTGTTTATAAGTGTAAAACCGACGCTTTATGTCTAAAACAATGTTATAAGGCGCACTCTTTTTATTTCTGTTGCTTGTGCATACAGAAAAAACACTTACCTTTGTAGTGCAGTTGGGAAATTGCTTTTAAATAATAAGAAATTAAGAAATAAAGTTTTCAGTAAAAAAGGGTAATTAGTTAAAAGGTAAAAAGATTGATAGCTTCATAAGCTAAGAATTTAGATTGTAAATAGGTAATAGGTAATTATTGAGGTAAAGGTAAAAGTTAAAACATTAAGTGTTTTGATAGGTAATTGAAGTTTGTTTTTTTAGGGGTAAAAAGAAAGATTGATTTTTGGGTAACAATTTGATGTTAGTAAAAAAAGAAAAGCCTTTAGGCTTTTCTTACACGAGGCGAGGGGTTCGAGAGAGCTTGCTCGTTTTTTTATTTTTGCTTTTTGCTTTTTTGTATAATTTGTCCAAATTCTCCCTGTTTTTTGTATCTTTGTGACAAATATTTTGCAGACAGGCATTTCAACAGATAAAACAACAGGATTAAATTGCATAATTTGGAACATTTATTATACATCTTTGATTGGCTTCTATACATTATATTCGCAATAAATGTGGTGTATTTGCTGGTGTATAGTTTGGCTTCGTTGCGCCGTTGTAAAACTTTGGTAACTGTATCGGCTGTAACTCATAAGCGTTTTGTAATACTGATTGCAGCTTATCGTGAAGATGCGGTTATTTTGCCTACTGTGCATGCCTGTCTGGCGCAGGATTATCCCTGTGAAAAATATGATGTTGTGGTTGTTTCAGACCATATGCAACCTGCGACAAATGCAGCTTTGTCCTCACTTCCCATAAAATTGCTTCAAGTTGATTTTGAGAAAAGCACCAATACCAAATCCTTGAAAGCTGCCCTTGAATATTTGGATAGGGATGCTTACGACGTGGTATTGATAATAGATGCGGACAACATCATTATGCCTTCCTATCTGTCCGAGGTGAACGATGCTTTTGCCGTTGCTGGAGTACGGGTTGTACAGACGCATCGCATTGCCAAGAACCTGAATACTGACATGGCCTATTTGGATGCAGTCAGTGAAGAAATCAATAATTCCATATTCCGTTTGGGGCATGTCAACCTAGGTATGTCAGCTGCTTTGATAGGTTCGGGAATGGCTTTTGAATATCGCCTGTTTTATGATGCGATGATGAGTAATACCTCGGTGGGTGGTTTTGATCGTGTACTGGAAATGAAACTTCTTTATAAAGGTGTGCACTTCCACTATCTGCCTGATACTTACGTAAGGGATGAAAAGATACAAAAGACACAGCACTTTTATCAGCAGCGCCGCCGTTGGTTATCTGCTCAGTATTACAGTTTCTTTGAGTTTGCCAATCATTTATTGCCCGCTATTCGTGATGGTAAGTGGGACTTTTGTGATAAGCTTTACCAACAAATCTCCTTCTCCAGGGTGTTGTTGCTGGGGTTTGTATTTGTAATGTCAGTCTGTACATCTATTGGGCTTCCGGTTTGGTGTTTCAAGTGGTGGATTCTGTTTGGGACTTTATTATTTGCTTTGGTAGTAGCCATTCCACGTTGCTATTGGACACGACGTATGTTTAAGGTCGCTTTATTGATCCCATGTTCGTTTTTTCTTATGGTTGTCAACTTATTCCGTCTCAAAGAAGCAAATAAGCGGTTTATACATACTGTACATGGAGTAGGGAAGTAGGCAGTGTGTATACGGAATGTTGAAAATCTTGTACTGTTTTTTGTATATTTTATCCCTTCTGTGTTGTTTTTTTATATCTTTGCAGAATAAGACAGATTAATAGTATTGCAAGGATAAACTGTATCAAAAATAACTGTAGTCTTGGGACATGTATTGATAATAATAGATTGGTTTCTGTACATCCTTTTTACGATAAACGTATTGTACTTACTGGTGCATAGTCTGGCATCATGTAAATTTTCATTGCCCAAAACTGATAAAGCTACGAAGCATAAGCGTTTCGCCATCCTCATTCCCGCTTATAAAGAAGATGCTGTGATACACGAGTGTGTACATTCCTGCCTGCAACAGGATTACCCGGTCGACCATTTCGAGACGATAGTTATATCAGACCGTATGCAGCCTGAAACAAATGCTTCTCTGGCCGCTCTTCCTATCCGTTTGGTAGAGGTGCACTTCGAGAAAAGCACCAAATCTAAGTCTCTGAATGTTGGTATGGCTGCCATAGGTGATGATTTTGACATTGCATTGGTTCTTGATGCAGACAATGTTATTCCCAGTGATTATTTGAGCGACATTAATGATTTGTTTGCTAACCCTGATGTAGAAGCAGTACAGACGCATCGTATAGCTAAGAATATGAATAATGACATGGCGTTGCTCGATGCCGTCAGTGAGGAGATTAACAATACAATATTTCGTTTGGGACATGCCAAGCTCGGTTTGTCCGCTGCACTTATCGGTTCCGGTATGGCATTCCGTTACGATCTTTTTCGCGATACGATGTTGAATATTAAGGCAGTGGGAGGTTTTGATCATGAGTTGGAATTGACTTTGCTTTATCAAGGCAAGCGTTTTTACTACCTGCCGGACACTTTCGTATTTGATGAAAAAATCCAGAATACGAAGGACTTCTCCCGTCAGCGCCGTCGTTGGCTTTCAGCACAGTGGCATTATTGCAGGACATTTGTAAAATACTTGGGAAAAGCGCTTGCCGCCCACAACTGGGATTTTTGCGATAAGATGTTTCAACAAGTTTCAATACCGCGTCTGCTCCTGTTGGGCTTTACGTTTTTTCTTGCTGTGCTCTGCACATGCTATTACTGGATGTGGGGGCTGAAGTGGTGGGTGCTTTTTGCCTTACTTGTCGCGGCTTTGCTGATAGCTGTCCCGAAGCGCTTCTATACCAGGCGCCTTGCCGTAGCGTTGTTGTCCCTGCCATATACGTTCTTGCTGATGGCAGCCAATATCTTCAAACTACGAGGAGCTAATAAGAATTTCATACACACAAGACATGGTGTCGGATAATGACACTTTATGCGGGAAATAACATCTCATATTGAGAAATATATACAATAATAGAAACATATACTAAAAACATACAAATGATATATGGCAAACTAAGTCTCAAAGATTGGCGTACGGCTCGTGTAGAGGGGGAGACTCCTGAGTCTTCTTTTGAGAGTTATAATTTTCGCCTTTTCTTTTTCGGCACTTTATATAACCGGGACCAGCTTCAGAGCTCTCCTGCCGATAGTAATGCAAAACTTGTCGCGGATGCCTATCTGGCGGATTCGAACTATGGATTTTCCCGTTTGGACGGTTCGTTTACGATAGTCTATTATTCCAAGGAGGAATGCGGTATTGTGCGCGATCATCATGGTACGCATTATTCTATTTACTGCACTCCGGAAGGAGATTTCGCAAGTTCTTGGACCTATCTTGAGAAGCAATCGGGAAAGCCTTTCAGCTACGATCCCGGTGCATTGGGCATTTTCCTCCGGCGCGGACTTTTGCCACAGGGATTTGGTTCTATGGCCGACGCCTCACTTTTGGGTGGAGGAGAGCAGTTTCACATGTTTACGGAAAACGGATTTATAACATTTATAACATCCGAATTGCCGGAGGAAGTGCGCTCGCTCTCTTGGAATATGTTGAAAGAAAAATCTCCGGAATTTAAGGAGATGCTGGAGGAAGGATCTTTCTCTTTGAAGCGCGACCACATTTTCAGACGCGATCCTCAGATTGTGACCGACATAACTCCCGATGTCGAGAGCTATTCCCGTCGTTACGGCGAGTTGCACCGTCAGGCCATCCGCCGGCGAATTGGTGACAGTCATAGGGTAGGTGTTCTATTGAGTGGCGGCTACGATTCGGGAGCCAACCTTGCTGCGCTTCGCAGCATTTACGATGGTCCCGTAGACTCCTATTCCGTTGGATTCAAGGGTGATGCGTGGACCGAGCTTCCCATGGCGCGACTGATGTCTGAAACTTTCGGAACCTGCCACCACGAGTATGAGATAGACGGTACGGAGATAGCTTCGCTGCCCGATATTGTACGTTTTCTGGGAGAGCCTTTCGTTGAAGGCGGACTTATGGTAAACTATTGCGCCATGCGTATGATAGGCGATGACAAGCCCGATGTAATCTTGGGCGGTGACGGCAGCGACCAGTATTTCGGCACGTCCGGTCGTGAAGTTGCCCTGCATTATCTGGCGGCGCGTACGGGTACTCGTCCGTTGATGCGTGGTGTACATAAGTTGTTAAGTTGTAAGACTTTCGATACAGGCGGTAAACTTTCGCGCATCAATTTCCATTTAGGCAGGATACTTCATATTCTGGAGGGCGAACAGTTCGGTTTCTCCGACTCTTCGTTGCGTGAGATTATGCTTCATCCGGAGTGGATTGCATCCTCTATGAAGACTTTTCCGGCAGATACCCGCAGCTTTGAACATCTTTATACGCAGCATGCGTTGTTGTCCGATCTGGAGACTTCTATCAATTACGTTATCCTCTACAAAGCCTCGCGTATGGCGCAGATGTTCGGCAACAACCTTGCTTTTCCTTTTATGGATTTGGATCTGTACAATTTCCTGCAGGAGTTGCCGGTTGGTTTGAAGTGCAAAGGAGACAGTGTGCCGGATATAGCGCGCGGCCGTTTTGAGTCTAAATATCTTTTGAAGTATCATTACAAATCTCTGCTTCCTGCAGCCATCACCTCCAAGAGGAAACAGGGTGGATTTGCACCTATGCCTCTTTTCTTCCAAGATCCTTTGCAGCGTGCACATCTCAAGGATTTCATTCTTTCTGCCGACATTTACGAGGATTTCCTCAATCGTGACGGTGTGGAACGGTTCCTGAATGAGTACGACCGCGAGGCATCCCGGAAAGGCGGGTGGTTCTGGTACAAGCAGAACAAGGCTTTGCAGTATTTCAACTTGTTGACGCTTGTCACTTGGTGGGAGGAATTTATAGAAAGGAAAGAAGTGAAGTACTGGTGATTGCATAAAGTAGGTTTTGTTGAAAAAAAGAATATGTAAAAATGTCGATAAAGGAGCAAGCTGCTAAAAGTGTGTTTTGGAGTGCAGCGGAGCGTTTTTCCGTACAAGGCATCCAGTTTGTGCTGACTCTCGTCATCGCCCGTATCCTGTCGCCGGACGCATACGGGTTGGTGGCAATGCTAGGCATTTTCATGGCTCTTTCTCAGGTGCTGGTCGACAGTGGATTTGCCAATGCTCTTATTCAAAAGAAAGACCGTACGGAAACCGATTACAGTACTGCTTTCTATTTCAATGCCGCAGGTTCGTTGCTGATTTACCTGTGTTTGTTTGTCTGTGCACCTTTGATAGCTCGTTTTTTTGCTGAACCGCAGCTTACTGTTATTGCTCGCGTGATAGGCCTGACTCTGGTCATAAACTCTTTGGGCATTGTGCAGCAGGCGCGGCTGACGGTGGACTTGGACTTCAAGCGTCTGGCGCGGGCTTCGCTGGGAGCGGTGGCTATTAGCGGGGCTGTCGGCATCTGGTTGGCCTATCATGGGTTCGGTGTATGGACTTTGGTGTGGCAAAGCCTTCTGAACAGTCTTCTTCGTGTCGTTTTCTTATGGATATTTTCTCGTTGGATGCCTCGTTGGATTTTCTCATGGCAGTCGTTTCGTGTACTTTTCTCTTTCGGTTCCAAACTGATGCTGGCCAACCTGCTGCACACTTTTTATGTCAACTGCTATTCCCTGATTATAGGAAAGTGCTTTTCGGCTTCCCAACTGGGGTTCTTCAACCGTTCCTACACATTGGCGCAGTTTCCTTCCACCAACTTCACGAATATTGTTGTTCGTGCGGTCTATCCCATTCAGTGCCGTTATCAAGATGATATGCCCCGGTTGCGCAGCATGTTCCTGAAATATATGCGCATGTCGTGTTACCTGATTTTTCCTGTTATGGTGGCAGTGGCAGCATTGGCAGAGCCGCTGGTGGAAGTTGTCTTGACGGACAAATGGCTTCCGGCGGTTCCTTACCTGCAGATTCTTTGCATAGCCTTTATGTGGGATCCGGTGATGAAAATCAATCATAGCGTCTTGAACGTGAAAGGGCGTACCGACTATTTCCTGTATGCCGAAATATGGAAGAAGCTCATTGCATTCGCCATATTGTTTGCCACGATCCCTTTGGGGGTATCGGCTATGTGCTGGGGGCTGGTGCTGTATTCCTTTGCCGACATGGGAGTGATTATCTGCTATTCCCGCAAGCTGATGAAGGCCGGTTACCTGCGTCAGCTTTGCGAATTGTTGCCGGTGCTGTTGCTGAATGGCGCAATGGGGATGTGCCTGTACCTGATTACGCTTTTGCCATTGTCCGCATGGGGACAGCTTCTTTTAGGTGTGCCGTCGGGACTGATAATTTATGTTGTGGGGTCCTGCGTGTTCCATATGTCTGAATGGCAGATGCTGCTTTCGGTTCTGAATAAGTCGGGAGGACGCTCTTCTCTATCTTCTGAGTAGTGCATCCTCCTGTTCTCATTCTTACCACTTTTCTTTTCCCACATCGAAGCATGGACATTGTTTGGTCCATTATTTTAAAAAATCCTACAAAGGTAACATCTTTTGCCGGTAATGGAAGAATATTTCAGGGTGGAGAGCAATCTTGTGGCTCTTATTTTGCTATCTTTGTCTTATGAATAGGAACAATGTATTGCGTGGGGAGGTAGCGAAGTGACAGCCGGAAAGAACTTGACTATTGAGACTTTGCGGGGGATTGCCATTCTGTTGGTGGTGGCGGGACATGTTATTGGTTCTGCACCCGACGGCGGAATGAAGATTGATTTTCCGCATCCGCTACGTTATTTGTATTTGTGGATAGACTACATACAGATGCCGCTTTTCACTGCCATTGCAGGGTGGGTGTATGCTTTGAAGCCTGCTGCTTTGCCAGGTGGTTTCGTGGTGTTTGCACGCAAAAAGGCTATGCGGTTGCTGGTGCCTATGATTGTAGTGGGAACGCTCTATTTCGTGATACAGTATCTTGTACCGGGAACCAACAACAAGGGAGATATTACCCGGATGTGGCGCATTTACTTTTTTCCATATACCATTTACTGGTACTTGCCCTCGCTGTTTCTTATCTTCATGATACAGTGGTGCATAGATCGCTACAAAAAGATGGAAAGCCTCCGCCAGTGGGCGGTGTGGTGTGTGATTGCCATATTACTGAGTGTGGTGAACGACCGCGGAATGATGCACGTGCTGCCCAATCTTTTCAGTTTCAAGGGGGCGTTGGGGCAACTGCCTTATTTTTTTGCAGGTGTGGGCGCCTGCCGGTTTGCGCGGGAGTTTCGTGGTGCAGGCTGCCTTGTCCGTTTGTCTTTGTGGGTGGCGGCGTTCTTGGGTGTGGCATTGATACAGGTGGTGTGGTTTGCTTCGGCGGAAGTGGCGGCCGTAGCGCATGAACTCTATGTGTTGACGGTGATTGCCACTTTGTTCTTGCTGCTGGAGATGAGGGTGCACAATCGTTTCTTTGTATGGCTGGGCGGCTATGCGTATAGTATTTATTTATTTCATGGTTTCGGTACGGCGGGCGGACGCATCCTATTGAAGATGCTGGGAGTGAAAGCGGTGGCTGTGGTGTTTCCCGTGGTTACAGCGGTGGCTTCGGCGCTGCCTGTGGTGGTGGATAGGGTGGCAGGCAGGTACAAGGCGGCGAGAGTTTTGCTGTTGGGAAAAGCTGCCTGATTTAATCGTTATTTACCTGAGAAATGAATATGTTTCTTAATGAAGCCTTGTTGCCATTCCATGCATCATCCCTTTCAGAACAGCCATGGTCAATGAAATGCGTCCATGCAGCAAATGGGTTATTGCTTTCTTAGGTGTGGCAATCAGCCCGATATAAAGACAGGAGAGAGTTTGGTTTATTCCCGACAGGTTTCTTCGTGCGAACAGCATGCGCGCACGTGACATATAAAACTCTCTCAGCGGCGTATCTCTTTGCGCCGTCATGCTCTCTTTGTGGTAGATCACAGAGGCGGGTTCGTACCAAAGCCGGTATCCGGCCCGTCGTATCCGTACAGACCAGTCCATTTCTTCGTAGAACAGGAAGAATACTTCGCTCATGGGACCTACCCGTTGCAGTACGTCACGACGTATCATCATGGCGGCGCCATGCAGGTAGGCTGTTTCGTGGGGAGTGGAATACTGTCCGTTGTCGGGTTCACGTTCGCCTATCATGTGGTTTCGCAGGGTGATAGGGGTGAGGGGAGTGAAACCGGCAAATTGTATAGTGTTGGTGCATTGGTGGTATTTCAGCATAGGGGATACTCCGCCATTCTGCTTGTCGCCAAGGCGACGAACCAATGCTTCGAGTATCGGTTGGGTAATGTAGGTGTCGTTGTTGATGAAAAAGAGGTAGTCGCCACTGGCCACATTCAGTCCGGCATTGTTTCCTCCGGCAAAGCCATTGTTGATATTTTGCACCACTTTCACTTGGGGATCAATGGCGTAATATTGCCTGAACTTTTCCGCTTGCGAGGGTTGGGAACCATTGTCCACCACGATGATTTCGAAAGGATAGGTTTCATTCAACAGGAAAGAGTCAATCATTTCGCAGGTGTCGTCGAGGCCGTTGTAGTTGACGGTGATGATGGAGACCATAATACTATTTTTTAGATGTTTTTATCCATTCCTGTTTTTCAAAATCATATAATTTCAGTATGCGCGCCGGATTGCCGCCAACTACCGAATAGGGTGGTACGGACTTTGTAACTACGCTGCCTGCGGCTACAATGCAATGAGTACCTATCGTAATTCCTTGATTAATGCATGAATTGCCGCCTATCCATACATCATCTTCTATGATTGTGCGATTGGGAGTAACACCTTGCTTGGCAATGGGACATGTTACGTCCAAATAATTATGAGTCAGTCCTGTTACTTGCACATTACTGCCTAACGTGACATAATTGCCTAAAGTGACGGGACCCACCAATTTTACGCGAGAAGTGACATGAGTGTAGTCTCCGATGATGACATCACCCATTCCATTGTTGATAATGGCATAATCTTCAATGATACTTTTAACTCCCACAGTTATTTTTTTAGAAGGAATGATGTCCAACCGGGCCTTTCTGCGGATAATGGAGCCTTTCCCCCTTTTGATAACCAAAGGTATTACAAATGTACGGGCCCACCAACGGGGACGTGCCGTATAGGGATGTATCAGGAGATAATGCAAAAATTTCTTAAGTCTTGGATGAGATTCTAACATATAATTCAGGAATTTATAATTGGTTAATGTAATTATATAATTGGGATACACTGTTTTCCCATGTATGCGTATGGGCAAACTCCATGCGCCTTTTTCGTTCTTCAGTTGTGTCTTTCTCCAATGCTGCGCGTATGGATTGTACGTATTCATCGGCCCCGGTGCAATTATATACATATCCGTTGAATATTTCCATGGTCTTGGTCTTTGTAGCCACTACGGGCTTGCCCAATGCTAAATATTCATCTACTTTACGAGGGTAGTTCCCGATAGTAATGTCATTGACCGATTGCGGATTTATACACACATCGAAATGTGCCATATATGCCGCTATTTCCGCTTGTTGTTTCTCACCCAAAAAGAAAACATTGCCCAGCGAGTGTAATTTGTGGGATTTAAAATAATCATCTTCTCCACCAACCAATACCATAGAACATTCAAGAAGCCGCTTGGCTGCTTCATACATGAGGTCGGCATCCAGACGCCGCGAAGTAATCCAGCCCATATATCCGATGATAGGACGTTTGATTTTCTTCATGTCTTCGGGGAGGAGATAACTTGCCCCGTCTCTGAAGCTCTCCAAATCTACACCTTGCCCGATGTCGTGGCAGTTGGAATTATAGGACTTGACGGCTTCTGCCAGTTGCGGTGAATTGGTTGCTACAAGGTCGCTTTTGCTGCATAGCAGAGGCTCTAGGCGTGGAGCGTGTTTCTTCCAAAAAGCACTGGTCATATTGTCACGTCTGTAATATATGGATATACGGGGCTTTAAGAACTCTTTTGCATAGAAGCTGCGATAGATATCGTTGTCTATCAGAAGTATATGGTTTGTGAACTGGAGCTCTTGGGCAGCGGATAGGATGTGCTTGCATATTCTTTTATTATTCAGCCGGTTCACTGCATCGAAGAGAAATCCATCGGGGAAACTGTTTACGGGAAAAGCACAGAAAGGACAATCCAAAGTCCATAGATTGGCAGTGATCTGCCTAAGTCCGTTTTTTTTATTCTTTATAAGTGTTTTGGTGCGTTGTACATCGGGACTTTGCGAATGCATCAAGTAGTTCAGCATATCAACAGGAGTGTTGACATAGAGCACCCGGTTGTGCCGAGATATTTCCTTGGCGATGTCTTTGGCATTGGACCCGATAGCGATGTCCCATGACTGTAAACTTGTGATGATGAAATCTCTGCCTGTAATCATACCTCTTTCAGATTTTAATGGATTGATATACCTTTGATAATTCTCCGGCAGTCCGCGCCCAGGAGAATTGCTGTGCCCTTTGCAGTCCGTATGCTTTTTGCTCTTGATACAAAGTGGGGTTCTGCTCCAGTTGCAGCAGCCTGTCCGCAATTTCTTCAGGCTTGGAAGGATCGACAGTCAGCGCACCGCTGCCGGCCACTTCGGGCATGGCGGAGGTGTTTCCCGTAACAACGGGTGTGCCGCATGCCATGGCCTCCAGCAAAGGGATGCCGAAGCTCTCGCGAAGCGAAGGATAGAGGAAAGCGAAGGATGCATTGTAGAGTGTGGCAAGATGGCTGTTGGGGATGTATCCTGGATAATACAGGTGGCGTTTTATGTCGGCAATACCTTCTTGTTGCAACACCCGGTCTATGTATTCTTCTTTCAGGTCGGCGATGAGTAAGGGACGCTTTGTGGCGGAGCGTTGCAGATAGAGGCTGTATGCCTTCAATACACGCTCCGTATTCTTTTTGGGATCTGTGTTGCCCAGAAAGAAGAGGAAGCCTTTTTCGGGGATATATTGCTGTACGATGTGCATATCCACTTCAGGTAACGGGCTGAAATGTGTGCTGTAACCGTTGTAAATGGCGGTGATGCGGTCAGCAGGAATTTGCAGCGCCTTGCTGATGCGTTCACATTCGAAGCGGGAGACGGTGATTATCTTCCGGCACTTCTTCAGTATGCGCGGTACTATCAGACGGCGGTAGTGCCAGCCCATTTCCTGATATAGTGAGGGGCTGCGATGCCGGCGCGGTTCCAGATAGATGATGTCATGGAGCGTCAGCACAAGCGGAACGGGACACCATAGTGGTGCTGTGTTCGAAGTACAATGGAGCAGGTCGGCCCCCAGGCGCTTCACCGCAAGTGGCAAGGCTATTTGCTCCCACAGCGGATAGCTGGGGCATTTCACTTCTACGATGGAAAGGTTGGAAGACTCTTCCAGACAGCGGTCCTCGCCTGGAGCAACGAGAATGTAGTATTCGTTGCCGTCGTCACGCTTCTGCAACTCCCGGATAGATTCCAGGGCGACGAAGTCCATGCCATGCTTGTTGGGACGGAATATGCGTTGGGCTTCAATGGCGATTTTCATACGCTTCTTTTTATTGTTTGTTTTCTCTCTTCTTGAATCGCAGGATATGGCTGAAAATAGACTCGAACATAAGGATAGGCAATGCCCATATCGCTTTCCTGAAGCGCCGGGCAATTTCACCTTCGGGCAATGCCATGAGAAAAGTCAGCGCGATAGCGGCAAGCAGCAGATACCACTTGAGGCAAAGCGTCCAGTCCATAATCGTGATGACGGCTGTGAAGAAGAGGATAAGGGCTATCAGCAGAAAACGGGAAGGCAACAGCCATTGAAATAGTTTGTTGCAATAGTCCCACTCGCCTCGCAACATGGCAAGGGGGAGCTGCTTGATAGCAAACAGGGCACTGCTGTATTGGGAGCGCAGCCACCCCAGACGCTGGGCTTCGTAGCCATTGGCGCTTTCTTCTTTTTTGCTGTAACAAACAACCTCTTCCAGATATTCTGTATATATGTTTTGCCGTAAGAGTGCCGTTTCCATAGCTTTGCTTATGTCCGAGCCTTTCAGCGTGGGAGCTATCTCGTGGAACATCCTGAAATCGAATGCCATGGCGGAACCTATCAGGGCGGATGAAAACCCCATACGTGTATGCCCCTTGCGGAAGATGTTGTTATTGATCTCTTCACTGGTGGCATTGAGTACGGCAATGCTGGTAGTCAGGTTTTCGGTCATGCGGTGGGCCTGTATGGCATCACAACCGGAATAGTAAGCGTTGTTGAAGAGGCGCAAGGCTTCCGGCACTACTTTGTTGTCGGAATTGAAGAGTACAATCATGTCGTACTCGTTGGGCGAATAGCGTTCCATGACTTGCTGAATGGCATAGACTTTGGTACATTGGTCTTTGTCGGGTACGACAATGTTGACCGGCATCTGCAACAACGTCAGCAAGTCTGCTTCGGACAGTTGGGTGGCGGCAACGGCAATGTCGTATTTTTCACGTGGATAATGTTGCGTATCCAGAAAGTGATTAATGGATTCAATAACCTCTTTGCCGTTTCGCAATACAGTGAACACTACTAGAAAACGGTGGTTTGTTTTGGCGGCGGGGTAGGGGTTCTTGTATTTGCCCAGTGAGAAGAGTGCGCAGACAAACAGGTACAGCACCGGTACTGCCATAAACAAAAACAGAATAGAGTCCGTTATAAGCAGTGCATTGTTGTTTTCGTTCATCCACCAGTCGGGATTGAATATGGAAAAAATATCGAAATTCATGTTTCTTCTATTTATTTTGTTTTATCTCTTTATCAATATAGCTGTCTATACGCTGCCCGTTCAATGCGGCTGCCAGAAAAGTGAAAACAATGATCTGGGTGGGGAACTGATTGAAAAAGGCGTTACCGTAGGCGCTCACCATCAGCCCGAATACACCGCACAGCATGGCGGTGAGCAGTCCGCGCAGTTCATTGTTCCTGACGCGGAACATCACGATGTAGCAAGCCCGTAAGAGGCTTGCGATGAGTATGCTTAAGTACAGGCACAGACCCACTATTCCGGTCTCCATCCACAACTTCACGTAAGTGGAGTCATGGGGGATTGTGGTTGTGACACGATGGGCAAAGCGCTGTGCCTCTACGCCTCCCAGCCCCAGACCTTCGCCAAAAGGACGGTTTTTTAGGTAGACTGCCAGCTTCTTTTTATTCTCTGCCCGCACATTGAAAGATGCATCTTCCGTTGGATGGAAAGCTGTACGCATACGGCGTATCATAGGATTGCTTTGACCTATATATGTGTGAGCAAAAAACAGGTATATGAGGATGCCTAAAAAAAACGTTGACAATACGAGGTGGGCCTTTTTGCTTATCAGGCCAAACAGCATGAGTCCGCCTAAAGGAACGGCCATGGCTCCGCGTGTGCCGGAGAGGAACATGGTGTATATTCCTAACAAGGCGACGATGCCATAGTAGATTTTTGTTTGCCTGTTGGAACTATAAATAGTAATGATGCCGTAAACGATACCTGCCATACCCATATTGGAACCTAGGTTTCCAGCATCTGTGAAGAAAGAAAAGTAACGGGTACCCGTAGCGATGATATGTGTTTTGGCGCCACCTTGGTCAAGCCATGCCCTTTCCAGCGGATCGAAACCTATGTATTTTTGGATGAGGGCTTTCAGTGAGGCCAAAAGTACTAAAATGGAAAGGATGAGAAGAATATGCTTTACATACCTCAACCGGTTGATGAGCACACTTCCTAAAAAGGCTACAATGAACCCGGTGTATATGATGCCCCGCGAAGTGCTCCATGCCTCGAAAACAGCGGTGGGGTTGCCCACCTCAAGAAAACAATAGATAGCCCATAGGGCGCAACCTATCGTGAGGACGTTTATTCCATTGTTCCAGGGTAACTTTTGCGTAAGTATGGAATGAACCAAAGCAGCAAACAATGTGCAGAACAAACCTATGTCCATCACTACGCTGAATCCGGAAAGGTTGCCATATCTTATTATGCTGGTAATAAAATAATTAAGAACGAATAAACCATAGAATGCAACAATCGGGAAGCGTATCGTCTGTATCAGATAGTACAAGGCTGCCGGAAGAAACATAATTGCAATTACTCCCGCCAAAAGGCCGCTGCTGGAGCAGACCACGATGGCGGCTAATCCTGCAACAAGTCCTGCGTAGAGCAATACTTTGGGCGATATGTATCCTCGTTCTATCATCTTCGTTCACTATTTTACAGCGGCTTTTTGGGAGGTGAGTCCCAATTGTGCCAGATTGCTGAGGAAACTGTGCAATGAATTGTAGGGAGGAAGTGGACCGGTGAATGATTCCACTACTTCGCGGTCGGCGTTGTTGAGGTAGAGGAAGAAAGGTTTCTCTGCCAATATCTTGCGCAACGATTGCATTCGTGCATCATCTTTTGCGCTCCACAGACGTACGGCATTTGCTATCAACAGATTGACGTTCGCTCCGGCTATTACAGACTCTGGTACGGTGAAATGGCATAATGCCGGATATTCAACCAAAATGATGTCCGGTGTTTCTTCTGCATCGTTTTTCTGCCAAAAATCCGATAACTGTTGGGCTTGTATGTATTCTTTTTTGTCTACCTCAAAGTCTATGTGATAAGAGACGATACGCACTTTCAGGCCTTCTGTTTTCCAGTAGTCGGCAAAGTATCTGGCAAGGAACGACTTTCCTTCTCTTTCTTCCATACTGAGCAGATTGATGACTATTGACTGACCAGGCTTGAGATACTGATTGAGCTGCTGGCAGACATAAGCTGCTGCACGACGGTTGCACGCTTTGAGAAAACCGCGGAATTTCAAGTTGCTGATGCCATTGAAAGCCGCAATCACCGGTAAGCCTGTAAGGCGCCTGCTACGGTCGGCATCACGCAAGGTCCGGTCTATCAATTCTACCAATAAGGAGAAGCCGATAATGAATATCACACTGCCTACAAAAGCGGCAATGATGTACAATAAACGTTTGCGACCGTTATCTGTCAGGGGGTATTCCGGTGGAGTAATGATCTGGAGATTACTCGTACTCATTTCTATATTTTTCAGGCGGAGACGAGCTTCCGACAAACCACGAAGCACTTCACGATAAGTGTCTTCGGCAAGACCTACCGCACGCTCTTTGCGGTTGACTTGCGTTCCAACAGGAGATAAGGTTTTATATCCTTCACGAATATCTTTCCGACGGTCTTCCAATACTTTAAGTTCTGCTTGAGCTTTGGCTTCGTTAATGACAGCTAATAACCATTCATTAACCATATTCTGTATACCGACCCCTTCTTTAGAGAATGCGTATTCGTTGATATTGTCGGACAGATGACTGATATTATCTTCTGCCTGCTTTAGTTCACGCTTACTTCTTGTAAGCTCTTCATTGGTGCTATGCTGGGTATCAGCAGTGAAAATTTCTTGTTCCGTTATCTTTTCATTCAGCTTGCTGACTTTGTCCAATTCTTGTAGAAGGTCGGTATTGGTGCGTATGAGCCGGGCGCGTACATCCATTTTCTTTTCCAGCATATCAAGTAGCGAACGGGCGCTTTCATATTGCCGTCTGGCAAGTTCGTAACGGTCGTCCACTTCGTATTTGGTGATGGCAAGAGCTTTGGTTTGCTCTCCATAGTTAATTACTTCTTCTTGCACATTATAACGCATCAGGTCATCTTCTTCTTTGGTCAGGGCGCTTTTGGCTTTCTTTACTTGTTCCTCAAAATAGGCTATGACGTTTCTGGTGGAACTGAAACGGAGTATTTCATAGGCTTCGGTCAGTTCTTCTTCCAAAATGGCAATTGTGTTTTGGGCAATGCCGGGGTCGCTACAGGTGTAGTTTATGTCAATCAGGTCGCTATTTCCCAGTCGTCTGATGATTATTTTGTTCAAGGCCTTGAAACTGAAGAAAGGGTTTGAGGGCTGACTGAAAATAGAAAAAACAAAGTTGCCTTTATGAGGTTGACGGTATTTCCTCAGGTTTTCGGTTGTTTTATCAACAGACTGGCGGTCCACCAATGTCAGCACTTCTTTCGGTGTGATCTGCAACAATTGCCGGTAATGTTTGGCAAGGATATAGGGAGTGTCTTTACCTTCATTGCCATGTACCAGACAAGTAGCAAGCAAGCGCACTGAGACTTTCTCCAAAGTGCCTTTGGACTTTCCGATGTTGATAATATTATCGAATGTACTGTTGATAGAGAAGTAATCAGATCGCTCCTCTGTCACTGAACTTGCATTGGTTACACCGGCGTAAATGTTGCTGTTTACTGTGTAACTGAACGGCAGGAACTGGGTAAAATAAATCACCAAAGCGGTAACAATGAGACTTCCCCACAACAGCCGGTAGCGGATGCGGTAAAGAAATTGTGGTATGAACTGTATGACATCCATAAATTCTATTTGTCTTTGATGATTTTTACATTTGTCAGCATTTCCAAAAGGATAATGGAGTTGTGCAGACTTACGCGGGCTTGCTCGTATTGTACAACGGCAGTGGAGCGTCTGCTTCTCTCCAACGATAAGGATATGATGTCTATGGTTCCGTTGATGAAGTTGTTTTCCGAGATCTTCATCTGTGCATTATAGAGTGCTGCCGATTCGGCTTTAGCCTTGATAGTGGCAAGCTGCTCGGTTACGGCGTTGTAGGCGTTGAGCACCTTTAGCTTGCGGTCTTCCATCACTTCCTCTTGGCTGTATTGCAGCTGTTCGATGTCATACCTGTATTTTTTCAGTCGCAGTGGGCGGTTGAACAGGTCGCTAAGGCTGACGCTGACACTGGCGCCGACATTGAATGTATGACGTGAACTGGCTGTTGTGGACTGATACCAGTCTTCGAACGAAGTGCTGTTGTCGTTAAGCACATTATAGCGTCCGTAAGCGTAATTGCCGTTCAGACGGAAATAATCCCACCAGTCACGCTTTTGCAGCCGATATTCGTTCTTTACTTGCTCTACCTGCGATTGCGCACGTTTTACGGTAGCATTCTCTGTCACAGCATCCAGAAAAACAGAGAGGGGAGGCAGCTCTAATCTTTCAATATTTTCATGGCGATTCCCTGAGGTACTTTGCTGAGTGCCTTTTTCCAATTCCATATCGTTGTCTTTCAACAGTTGCAATACTTTGATACGTTCTTCACGTGTCATTTCTTGTTGTGCAACCACATCCGCAGAAATGCATAACAATATGAAAATTAGTATCATATATGTACAGGAAAAACTGTATTTTTGGTTTGTTCTATATCTCATAGAGTTATTGGTTTTATAACTTTGGAATTTACACATTCTCTTTCTGCACAAACGCTGTAAATGTCCTAAGGATAATCTTCAGGTCCAACCAGAAAGAAAAATCTTGTGCGTATTTGATATCAAGTTGCTTTCGTTCTTCCGCCGACATCTTACCGGCTCCGCCCCGCTTTTCCACTTGCCAAAGACCGGTAAGTCCGGAAGGAGCCATGAAGCGGTCTATGTATGCGTCACTGGTCAGCAGTTCAGCTTCATAGAGTGGGAGAGGACGGTTGCCTACAATGCTCATGTCTCCTTTTAAGACGTTGAGTAGCTGTGGAAGTTCATCTATGCTGTATTTGCGGATGAAGCGGCCGATACGTGTTACGCGCGGATCGTTCTCTATCTTGACAAAAGGACTTTCGTGGGTATGCGCTTTTTGTTTCAGGAAATCTTTTTCCGGTATGATGAAATCGTCTGAAATCAGTAGAGTGGCTTCCTCTTCGGGCGAACCTGTGAGGTCGTCAAAATGAATGTCAGGGATGTCCTCCGCCACTTCTTCTTCCATTTGATACTGGTTGAGGGCGTTGAGCTCTTTCAACCGTTTGTCCGCATTGGTGTACATGGAACGGAACTTCAGAAAATTGAATATCCGGTAATTGCTGCCCACCCGTTGTGACTTGTAGATTACCTTACCTTTGCTTTCAAGACGGATGGCAATAGCTGTACCGATGAGCAGAGGGGAGAGTATAACAAGTGCACTTAGGGAAAACAGAACGTCGAATGTGCGCTTCCATAAAGGAAGGTGAAAAGTGTTGAGCGCCTTTCGGCGAGTCTCACTGAATTCCTGCATTTTATGTTGTTGGCGTATTTGCAGGAATTGGCTCATTCTTTGGATGCTTTCTTTATCTGCCTGTAAGGGCAGGGTGTTGCTGACGCCAGCCTGCAGATAGGCTTTGCGGTGTTCTGTTTGTAACTTTCCGGTAATGAGGATAATGTATACGCGTGGAAACTTTTTGTGAAGATAGGAGATGTCGATGCAGTCCTTTTCAGTATTGGTTTGCTCGTAAAGGATAGATGTGTTATATCTTTCGCGGATGCCGTTTATGATTTTGACCGCTTTATTGACACTGGAAACAGACACGAACATACCGTCTGTAATCGTGTTCAGATGATTGATTGCTGTTTTGTTATTTCCTATGTAAATATAATATAACATGTTCCTCTTACAGCTCTTTTTAGATGTATTTCTTGATGCGGGCTCTCAGTTCCAAAGGATTGAATGGCTTGAGAATATAGTCTGCGGCTCCGGCTTCAAGTAAATGAATGCGCTCGGTGGTGCTTTCTTCACTGGAGAGCATCACTACCGGAATGTGCTTCAGTAGCTCGTTACCTTTCAGATAGTAGAGAAATTCATTACCACGCATGTGCGGCATGCGGATGTCGGAAATGATAAGGTCGGGAAGATTGCCTTCATTGAGCCATTCAAGGGCCTTGATCGGATCCTCAAAATATTCCAGATCGTATTCTGTTCCCAAATAAATTTTGAGCACGCGGCCGATAGTGACTTTATCGTCAACTAATAATATTTTTTTCATTGTTCTATTTGTTCTTACTCTGCTGTTTTGTTTGTTCTCTTATGTAAGTAACAAAAATAACTATTATTTTTTATTGATTTTATCCAATTACTAATGAGAATGAATAACTGTTAGCTTACTTTAACAATAACGTGGGAGAAAAACATGAGAAAACGTCTGTTTATGCGTTTTCTCATGTTTTTCCGGTTTACCACATATAGTTGGCCCGGGGTTAATATTTGTTGAGCTGAGTCAGGTTCTCAATGGGATATACATCTTGGCTATGCGATTTATACCAATCGTTATCTTGCTGTCCGCCGGTAGTGACCCATGATTTGAACTTGTCGTACACTGTTGTTATTTTTTGGTGTTCTGTCGGCCATGCAAATTCTTGGGGGATTACAACTGCCCAGGCAAGGTTCTCTTTGCTGAGATAGTATCTGTTTTCGGCAACGGATGAATTGTCATTACCGCTGTTGAGGTAATAGGTAGTGGCCAGGTCGGTCGGTGCAAAGCCTGCTACATGCACTTCCGTACGCTCTCTTTTGACAGTGGTGGGAGCTGTGATAGCGAAAATGTCGATGTGGTTGATGTTCAAATCTTCTGGTTTCACGTTGGCGGAGGCAGGAAGTTCCATGATGATGCTATATTCCTTCGTGTCTTTTTTGAACGGACCGTCGGCAACGGTGTTGATGAATTTACTTGCATCAGTGTACTTACTGCCCCATAGTGCTGTGTGTGCATCATTGAAGAGGATATAAGTAGGCAAGCTTTGTCCATCCTCGAATGACACGTTTTTGCCACTGACGGTGAATTTATCGGGGCGTATGTTTTGGGGAAGTTTGATGAAACGTATGCCGGCTCCCAATGTTTTGGCTGCACCTACTGCCCGTAGGTCAAGGGTTATTCTGAGGCGCTCGACTATACCGTCTTCGTTTACTTTCAATTCCTTTCTGGACATTACGATAACGAGGTCGTTCATGTCGAAGTCACCGTATACCGGCCAGTTGTCTTCGAATGTAAAGGTATACGTATCGCTGTCCCCGATTTCTATGGGAAAGTCAGGATCTTTTTCTTCTTCGCCTTTGTTGCCTTCATCATAGAGTCCGCCACAGGTCTCAATGGTGTATTTGGATTCGTCGAAACCAGTGTTGATGCTTTCGTTCTTTTTAAACGGATGGTGCTTGTCAGGACCTTTTATTTTTCCCTCGATAACAAGATTTCGGCCTAATAGCTCTGTGTTGGTGGGGTTCTCAAATTCTATTTCTTCGACCTTAATCATGGATTTGTTATCGTTGGTGATATTTATAGCCTGGAAGATGACGTTGCCGCTTTCCACATCAAATTCTTTAGCCTTAATCATGGAACCGTCTATCAACGTGAGCTTGGCATTTGCATGAGTTTCTATTTCGGGGACCGGCAGCCATTCTGTGTCAGACTCATTGGCGCGGCCGGCAGTAATGGAGCCTTTGTTCAAAGTCATGTTCTGGAATTTGAATTCTTCTTTTACGATGACAGTACAACTGTTGTATAAAGATGAACTTGTAAATTCGGATACTTCAATGATGCCGTCATTATAAACAGATAGGTGTCCTTCTATTTCGTGGCCGGTGATTTTGGCTTTATCATGGTTTATGATGACTGTTGCTGTGGAATTGTCGGTTTTTATTTCACCATCATTTTTATCGAATTTGATATAACCATAGTTGAATATCCGGCTACCATTGATGTTGATATTTGTGGCACTGTTCAAATTGGCCTTGTTCAACAACTGGACGCTTGTGACCTTGACTGTTTTAGCACTGAATATATGATGGTTGATGACGTTGCTTCCGTTGATGCGGGCTTCACCCTTGACGTCAATAACTCCCTCATTGAACAGTTCGGGATGGCCTCCCAGGTTCATTGTCAAATCCTTGCTGGCTGTGATTGTGCCGAAATTCTTGGTGGGGCATCCTAAATTCAGGGAGACACATTCAAGATTACCGCCGTTTTGTATGGTGAGGGTGTTGTTATTGCCGATAGTAAGGTTGCTTGCGATGATTTTACCGCCGTTCATTACATATATGTCAAGGTTTGAATTTAGATTGCCGTTTAACTCCCAAACACCTTGTACAAATACGGTTGCCCGGTCATTATTGTTGGTTTTTATAGTCTGCCTTTCGGTTTCCCCTCTGCCTATAATATACTTGGCTCCGTTGGAGAGCACTCCGGAGCTGTTGTCGTTAAACTTGTCTGATGTGGCTGGAACAGACGGTATTACCTCCGATTCCTTATATTCCTTATCCTCAATTTCCGTTATTCCCGCTTGCCGGGCTGCTTCGAATGCAGAGTTGGAGCTACTCGTAACTCCGCTTGCCGCCCTTGTGCCGGTGGAAATGTAAAATAGTTTACAGTTCATTGTTCCTCCGTTTTCGGGAATTGTATATTCGTATACTTCTTTACGCTGTTTGGGATCTGTCTGGCGGATAAACAATCTTGTGGTTGCTTTGGAGATACTGATTTCTGTATTGTAGCTTTTGTTCTTGTTGGCAGTACCCGCTGCGATAGGAGTGACGCCGGCGTTGGATATCGGATTATCGGTAAAGACTTCTATAAGATACTTATACCGACCGTTAAACTCGTCTTTTACTTCAACATTCAAGTTTATGGCATTGATCATGGACCAGTCGAAGCTGTCGGGAGCGGAAAAGTCTTCTCCTAGCGGATTTTCTTTCGGCACTGTCTGAATTCCTCTTTCGGGATCGTACACATCGTCTGTGCAACCGGCAAGCACCAAAGTGCTGACAATGGCTGCCATTACTGAAAAACGGTTGAATAATTTCATAAGCTAATCTATCAACGTTATTACTGCTTTGTTTGCTCTTGGATAAAATAATCAACTTCTGATTATTTACGCTGCAAAAATACTATATTATTTGAATATCTTAGCTATATATATTGTATTTTTTAATAATAGAGGAGATGAATTTGTAAGATCCGGCAGTTAAGTGATCTTATAAACTTGTAGATTGTGCTCAGCTTAGAGGGGAGAAAGGCTTTGAGAAAAAAGAGGAAATTACTCTTTTGTAATTTCCCCTGCTAAATCCGAATTCATCCGGTGACGAATTTCTGTTTGGCTAAGTCCATGCCCCAGAAGGAACATTAGCTTTGTAACGGCACATTCGGGCGTACTGTCATAACCGCTGATGACTCCGGCTTGAAGAAGATGCAGCCCGGTTTCGTAGCGGCCCATCTCTACGCCTCCACTTTGGCATTGAGTGATGTTGACAATGATGATGCCACGCTCGGTCGCGTCCTTTAACTGCCGGACGAACCATTCTTTTTGGGGAGCATTCCCGGAACCGAATGTCTTGAGAACTACTGCTTTCAATCCCGGTACATGAAGTACGGAATTAATGATGCTCTCCTGAATGCCGGGAAACAGTGTAAGCACCACGACATTGGTATCGAAGAGATAATGCGGTTTCATCGGTCGTGTGGGATCGGGACGGCGGATGATATGTTCGTTGTAACGGATATGGATTCCTGCTTTTGCCAAGGCGGGATAGTTGAAAGACCGGAAAGCATTGAAATTTTCAGCATTAATTTTGGTGGTCCGGTTGCCTCGCATCAGTTCGTTTTCAAAGAAGATGCACACTTCGGGAACAACAGCTGTGCCGTCCGGATGTTTGGCGGCAGCTATTTCAATAGAAGTAATCAAGTTTTCTTTTCCGTCTGTACGCAATGTTCCGATAGGGAGTTGCGAACCGGTAAGGATGACCGGCTTCGCGAGGTTCTCAAGCATGAAACTGAGTGCCGATGCCGTATAAGACATTGTATCGGTGCCATGTAGAATAACAAAACCGTCGAAGTTGGTGTAATTGCTGTTTATGATTTCAACAATCTTTGCCCATAAGGAAGGTTCCATATCGGAGGAGTCAATAGGAGGATCGAACTGATAGGAGGAGATGCGGTAATTGAAACGCTTCAGTTCGGGAACGTGTTTGAGCAGGTGGTCGAAATTGAAGTTTTCGAGAGCACCGGTTTCGGGATTTTCTATCATTCCGATAGTCCCGCCTGTGTAAATTAAGAGAATGGAGGGATAATCTGCTTTCATAAATATCGCGTTTTACTTCTTTTTCGGGCACAAAGATAATACAAACCGAGAGTAGAATGAAATGAATTTATTCATTTTTTATGCCGAGGCTCTGTTTATCTTCGCTTCCCTTGCTCCCTTTTCATTACAAATCTTCTTTCAAGTGCGTAATGGCTTGCTGTGCATCTCCTTTGTATTTATTGAGCAGAGTTACGAAACGGCTTCCTATGATAGCTCCGGAAGCATGGGAGCAGGCAGCATCGAAAGTCTGTTTGTTGCTGATACCGAAACCTACCATGCGTGGGTTGTGCAGATTCATGTCTTGAATTTTTTTGAAATAAGCCTGTTTTCGGTTGTCGAAATCCTTTTGTGCGCCGGTGGTAGCAGCTGATGATACCATATAAATGAAACCGTCGGTGTGGGCATCTATTTCGCGGATACGCTTTTCGTCGGTTTCGGGGGTAATGAGCATGATGACGCGTAGGTCATATTTCAGTGCAATCGTCTTATAGTTTTTTTCGTAATCCCTGAAAGGCAGATCGGGTATGATTACACCGTCAATGCCACATTCCGCACATTTCCGGCAGAATGCCTCAAAGCCGAAATGCATGATGGGGTTGAGATAGCCCATTAAGAGCAACGGGATGCGGACATCACGACGAATATCCTGTAATTGTTCGAAAAGGAGACGGAGGGACATGCCGTTGCGCAGGGCACAGGTGGCAGCATCTTGGATGACGATGCCATCGGCCATTGGATCGCTGAAAGGAATACCGATTTCTATCATGTTCACTCCATTTTTTTCGAGGGTGCGGATAACATCGGCTGTACCCTCAAGCGTGGGGCAACCGGCACAGAAGTAGATAGACAGCAGGTTGCCGGGATTGTTTTGAAAGAGTAGGTTGATTCGGTTCATATTGAGTTCGCTGTTAATAGGTTTATTATTACGGGTTATGTTATTTGTTGGCGGTTTCACCGTTTCTTATCTCTTGAAGGAAGTTTTTGATGCGCTCCACATCTTTTTGTCCCGGTACAGTTTCAAAACGGCTATTGATGTCGATGCCGGCCAGTTTGGGATGATGAAACTCTTTGATTGCTTTGGTGCTGTACGGGTTGATTCCTCCGCTGAGCAGAAAAGGGGTCATTCCTCCATAGCGATACAGCAGGTTCCAGTCGAACTGGTTGCCGGAACCGCCATATTGCGGGGTTTTGGTGTCGAACAGATAATAATCGCATAATCCTTTGTAGGCTGAGGTGCACATTAAATCTTTGGGATGTGAAATGGAGAATGCCTTGATGAGATGCAGGCCGTTGTTGCATAGTGATCGACAGTACTCGGGAGATTCGTCACCATGAAGCTGTATGTAATCCAATGCGAAGCGATCGGCATACATCAGGATATTTTCTTTGTTTTCATTGACAAAAACGCCGACACGCTTTGCGTGGACAGGCAGATAATCGGGCAATTCGCATAGGCAGCGGGGGGACTTGGGGTAGAAGATGAAGCCTATCATATCTACACCCAGTTGTTCTACTTCGCGGATGTTTTCCGCTTCGGTCATACCGCATACTTTGATACTAAGAGGAGTCATATTCTTGAACGATTTGTGGTTGGTAATTTACTTTTGAGAAATGATGGGAGAGATGAAATCTTTCAGTGTATCTCCGGGGTGGTCGGTTTTCATAAAAGCCTCTCCGATGAGAAAGCCGCGGAAACCGGCAGCACGCAGACTGCGAATTGTTTCGGGATGCGAGATGCCGCTTTCCGAAACGAGTATGGGCATATTACGGACATCGGAAGCGCCTTTCTTTGATCCTATTGCTTGTTGAAGCTGTCGGGCTATGCGGAAAGAGTTTTTTACGTCGGTGACAAATGTGCCGAGATTGCGGTTGTTTACGCCTAACATATCCACTTCTTTGTTTATATAAGGCAGCTCGGAGGGATTGTGAATTTCGAGTAATACTTCCAACCCCAGGGCGTGGGCTTGAGTGGTGAGGGTGCTACATTCTTTTTGCGTCAGGCAGGCGGCAATCAGTAGTACGGCATCCGCACCAACGATACGTGCTTGCAACAGCTGGTATTCGTCGATAATGAAGTCTTTTCGCAGTATTGGGATGTCGACCAGCGGACGCGCTGTGCTGATGTCTCGCAGCGAGCCGCCAAAGAATTTTTCATCCGTAAGGATAGAGAGTGCGGAGGCACCGGCGGTTTCGTATGCTGCGGGTATTTCTTCGGCTTTGGCGGTCTCATATATCCAGCCTTTCGAGGGGGAACGGCGCTTGAACTCGGCAATGATTCCCGTAGGTGAGGACGCAAGGGCCTGTCTCATACTATGGCGGGGGGCTGAGGAACTTCCCATGAGTTTCTGCACTTGCTCGCGTAGTTGTTCCGGTGAAACGGATTGTTTCTGCAACTCTACTTCTGTTCGTTTGTGGGCGATGATTTCAGATAAAATATCCATGGCATTATTGATTTTGATATTCAGGATTTTAGTGATTGACCTCTATAAACTTTTTCAACGTTTTCAGTGCACGTCCGCTTTCCAGTGATTCGCGGGCAATGGCAATGCATTCTTCAATCTCTTTTTCCGGTTCTATTACCTGAATGGCAAAGGCCGCATTGACAATGACGCATTGTGTCTGGGCGGCTTCTGCACGATTGTTCAGGACATTGTCGAAGATGCGTGCTGCATCTTCCTTGCAAATGCCTCCGGACAGTTCTTCGGGACGTACTGCGCTGAAACCGAGGGCTTGCGGACGGTAGATGCGCTCATAATTGCGTGTCATCACTTTGAATTCATCGGTCAGTGAGATTTCATCGTAGTTGTCCAGACTGTTTACAACGGCAAAGTCGATGCCGAGTTTATAGAAAACATTCGTGTAAAGACGCATTTGTGAGAGATCTGCTACGCCCAGCAATTGATACGCGGGCTCGCATGGATTCACCAAAGGCCCCAGCAGGTTGAACAGTGTGCGTACTCCCAGTGCTTTGCGCACAGGAGCCACAAGTTTCATTGCCGGATTGAACAGTTGTGCGTGCAGATAGGCGATGTTACATTCTTCCATACTTCGTTTCAACGTGTCGGGGTTGTTGGTGAAGCGGATTCCATGTTGCTCTATTACGTTGCTTGCTCCACTGACGGAGGTAGCGCCGTAATTGCCATGTTTGGCTACTTTATAACCTGCTCCGGCTACAATGAAACAGGCGCAGGTGGAGATGTTGAACGTGTTCTTTCCGTCTCCGCCGGTACCTACGATGTCAATGGGACGATAAGGTGCGAAGTTTATATGGATTCGTGTTTCCATAAGCGCTTCGCGAAAGCCTGCCAGCTCGTCTACTGTAATGCTACGCATTTGAAAAACAGTAAGTAATGCTGCAACTTGAGCTTCGGGATATATTCCCCGGCTGATGTTGAGGAGGAGTTGTCTGGCTTCCTCTGTGGTGAGCTCTTCATGGTTGAAGAGACGGGTCAATATTGCTTTCATAGGATGTGTCATTTACTTTTGTGAGATGTAATGTTTTCATCACCTTGTAACCAGTTTGCCATTATTTGTTTTCCGTCGGGGGTCAGTACGGATTCCGGATGAAACTGAATACCGCGGACGTCATATTCTCGATGTTTCAATGCCATAATCTGCCCTTCGGGACTGACGGCGGTAATGGCAAGCGTTTCAGGAAAGTTTTCCGTATCTACTACCCAGGAGTGATAGCGTCCTACGGGAATTCTTGCGGGCAGTCCCCGGAAAATATAATCCGGCTCTGTCAGTTGTATGTCGGTTTGTACGCCATGAAACACTTTGCTGAGGTTGACTAACCGTCCGCCAAAGACCTGCCCGATAGCTTGTTCGCCCAGACAGACGCCCAATATGGGTTTCTTGCCGGAATAGGTGCGTATTACATCCAGCAATAGTCCGGCTTCTTCGGGTACGCCGGGGCCGGGAGAAAGAATGATTTTATCGTACTGTTCCAGCTCTTCTATTTTGAATTGGTCATTGCGTAGCACATCTACCTTTGCGCCGAGTTCTTTCACCAGATGTGCAAGGTTGTAGGTGAAAGAGTCATAATTGTCTATGATTACTACCATGGGGTTATTTATTGTTTTGAAATTCTTTACATTTTTTCTGCCATAATGATTGCCTTCTTCAATGCTCCTAACTTGTTGTTCACTTCTTGGAGTTCGTATTCATCATTGCTTTGGGCCACAATACCGCCGCCTGCCTGAAACCATAGCACTCCATTACGACTGACGAAAGTGCGGATGGTGATTGCCTGATTCAGACTTCCGTTCAGGCCGATGAAGCCGATGCAGCCCCCGTATGCACCGCGGTTGTGTGTTTCCAGTTCACTGATGAGCTGCATGGCGCGGACTTTCGGCGCACCACTCAGTGTTCCGGCGGGGAAAGTGTCAATGAACGTCTTAATAGGGTCTGCATCATTGTTCAGCGTGCCGCTGACGCGGCTCACAAGGTGAATGACATGGCTGTAATATTGCATTTCCTTGTAGAAATCCACTTTTACGTCATGGCAGTTGCGGCTGAGGTCGTTACGGGCAAGATCCACTAACATCACATGTTCTGCGTTTTCTTTGGGGTCGTCGTGCAGGTGTCGTGCATTTACGGCATCCTGTTCCGGGTTACCGGTGCGTTTGGTGGTGCCGGCAATGGGATCTATGTAGGCATGAGTTCCTTCAATGCGACAATGTGTTTCGGGTGAAGAACCGAAAATGCGGAAACCTCCGAAGTCGAAATAGAACAGGTAAGGCGAGGGGTTGATGCTGCGCAAGGCGCGGTAGAGCTTGAAGTCATCGCCTACGAAACGTTGCTCGAAACGACGGGAGAGGACTATCTGAAAAACATCACCTCGCAGGCAGTGGGTTATGCCCCGCCGGATGTTGGCTTTGTGTTCCTCATCCGTCAGCGGAGAAGTGGTTTCGCCGACAGCGCGAAACCCATAAGTAGTGTAGTTGCGGTTGTGAATTGCTTTCTGCACCTTGTCCAGTTCGCTTTTCTCGCCGGGAGCAAGCATCTCCAACAACAGCATCTCGTTTTTGAAATCGTTGAAGACGATGAGGTATTTATATAATATATATAGCATATCCGGCGCGTCGTTGGTGGCTTCACGACTGTCTTTGACAGCGATGTTCTCAAAATACCGTACGGCATTGAAAGATGTGTAGCCGTACAGACCGTAATAATTACTGTATTCTCCCTTCACGTGGAAACGATTGAGAAAGTCATGCAAAGCATTTTCCACATGGTATTCCTCGGTTATGGGGCGCTCTTCACGCGTACCGTCGGGCAAGCGGAATACAGAGATTCCATGATCTATGCTGAAGCTTGCCACCGGACAAAGCCCGATGAAGGAACGGCTGTTCTCGCTGCCATGATAGTCGGAACTCTCCATGAGTGCACTTTGGGGAAAGATGTCACGCACCTTCAGGTAGGTGCTTACGGGAGTGTGCAGGTCGCCAAGCATCGTACGGCTCACTGTCTGATAATTATACTGTTTCATTATTCCAACTTATAATTTGTAATTCAAATATGTTTCCACATCCTTGTCTCCCCGTCCCGAAACTGTCAGCACAACCACATCGTCGGTTTTAAAGTTCAGTTTCTCCAGCGCACCCAATGCATGGGCACTTTCCAGTGCGGGGATGATGCCTTCGAGTTTTGTCAGCTCATAGGCGGCGCGGATGGCTTCGTCATCATTTATGGAGAGTACGATGGCGCGTTTCTGCGCAGCAAGATTGGCGTGCATGGGACCGATGCCCGGATAATCTAGGCCGGCGGAGATAGAGTAGGGTTCTTCGATCTGCCCGTCCTCATTTTGAATGACGTAGGTGCGTGCACCATGAATGATACCCAGTTTTCCAAGGGCAATGGTAGCGGCTGTCATGCCGGTTTCTACTCCTTTGCCGCCGGCTTCAGCGAGCACGATCTGTACGCGTTCATCATCGATGTAGTGGTAAATGGTTCCGGCTGCATTACTGCCGCCGCCTACACAGGCTACGAGGTAATCCGGACAGTCGCGTCCTTCTTTTTCCATGAGCTGCTTTCTTATCTCTTCGCTGATGACCGATTGTAAGCGTGCCACCATGTCGGGATAGGGGTGGGGACCTACGGTAGAACCGATAATGTAGTATGTATCTGCCGGATGGCAACACCAGTCGCGTATGGCTTCGTTGGTAGCGTCTTTCAGGGTCATGTTACCGCTGGTTACGGGGATTACGGTTGCTCCCAGCATCTTCATCTTTTCTACATTGATGCGCTGGCGTTCTACATCGGTCTTGCCCATGTATACAATGCACTCCATATTCATCAGGGCACAAACCGTGGCAGTGGCAACCCCATGCTGGCCTGCACCTGTTTCAGCGATGATACGTCGCTTCCCCATGCGGCGTGCCAGTAAAATCTGACCAATGGTATTATTGATTTTGTGGGCACCGGTATGGTTCAGGTCTTCTCGCTTCAGATAAATCTTGCAGCCGTACTTCTCCGACAGGCGGTGGGCAAGGTAGAGTGGAGAAGGACGTCCTACGTAGTCACGCAGTAGCCAGTCATATTCCTGTCTGAAATCTTTACTTTGCAGGACACTGAGATAGTTCTTTTGCAATTCCTCTACACATTTGTGGAGTATTTCGGGGACATATGCTCCACCGAATTCTCCGTAATAACCTTCTTCGTCAACTAAGAAACTTGCCATGTTATTTACTGTTTTACGATTAACTATTTACTATTTACTGTTGAAATCATAGGGAGTGACAAACTTTATTTAAATAGAAAGAGCCCTGTCGCTTGGTGCGACAGGGCTCTTTCTAAATATCTATCATATTACATATATACATACGAGCACTGCTCCCTTACGACTGTCGGAGTTGTAATGGGTGCCACCACCAATATGTATTTACGAATATTGTTTTCATTGTCTTTTTTTTGTTTTAACGGGGGCAAATATAATCAGATTGTTTTAATTACCAAAATAAATCTTACTTTTTTTATGTAAGAACATTCTTTCTGAATTTTTGTTCTTTATAGAATTAACAGCCGTTATTTATTTATATTAAAAGAAAGGAACAGACTATGAAGCGAAAACATTTGGTTGCCGTAGGTGCAATTATTGCTATTGTATTATTGCTATATTGGCTTTTTATTGCCGAAGACTTGAACGCATGGCTCAATGTAAATTGATTTTTTTCGTATCATCATGCGGGAGTGTTTGGATAAATAATGTATCTTCGCAAAAAATCAAAGACTCATGAAAGGATTAAGTTATTCATTCTTGCGTGCGATATGTGCGCTGGTTATTGGCTTGGTATTGGTGATGTTCCCCGATCAGGCCGGCGATTATTTTGTGATAACGATTGGTGTAATTTTTCTTGTACCTTCGCTCATCAGTATCATAGGATATTATGCTCAGGCAGCCGAGGTGCGCCGCCGTTTTCCTGTAGAGGGAGTAGGTAGCTTGCTATTCGGGCTATGGCTGATTATTATGCCCGGCTTTTTTGCCGATTTGTTGACGTTTGTATTGGGCTTTATTCTTGTGATGGGCGGTGTGCAGCAGATAGCATCGCTTTCGGCTGCCCGACGGTGGACACCCGTACCGGGTGGGTTTTATGTTGTTCCGGTGTTGATATTGCTTGCCGGACTGATTGCTTTGTTCAATCCTACCGGAGTGCGTTCTACGGCATTTATAATTATAGGGATCACCAGTTTGGTTTATGCGGTTTCGGAATTGATAAACTGGTTTAAGTTTACCCGTCTCCGTCCAAAAGCACCGGTTGCCGGCGATAAAACTTCAGATGTTGACATCGAAGATGCAAAAATCATAGAATAGCGTGTAGCTGAGGCATAAATTTTATTGCTATCCGTCATTCGAAGCACAACGAAGAAGGTTATGTTTCTATCATGAAGAGCTGGTTCTTTGTTGTGTCCCGAATGACGGATTCTTTTTCAAATATTCTTCTGCAAATATTCTTCGATCTCTTCGGCTGTGGCATCTTTCAGCAGTACTGTTTTGTCCTTGTCCAGCAGATACAGAGTGGGAATTGCTTTCAGATCGTATAGGTTCTTTTGATCAATCATCTGTTTTTTGTCGTATCCGTTAATCCAGTCACTGGGAAAATCGGAGAGGTGCTTCTGCCATTCTGCCAGATCTATATCCGGGTAGAGGGAAAGAACCTTCACCTTGTGCTGCGCAATGGCTTGGCTTATGGTAGGGCTCTGCTTCAAGGCTTTAATCGTTTCATTGCAGGCATGGCAGCCGGGATTATTGATGAAGAGCAGTGTGTAGAGCGCTTTTAGGGCGTACAGCGTGCCTTGTTTCCCGTTGGCAAGTGTATAAGTGAAGTCCAGCGCTTTAGTACCTATGCGGTTCTTCTGTGCCAGGGATCGACGTGCTTTCGGTCGTATTTTCTCTGTATCGTCCAAAATGGGGGATTTCAGCATAGCGTCCAAGACGGAGATGTACAATTCTTCGTTGCGCATCGGTGAGTTGGGGTCATACAGATATTTGTCAGCAAGAGACGTCAGGTACATATAGCATTTCTTTTCTTTTTCTGCCTGTGTAAGTAAGGTTTTCAGGGCAATGTCGGCAGTAGAGGCGGGTACTAACCGCAGAATGTCGATGAAGTTCACCCAGCCTTGCTCTGTCACTTCGGGGTGGTGCACATAGTTGCTGTCGGCAAAGTTCACATTGTCCCAGTAGTGGCGTGCCAGATAGTCTGCACGCAGTTCTGCAGTATTCAGCATGGCAGGTATTGTGGGGAGCGTGAGGGTAGTGATAGTATCTGTCTCAATCACCTTTGATTGTTTGATGCTTGCTTGCCCATTACTGCATGCGGTGTTGGTGTTCAGTAACAAAGGCAATAATATATAAGCGGGTAACAGCTTTATGATTTTCGTTTTTTTCATATATAAAGTATAATTTGTGGAGAATATAACAAATGGATTTATGAAAGAGACTTTTCTTGCATATTATCTTTATTATTTAATGTCGCAAAGATAATTGAAAAATAGGTGAAATGGCAACTGTAAATGTCTTTTTCTGAATGAAAATTAGGGTGCTTATTATAAATATCGCATGTCAGTGTGTATATGGTGTGTACTTTATCTTCTCAGACAGCCTGTCATAGTGAGACTCCGCTATGATTCCTGCTCCTCCGTATAATCATGTGAGAAACTACACTTTTTCGTCCTTAATCCATTGCTTGGTAGATGTTTACACTGTCATAACTGTAAATGTTTACTTTTCTTGCATAACTTCCATCCGATATCTTTGTGCAAGCGTTGCGGATAAAGGCAGCGAAGGGCTTTGTGCAGTGTGTATAAATTTAAGTGACTGGCAAAGATAATGAATTCAGAGAATCATGCATCGTCGTGCCGGTGCAAAACGGATGGTCTGTTTACTCCGAACACATCATCCGTTTGCCCCGAACACATCATCCGTTTGCCCCGAACGCATCATCTGTTTCCTTCAAACGCATCATCCGTTTTCCTCAAACGTATTATCCTTTTGTTTTTCCCTTTTTTATGCTCCTTCCCCTGCATTTTCTCTTCCTTTCCGCGCCTCTTCCTTTCTTTTTTGGGTTGTCCGGTAGATATACGATAGTATATCTTATCTTCTTATTATTTATATTGTGTCCGTTTGTTGGTTGTAGGGGTGGCTATGTAGTATATTCAAGTTGCTGATAACAAGCGTAATAGGGTGGCTATTTGGGTGTCCGTTTTGTGGTTGTAATGACTAAACCGCTGCTATGTGGCTTTTTACAGGTAATGTCCGGCTTAAAACCGTCCGTCCTTATGCCCGCCCATACGCCCGCCCGTACGTGCGTGTGTGCGTGTGTGTATATATATTGTGTATCTTCCTTCCCCTTTTGTTTTCCTTTAAAAAATCATGCTCTGTAACCTGTTTGTCAATCAGTCATTTATGAAAAAGTTTTGATATTTCTGATAAAAAAGGCCTTGTATATTTGGTGCGTATTCCCAAATCCGCTACTTTTGCATCCGCTTTCGAGAACGAGGGCAGCGATAGTTTGACATTCTGACAGAAACGGAGTAGGAACCCTTCCTTTTTTCTTGTTATTTGGTGCTGTTTGTTTCATGAATACCGCCTTTAAAAAGAAAAATGAAAAAAAACTTCAGATTTATTTGGAGTATATTAAATAAAGTTCTTACCTTTGCACCCGCTTTCAAAATGAGAGCAGCGTTGTTTGACAATCTTTTTGAAATCCGGGCGGTAACGACAGTTCTTTTTCTTTGTTCTTCCTTTCGCAAGAGAGATGACTCGAAGAAAGAAAAAAAATAAAAAAAACTTCCGAAAATATTTGGAAGATATTAAATAAAGTCCTTACCTTTGCATCCGCTTTTGAAAAGAAAAGCAATCGTAAAACAAGCGATCTTTGAACAGATTTACATAAACAATACAAGTAGTACAAGAGCAGGTACATTCTTAATCTTTAAGATATGTATCTGGGTAAAAAAAAGAACCGTCAATACTTATAATATATAGGTAATTGAAAAGCTTTTTTAAATTCGAGCGTCCTGAACAGAGCAAGAACCACTCCTTTGGA